>JAEEGL010877511.1_pt1 | contig 44826 bp, 46 predicted proteins | sample 9134231 | NCBI WGS metagenome assembly JAEEGL01 (sample SAMN16246548, study PRJNA631951) | gut metagenome | biome: gut microbiome; feature: rumen; material: fiber-attached | host: Bos | place: Iran: Karaj | collected 2018-10 | reverse complement strand
GGTTTGGTTGCTAAGGGTCATTGCAAATTTATTTGTGAATGAGCTTTAGCAAGCAAAGACTCATGGGTACGTAGTACTACAATTAATAATTATACATTTTTCTTTTTTTATTTACCATCTGAATCAATAATCAGTTTTTTTTATGTTTTTTTTCTTTTAATTATTCATTGCCCCGTCCAAAGTCCCGTCCCATACTATAGGATAGGACAATAGGACAGGACATTTTAATTTTTCTTTTGCTTCTTTTCTTTTTTTTACTTCAGCAACGCAATCGTGAAGCCGCGTTTGATGGACTCGGAGTTCGGATGCGCATTAGCCAGTTTCTCCGCCGTGCGCTTCATGTCTGCACGCACCTCTTTGGTGTCTTGCTGCAACTGTTCGAACATGCTATGCAAACGCTTGTAATAATCCAAGTTAGCATCTTGGATCTGCGTGTTCTGCTCCCACGTGTAGGACGTCGGACGTTGCACACGGATATGGAACCCGTGATAGTCCAGGATACCGGTGAAATTGGTCGGTTTGCCTTGCTGACGAATCAGTTCCTGCACAGCAATCTCCACTTGGGGACGCAAGGATTTAATGGTTTCTTCACTCTCGTTAACACTCAGAATCGCTGAGTACATTTGGTCGATGACTGATAAATCAATTTTGCTCATTTGTGTGAAAGTTTTGTGCTTGGCTTTGATGGTGAGTGCGCACTCGATGGATCCAAGCCCCTCAAAACTTCCGCTGATTAAATAAAAATTATTTTTGTTATTTTCGCCATTGATAGAAGTGTTGTTTTCTTATCTCGGCAATACCTCTAACGATTACTACTTCACTATGCTTCGTAGTTTTCGGTCCGTTTTCTTAAGAAGGAATCCCGCAGAGTAATATGGATGAATAATTGGCAATGCAATTGTCTGGGAGTCTTGCTCACAAGCAAATGGATTGGTGATTAGACATGAGTTGCGGGTTAGCAACTGGGATTCCGCGTTTTCTTAAGAGCGCAGCGACGTTTTCCTTTATAGCAAAGCGGCTAAAATCCTACTTCTATCAATGGTATTTTCTTTATTTTTGTTTATCTTATTATTTTCGCCGACAAAAGTACTGCTTTTTGCGCCATTTCTTGTCCGAAAATCAGACAATCGCAAAAAAATTACTTTTTTATCAGTTCATACACATGTGCACGGGACATACCCAGTACATCCGCCGTTCTCTCTGCCACATGCGGCCAGCCTCGACATACCTGATAATCATAAAAAAGGCGAAAGATCTGCTCTTTCACCTCCTTCACGTTCCACTCTACTCTACTGAGATTTTCCGGATCATCTCCGACTACTTCTGTCATACGCATGCGGACGAACTCCACCGTCTCCGCACCTAAATCAATGTGTTTTGTCATAACTGTTAACTTTTTGAATCGTTTTGCGGCAATATTGCCAAAGGACCGCAAAGTTAACACTTTTTTATCAATATATCATTAATTCCCTAACTCATTAATTCTCTAATCACTCATTCCCTAACTCATTAATCATTATATACAAAAAAAGCCCCGGCTTTCGCCGAGGCTATTTGAAATAAGTAACGATGTCGTTATTTCTTCTTATGTTTTTCCAGGAAACGAATCGCATCCGGTATATGCGTATATGATTCGCCGTCAGTACCAAGCTCATCCATATTCCGCATCGCTTGCAGCATACGTCCTTCTGCAAGCAGCGTTTCGACCCAACCCGGCTTTGACAAGAACTTTTCTGTTTTCTCAAAAGGTATATGGTTGCGTAATTTCTGAATCACCTTTTCTGATGTTTCATAATAGCAGTTCGTCCTTTCAAAATGCAACAAGAACCAATACTCAATACTTGGCATACTACCACATAGAAGCACATCCGGATTTGATCCATAGATTGAGAGAAATCGTTCCTTTCGTATTTTCTCAGCTTCATCCCAACGCGTCGTATCCATATCGAAAACGCATATTACCGTTCCTCCTATTGATAAGGCATTCTCCACCCATTTTTGCATATCATATGCGTTATCTGATCCAAAAAACTTTGGACGTACTTCTACCTGATAATTACATTCGCGTTTTAAATGGCCAAAATAGTATTTCTCAGTAATCCCTGCACCTATAATATAGGGTAATACGGGACGTAACGGTCGTGTTGATTTCTTCTTACGTGCCATATCTTTAAATATTAGGAATTGCTCCAAAGCGGCCTCCGCGATAAGCCCGTTGTAACGAACTTAACTTATTCAGTCCAGCAAAATCAGCCAAAGAATATAATGATGTTACTCCGTCTTGCCCTTTTTCTGTAAACCACACCGTATCCTTACGCAATAAATCACCAATCAAATCTAATAGTGGATCATAATGCGTAGTAACTAACATCTGGGTTTCATCTTTATTTGATAGAAAATCGTATATAACTTTTTCTACCAATGCAGGATGCAAAGAAGATTCAATTTCATCAATTAGCATCAGAGCTTTTTTATTGCGGGCTTCATAAATAGCAGCCTCTATTCCCAACACTCGTTTTGTTCCTCGTGATTCAAACTCATCTTCCAAAGAATACTTTTCTTCTCCCCTTTTATTAACAACGGTATGTTCGAAATTCGTCTGTAGTTTCGTTAGGAGTTCTTTTTTATCCTCTTCCGACAAATCATTATCACCACGTATACCTTGTATTACCTCCACAGGCATATTTTCGGGTCTACGCTCTGTTTGCATACCTGTGATATTAAAATCAGACGTGTGCATCTTTCCTAAAAGATAAGGAACTAACGCAGGATTACTCTCTACTTTTTTCTTAGCATATTCAAACATGCTAAGACTCGGCGAGATCATATTCATAACATGCTTCTGTAGCCAATCACGTGCTGTATCAATTCCACGCAAAGCGATATTCAATTTACCTCGCACAGCAAAAAAGGACATATTATCAAGACAGTTAATCTGCAGTTGCTGTAATTCAACATCATTCAATTTGTTTACTGCAGAATTCACAAACAATTGCAAACGTTCATTTTCCTCTTTCCTATGGAAAAGCATAGTTGGACGATTTGATTCATAGTACGATAATTTCTCCTCCAGGATTTTTTGAATATTCATGCGCAGTAGATAATGATATCGCTTCCCATCTGCATAAAATTTAAGTGAAAATTCTGTCGGATCATTCGGCGTTGATACATCAAACCGGAATGGCACCACGCCTGTAGTCTGATCAATATTCTTAGGTTCGTTGAGACAAAATGTCCTTAAACCCTGAAGAGCCGTCAGCACATTTGTTTTTCCAGATGCGTTCGCACCATATATCAAGGCAAAGCGTAAGATACGTTTCCCGTCTGGCATAGTTACAACAAACTGCTCCTCTGCCATAGTTTCATTCGTGGCTTCAAAGCTCAGACACACTTCGTTCTTAAAAGACAAAAGGTTCTTAATAATTAATTCTTCTAGCATGGGTCATATAACTTATAAATAATATTATAATATATACATATATATCAAAAACGCTGCAAAGGTAATACAATATTTTTATTTATGCAAATTTTGGCAGAATTTTTCCGTATTTTTTGCTTTTATTTTCATTTCTGGAGCATTTTGTGCTATTTACCAAAACAAAATCTGCCATTTTGTCAGTTTTATTCTTTTGGCACGCTATTTGCAATAGAATAGATGTCTGTCATGTTGGCAGAAATGACATCTGGCAGTCCAGGAAGGCCAAACCTGTAGAATAGAGGTATTATGAAGTTTAATTTAAACTAAAGGTCATGAGCAAGTATTTAGTAAAGAATTTACATGAAGAAAGCGAAGGGAACTGGATTCGTTTCTGGGAACAAGCCACAGGACTTAAGGCAGAATATTGCCATAGCGTCGGATGTTCAGCAAAAGCAACGGATGGGGCCCACGTAAAACTCGCTGAAGGCTCGAATAAATGGTACATTGTGCCCCTGTGTCACAAATGCAACTGCCAGTTTGGAGCCACTTTTGAGGTATGGGGTCCACTCGTGCCGGTTACCGGAGGAGACATTTTGTGGTAAGAAACCCTATTGAGCTTTTTTGTTTCCCGAGGTTTTCCTGTCTAAGAAATGACATTGTAGCAAACGACCTCGGCACGTCTTAGGACGGACCTTACCACAGCGGCGGCCAAATAGCCGCTGCTGTTTTCCTCATCCACAATCGATAATCTATAATCGAATAACACCCTACACCCATCTATTCCAGCTCCTCCTCCCACTCTGCAAACATCGTACTTAGAATATGCTCTATCTCTTCTTTTGTATATCCTGTTTCGTCTGTCAATGCTTGCAAATCAAACTTACCTGCCTTCTCCTGCTTGTTAATCGCACGCATTATATTCGCTGCTGCATGCGGGATTATCAGCCGCACACCATCCCCTTTCTTTGCTGCCGGTTTACTTTTTCCACCCAACGCCAAAAACTCCTCTAAAACATCATGAATGTCTTGCCTTTCTTCTGTAGGATTCATTCTGGACAAATCCTGTATAGAGCCGCCGGAATAGTCGTATGGGTGCTCATAATTCATATCGATTATATGTCTTCTAATCGACCAGTATTCCTCAAATGAGAGAGAACATATGATCTCCGGATGAGTACCGTCATTTATCGTTTTAGGATCCAGTCCTCCTCGCAATACATTTTGATAGGCAATCTTCTTGTTCGGAGAGAAAATCAGCACATAGTCACCGATAATCATTTGATAGGGCAATACACAATCATGCACACCGATAATACTCGGTGTTTCATCCTTAATCGTATCCGCTTTTGCTATGCGATATGCGCAGTGTCCTAAATTCCCGGACAATTTAATAGATTCCCTCTCGTTACTCAATGCTTTATCCAACGCCTTCCGGATGTGGTTCTCATGCTTGGGAAGCATCCTAATTGCTAATCGTCCAACGGACATTCTCCATACGACAGATAGCCAAAACAGATACGGAATCTGAGGGGGATAGTCTTTTACCTTACCGGACAGGATGTCAGCGTAATAAGATTCAACTATTCCGAACCGTGCTTCGCATTCCGGACAGAAGAAATAATCACGCATCAACAGATTAGACTTAGCATTTTCTTGTTCCACTTCTTCATCTGTCAGTTCGTGTCCCACCAATCGCTCCGCGATATCTGCATTTACATTATGTCCCATGAATGTCCGGTTGTCTTGACCTGTCAAATCAAAACTCTCTACCACTTCCTTGTCTCGTTTAGAAGAACCGTCATATGAGAAAAAACGCTGAATTAAGAAATGAGACACAAGATGCGAGCCGGTTTTTGTGGCATCATTTTTCTTGCACAACAAGCATTTTTGCGTAGGATCCCTATGATACGGAATTGCACCCTCCGGATTAATTGTGTAGTATAGAAACGCTCTCCCTCTCTGCAGAACAGGTACAACTTTATCCTCTATGCTTTTAATCTGCGCTGCAGTAAAGCCCGATCGCTCTTTCATGTCCTCAAGTTGCTCCATCAATTCATGCATTCGCACACCTACATCCAATGCACTTTCTTTCCGAATATGATTTTCCAAAATGGTCGCTAATGCAAAAAAGACAACATAGATGTCTTCATATTCATGAAGAGCCTGACTTAGATAATCACCATGCGTATCTAAAAACTGACGAAATGCGCCATCGATCTCTTCCTCCGTGCTATTGGTGCGCATCATCGTCTGTAGTTGCTCGCACGAATCTATTATCTGCTGTTGCTTTTCCGTGAATACCATAGCATCTTCCTATCTACTATATGCGCAAGCGCCTTCCTATCCAAAAATTCTTCGTTTCAAGTTAATCAATCTTGGTTTCCATTTTGGTCCGAAGCATTTCAGCACTTTCGCCTTCCACGAATTATTCACAGCCCACGAACTCTCGCCCTTGTGTTCACAATAGGTTTCAAATAATCTGTACACCCATCAACACTCGATGCTTTCCCAAATACAAACTCATCTACCATTGCAAATATCTCCGCTGCTTTAGCGAAATCACTTGCACTCCTCCAATATCCCATCAAATATCCCCAGCACTTCCTCCAGCACTTTCTTACTCCGGCGCGTATCTCCCAAACTGCGCTTATCAGACGAAGCATGCGATAACACGTATTCCCGAATCTCCGCAGCATCTCTCGACTTAAACTCCTTCCCCTGCTCCTGCAGCACCACATCCACCGTCAGAAACTCCTTCCGCGGAAAGAACGACACAGCCGGTACACCCAACAGCGCCGCCTCACGAGCAAACGTCCCCGCACCGGTCAGCATCGCCTTCGTGTAATAGCACACATCCAGTCCCTTCAACGGCCCGGCTGGGTACCACACGTTCGCGTATCCCTCCGCCATCTTCTTCTCCTCCTCGTATCGCGGCAGGAACAGGATATTCTGGTCCTTAAACGCCTCAAACAGCTCAGGCACGATCGTCACCGCATCTTTCGGCACGTACGCCGCTTTCAGGTTCTCCGGCCTAATCGTGATGAACTCTTTCCACGGCAGCTGCTCCAGGAAATGCGCATCCACCTCATAATCAGCAATATATATATCCTCTTTGAACCCGTCAAACGTCCGTATTTGCTCTTCCCGCAGCCGGAAACGCTTCTGTGCCTCACCGTACTTCAGATATGACGGAAAGATAAAGTACGAACTGAACATATACGTCACGAACTTATGCGTCGTGAAGTCATTGTCGCTGAACGTGATACTCTTCTTTCTGCGCAGCCACGCTATCGGCGATGTGTAACTCCCGCCTAACGAGAACGCCACGTCGAATTTCGGCACACGTGTCAGCAACTGCCAGTACCGGCTCAGCAACCCCATACTCTTCCGCACTCTACTCTTCCCGTGATGCGAACCCAGCACGATCGGTTCTATCCCGTTCTGCCGCAGCAGCGGTATAGTCTCCGAAAAATCCCGAGCTGTTATTATCAACTCATGTCCAGCCGCTTTCAGATGCTTGTATATTGGCATCAGCACATTCACATGCGGCGTATTCGTCACATCTATCCAGATTTTCATACTTCTTCTTTGACAAACGATTTAATAACCTTAGCCGGAGTACCTACAGCAATGCTATATGCAGGAATGTCTTTAGTAACAACAGATCCCGCTCCTACTACGGCTCCTTCACCGATGGTAACACCGGGCATTATAATGGCACCTATACCTATGTGTGCACCGTCTTTGATCACTATCGGTGCATACTTCAACTCACACTCCATCACCGGCTTCCCCACCTCGTACTGACTCAGATCCCGCTGATGACACAGCAGCATCACACCTCGTGTCACCCACACATTCTTCCCTATCGTTATCAACTCCGGTGCCGACTGATCTATATCCACGGTAGCGCCTATTTTGCTGCCGCGACCTATCTTCACTCCTGCCATCCGATACCACGGATTCCGTACTTGTGCCGGAAATAAGTGTTTCGCTATACCCAAACAAATCCTCACCCATACTCCTCTCATTACGTTACCAAACGTTCTTTTGTTATTTGCCATATCTTTCTAAAATCTAAATTTTAAAATCTAAAATCCGCTTCAGCGTTTCCACGCACCACTTCCCTGTCCTCTTCTCCTCATCATCCATCAGCGGATTATACTCCACAAAATCCATCGACTTCATCTCCGGCAATCGTCTCAACCCTTCTATAAAAGCCTCCAAATCCTCTTGCATTAATCCGTTCTCCACTCTCGTTCCTGTCGCCCACACAATCGACGGATCCATTCCGTCAATGTCGAAACTCAGATGTACAGCATCTATCCCTAGCGCCTCCATCTTCCGGCGTATATCCTCCATTACAGCCGCCATACCCATCTCATGCACTCGCTCCGTGCTGTACACATTATCTACAATACCCAACCGCTCTATCGTCTCCGTTTCTCCGGCATCCAAATCACGTGCACCTACCCAAAATATATTCTCCGGTTTCAACCGTACACGTGCTATCTCATTCAAACCTGACTCACACAGTCCCATCAACGCAGCCACTGGCATACCATGCGCATTAGCACTCGGCGAAGTTGCCTCTGTGTTAATGTCTCCATGCGCATCAAACCATATCACGCCTACGCTCGCCTCATGCTCCAGTACTCCGGCTATCGAACCCAACGCTATCGAATGATCTCCACCTATTGTCAACACACGTTTTCCTTCTGCGCGTAACCTCGACACCGCATCTCGCAATGCTGTACTCGTCCGTATCACAGTCTCGTAGTTCTTCACTCCGAAACGCTCATTGTCTGTCTTATCATTCTCCACATTGAGACATAGCACATCCTCATGTGCATATTCGCTCATCTTCACAACCCATCTTGGTGCCAACGATGCCCCTTCTCTGTCACATCCGCACTCAAACGGCACTTCTATTATAGTCAACATTCCTCTTTCCTCTTTACACGTTACACTTCGAAATGACATATCTCAGTTTACCTGATGTTGGCAGTTCGATATTCTCTACCACCTTCACTTCCACTGCAATTCCTTCTCCACAATGATACTCCAGCAGCGCCTTCAGATCCGCCAAACGCCCATTCGATATCTTTCCCAAAGGCACAACCAGCAACTCCACTCTATCCTTCGCTTCTTGCACCACTTGGAACTGCTTCACCTCATCCGTCAGTTTCTCAAAAGGCAACGAGAATGCACTTAGTATCTTCCCGTTCGCCAACTTGAAATTATCTGCCACACGTCCGTTCAGCACTCGAATCATCTTCGTATCCCGTCCGCATGCACATTTCTCCTCTGATTTAACTGCCATATCCCCCGGAGCATATCGTATAAACGGGAACCCGTAGTTATACAGTGCCGTAAGCACTATCTCTCCTTCCTCACCATCATGCACTTCTTTCCCGTTCTTATCTACTATCTGCATCACGCTGCATTCTTCGCACACATGCAACTCCCCATGCTCCTCACAATCCGTCGCATGTCCCATTCCGTCTCCGCAGCCGTAGGTGTCAAACAACTTACAACCGAATACTTCTTCCATCACTTTTCGCTGATGGGGCAGTAACATCTCAGCCGTTGTAAACACAGCTTTCATCGGCAATGTACCATGATGGTCCCGCACATACTCAGCCAGCACCGTCAGTGTACTCGGATAACCACGCAAGAACCGCACATGCTTCTTCTTGAGATGCTGATAGTACTCTTCTAATATCTCATCCGTCATTTGCGTGATAGGCATCGAGTAATAGTTATTCACATATCGCCATAACTTGTTCTTCCATCCTGCATTCTTTCCTGGGTTCAACGAACCACCAGCCATCACGCCTAATGTATCATCACCATAGTGAAAACCTCCCCATTCAAACGTCCTCATCTTCAGTGCCCAGTTCAATGCCCACGAATACCGATCCATGTCGTATGCACAAGGCGTTCCGGTTGTGCCGCCGGTATGATGATGTATCATCGCATACTCTCCGGCATTGTCCGCACGAAACTCTGCTCCATGGGCAATCAGATCTTTCTTCCGCACAATAGGTATCTTCTCCAAATCCTCTACTGTTCGTATATCCTCCGGCTTCAATCCTGCAGCATCAAACCATTGCCTATAGAACGGACTATGTGTATACGCCTGTTCTATCAATGCCGGAATCCGAGCATTATGATACTCCGTCCATTGCTCCTTTGTCCAATACTGACTCTGGCGAACGAACTTCACCAACTTCCCCATATCAAACCCTTCTTTCTTTCCCAACAGGAATAATGCCAACTTACTCTTTATCATAGTCTCAATCTTCAATCTTCATTCTTCAAGTACAACCTTTTCTTCGTCTATTTCGTCCGCATTGAATGCGGACATCATTCAGCGATTTATCGCGGCTCATTCTATCACTCCGTCGTAGACATCTCTGATTCTACGAGCTATCTGCCCTATCTCCAATCTATCCTCCATTATCCGCTTCCGTCCCTCAGTTCGTTTTCCAAATTCAATTGCTTTTGCGATAGCATTCCCTAAGTCTCTAACTCTCTCACTCTCTAACTCATTATCCCGAACGACATAGCATCCCTCAAGATTATGAAGTCGCTCCGTTACATCCCCAACATCGGTTGTTACAATCGGGCAGTTACATGCCATTGCTTCCTTAATCACATTTGGCGAACCCTCCGAATCCGAAGTCAGCAACAAGCAATCCGCCGCATTCATGTACATAGCCACTTCCTGCGGCGTTTTATTATACACAACCACCAAAGTTGCATTTGTCATTGGTGATTTCTCATTGGTCATTTGTACTGCCGCTTCGGCTAACGGCCAGTTCTTTTCAAGACGAGATGGATTGCTGCACCATATCACATACTTCTTCCCATCCTGGAAGCCGACTTCTTTCCTCGCCTCTTCATGATCCATAAGACGAAAAACATCTAAATTCACTCCATTCGGTATCACTGGCAACTCCAACCCCAACTGATGTCTCGTCCGTTCGGATTTTGTCAATGTGCCATCCCATAAATGCTGTATTGCCCATCTTACTCTTCTCCATTTAGCATCTCTTGTTGGAAACGAACCCAATATAGATACTACAATCTTTGGACGATGGCACATGTACAAAGTAGCTAAACTCGCCACAAACCCGCATGTCGAATAATGCGCATGGATGATATCCGGCTTTTCTCTCCGCACCACCTTCCTCAACGCGAACACCGCTTTCAAGTATCCCATCGCACCTTTCCCTTTGATAGGAAACATCGCCATTCCGAGCCCACTTGCCTTCAATGAATCGTACTGAGACTGAACGAAAGAAGACACGTTTCCTACTCGTTTGTTTCCGCTAGCTACAAAAATAACTTTCATCACTTCAAATTATTATAGTACCACTCACATGCTTGCTCGAAACCTTGCAAGGCGCTAAATTTCGGCTCATACCCCAGTATCCTCTGCGCTTTGATTATCGATGCCTGACTATGTGGAATATCCCCTGCACGGTTCTCGCGATAGGTAGGTTCAATCCCCGCTATCGCCGCATCATACTTCGCCAAGTTATCCCGCAAACACCGGAACAACTCATTCAGCGTCGTGTTGCCTCCATATGCCACATTAAACACCAGATCCACCGGTGCATTCTGCGGCAGATTCATGTTATATAGCGACGCACGTTTGACAATCTCGTCATGCGACACCGTCGCAGCCAAGTAGTTTGCCTGTATCACATTGTCGATATACGTAAAGTCTCGCGAATACGAGCCATCGCCATTAATGAAAGGACTCTCATGGTTGATCAGTGCCTTCACCCACAATGGTATCACCGCAGCATACGCCCCATTCGGATCTTGCCGACGACCAAACACATTGAAGTACCGCAAGCCTATCGTCTCGATACCGTACAGCGACGTGAACACATTGGCATACAACTCGTTCACGAACTTCGTAATGGCATACGGCGACAACGGACGACCAATATTATGCTCTATCTTCGGCAACTCTTTACTGTCGCCATAGGTGGACGAAGAAGCTGCATACACGAACCGTTTCACTTTCTCATCCCTCGCTGCCACCAGCATATTGAGGAAACCGGTGATATTGTTCGCATTCGTGTTTATCGGATCATTGATACTCCTCGGCACCGAACCCAATGCCGCTTCATGCAGCACCACCTCGCATCCCTTCACAGCCTCGCGACAAGTCTCCAAATCGCGTATATCTCCCTCTATAAATCGGAAGTTCGTTTTGCTCATCAACGGCTCAATGTTATGCCGAAAACCGGTACTCAGATTATCCAAGCACACTACGTCGTAACCATTATTCACGAACCACTCACATAAATTGCTTCCTATGAAGCCAGCTCCTCCTGTAATTAAAAGTTTCATATATCTAATCTTCTAAATCGCTAATTCTTTCACTCCGACTTACAATCCGCGCCCTCTCAACTTCATCCAATTCCACCCGAAGCACGCAATCACCATGAATATGCACCATATCAAATACCAGTTCCTATGCTTCTTCCGCATATTTGTGATTACATACGCCGCAAACATCATCTCAAAAGGCATCACCGGTATATGGAATCGTAGCGAGTGTGCAAACTGAGTATATGCTAACATCAGCAAGTACCCCAACAACATCGCTAATGGCAAAGTATATTTCCGCCAATCACCTGTTAATAACAACATAAACATCGCCAATATCACCAATCCTGACACAACATTTCGCATCCAGTTTCCGCCATGGATCAATCGCATATCCTCTTGATAACCGACATCTACCATCGTCGGGAAGGGTATTGTAAAGATTAGAGGTGCGAATACAGCCGTTCCTGCATATTTGGCAAACGAGTTGCCTCCTCCATTTTTCTTTTCTCCATACCTATATTCCAAACTAGCTGTTTGTTGATTTTGGGCTTCATCAAAGTTAATTTTATTTATTTCATTCATAATATTCTCTGAGGCTGCCATCAATAGCACACCCGCAATCACTGTGCCCAATGCAACCTTCTTTCCCCAACTCACGATTCGGCTATCCATCATTACTAACGTAAAGAATAGTGCCATAAACACAATCATACCAAGCACTATTCGGAATAGGAAGATTGACAATCCTACTAACACTATCGGAGCTATTGTGATAAATGTATATTTTCTTTCACGCAGCATCCGATCACCCATATCAATAAATAATACCACTAAACAGGTCATGATTACTTCTTTTAGTGTCATTCCTACATAGCATATCAAAACAGGATGAAGCATACAGAAGATGGCTGCAATACGAGCAGTATCCTCGCCCATAGAGCGCTTGGTTAATCTATATATTAATACCGCGGTATAAGCACCAACTACAGCTTGTATTATTTGTATTAATAGCACTACACTCTGATCTTCTATCATACCAACAGGTATCAACAAGCACATCGGATATCCCATATCCCCTAATATAGAACGTGATAATTCTGTTAATGTCGCCCACAATTGATCGTTTTGCCACATCTCGAATAACCATCTCGCGGTTTCTATATATTCCATACTATCGGCAGATCCGAATTCATGCGGTATGCCGGTCATTGAGATATAGAAATAATATATGAATACCGCATATAACATTCGTAACAAGACACCAAATCCGAATAATCTTTTCTCAAATGCTTTGGAACTACGCACACGACGTTCACTCCATTCTCGTGAGAATTTCACACTCAAATAGAAGAACCCGGCTACCCATACGATACCGAACAGCCAAAAATACCATTCAGTAGCATAATTATTATAAACGAGGTTCACTCCCAACAGTGCTATGGCATAAGTGCCCACTGCATAAGCAGCAAACCAATCGGGTAATGTACTAAAACCAAATGCCTTTCCTGACATCAACCGTCTTCCCCACCGAGTTCTCCTATTCATCGGCCTCGGTGGCATTGGAGACTGCATCATTGGCATCTGCGGTAGCACCTGTGAATTTTGATTATTTATGTTATTTTGTTCTTTCATCCGTTCTCCATTCATCCATTAACCATTATATCACTCCTTACACCTTTTTTAACAATTTATAAATCGGCATCATTATTGCCGATAACGCTATCGCGATTTGCTTATATCCGATACACAATCCTGTCCAAACATTCCAATAATACTTTCTTAAGTTATTATCATTGATTAATTCGTTTCGATTGACTTGCGCATCTATTCTAACATAGTATGCTCGCAACTCTTTTAGACTCTTTAGTTTGAATAAACGTTTGCATGCCCTATCTACGTTCCAACATGCACCTTCTAATATTCCTTCTGCGAACTGTTGCTCTTCTACACCATACACCTTACAATTTACGCCCTCGTTAACAATCCGTTCATAGAACCGAAGCATTCGAACACCTAGCAACAAGTAATCTGCCACATTCTTATGTGTCAAACTGTGCGTTGTCGATCCTTCTTTAAAATAGACATGATATCCCATTTCCGTTGAATATACCATCCGCCGTGCATAATATAAATGAACCGCCACAAAATCTGAATCCTCATATATTACATCTTCTACAAATGGGTAAGCTACTTTATCCAGAAATGTTTTACTATAAACATAAGGTACTGGTCCCGAGCACCAATATGGATGCGCGTTTTGCATTTCGATACCGGAAAACACTTGGCTTTCTTTAAATGAAAGTCTCTTCGCTTCCTTTACAATTTCTCCTCTGTCATTTAGAAAATCATAATGAAAAGCCACCATATCCGCATCCTTTTCTTCCGCCATCCGGATAGCACTAATGACACCCTCTGTAACTGCATCATCCGCATCGACAAAACAGATATACTCCCCTTTCGCAATCTTCACTCCCCTATTCCGTGCGGCACCCTGTCGATGATTCTCCGATTGACGAAGTAATGTTAAATTCCCAATGTCAAATTTCAAATCACCAATACGCAATCGTTCGCGATATTCCTCTATAACGCGAACCGTACCATCAGCGGAAGCATCATCAATAATGATGATTTCATAGGACATATCTCCCCACGATTGCGTCACGATGCTATCCAAACACCTCTCAATCGTATCCGCTGCATTATATGCCGGTATGATAAAAGATACTAACATGCTTACACCTTATCCCAACAATTCTGCACGCAGCGCCTCCAGCCATCCATGACCATATTTTAAGTCCGGCTCTACGTAATTACCCTCTCCCCACTCGTTCCAAGACTTTAGGAAGATAAAACGCTTATCCATCGGTTTATCCTTCACAAGTTCAACCATTTTATGAACCGTCTTCTGGAATTTCTCCGGCGAGGAATCAACTATCACTGTTCCTTTGACACCACTACGCGGTGTATGATCCCAGTTAGGAATCATCGTTGGAAACGCATTCTCCTGCTTACAGGTGTCTGTTGTATATACAGAATCATCATAAATTATACACTCCGGACGATGACGCACATCCCGATTCCAATGATTCAGGAACCGATGCCAGATATCTTTCTTGGCCGGTCCTCGAAGATTCGTAAGATTTACGCCATCAAAGCCTAAACCTTTCGCTTCTTGCATAAATGCATCAGTATCTTCTTTTTTATAGAAATTATGGCCAAAAGCGATAAAATAGATACCTTTTAGTCCATTCTCTTTCGCTAATTTTTGCCATAACTCTATAAAATGCGCCATATTAGGACATTTATCATAGCGATACACTAGAAAAATCGGTTTCCCTTCACAAGTGATATAACGTTTATCCTTGAATGCCGGAAGTATGGCTTTAAAATGGTTCACATAATCTTCCTCACTATACATCTGCTCTATCAGCGTCTTGCCTTTCACTAATCCGTGTAGTGTTCCGCTCCATGTCTCGTTCGCCCACGCCAATGCAAATGGGAAATCCGGTTTGCCGGAAGCAAGCACCTCATTAAACGGACGCTCCAACAATTGCTTGCCATTCCCAAACCAATAATGCCAATATACAAATCCCTCTACTCCGGCTTCACGCGCCATTTGAGCCTGTGCTTCGCGCACTTCCGGCAATCGCAGATCATAATACCCCAAATCTGCCGGCACTTTGGGTTGATAATGACCCGGGAAAAGAGGTTTTGCTTTACCTACGTTTGTCCACTCCGTGAACCCTTTTCCCCACCATTCATCATTCTCAGGTATCGGATGGAATTGTGGCAAATATAATGCCAACACTCTTGCTTTAGGCTGTTTTTTTTGCATATTTTTCAGTCTTTAACTTGTTTAATCACTTTTGCCGGGACTCCTGCAACCACACTATATGCCGGAATATCCTTGGTCACCACACTATTAGCAGCAATAACCGCTCCGTCTCCAATTTTCACTCCGGATACTATAGTAGCCTTCTCGCCGACCCAAACATTATCTCCAATGATGATAGGTCCTTTAGAAATCACTGTCCTATATAGTGGCTCTTGGTGCAGTTCATCCCATGTGTTCTCACCATGATTATTATCACTTATCGTTACCCATTTCCCAGATAGGAACCCCCTTCCTATAACGATCTTATTCACGCATGTGATATGATTCCAAGCGCCAAAATTCCCACACTCGCCTATCTGAATTTCCGGCGTAAAGACTGAGCCATCTAATGTGTGATCGTATGCTGTAATGACACATTCCTTTCCAAAATGAGTATGATCACCTATTGATATATATTGTCCTCCAACAATGCTCATAGGTGACTGAATCTGAACATTGTTCGCCTTTTTAAATTCTTGACATAGTCGAACATTATTAATGAAGGCTCGGTTTCCTGCTAAATGAGAAGCTAGCCATGACTTACTCCAACGATATGAGAACTTGCCCCATACGGTTAATATCTTTTTGCGCAGCGGATTCATAATAGTTTCTTAATTTTACGTTTAACTTGATTAACTCTTGCTTCTATTACTATACGCAGATACCCCTTTAGCCCATAATTTTCCATTATTGATTTGGCAACATTTTGTATAATAAATGTATGTTTTGATTTGTGTAACACTTCTTGGCAATACAATGAATAGATGAACCCATACATTTTATCCATTACATACTCAAATGTTGCCGTTGATATCCTTTTTTGTGTCAACAATGCTCTCCAAATGTTAGGAAACTCGACAGCAAATGCATAAAACAAGTCATACCCGCCTTTCCCTTCTTCATCTTGCATATTCTGGAATTTACGATTGCATATCACATACTCAGATTCAGGACGAATATCAAACATGAGTGCTGATTGCGGAAAAGTCTCATTCAATAGCAAACCGTTCAATCGTTCTAAATCTTTTTGCCACACTCCGACTCCTCCACTCCAAGTGGCATAATAATGCATAGTTCTAACAAATTCATCCGTATTTGCACATGCAATAACATCCGCATCACCTAATGCACCATCTGAAAAATAAAGAATTGGAGAGTTCCGAGAGTAGTGTTTAACCGCATCAATCATCATTTGCAAAGCCCCAGGTACTAATATTCCTCTATGATTAAGCATCTTACAATACTGTCCTTTCCCTAACTTTAACGCAGTTATAAGATTTAGGAACCCACTATCGTTAGTTTGAATATAGCGTAAATTGGGATAATCAAACTGCTGGATAGCATCACTTAGTTTGCTATTTTCTCCATTATCAGTAATGACAACTTCAAATAGCGATGTATCCACACCTTGTGAATAGATTCCTTCCAAGGTTGGGATTACCCAATGCACTGCTCCATTGGTGGGGAGGCATAATGATAATATAGGTTGATTTTTTGCCATTGCATGAATTATTTACGTAACACTTCAGACACTTCATAGGCTTCTTCAATCAATGATCGTATCTCTTTTGGCGACTTTACGCACGATGTCCCCCAATATTTATCAACAATATTTCTTTGCTCTTGCATAATTAAAAAATCTGGATTGTTTAAAAAAGGCTTCCTTAATTCTGCATAACGAGGCGAAGAATCCCATACTTCAACTTCCCTTTTTCCTTCGTCCCCAAAATGATCTTTCAAAGCAAATTTATCAGGAACTAACCAGTGTGGCTTGTCTAAATATATACTATAGCCTATATATGACCCCAAAGCATTAGAAATTGTTGCATCAGCTATTTCAAAAAGTGCTTTCTGTCTCTCTAAGAAAAAAGGATCGTGCAAATGACCACAACAAACACACTCAAAACCGGCATCTATATAGGGTTTAACCAACCCTCTTTGATAGTCTCTCCAATAAACACATACTCGAACTGTATCAAATTTTTTTTGTTGTTCTTTGAGTAAATTAATGAATGGAGCACAATTATACGCAACATCAGCATAATAAGTGGAGTGCGTAGGGAATGCCAAAAGGTTTTTTCCCAACCGTTTTTTCTCAGCTGTAATTTCTTCCTTAGTCATTATAGATGAGGCATAGAAAAATGGAGCTCCAATTGCAGTAATATAAGGATTATCTGTATGTTCTGCGTACATCCTTTTCACCTCATTAGACCACACAAAATTGACATTATCTAATTTCTTCTTTTCCCAATCAAACATCTCACATATATACCCGTGCTGAATGCTTAATTTCTTAGGCGAGAAATTCCAATAAGGAATGCCAGCATATTTCTGTAAGACTTGAAATCCTCCATAATAATTGGGTTCTATAACTGATCCTGGAGACATCAAAATGCTTCCCCCATACAAAGGTTCACAAGTTAAACCTTCTAAATCAGACATAGTTAACTCTTTTCTGGCATTTATGTCTTGTAGAGAGATATATAATTTTTCTACTTGAGTTAACTCAATATTAAAAATAGGCCTTCCATATTTCATTTTTGCTTTCAGACGGTAATACATCGGTGGCAAAAATAATTGTACAATTTGTTTTGCAGTCATATTCTCATTTATTAATTTGCTGATAAATATTTATAAAGTGTTTTTTCAGTATTTCTGCGTGAGATAGTCCTTTAGATATATCTCCAAAATACCTTAAAATGTATTGTTTACGAAGCTCTGGATCTGTTCGATGAAAAATATCTTTCACCGTCAACAAAGAATCAATATCATATAAGGGCATTTCCACATCCGCTGATAAATGATAAGACATTTGATATAGACTTCGTTCTAAATGCTCTGCAACTTTCATTGATTTATTACTAACAAAGCAAATTGGTTTGTCATAATAAATAACAAAATTAAGTGAATTAGAAGAATGCAAGATTACTCCTAAAGAATCTTTAACTAATTCAACGGTCTTATATTGATAAATTTTTCTGCCATTAAATGGATTACAAGTATAATCAGCACTCGGATGTGCAGCAATAACAACCTCACAGTTATACTCCTTTTCAACGGCTTCAAAAAAACTATTCATAGAACGATAATATGATGGAGCAAGAGCATCCCAGTCGAAGTTTGGATACCATTCTTTGTAATCGGGATGTAAAGGATAGTACTGATCTACAAATACGATATATTTATCATCTATCTTTGGATGCGAGTTTGCTTCTAACTCCAAAATTTTATCATAATCGGGGTGGCAAGTCTGAAAATCGGCATAAGGAGAGCATCCCATGGTATATCTTCTTTTGTATAATTCATAAATCTTCCTTTCTTTAAACTCTCTTTTAGCATCAATATATTGTCCTCCTCCTCGATACCTTATATATTTGCTAATTAAATAAAATGTTTCATTCTTATATAGTTTGTGCTTTAACGCCTTAAACGATATAGACCAATTATTTCTACTAACTCCTTCATCTGCCCTTGCATTTTCAGAAGATTGCAAAAATTTCCCTTGTAAAGATTCCCAAACGGCTAAATTTAACGTAAAAAATATTGCACAACTTATCTTAGCAGCAATAAGACTATGAACATCATACATTTCTGGGGTAGTAAATAACATGATGATTCCTATTGTATCATAAGAAAGTCTACTTAGATTAGTTCGTAATTCTTGTACGCTACTTATTTTAACTGTAAAAGGCCTCTCTATAATTTGTTCTTTAGGTGTTACAGGGATAGAAGGAATTAATAATGAATTACAATCCCAATACTCTATATCGATAGATTTTGACAAATCATCCAATGCAAAATCCCGCAGAGCGCGTTTAGTCAATTTATTATTAGCAAATATAACAACTTTCATCTAATAATACATCTATTATTGTGCTTGATAGCCTTCTGATAACAACCATTTTTCTGTTCTGCGAATATCATCCTCATCGTGAACATCAAAACTTTCATCCACAACAATTGGCTTGATGTTATTTCCCATGAACGTCCATGGTTGTTGACCAGGAATATCACTATATAGTGAATTCTTCAAATTCAGAGTCCAGAAGTTATGACACAACACAAAATTCATTGGCAGATCTTGACGATTTGTAGAAATATTCTGACCTTTAAAGTCAAACCATGTATCAAGACATCCATCAGCACGGAGACGCTTACTACGATATGGATGATTATCCATTTCCAATAAGACTGGGCAAGATGCAGAAAGCTCAGGATTATTCTTAAGATTCTTTATAGACTCTTGGATCCACTCTTTTTTTACTATAGCAGAATTTGCCAAAAGAACGACTAATATATCTGGCTCTACACCTTCATCTTTCATTACCCCCAGCGCATGAATAATAGCATCAACATGTTGTGCGGTAGGTAATGCTAATTCATCTGGACGACGAATCTTTTTATAACCACATTCGGCAGCTGCATTCAGAATTTTATCATCATCGCTGCTGACATAAAAATCTGTAATTTCCGGGCAAGATTTTGCTGCCATCGCAGGATAATACAACAAAGGTTTGCCCAACACCGGTAATACATTTTTGTCTTTCAGGGTATTATTTCCTCGCCCTGTCAATAATGCTACAATTTTCATAATTATGCTATTTTAAAATTATCATTTATATCCCGAAACCATATGCTTTGTTTATCGCTATAGACCATTCATCTCTTTTAGTTAAAATATGCTCTATTGTATCACGGATAACTCCCTCTCCACCTTTCTTTTTACTAACAAAGTTTGATATTTGAATGATTTCTTTACATGCATCTTTCGGGCAAGCTATATATCCAGCTAATTTCATAGCAGCAAAATCGTTAAGATCATCCCCAACGTAAGCAAGTTCGTCCTTGCTAATATGTTTCTTTTTCATAAATTCCTGCAAGAAACTTTCTTTACATTTCACATTCTGCATCAAATAATCAACTCTTAATTCTTGCATTCTACGGGCAGTTGCTGCACTTTCTCTACCTGTCAAAACTATGGTTATAATCCTCGCCTCTTTCGCTGCAAAAAATCCAGCGGCATCACGTGTGCAAAATTTCTTCTGTTCATTACCATGTTCATCGTAGTATATACCTCCATCGGTCATAGTACCATCAACATCTATAACAATATATTTTATGACTTTTAATTTGTTAATATCAAAAAATTGCTGTTTCATACACAGAAGGTGTCAAGAAGTGAATATTAAGAGAAGTATATGAAGATTTTAGTATAGAAATTCTAGACAGCACATCATAATCATCAGCTCTAACTTCTCTTTCATAGCATGTGTCAAAGAAATTTTCTTTGGAATTTTTAAATCCGTCAAATCCTGCAATGTACACATCCTTTTTACCCAGGCGTTTGAGTAAATTTAATAGCATCAAAGTTGAATCATCCGAGCATAAATCATTATGATATGTCAACTCTTTTCGCGACACTATAAAGTTCGCCTGCGGAAAATCATCTTTTAAATTTGATGTGATTATCATTTTCTGTTCGTCCAATCGTGTTGCATAAGCGATACGTTTCGCATTCGTCCATAAGCACAAATCAGCATAAATCGTCGCATGTTCGAAATTAACAGTAATTACGCAAGAATTAGTGCGTAATGTCGGATCCAATTCAAAATCCTTTACCGATTGTCCGGGTGCTAATATAACGATATGCTCATACGCATTCAATTTATCATTCAGTCTTTGCATGGAATCGCTATCGTCAAACGCAGCATTCATATATGCTTGATATTTTGCTTCGATATACTTTTCATCAAATGCTTCAGATTTCTCAATATCAATAGATTTTAACAATCTTCGTATATCTTTAGTCCGTAAACGTTCTTTCTTACTTAGGTATTCAGCATATGTGCGATGAACACCGCATTGTGCTGATAGTGCATACGGAATCGAATATCCCCAACCTCCAACGCGCTGATAAATTGGCATAATATATTGGTCAATTGCATCGTATGCTGGTTCTGTAACATAGTCGGCTTGATATGCTATATTTAAATGATCCATCATCTGCTCAATGCACAGATTGCCCGGAATTTTCCCCATTCCATACAACGAGCCATCAATAGTAATTCGTCTTCTAGGAGATACTATTTGTAACATCTTCAGTGCTAACGAATATGCAAGTCCCAAATTCTCGTGTAAATGAACACCAATCTCTATACTCTCATCTAAATTGTAGTCAATTAGGTAATACAATCTCGCTAAATCATCCTGGCGCATAGCTCCAAAAGTATCTACAATTGAGAATCCATATGGTTTCAATTCGTTTACAATATCTATAATTTGCAAATACTCTTTATCTGTCACAGCACTTCCATGAATAGGATTTATATAACACTTGTATCCTTTGTCCATCACAATTTTGGCCGCCTTCTTCACCCATTCTATCTCATTCTTTCGAAAAGACAAACGAATAATCTCTACCGTACCGTCACTCGGTTCTAGGTTTGTCAAATCCACATTGTCAGCCATTAGCGATACTTTAGAATCTCCCATATCTTTAGGGAGATACGGTTTCAGGTCACTAATGTTGCTAAACCGAGCGGTATCGCTATCTGTCTCAGAATCCCATAGAAAGCCAGCTTCAATTATATCAATTTTAGCTTTTACAAGATCAGAAATAATAGCTTTTATTACTTGCTCACCAAATTTACCTTGCGTGACATGTCCTCCATCACGTAATGTGCAATCGAGTAATTTTATATTGTCCATTCTATACTATTTCTTAATGAGTGACATATATACAGCATTGGCGAGGTTGAAATCTTCCGGATAATCAATATCGATAGCTTCAATCTCTGAGCACTCGCAAATATATGGATTCTCTCCTGTTCTGCCATGATACTTATTAAACACATCTTTCGTGAAAACATATGGGGATGACAGTTCGCAATAATACGGCATCATATCTTGCGTACGAGGAGCGCAATCCAAGGTAAAATTCAGGGGTTTTCCGGCAAACCACATAAAATTCTGCAATTTCTTGGCGGCAAATGCAGAATCGTATTTCCCGGATTTTACCGCATTGATACACTCCATTAAATGTTCTTTGGTAATAAATGGAGAAGTAGCGTGATACATCACATAGATGTCCGAATCCACTATATTTAGAAAAGCCTCAATAATATCACCGCAGCGTATTGCTTGCGTATCCAAATATTCCGGTCGTTGAATAAACTCTGCGCCCTCCGGAATATATTTCACAATATCAGGATTACTACAGAATACAACTATTCGATCTATACCTCCATTTTTCTTAGCTTCTATAGCTGTGAGCAGAGGTAACTGAAAAAGCATAGTTCCATCATCAAATTTTTTCAAGTTCTTCCCCGGTGTACGCTCATTATTGAGCTTAATCGGCATAAAAATAGTTGTTCTCATTATATCTGTTATCTAAAATCATTAACCTTTCTCACGACAAATTTCATTTGCTCTTCCGTCATACACTGACTAATAGGCAAAGAAAGTTCTTGTTGGTGAATCCGTTCCGTTATCGGTAAAATCAATTGAGGCATATTCCACGTTTCTTTAGCGTAACATTCTTGCTGATGAGGAGGAATCGGATAATGGATTACTGTTCCTATCCCCTTCTCTACCAAGTAATCGTGCAACGCGTCGCGTTTGCCTTCTTTCACGAGAATTGGGAACAAATGATATACATTATTCTCATCGTCTAACCGCTCCGGCAGTTCAATCAGAGGATTGGATATATGCTCATAGTAGTACGCCGCCACCTCTTGACGCTTGGCCACATCCTCATCTAAGTACCGCAACTTCACATCCAATATCGCCGCCTGTATCTCATCCAAACGACTGTTCCGGCCGGTGTACTTAAAGACATATTTCTTCTGACTGCCGTAGTTCGCCAACGCGCGCATTGCTGCAGCCAGTTCCGGATCATTGGTCGTCACGGCTCCTGCATCTCCTAACGCACCTAAGTTCTTTCCCGGATAGAAACTATGTCCCGCTGCGGAGCCGAGACTGCCTGTTCGCTTGCCGTTGAAGCGGCAACCGTGCGCTTGCGCATTGTCCTCAACAAGCTTCAGCCCATATTTGTCACAAAGATCCAGAATCTTTTGTGTACAAGCATTGCGGCCATATAGGTGCACGATGCAGATGGCTTTCGTGCGCGGCGTGATAGCCGCTTCGATCAGCGTATCATCTATCTCCAGCGTCCGCGGGTTAGGCTCCACACATACCGGCACCAACCCGTTCTCCGTGATGCCCAGATGGGTAGCGATATACGTATTCGCCGGAAGGATCACTTCGTCACCCGGCTGCATCACACCTAACTCGATGTACGCACGCCATATCCAAATCAGCGCATCCAACCCGTTCGCGCAACCGATGCAGTATCGGGTACCTATATACTCGGCGTAATGCTGCTCAAAAGCCTCATTCTCTTTGCCTTGCAGATACCATCCGCTGTCAATCACTCTGCGTGCCGCCTCACAGATCTCCTCTCCGTGCATCGCCGTAATATCCTTCAAACTTAAAAAAGGTACGTTCATATTCATTCATTCGTTCAACCTTCATTCGTTATCGGTATGGTTCAAAAATATAGTCTTCTGCATGAAACTCAGTAGATGCTAATACCATCAGTATTGCATCAGGAGTAAAATCATACATCGTATGCCAGTCTTCCGGTTCGAGGATTAAGCACTTATACGGCTTATCTAACACATACTCGTTTTGCTCGCTACTATTATCGCAGTGTATCTTACATGCACCTTGAATACATATCGCAGCTTGCACCGTCGTATGATGACGATGTCCACCACGTACGGAATCATCTACTCCATAGATATAGAAGATACGCTTGATATCAAACGGTATCACTTTCTCTATCACCGTCAGGTTTCCCCTTTTATCGGTATGTGTCGTCAAATCAATTTGTCTTGCCATATTAGTAAATATATTTACGATCTATCTTATTGGCATCGTATGCAATTGTCCTTCAAAGAAATGTTTATCCAAATGCGCTAATATTTTATGAGCCTCGCCTATTCCTCCACAACATCCCGGCTCACGGCATATGGTAATGAAGGCAGCATTCTTCATTAAACTCCTCAATAGCATCCATGTGTCTTTATCGGAACAGTAACGATTGCAGAAGATATGCTCAGGCCATGCCATCGTTGTGTCATCAATTTCCCCGGTAAAACAATCCAAATCAAAATCCAGCACATAAGGAACGTCCACCATATCATTCACATCCGTATCCCAATTCCTTTTAAAAATATTTCGCACTTGCATATCCTTCTGCGGATGTTGAGAGTGTCGATCTTCAAAACATCCTCTGACTCCCAATTCGAAATCAAGATGATTGATTCTATATAGATGGTGGCTTCCAGATTTTCTAAAATAGTCATTAAGTTCGTCTATATTACCCGTCTCCTCTGCCCCAACACATACTGCATCTCTAATTAAGTCAAAATACATCCCGGCACACAGCCAATCGGCATCATCTGTTCTTAAGCGGAACTCCACAAAGTTCCAGAACTTCTCAAACTCTTCCTTAGTAAACGTACGCGGCTTATGCGCACTTAACTTTCTCTTGAACGGAATAGTCGCTGCATCATCATGATAATCAAAATAGATGAGATTGGGCGCTGCTTCAAGTAAACCTTTCATGCGAGCAAAATACAGCACATTCAACAATGTACGATGGTCGTCATACAAAACCACGTACTTGTTTACCCCATCCATTTTAACGGGATACACATTGATATTCGCTCTCCATGACAACTCGTACATATGCGGCAATTCATCTATATTTACTCCAACCATATTCATGAACTCTTGGGCACGCGTTTCTCGTACGTGTATGCATATGCCTACGTGCACAAAAAATCGCTGGCAAAGTTACAAAAAAAAAATGACATATACAAATGTATATGCCAAAATCTTTCATTTTTCTTCATTTTGTCGCCCAAAAGCACAAAAATCAACTAAATCTACTCAACGTAAAGTCGATTTGATGAATATCATCCAACCATTCCACCCCTCGAAAGATAGCTCCGGATGCCATCTCATCATTCTCTTGTTTAAGATACGCCAAATATGTTGTCATTGGCATTGGTGCTACTGCTAAATAGAACCAAAAGCCTCGAATGATCAATGTGAACATTCCATATTCTTCTATATCATGCAGTGCCTTATCATTGATTGGGATTGTCACTCCATTAGACTCATCCATTCCAAAATGTAACCCTATTCTATTATACTGCATATGCCATACTGGTATATCTCCCTCGTTGTACCGAGCAAAACGACGAATAGCGTCAAATCGCGACTCCAATCCTCTACCCGTCTGCCGATGAAACTCCTGCAAAAACATTTCATATAATCCACGTTTAAAACACCTTGTATATGTCCGCACAAACGATGGTGTTGAAGCAAACGCTCGTTTAAAACGAATAACATGCTCCTTCTGAAATATCGCAAAATATATAGATTTCAAATATGGCAACTCCTTCCCCTCTTGCTGAGCCTTAGGCATTTCGGTTAGATACTGAGTTACATTCAGCACTTCCTTTACACAAGTCTCAACCGCCATATGCGGCTGTATCTGCTTATCTACCGTCCCGAAATAATGATTACATTCATCGCATACATCAACACCTATCTTTCTGCCACCCATCGTTTGCGGGATAGTATGCGGACGCGTCCGAAATGTAACTTCCGGTTCGCTCCGCTTGCAAAATATGCATGTTCCTATGTTTACATATAGTTTCTTCATCGTTTAATCCAAATATGAACTTTTGAAGAAGGATGAATGTTTGCCTGTATTCGTCGCAACAACTCCTCTCGCGTTATTCCCCATTTATCCGATAAATAATGGAAATGCGGAGGCCTATTTCCTTCTCGTCCGTCAAAACCCCGATATGTGTAATAAAAGCAATGCCATATATCGCCACGATGGTAAATGCGTGTTTGTACTACTTTGCGTTGATCCAAATACGCTTTCATCTGACCAACACTCATATTTGTTTCGCCCATTATTTCCATTGCTCCATCCTGCTGCTCGCGAAACATCATTGGTTTCTTCTTTTCTTCGTATATTGAAGGTGCTGTCTCTATGTGGTATATATCCAACAAATACCCCATCCCTTGAGCAAGCCAATTCCACCAAAACAAATCAGAGCCACTCAGACACTCTCCTTTCCATAGATTTACTTGCATATCTTTATCTAAATCCTTGTTGGCTAAAAGTTGCTGAAACTTGGCATTCGGATAGGTTGTTCGCATAACATAATCCATCTTGGCTTTCGTTTCTGCTAAAGCTAAATGATAAAATGTCTTTTCTCCAATCCTCTCTAAATCTCCTTTGTGATCCGCGATATGAATATTTCTTCTCGCTATCGCTGTCGCGTGACAATACATGAAATAGTCACTTGGTGGCCAATTCTCATCATTATGCGGTTGTATCCCCGTGACAAAATAATGATTAACCTTATCTTCAAAATAGAACTCTCGCATAATCTACCAATTATACCTAATTACGCCACAAAGGTACTAAATTTTTTTCACATTCGCAAACAAATTAGTAACAAATTCATACTTTTTTCATTTTTTTGATAAATATAATATAGATTTCTATTGACTTTTGTAAGTCAAAGGCTACATTTTAAGTATAAATCGTTGATGAACTCAATCGTTTTCGGAACATTGATGTATTTATAGGTAACGAGCACTAGTGATTGAGTGCTTGACTTAAAAATAACTAAAGCATAAATCTTAACTAAGATGAAACAGCACAGACAAAATTGCAATTGCATGGCAGAAAAGCCGGTATTTGTAAGAGCCCATCGCAGACGCTGTCACGGTGTATGGAGATGGATTAATTCTTACTGCCGCAGATTGCCAAGAAGAAGGAGCTAACAACTCCCAAAGTGACGAGCGAAGTACAGTACCTCATCACTCCACATAGCCACCGCGTGGCTCGTCACTCAACACATAGTGTTGCACATAGAAAAAGGCACAGGCGAATTTAATCGTCTGTGCCCAATCTTCTATACGCGTCAGTTATAAACGCCGTAGGCCTAACGCAAAGCTATACACGTTAAGCCTCGCTTAACCGCGTGGATGAGCAGCGTCATAAATGTCGCCTTCTACCTTCCACAGGTACTTGGTCATCGTGCGGCAACCACCCGGAGTGTCCTTCTGCGCCTTGAACGCAATCTGATCCGTGGTGATCCATGTAGATAACCAATCATAATCATTCTTCGGGAATGTCCATCTCTTCTCGTTCTCCGCGAGGTGAATGTTACCCATCTTACAGATCAACTTTGATACTCGCGTCATACGCTTAGCCAACTGCTCAATCAGTTGCGCACTTACTCGCAGCTCTTGCTGCAAGTCCAAAACAACTTGTCTTTGTTCCATAAAACTTTGAATTTAGAGATTAATAAACACAGAAAGTGCCCGATGGTTGTTACACCAGGCACTTTCCATTATTCTAATACGCAAAAAGGGTTGCAACTCCGACCTGAGTTACAACCCTTTTTCACTCACATATTCTAATCGCTACATCATACATGGTTTGCTTTAGGCAAACGAATCTCCTTCCCCCATATGAAATCCCATTCATCAGGATGGAATGGCGCAATGCCACCATGATGGAAGAAGGTATATTCTCCAAAATAGATTCGCCCATCTACCTCATACAGATCCACTCGTACTTCAGGCAAACCATTCGACAATTTCGCAGCTAATTTTTTCATTTGTTCGAACATCTTCGGCTTATCTATGGGTTTGTCTGCCATCGGATGACGTTGAGTTATATCCAACGCATTGAAATCTGCATCGAAGTATTTGAACTTCGGCTCTCCTAATTGTCGCTCTGTGGCTATAAATAAATACTTCACTACCCCATTAAAGCAGAAGAACTTGTAGTCACGCAACTCTCCTGTCGCATCTTCCAAATATTGCTCCGCAAATACTCGACGAGGCACATCCTTATATGGCCACTCTCGTCCTGCCTTAGATGTATCTTTACGTAGAGATCGATTAATCCGCTTTATCCATTTCTCCTTATCTATCTTAGACTTATCCTTGCATATAAACACCCCATTGTTCCCGCTATCGTGGTTTGTTTTGAGAACGAACTGGTTGGGCAAATTATCCCACTCAATGTCTTCGGCCCTATTCCACACTCCCAATACTGGTGCCACATACTGCTCCCCTATTCGCTCACTCACGATTTTTTTCACTGCGTACTTATCCACCATCTGCGTCCAAATCGGATCTCGATAGAATAGTTTCAACCACTGCAATTTTTCTGTGTATCGCTGCGGATTCTCCAAATTGATAGCACGTCCATGATTGAGATAATAATCCCAACGGATAAACGTTTCATCTGACAACCATCCTCCGAAACGAGTCAACAACGCATCTAAAAAATGCTTCTGGTCAAACAACAGCGAATGTATCGCATTATATACTGGTCTCTTCATATTGCTATATCTTCAATTTTCATTCTTCTATGATCTATCTCATCATATATTGCGCTTAAGCGCTCAATATGTTTCTCTATCGAAAAACGCTCTCGCACTTTCTCTGCATACACCATACACTTCTCTTTATACTCTGCCGGATGTGTAATAAGCTTCTCCATTTCATTAGCTAACTGTTCAACATTACCTGTCGGATATATCGTAGCCCATTCCCCATTATTCGTGATCTCCATCATCACATCCCAATCATTCACCACCACAGGCACTCCTGCCGCTATGGCTTCGATAACCGCAATACCAAACGTATCATGCTCTGTACTATACACAAACCCATCCATCGTTTTCAACAACTCCGGCACATCTTCTCGTCCTCCAAGGAAAAGGGCATTCGATAATTGGTTCTCCTCGCAATATTTTACACACTCCTCATATCTCCACGCTTGTTCCTCGTCCTTTCTTCCGATAAAGTAAAAATCCCACTTTACGCCTTCCACTTTACAGTTTACACTAAGCTCTCTAAGAGCTTCGCACACCACCATCTGCGACCTACCCTTTATAAAATTCCCCACCATGCATAACCGCGCCCTTCCTTCATTTGTTAATTCGTTCACTCGTTCATTAGTTACCTCAAATTTGGAAAAATCAATCCCATTATACACAACCCTCAACTTATTCTCCTTCGGCAATCTCCACTTCTGCTCATAATATCGCTTTTGGTATTCGCTCACGCAAATTATCTTCTCACTCGCTGCATACACGATCTTCCGCTTCCACCAACTATCATCCGCAAACATATGCCCATGAAAAGTAGTAACGATCTTTATCTCGGTGCCTAACAAAGCAAATGCCAATAATAGCGTATTGGATGGCGTCTGTGAATGCACGATTGTCACATGCTCATGTAGTATAGCCTTACGGATATCCCATAGATATCGCAGATACCCGCGTTTCTTTGGAATCTGTATCATCGGAGCACCGGATGCCTTGAATGCTTCGGACATATTGCCATCATGTCTATAAACGCACACAAAATCATAAGGCACATCCCTATGCTTCCTGCACATATCGAGCATTAGCGTCTCTGCGCCTCCTCGACTCAATGCTCCTATAAAATATGCAACCTTCATACTTTTTACACCTTACACGTTACACTCTTACTAACCGCATCAACGCGCAATAGACGTGCGGACCTAAAATGTTAATAAGATGTGCTCGACGCGCATAAGTTCTGCTTTGATTGGCTATAGACAATGGAAAGACGTTCATATCTTGTAATTGAGCGATATAATATTTCTTTTCAGAATAAAATGATTGTGCTACTGTCGCTAATATCCCAGAAGCCAGGCTGCTCTGCATATTCTTAAGCCACGGACAGTTTGGATATTGCTCTATATACTTTCTATATTGACCTACAATGGTCAATCTATCATCTAAATTTTTACTTATCTTCTCTCTATTTCCATGCACTTGCGTAATGCTTCCTTGACGTAATAAATAATTATATACCACTTTGTTTGTGCTGGCCAACCGAGTAGTTCTCAATATCATTCGCGGCAACCATTCTATATCTTCGAAATGGATACCTTCTGTAAAGCATGGTACGAATTTTCGTTTCATAATAAACATTACCGAGTAACAATTCGTTCCGAATTTCACATTAAGAAATGATGGTCCATCCGTTACATCCTCGGAATAATCATTGTTGAGATACGGATTATTTTTATATGGTATGTATTCTTCATATTTTTCATTTACATATCGGTACTTAAATCGCAGCACATCAAGTTTGTCTCGTTCAACCTGCGCCATCATTCCACCGAGCACATTCTCCTCCCAATAATCATCGCTATCTACAAAGCACACATATTCTCCCTTCGCCTCCTTCAACCCCGCATTCCTCGCCGCACTCAACCCCCCATTCTTCTGATGAATGACCCTAATCACTAATCGCTCATCACTAATCATCTCGCTTAATTCATCACAGATTGCGCTGCTACCATCAGTAGATCCGTCGTCTACTAGTATAATCTCGTAGCCGCGAAAATCTTGATGAACAAGTGAGAATACGCACTTCCGCAAATACGGCGCTACATTGTATACAGGTACTATGAATGATAGTTTTATATTCTCCATAGATGTTGATTCGAATTTTCTATTATCTCTCCCAATTGATCAGACGTAACGAACTCCACATCCGGCCAACGTTTCACAATCTCTTGCAATAACCGTTTAAACTCCGGCAATGTCTTATCCGTATTCTTGCTATCTATCGAACCGATAAAATTCAACCGATGCGCACAGATATTCGCTGCCTTCCCCCACTTAAACGCTATTTCAATCCGCTTCATGCAATCTCCTACCCAATCATAGTTTTCCTTTGTGGATAGCTCAAAGAAACAATTCCTAAACAATCGTATCAAACCCGTTTTCGTCCTCGTTCCCTGAAATCCTCGATACTGCACCTTTACTCCTTCATCATCTCCAATGGGCACTTTCTGCTGGAATGTGCCCTGAATATACCTCACTCCGCGTTGAGCTAAGAAAGGCTCTATCTTCGGACTCCATTCATAGGTGGTAGCGATAAACGACTTTGATTCATAGCCAAATATCTCCTTGAACATCCGGAGTGCATCATCCATGATTTTCTCAAACTCTCGTATATCCGCATCTTCGCTCGAATTAAACGCTCCCATATAATACTCCTTAATAGATGGATCTACATGAGCCGTTAATCCCCATGTACCTATATCAAAAGCCGTACGTGTCACAGGATCACCATTCTGCAAGGTACGTAACCATTTCTTTACATATAGGTGTTCGCGCCCATGGCTCTGCGGATGAAATATGCCTTCTGCCATTCCTTGTTGCCACATTTCCCAAGCGCTTTCATGCGCTGCACTACGCTTGAGCGTTTCCGTGAACGGTTCATAATAATACTGCGTAAAACCGCTCTCTCGAATCTTATCGAATACCGGATTAGCAGATAGCGCATTCGCTGTTATCACAGCCGGTTGCCCATTCTTATCCTTTACGGAATGCAGCACCTCAAACAAGTTCTCTAAGTCATGCTTGGTAGCTAATCCGTCGTAGCGACAATAAGGATCCTTATCTACACGAATGCCACGATACATAAACTCATCATACACCTCTCGTGAAGGCATACGTATCGTTCCCCAATCATCCGACTCGATAACTACCAGATGCCGCTTTGTCCGCCACCCGAACATATTATATAGTTCTTTCCTTGTCAACATTACACCTTACACTTTACACCTTTATACAACGCGTATAAATGCGGAAATCTCATTCTCCACTTTAAAGAAGGCTTGAGTAACGTCCAATCTATTTCTCGCAACAATTCTTTTGCCTTTTTACTTGTCTTCCTATCCAACAAATAAGGATACAAGCGTCTTGCTAATTCCTCATCGCAAAATCTGCGAAAACAAACATTCTTAACTCGCTCCTCTTTATATTTGTCTATATAATACGGAATATATTTCTCTAAAACCGGATTTCGATTCATGGCGCGATTCTCTGCATCTTCCACGTAATAGACTAAGGTTTTGTTGCAAAAAGCTAATGGACCTACGAATAGTAATCTCCACCACAAATCATAATCTTCCCCATGTGTCATACGCGTATCGAAACCACCTATCTTATGTGCGAGTTCTCTGCTGCAACAACAGCAACTGGCGGTAATCAGAAACGATGGATCTTTATCCCAAATATTTTCAATATATCCTCTGTCTCCTATCTGTATTTTATTCCTACATGGGTACCTTACGCCTCCAATAATCGACCCGCACCCTAACGCATATAAAGAAGCATTCGGAAAATCATGGATAAGCTGAGCATATTCTGAGAGCACCTCCGGAACCCAATAATCATCAGCATCCAAGAATGCTATATACTCCCCTTTTGCCACCGCTATTCCTTTATTCCTCGCAGCGCTTACACCGGAATTCTCCTGATGAATAACCCTAATCCTCTCACTCTCTAATTCTCTAACTCTTTTACTGACGACCTCAAGCGAGTTGTCAGTAGAACCATCATTGATGATAATACACTCCCAATCCGTATAGGTTTGATCTAATACGGACTGAAGAGTTGATGTGATACTCTTTTCTTTATTATATAATGGAATGACTACAGAGATCATCTGTGGTATAGTTTATCTAATTTATTGATTACTTTGGCTAATACATAAGGCCACTTATATAACAGCCGATATTTAAATGGCACTTCTGCATAATCAATCTTTTTAACTGCCTCTAAAGCATCCGCTCTATCCTCTTTATCTAAACTAAAGAAATAACTTCTTATTTGCGATGCGGCCCAATGATTTGCTCTTCGATAAAACACCTTATTAGATTGATAAATCGGTGTTTGATACTTATCTATATAGTACGGCAAATAGTTCCTCAATCTGCGCTCTCTTTTTAATGCCCTATTTTCGGCATCATAGCGATAAAACACCATATATTTATCATAGAATGCGACAGGATTAGTAGCTATTATTCGCCACCACATATCTGTATCTTCTGCATATTTTATTCGCTCATCAAACATTCCTAATTTGTTGAACACTTCTTTACGTATTATGACACTACTGGAACAGAATAAGTCTGATATACGTCCATTCATCTGAAAGTAATTCTCTACATATCCTCTATAACCATCCGGGAGTGCGGTTCTCAATGAACGTACTAACTTCCCCTTATTAACCTCTGCGAAATTAATTCCCCACATCGCTGCCTCTGGAAAATCACGTATCATCTTCACTTGTTCTGTCAAATATTCCTTATCCCATAAATCATCTCCATCTAATAGTGCAACAAACTCTCCCTTCGCTTCAATAATCCCCCTATTGCGTGCTGAGCATACTCCGCCATTCGGTTTAGAAACAATCTTCAATCTCCAATTTTCTACCTTCAATCCACGGATAAAACCCTCTACGGCCTGTAGGGATTTATCCGTTGAACCATCATCAACGATAATCAATTCCCAATCTTTATACGTTTGGATAAATACGGATTCAATCGTTGATACAATGCTTCTCTCTTTATTATATAGCGGTATTACTATGCTTATCATGCTGCTATTTGACGTGTAATACATCCATAATTAATCATCCTCACCAGCGCCAGTTGTGTGTGTGTGTGTGTGTGTTGTGTAGAAGCGACTCTACCAATGCACATAACCTATCCAAAATTGGTCGCATTACAATACTTCGAATTTTATCGATACAACATATCGCAAATTCTATGATTAGTGCAACAGCGAACATGCCGATAACTGTTGCTAATCCTCCATATCCAGAATGCAACCACTCTGCTAATTGCCCTACGTACTGTCTAAACCACACGTCATAATAATCCCCGCTATGAACAACATATACTGCAAATGTTCCGGTCGCAAACCAATTAATCCATCTATTATAAAACTTAGGTATCGACAAGAAAAGCATAAAGAAACTTATTGCTCCAATCAAAGTGAATGGATTATTATACCCCCACTCATCCCATGTGGTTTGTATATATCTCTGTAGGAGAATACTCCCTGCCCAGAGTAGAGATGTCGCTAAATATACACTTGCATTTCCTATACGATGCTTACGAATCCATTCCAAATCTACGTAACGTGATATATATCCTCCTATCATGTAGATATACACAAAATTTGCAATCGTATAACCATCCGAATTAAACATGGTATCCTGCCACAAGAATCCGAAATATACATTCAGGATAGTTAATAGCATTAATACCCATTTGTATGTTTTTTGCGGCATATGCTCTATCGCAGTATTAATAAGAGGAGAAAGTAGCATCAAGCCTACATAACATTTCACAAACCATAATTTACTATGCGAAATACAGAATATCGAATGATTTAGCAAGCCCATTCCAACATGTGCTCCATCAATATACAAATGCAACAAATAGCCAATTAGCGCATAGATGGCGCATATCAAATAGATATTTAGTGCTGAACGTAATTTGAGTTTTATCCCATAATACCCAGATATAAGCACAAAGCAGTTCACTCCAATATAGGTTAATCCCAGTAAGACTGATGCAACTCCTACTTCGACTGACATAACAGAAGTATCCCACACCTCAGGGAATGCGCACATGTGGATGCAATGTTGGAACACAATTAAGAACATGCATATCAGCCGCAGCAATTCTATGTTACTATCCCGCTTTGTCATTTACCATTAATCATCGTTCGCAGTTTCTCTTCTATCGTAGCAAACGTATCCAAAATATACTCTTCTGCTGTGGGTTTCAAACGTGGTTGTGCTAAAAACTCCTCTAACAACTTAGGATTAGCATATAGTTCTGATATTTGTTTTACGGCTTTCTTGCCATTTTCCTTTCTATCCCAAAATATAATAGCATCTTCGTTAATAACTGCTTTGTCCGCTATTTCTGCACCCCAATAAATAGGTATACATCCGGCTGTCATAGATTCAAATAATTTCTCTGTCGTATATCCATATGCCGACGTGTTCTCCGGGCAGATATTAAAAATATACTGTTTCATGTAATCTATCTTTACATCAGCATATTTTTCTTTGAGAGAATCATCATTATGCAGATGACTGCCTGCAGAATCTACTCGCTCTATATTCGATAGCGCATGGAACATCTCATCTCTCAATCCATCCGCGGCATTAGATGCCACCATACAGCAAAACTTTTTCTTACTTTTCGTCTCGGGGTAACGAATAGCTTCGCACTTCGTCCTAATATCATCAATCGTACTTTCTGGAGGAAACATATAATCCATCCATATCGGGAATCTAACATATCGATCATTTTCAAATAACTCCAACCCCATAGCCAGATCTATTTCACGTTCTCCTAAACAATGATCTGCATATTGAGCAAAGCAATTCCTTTTTAAATTCTCCCCTGATAAGAATATCTTAATCTCACTATCTTCGAATTGTATAATATTCCTTGGGCCAAAACAAGAGAAAATAGCTATTTTTTTTGCTGACTTAAGCACCCCCTTTGCCTTTATGAAACGATACCAATACATCTCATCATGCGTTTGTCCATCCCACACATTGTAGAATCGCACCTGATATTTTCGCTGACTACGTAGCTGTCTTGATATATTCAGCCAATCATTGCATTCTCTCGTTATTATTTTTATCGGATTTTTCATAACTATACACTTTACACCTTATTCTTTACACAATTAACTCACCATTAAACCATTTGATTAAATCAAACTGCTCCATATACCGCTTCAACGACCACCAGTGCGGAAACTCATAAGCATAACCCAATTGACCGGTCTTAGGATCTATGCAGCCTTTTAAATAAAATGCTGACTTTATCTCCGGATAGTCTCGTACTGTGAACACTACTTTATGCTTATAGGGCAACTTATCGAATGCCACCAAATCCGCATAGGTGCAATCGTCCTTCTCCGTCATGATGATGAACATATTATCTTTGTTCACACGTTTGCGTCGAATCCTCCATTTCTCTTGCGGTTCATCAGCGTATTTATAATGTCCGAAGAGAACACGTATATCACCTAAGTTACCATATCGAAAGCCAGGCTCACATTCCGCTGAATCCATCTCTATTTCTAAACTCAAGTAGTAATCAATATTATTTAAGAACTTGATAAAATCAGATGGCACCATACCGACATTCACCATCGGGGTATAAAACGGTTGATGGATGTCATGCATGTACAATGCGCCTACACAATTGTTGGATAACAGCGAAAAATCTCTATTCTTCAACTGCTTGCGCTTAATCGCATATCGCATTTTCCGCAAATGACTTATTATCTTATCTCTCAACATATACAAATTACAAACTACAAATTACCAATCTATTTTCGGCAAATACTCCCGATGGATTTGTCGGAAATCGTTAATATTATACGCTCCATCCGCTCGCATCGGTATGATACCCATCTCTTTCAGCACCTTATCGCTTGTCTTGGAATATATTCCCCACGGATATGCATGGAATGGCACAAATGCATGATACTTCTCTATCCCAGCTTTCGTTTGTTCCATATAAGCACGGAACTCGCTCTCGCTCATTTGCCCATTATCTGTATGCTCATATCCATGTGAACCAATACTTACCAATGGTGATGTGATTGACTGTAAATCAGTCGCTGTCATGTATCGCCCCTTTACAAACTCGGCTTTTGTCAATTCCGGATTAGCCTCATGCACAAACGTCCAAAGATGATTGCTGTATGACTTTCCGTCCAAGTACTTAGGATTGATTAGTAGCGCTATAGGGATTTTATATTCTATTAACCATGGCAATTGATCATATACTGACCTATACCCATCATCGGCTGACAGTACAGCATAGTTTCTTGTCCGAATCTTATCGTGGCAAAGATGGTTCATAGCTTCTTCCAATGAAATGAACGTGTATCTCTTCCGCAACTGCTCTATTGAATGACGAAAATCCTTCACCGACATCCAATCCTCTTTAGGGCCGACATTAGTCGAATATGTATCCGTCACACTATGCACCACAAACATTCGTATTGGACGCAACCGCAATTTAAGACACTTCTTTCTTGTCCTATATAACAAATCTTCAATATTCATTCTTCAATTTTCAATACTGTTTTACCAACGGCAGTAGCCAATAACACATCAAAGCCAATCTCTTCTTTTTTCCCACGAATTCACTTATTGTCTTTAGTTCTTCACTATATTGGCGGTAAAATGATCGTACGTCTGACATCTTATTATCTTTCATTGCTCGCAATATCTCACCCGCATAATATTCCACGGCTTCATGTAATAGTCCCTGCCATCTAACATCCGATTTTATAGTTTCGAATAATTTTGCTAGACGCACTGCTAACAATGTCATGTACCGCACTTGAACAAGAGTGGTTTTTGTCACCACTGTTGACTCCAGCGTATAGCGATAAATATATGGTTTTTCAGGTAAATGATGCAGACTCTTGGCATATGCGTACAACTCTATCGCAAAATCATCGTCTTCCCATTGTACATTCTCACAGAACGAAAGATGATTATTTACAATCAAATCTCGCTTGTATAACCCTGCACATACACTTGTGCACCTCCATCCCGATTTTCCTCCATACGTATCGCTGAAAATATAGTCTGTCGGAGCGCATGACCCCATCTCGAAAGAACGAGTATTCTTAGTAAATGTTTGCTTTTCTGATTCTGTTTCAAAATCAAAATCCAATATGTCTAAATCCTCACTTTCTGCTTGTTCTAACAACCCCTTCAAGCAATTCGGCTTGATATAATCATCACTATCCACAAACCATACGTACTTTCCCTTTGCTTCTCTCAGTCCTGTATTTCGCGCTCCTCCCTGACGTTTATTCTCCGTATGTATTAGCATCCGTAACGTAGGGTATTCTTTCTGCAATCTTTCGACAATCTCTCTACTCCCATCCGGACTACAATCATCCACGCATATCACCTCATACTCCTCCATCGGAATATCCTGATCATACAGCGAACGAATACAATCCTCAATGTATGGTTCAACGTTATAAAACGGCACTATGAATGATAGTCGTATCATATCCTTTCATTCTCTAATTCTCTAATTCTCTAACTCTTTAAAGCCATCTATTAATTAACCTCCGTATAAATGACGGTAATGCCTCCGTCCTATACGCCGCCATTAATCTCGGCGATATCGATGCAAGCTTACATAACTTCTTGTCTCTTTCAGAGGTAACGCATGCTTCCATTATCCGCAAATCATCGCTATTAAATATCTTGGTTATATCACGTATATACCCGCTCCCATATGCATGAATCAAATTCTCCTCAAATAAAGCAAATACTTGATGTCTACGAGACTCTGTCATCATATCTGCTTCACAAATGGCATTGTAACAGGCTTTCGCGATAATTCTTCGTTCTATAAAATGCTGCAATGTATACTTTGCGGTAGTTGCTCCTTCTCGACCTATCCTGTATATGTAAAAAGGTCTGTCTATATGTAGCGCATAGCAAATTCCTTCGCATAGGAACAATTGCATCATAAATAATTCGTCCTCGAACCGAACATGTGGCAACATCCGAAGATGATTGCGTTCAATGAATTCCCTCTTATAGAATCCCCCACACACACACCCCATTGGGGTGATTGAATAATGCTCATATTCAAACTCATAAAAACTCTTCAATGGCATTTTCACCGGATCCGTAATCGGAAATAAATAGACAGACTTCCCGTTTTCGTCACATGCACAATCCATGTAGAAAAAATCCACATCTGGGTTATCCTCAATAAACTTATTAACAGTCTCTATTGCATGCGATAAATAATAATCGTCACTATCCAAGAACAGCACATAATCTCCGGTAGCTTTATCCAGTCCGACATTTCGCGCTACTGATTGTCCTTGATTTTCCTGGCTATAAACCTCTACGTTCGGGTATTTCTTTCTATACTCCTCTAATATTGTAAGACTACCATCTGTACTACCATCATTTACACAGATAACCTGTCCTGTGAATGCATTGTCCACAAGCACAGAATCAAGGCATTGCCTCAGATATGCTTCCGTGTTATAAACCGGTATAATGATACTAATTTGCATCTCGTTTAACACTCAACTCTTATTTTTTATCCTTTCCCCTATTCTCCGTATATAATAGATTGGAGACTTCCTTGCGTGAGCAATGATCCATCTGCCATGCCCCACCTTTGTCCACCAATCCCACCATAATGCAAACTCCTGACTCTTATTCTCAAACCATCTCCATATCTTCACAAAGAACATCAATGGTTTTTTCTTTCCTTGCGCAGAATATGCCTCATCTATTATAGCTTTAATACGCGGTGTATGAACATCATCCTTGCCGTATTCCCTACTCCACCACGTATGCAGCAATATCGGCTTATGCTCTTGGTTATATACAATTGTCGTATATCCGTCTTTATGTTCATCCACGTCCAGATACATCAACTTAAAATTGAGTGCTAACCAAAAGAAAAAATTATAATATGGTTCGTATTCTCCTATTTTAAGCCCTTCACCATGCTGCAATTCCTTCGGTAACTTCTTGATTAAATCTGCTTTGTTTGCCTCATAGTCAAACATCTCTATCTCCTCGCGATTATATTTCTCCCGAATAGCTTTTAGATTGATAACATTAAAGAATGGGTTCAACACAATTGGATTTCCGATACGTATAGGAAGCACATCTCCATCCGGCATTCCGCAGCATACGATATCATTCTCCATCATATACTCCATCAACCGTTCAATCGCCCCATTCTCTGTTACAAAAGCATCTTCATCAATGTTGATTACCCAATCGCAATCTGCTTCCTCGACTATCTGATAAAGATATCCCTCTGCGGTAGTTCCATACATACGTTTCCGCTTATACGGCAAATCAATCAACCCCTGCGAATACCGATACAACTCTATATTCGCCGACCTTGTGTATATTTTGATTCTATTTTTATTCATCATTCTCAGAGCTTTCGTCACATATCTCTCAATAACTTGATATCTGACAATCTCGTTACTACATCCTCCAATTTGGGTGCCGTGTTTTTAGTATAACCCAAGTGCTCATATACTTTCTTATAAATTTCATTCAATGGCACAGAATCCTTTATCGGCACTATCGTCGTATCCGAAGAATGAACTACTTTCACTTTTACATTTTTATAATATCGTGGTATTGTAGTACCTCGCTCATAGCAGTAATCCCATTTCTCGGCACATTGGAACTGTATAGTCATCGTTGTTGTTCCGTTGGTCATCATGAGTTCAAAATCTGTACTCAAAATCTCTGCACCTGCTACAAGATCTTTCTTCTCGTATTTAGATAATTCCGATAATTCTTCTATACATATCTTCAGTTCATTCGAATATACCGGTGCTCCAAAATCATCATGGGATAAAGGATTTAGCAAACGACTACGGAAATAATCCATGTGCGGTAACAAATTGGATGGCAAAGAATATAACCGCACAAATTCTGGAAAGCGTTGCAGCCAATCATTCAATTTCGCTCGTTCAAGTGTTTTCGACAAAAGCATATTGATTGGCATTAACTTCTGCAATAGTCTTTCCGTTTCTTTGCGCAAGTAGTTAACCGCTGCCGGTATATCATGATGTTGCCATGCGTACTTTGCCTTCTCTATATATGACTTGCTTACACATAAGTGGGGATTAATGGATGTAGAATCATTCACATCATCCAGCACATTGTATAACTCATAGCACAACCATTTATCTCTTCTATCATCCTCTGTTATCAAACTCATGAATAAGTTGTATAACGACATATCATGCGTAAAGATAAGCAACTGATAATCGTTTGCACATTTCAAGATGCGCTCAGCAACTGGTATACGATTACCCATGTCCAGACTTATCAATAGATCATCAAAGCATATTATTGGTGCACTATCTACGGCTGTTCCTGCATACTTCATCTCAATAATAGCCAATCGAATTGCAAATGTTGCTATTGTCAACTTCGCTTCGTTAAAGAATGATTGAGGATGTTCTACTTTCATCTCATGACTTGCCGTCGGTAATTGGTCGTCCATCCACTTCATCTTTAATAAAATCCTCGGTGCTGTGAGTGAGTTATCTCTATGCGATCGTTTAGCTCCTGGATTGCGTACTAACTGGTTGAATTTGGCATCCTTCAATTCCAATTCTACTCTATAGGGGACATTAAAGTCATCTCGTAAAATCCTATTTGCGCGATTGTTTATATCATCTAAAAAATTATTTTTAAGAAGTTTGTTAAAAAATCTTAACAATTCATCAAATTTTGTATATGGGTCACTATCTATAATCAAAACTTTAGAGTTAACAGAACGACGCGGCAATGTTGCAAAATGATGCTTCATTGCACTCCACCATGCAGAGATATTCGAATCCACCCCTATGTTACCATCTAAATCTCTAACTTTCGCAGGTAAATCCATCGTTGAAAATATCTCCCTTTCAAATAGAGAAGTCAAATCGCATATCTGGCTATTACGGAAGTCGTATAACGATGCCAAACTTTTATAACTCACAAAATCGCTGGATTGCAATGAAAATCGCATGAATTTATGAGACGTAGCGGAGTCGGTGTCAATCCGTAAATTCGTATCATGGAATGGTAGATCAATGGTTGTTCCTTCCATGCGGAACACAATCTCAACACCTGATTTATCAGTTGCAGCTACATAGGCATTACGCAAGTTCTCATCATTATTAGGATCAAAGTACTTTCCGGCTCCTAAAATATCTTGAGTTTTTAAACAACTCTGATAAAACAAATGTAACGCCCAATAGATAGAACTCTTACCGCTTCCGTTCTCGCCGTATAATAATAAGTTCTTCCCATCTAACTCTATTGGGAATTCGCCCTTGAAATGCTTCAAGTTCGTTATCAATATTTGTTGTATCTTATAGCGTCCCATATGTCGCTGTTTTACTTTTTATCCGTTTTAACGATTCTATAACGCATCAAATTGGCATATAACTCACTCCTTGCTTCAGTTAATTTGTCAAAAGCCATTTCTATGCATTGTAATAGTGAAACTTCTGATAACATCTGTTTTGAACCTGTCGTAAATTCCAATATTGGAAGACTTTTATATATCTCAACCCAATGCTGCACAAATGTCAAATGATAAGAACTGACATGTTCATCTAATAATAACTCATCTGCTATTGCTGCGGATAGTTCGCTAAACAACCCTGCTTTCAATGATGGATACGAAATGGTAAACAAATTATACTCTTCATTCTGCATTAAGAATTGGTGGATAATCTCTAAAAAACCTACTGCTTTTTGCACATCCAAATCCTTATACGGTAGAATGATGGGTGAAAGAACGGACGAAATAGTTACTCTCTTTTGCTCTTGCATCTTTATCGTTATAATATTTCGCATTATTGCGCTATTTAAGAGCAACGCCAAATAGTTCGCATTACCAAGCTTGGGTGTGAACGAATATTTCAGACATTGCCCCCCTATCATCCTGTCTATAGTTGGGACATGTGCTACACTAAAAAACATACTTTGATAAAGTACGTATATGTACACATCATTCTCACCACTTAGGCAATACCCATTAGTATAACCATCCACCTTCCGGTGAAAAGTTACAACGTCTTTCAATCGAACAACATCTATCGTATTATCGTCCATTTCTCAAGATTTATTTGATTTTTCTTACTTATCCAACTCGAACCCCTTAAACCAAGGAGCATGCACAATCGACGTCTTGTCCGGATTATTCTCGCTGAAGATATTCACATTGCTATCCGGTGCAACATGCAAATCAAAAATCAACGCCGAGTTCTCAGGAGCATAATTCCTCACATTGCGCTCTGCTACATCAAAACTAATCTTGTATTCACCCGTGGAGAAAGTGTTGGCAGGAATCACAAAGTGCATTACATACTCTCCTTTCTCTAACGTTAATCGACCATCAATATCGTTATAATCCACACGAGCTAATGGATGTTGGAAGGAGCTTATCACATTGAATCCGCAAACAAGATTCGCTATATCCGCATTCACGCGAATTGCAAAGTCGATTTGCAGTTCTGAACTGGTCACAAAACCTTTGTTCGGCGTAACCTTGGCCCAAAGCAGATTCAATTTATCTTTTGGATTGGGATTCGGATCTACATACTCTGTCTGTGCTTTATCCTCCGATAAATACAAATGAATCGTATCTGCGATATCTCCCTTATATTTCACCATTCCATTCTCCAGCAATACTCCGTGATGACATAGTCTTTGTACGCTTGCCATATTATGACTTACGAAGAGGACGGTGCGGCCTTGGCCTTGGGATACATCTTTCATTTTGCCTATCGCTTTCTTTTGGAACTCCGCATCGCCTACGGCAAGCACTTCATCCACCACCAGTATCTCCGGCTCGAGGAACGCTGCCACAGCGAATCCCAGTCGCACTGTCATACCCGAACTGTACCGTTTCACCGGGGTGTCGATATACCGCTCGCAGCCGGAGAAATCGATGATCTCATCCAGTTTGCTCTGTATCTCTGCGCGGCTCATACCGAGGATGGCGCCGTTCATGAATATATTCTCCCGTCCCGTCATCTCACCATGGAAACCTGTGCCGACTTCAAGCAAGGAGCCTATACGTCCGTGAGCTCGGATAGTGCCAGTCGTAGGACCTGTCACACGTGACAGGAGTTTGAGCAAAGTCGATTTGCCCGCACCATTCTTCCCGATGATGCCGACTACATCGCCTTGCTCGACCTTGAAGTCTATATCCCTCAGTGCCCAGACGTATTCGGAGTTGCCCTTGCTGGCACGATCATTCGTCTCGCCGATCTTCAGATACGGATCTTCTTTCCCAAGAATATTCGTTATCCAGAACCGACGAATATCGTGGCTGAGCGTCTTTGTACTCACCAATCCCAGTCGATACTGCTTACTCACATGCTCAAACTCTATCGCTATATTATTCCCCATTTTTGGTTTATTTATTTTTCGTTTTTATTTTCACCTTGTATTGTACTTGCACCCTACTTGTATTGTACTTGTATTGTACTTGTATTGTGCTTGTATTGTGCTTGTATTGTGCTTGTATTGTAACCTCACACCCCGCACAATTACTCCGCAGCACCTTTCTCCTTCTCCTGCAACGCTTTATACACCTCCATACCCTTGTCCGTCAACAGATATTTCTGATCAGGACTGTTGGGATGATCCG
>JAEEGL012478086.1_pt1 | contig 44843 bp, 38 predicted proteins | sample 9134231 | NCBI WGS metagenome assembly JAEEGL01 (sample SAMN16246548, study PRJNA631951) | gut metagenome | biome: gut microbiome; feature: rumen; material: fiber-attached | host: Bos | place: Iran: Karaj | collected 2018-10 | reverse complement strand
GAGATCATCTACGGTTTCGGTGCTTCGGTGGGCTACAAGGGATTCGACTTCTCAGTGTTCTTCCAGGGACTTGGACGAGAGTCGTTCTGGATCGATGCATCTTCTTCAGGAACCGCTCCTTTTGTCGGGAATACGCAGCTTCTGAAAGCATATTCCGACAGCCATTGGAGCGAGGATAACCGTGACATATATGCCCTTTACCCCCGCTACAGCGCCTACCTCAACAGGAACAATATAGCTTCCAGTACCTGGTGGATGCGTAACGGAGCTTTCCTGCGTCTGAAGCAGCTCGAGTTCGGCTACACCCTGCCCTCAAAGCTCATGCGCAAGATAAAGGTCGGAAGCATGAGGGTCTATTTCCAGGGGAACAACCTCTTCTGCTGGAGCCGTTTCAAACTCTGGGATCCCGAACTTGCCGGAGAGGGTCTCAACTATCCTATCCAGAAGACCTTTAATTTCGGTCTGAATGTTACACTTGAAACCAGATAAAAGATGACTGCAATGAAAAGAAATATCAGAAATACAGTAGCTTCCGTGGTACTGTTCTGCTCCTGTTTCGGGGTCATCGACTGCAACAAGTACCTTGATGTCGTCCCGGATGACGGACTTCCTTCGATCGAGACGGCTTTCAACCTGAGGAATACGGCGATCCGCTACCTCGCTACCTGTTACTCCTACATGACCAACGAAGGGAACACCGGCGCAGACCCGGCCATGATGACCGGTGATGAGATGTGGGACCTCGTGGGTCGTATAGTTACAAACACTTCGGACCGTGTGCCCCAGTCGCTCTTCAACATCGCACGTGGTTTCCAGAGCGCTGCCAATGTATATGGAAATGACTGGGCCTCAATGTACCAGGGCATACGCTGCTGCGACATCCTCCTGGACCACATCGATTCAGTCCCGGACATGAGCGCAGATGAGAAGGAACAGTGGAAGGCAGAGGTTACATTCCTGAAAGCCTATTACCATTTCAACCTGATCCGCAAATGGGGTCCCATCCCCATTATCCGCGAAAGCCTTCCTATCGACTCCGAAGTTGAGGATGTGCGTGTCTTCCGCGACAATATCGATGACTGTTTCGACTACGTCCTGGATCTCCTGGAAGAGGCGGAACCATACCTGCCCCTTGTGAATGCATCTCCGGATGAATATGGCCGCATCACCAAGACCGCCTGTGCCGGACTCAGGGCCAGGGTTGCGGTTTTTGCCGCCAGTCCCCTCTTCAACGGGAATGACGAGGAGGCTTCGCTAGTGGACTCCCGCGGCCAGAGACTTTTCCCGGCCAAGACTGATGCTGAGAAACTTGCCCGTTGGGAAGACGCCCTGGAGGCCTGTGAAGATGCGCTTGACATATGCGAGGAAGCAAACCTCAAGCTCTATGAGATGAGCAATGTGGAGTCCATGTACCGTATGTGCGACACTTTGAAGCGCACCCTCACCCTCCGCAATTCATTCTGCGAGAGGTGGAACAGCGAACTGATCTGGGGCAACACCCAGACCAGTTATGGAATGTTCGCACGTCTCGCTATGCCTATCATGGCCTCTCCGGACGGAGTCAAGCCATATGCTGACGCTTTGGGAGGCTACAGGTTCATCGGAGTGCCTCTGAAGATCGCCGAGCAGTTCTACACCAGGAACGGTCTCCCGATCGACATGGATGCCGAATTCTCCGGAAAGGACCAGTTCGCTCTCCGTGCCGGCGATGACAAGAATGCCTACTACATTGAGAAGGGTTATACTACTATCCAGCTGAATTTCGACAGGGAACCCCGCTTCTATGCATCCCTCGGTTTCGACGGTGGTAAATGGCTCGGGCAGCTTGGTAATTTCAATGACCTCTCTCCTGATGACGTACATCACCTTGAATGCCGCATCGGAGGCGCACAGGGAAAGACCGGCGGTGAGACCGGCCCCCTGACCGGTTATTTCCCCAAGAAACTCTTCCCCTTCAGGTGTACCTGGACGGCAAACAACAGTTTCTCAGGCTACTGGTTCCCATGGCCGATGATGAGGATGAGCGACCTGTACCTTCTCTATGCCGAATGCATCAATGAGGTGGAAGGTCCGAACGGTCCTTACAGCGAGGAGCTCTTCCAGTACATCAATGCCATCCGCGAGCGTGCAGGCATCCCCGATGTCAAGACCTCTTGGGATGAGTACAGCACCCGTCCGGGCTATTACAACACCCAGGCCGGTATGCGTGAGATCATCCATCGCGAAAGGCTGAACGAACTGGCTTTCGAGAGCCAGAGGTTCTGGGACCTGAGGCGTTGGAAAGAAGTATCCGCCGAGTATCAGAAAGGAATCTACGGATTCAATATCACAGCATCTACTCCTGCGGATTACTACAAGAAGACTTACATCGCTGACCAGAATTTCGGTCTTAAGGACTATTTCTGGCCTATCTACACTCCGTATATTGAACGTAACCCCAACCTTGTCCAGAACATCGGATGGTAAAGACATATGCTATGAAAAAGAGATATGGAATAACATTGATACTGGCAGCCGCAACTGTTCTCATGGCTCTGTCATCGTGTGATGACGGCGCCAATGAGTTCGGGCGTATCGACCAGAAAGACAACAGCATACCTGCCCCTACTCCCGTGCGTGTCACCGGAGTCCGCAGCATCAGCGGCGGAGCGGTGATAAAGGTGGAGATTCCTGATGATGAGAACATCAAGGGGGTCATCGCCAGGTACAACCGCGGTGGGAAGGTCGTTACTACCAAGATTTCACGCTATGTTGACAGCCTAGTGCTCGTGGGCTTTGCCGACACTCAGCAGCACACTGCCGAAGTCGCATCTTTCAATGTGAACGAGGTTACCTCTAATCCGACTCAGGTACAGTTCACTCCGCTCGAACCGGCCATCAGGCTTGCCAAGGCTTCCCTGATACAGGCATTCGGAGGTGTCAAGATCCGCATCACCGGAAACACCCCGAAAGCGGACCTGACCATATGCCTGCTTCGCGACAAGGATCTCAGTGACAAGGACAAAGACGTCTCCTCAATGAAGTGGGAGGAGGTCACTACCCTCTTCACCGCCGCGGACAGCATCACTCTCGCAAGGCGCGGACTGGATCCTAAAGAGGCCATATATGGAGTGTACCTCCGCGACCGCTGGGGCAATGTCTCGGACACCGTATCTGCCGTGCTTACTCCGCTTGAGGAGACTATGCTTGACAAGAGCAAGTTCACTAATGCCGCTGTCCCCGACGACAACTGCATCGGGCTCAGTTCCTATCCTATCGTCCGCCTGTGGGACGGCTCAGGCTCCAGTGCATATGATTCATCATATGGTTATCACTTCTTCGCGAGCAACGACGGTCCTATTCCCGGATGGCTTACCATCGACCTTGGCGTGAGGGCCCGTCTGAGCCGTATCGCCACTCTCCCCCGTATCGCATACCTTATCTGGAGCGGCGCCCATCCCAGGCAGTTTGAGTTCTGGGGCAGCATGAACCCTTCCGGAGAATATGTCGAAGGCAATGAACACGGATTCGATGACAGCTGGTTCCTCCTCGGCAGGTTCGAGCAGTTCAAGCCTTCCGGCTATGAAGCGGACGGAAGCGTCGGAACTATCACTCAAGATGACAACGAGTACTTCAACAACGGAAACGATTTCGAGTTGGATAACGAAAAATATCCTCATGCATATGATGAACTCCGTTATCTGAGGATCGTTTTCGTCAACACGTTCTCTACATATGACCTCGGCCTGAAATACGGATCCGTCCAGTTCGGCGAGGTGACTCCTTACGGTCAGGTACAGGAAGAATACAGATAATCGCAGTGAAAATGAAGACATTCAAATACATACTGGTTCCTGCCCTCATCCTGTCAACGTTCTTCTCCTGTGACCGCCAGGATGACATCTACAAGGAATATGTGAAGACCGGTGGCTGGATCTATCCGGCCAAGGCCCAGAACGTCAGCGCGGTCAACGGTTTCAAGAGGGTCATCCTCACGTGGGATACTCCCGGGGATCCTTCCGTAACTCGTGCCACAATCTACTGGGACAACTATGGTGACTCATTGGAGTTCGCCTATCCCGGAGGTATGGACAAGACCGTAAGTGTCACTATTGAAAATCTTTCCGACAGGACGTACACTTTCGACATAGTGAATTTCGATGCCAAGGGAAACAAGTCCATTCCGACTGAACTTTCCGCTACTCCATATGGAGACAACTGGCTCCAGACACATATCGAAAGGTCTGTCATAAACATGATTGTCTCGGATGACGGAAATTCGGTCCATGTGCTGATGAGTTCCGCATCTACCGACATGGTGGCAACCCGTTTCCGTATCCGCGGCGCCGCGGGAGAATGGGAGGACATCCGCCCCTACCTGAAACCCGGTGAGACTGAGCTGGACCTTCCTTTGAAAATGAAGGGGAAGAAATTCCAATACCAGTCGGCCTTCCTGCCTTCCAACAGCCAGGATACCGCCTGGCTCGCTTGGTCTTCCTCCCCTGTCGCTATACCCGGCAGGCTCGACACCAGCGGCTGGACTGTCACGGCAACTGACGGGCAGGTACTTGAGGGGTGCGAACCCTACAAGATCTTCGACGGGATCACCGATTCTGAAAGCGGGCGCTGGCATGGTTCTACCGATGCCACCCTGGCCAAGGTGTTCCCGAAGATCCTTGCAATTGACACCAAGTGCGAGAAAGGGCACGAGCCGACCATTACTGAAATACGGTTCTGGCGTTCAACGGAAAGGAACAAACGCTACACCCGAGAAGTATATTTCTATATAGGTAACCAGCCATATGATCCGAATGCCGGTGAATCATATGCATCTAAATTCGGCGATTTCACCTTGTTCTCGGAGCTTTATCTCAGCGAGAATCCCAGTATCCGTTCATGTCCTCCGTCATCTGGAAGGTATATGTCCCTGGTTTTTCCGAATTCCCGCGGAACAACCGGATACCTGGACCTGTGGGAGCTGGAAGTGTGGGGATATGTTGAAGCTGAAGCAGAATAGTTTACTGAAACATCTTTGACAAATGAAAAAGAATAGGATGTCATTATCAATAATTTTCGCAGCCCTTGCCGTCGGGCTCATGTCCTGCAATGCCAAGGAGGAAAAGGAGTCAACCAAGCCTTCTGACAACGAGCAGGTCAATGAGGTGGTCACCTTCAACGTGACCCTGCCTGACGCACCGGCCGGATTCAAGACTACGTGGAGTACCGGAGACCGTATCCAGGTCTACAGCGTCAAGGGGAATTTCACATCCAAGGAAAAGATGGAGGCTTCCAGCGTGTCAGCAGACGGGAAGACCGCTACCTTCTCTTCCACCGGAAAGCTCCTCTCAGGTGCTGAAAGCTATTATGCCATGCTGGACGACAGCGGTGTCAAGGGCTTCAAGCTCAAGAGATACTGGTCTTCCGACAATATGGACCGCAGCCGCGATGCAGTACCTTCTGTCACAGTAGGAAAGTGTACTCCGGATAATACCTCTTTCACCATGACGAACATCTTCTCCCTGATGTCGTTCAATGTGAAAGACCCAGCAACCCATTATGTCACCCTTGCCGGTAACACGGCGGAGACAATAAACAAGAACGTGTTCGTGTCGTTCGGCGCTTTGGAAATCACTGACAACCCGTCTCCTGACTTCGAGCAGACTCCGAACATCCGCTGTTTCACCACATCAGGAACAGGTACCTATTACATCGGCCTGTATCCCGGTTTGGAGTTCTCCCGCGGTTACACCCTTACGGCATTCGATGCCCAGGGAAATGTCATCGGTAAGTTGATCAACCGTAAGCCTCTCACCGTCAGCAAGTCGGAACTCATTGAGGCCGGTGACATCGGCGAACCGGTGAAACCCGTGCCTGATTTCGATGAAAGCCGCATCGTGGCATCCATCGCCGCAATCAGCGATACCCACGTCGACGGACTCGCTACCGTTCCCGGTCAGAAATTCCGTTCCGCTCTCGAGCAGCTCAGGGCAAAGGCTGCCGAGAATGATCCGGACGGGATTGACGGCGTGATGGTTGTCGGAGACCTCATCAACAACGCCCAGAACCTTCAGGCCCAGGCCTTCAAGCAGCTCTATGAGCAGGTCTTCGACCCGAGGGAGGTCCCTCTGGTGTTCACCGTCGGAAACCATGACATGAACCCTTCATACTCGTGGACGGAGCTTACTGTCTCACAGAACAAGGCATTCAACAATGTGCTGGGGTCCAATTACTTCAAGGTTGACCTCGACCAGAATATGCGTAATACATATGAGGCGCGTCACTGCATGCTGGCAGGGTATCACATCTTGTGCCTGACTCCGAACAGCACCAGCCCCATTACTTATCCTTCATCTGTGCTGGAGTGGTTCGATAAGCAGATGGAGACCCTTACCAAAGAGGATCCTGAGAAATATGTCATCGTACTCACCCATCCTATGGTTGCCGGTACCATATACGGCAGTATGCTTGGGGAGACGGATGATTACCCGTGGTATTCCACATTGGGTCATTATTGGGCGACCCATGCCCTTGACCAAATTCTGGCCAAGTATCCTCAGGCGGTAACCTTCCACGGTCATCTCCACTTCCCTCTCAACGACCCGAGGACTGTTTGGCAGGGCGACTTCACTTCTTTCGGCTGCGCTTCGGTCAGGTACATGGCCATCGAGAATGGCGGATATGAGAATATGTCGAGCGCGACAGTAATGAATGACAGCAACGATTTCTCGGAGGGATACCTGCTTCAGTTCGATGCCAGCGGTAACATGAGGGCGGTCAGGATGGACTTCTTCCACAATACCACCATTGGCGTGCCATGGGTTATCTCATATCCGGCTAAAGACCGTTCACATCTTAAGAAATACACTCACACGACCCGTTCAGCCCTGAATCATGCTCCTGTCCTCTCTGAACTCAACGTGATAAAGAGCGGACCTTCATCTACCGACATCACCGCATCATTCGCGGCCGGATCGGATGACGAGTTCGTACATGATTATGTCCTGAAACTCTTCAAGGACGGAGATGAGGTCAGCACCAAGAGGATACTTTCGGATTTCTACCTCCATGCTTCCCCGTCGGAGATGAAGAAGACCTGGACTGTAGACTACGGGATGCTGAAATCCGGGAATTATTCCTTCTCTCTCACTGCATATGACTCCTGGGGTGCGGAAAGCAACACCCTCACCAAAGATTTCGTGTCAGGTGTGGATTATGATGCGCAGGAGGAGAACCTCTGGAAGAGTGACGAGGCTGGCAGCATGGGATTCAACGATCCTTCGACCGCAACCGGAGGCGACGGCTGGCTCACATTTGCCGACGGCAGGATCAGTTGGACAGCAAACACTACAGGATCTCCACGTACTGCGGTGCTGACGTTCTCAAGTGGCTCCAAAGTCACTATTACACAGGTCGGCCCGAATGATTTCAAGGGAGACTGGATATTCAAGGGCAAGTACTTCAATAATGAAGGTACCGGCTCAGGAGTCAATGCCAAGGAGGTTACCGTGACTATCGGCGATCCTCTCACCGGGGAGACCCTGAAGGACGGTTCAGGAAACACTCATGTCAACCAGCTTGGAGTCGACGGTCTCTACCACGCCGGCCTGATAGCCGATGCCTGCGTTGAGATCGATTACACGGGAATGACCGGCCGTTTCGGACTTTTCCTGGACGCCAGGGTGGCTCAGAAGGATCCTAAACCAGTGAACCAGTCCTATCCTTACATTGCCTTCCTGCCTGAGACGGGTATGTGGAATTCATCCTCCGCTTCTTTCGGTGCGCCGTATTCCTTCACTACCCCGGACCTTGGGGAACCGGACTATGTATGGCTGTGGTTCGACATTTCGTCTAACTTCAACACCCTGACGTATTTACCGGCCAACACCCAGTCACTGGATACAAGCAATCCGTCTAAATACAGTCCGCATATCATCGGTATCACGGTGGCTTCCTTCAAGAGTCCTGACGTTACCTTGGGTAATGCTGCAGTAGCTTCACCGGACAAGTACTCCAACATCATTTACCAGTACAATACGAACAATGCCATGAATCAGGGCTTTACTTTCAAGCGTAAATGACAGGACTTTTGATTTTTATTTAATAATTATTACTTTTGGAATTGTAAAGAAAACGAATTCAATTAATTGTTTATAATAATACTAAAATGAAAACAATTACTCCTCCGGCCGGATGCCTCAAGTTCTACTCCGCGCCTTCACTCAAATTCAGCCCCGTTTCAATTGAGGGTGTGATTTGTGTCTCCGGAGATGGTTCATTGCCATCTGATAAGCCCGGCACATTGTCAGGCGGTCCCCTTGAGTTTGACGATTTTGAATAACAGGAGGATCTGACATGAGAAAATCATTGATCTTTGCAGTTGCCGCCTTCGTGCTGGCAGGCTGCGCCAAGGAAGCTGTTGTCGCTCCTTCTTCAGATGTAACAGGAAAGGTGACCATCTACAAGGCCGTAGCTTCGTTTAATCCTGTATCCAAGATGACCCAGACCTCGGCCACCGACGATTCGGGTCTTGAGTTTTTCTCCCTTGGATGGGAGGCTGGCGATGTCCTCAAATGCTATGACGCCGAGACCGGTTATTTCGTTGGCAAGGCAACCGAGTTTGAAGTGGATGCCTCTGATCCCCAGACGGCACTCTGGCAGCTTCCCCTTACCGGAGAGCCTTCGAGCATCTTCGCGTTCATTGACAACAAGGGTGAGACCTCCAAGATGATGTTCAGTTCCAGTACGTCTGCGGCCAACACCTTCGACCTCGACCTGTCTTCCCAGGAGGGTACTCCTAAGAGCGCTCTTCTCGGCAGGGTCCTGGTTGCGAAGAGCAACATTGTCGCAGGCGAGAGGGCTTTGCTGAATTTTGAGAACAAGACCGCTATTTTGAAGTTGATGCTTACCCTTCCCGCGGACGCAACGGCTGTCCTTTCCGGCAAATCCGTTACCCTTTCAGGAAAAAGCCTCTATTCAAAAGTCACTGTCAAGCATAACGTTGAGGCAGATAAAGCAACCGAGGGCGAAATTGTGCTGACTGCTCCCCAGAGCGATGCAGGCATTGTCACTGCATATGCTACCGTATGCCCCGGAGAAATTACCGGTTTGACTGCAAAGGTTGAAGCCAGCGATGGCCGCACATATGCATTCAGCATCGGAGACGTGACTGTCGAAGAAGGATACCTCTACACCGTTGAACGTAGCAATTCCACTCTCCAGACTTTGATTTGGGCTCCTGATGTTGCCGGGAACGCTAAAATAGATGCCGGGCTTGCAGATGTCACTTCAGATGCTGACTGGCTGACCTACAATTCTGCTGATGGTTCTGTGAGCATTGCCGCCAATACGACTGGAAAGCCGCGTCTTGGTACCCTTACCCTTCCGAATGACGGTTTCTTCAAGGTATACCAGATTGATGTCGTGGATCTCACCGGAAACTGGACTGCATATGCAGCAAAGACATTTGTCGGGTCTATTCCTACGAATAACCGTTCTGGAGATGGGACAAATGCCATGATTGAACCTAATTGGAAACTCACGACGACCTTGACTAATACCGCAGGAGCCTATGGACAGTCCCTCAATTTCAATGACCCTGGGAACTATACCAGGCCAATGAAGATTACGATGCTGGATGATATCTACCAGGTAGAGATAGCATCCCCGACTGACGGCACCCACACCAACAATGTCCTCATTGAGGGTCTCAGTGATCCCGGTCTGCTTGCCAAGGCTGAGATTAAGGTTGACCATGAGGCCCAGAAAGTCGATTTTGCAATCTACTTGATGCAGCCTTTCGTGACAGTTGATGATCCGGATAAGCCAGTCAAGTTTACCATGTCCGGCTTTACTGATTACTATGCATGGCTTATGCCTGAACTCTGTATACCATATACTGGCGGTACCACCCAGTATTGGAGGTTAGATTTCGCGACTATTGGCGTTTCTGACAACAATTTCTGGTATGACGGAGTTGTGACCGTTGACCCCGAAACCAACAAGATTTCCAGTAAGTGGTATGCCCATGAGGGTTATGGCAATGATGCAGACAACGGTTTCATCTATCCTTATAAGAGTTCTGGTTACTGTTTTGCAAGGCAGGTCCTGACCACAAGTACCACTTATTATGTGGCTGGTTTAATGGTTAATCCATACTATAGTGGAGGAAACCAGATGATTGCTACTCCTAACGGGACCAACGGTCCAAAGGCTACTACGCTGGTCCGTGGTCCTGGTAAGTCAGGGAATGCTACTAACAACAGTGCTGCATACCAGTATGTCTACCAGGGTGACCAGCTTTGGACTAAGGACTGATGCCCTTGTAGCGAAAGGACTCCCCTTTTGAATGATTAGTTATCAGGCCGGCCGGAATTGCTTTCGGCCGGCCTTTTAAAAAATGAGGAATAAAATGAGAAGACAGATTTCAATTGTATCCGTCATCCTGATTGCGGCTGCCGTGTCCGTATCCTTCCCTGCAACCGCGAAAGCTGCGAAAGCAAAAGACGAAGTCAAGATATCCACTTCCGTTCTCCGGGACAAGATCCGCGGAGCTTGGGCCGGACAGGTAATCGGCTGCACCTATGGAGGGCCGACGGAATTCAAGTACACCATAATGCACAAGGACCTGCCTATTCCCTGGTCCGAGCACGAGATAAAGAAATGGTATGACAGGACTCCCGGTCTGTACGATGATGTCTACATGGACCTGACTTTTGTGGATGTATTTGAAAAAGAGGGACTTGACGCCCCGATTGAGTCTTTTGCCAAAGCATTCGCATATGCGAAATATCCGCTCTGGCATGCGAACAAGCAGGGACGCTTCAACATCATGCACGGAGTGATGCCCCCTGCATCCGGCCATTGGGAGAACAATCCCCACGCTGATGACATCGACTTCCAGATCGAGGCGGATTATGCCGGAATCATGGCCCCGGGCATGCCTAATTCCTCATCTCACTTTGCTGACGGAATCGGACATATGATGAATTACGGCGACGGCTGGTATGGAGGCGTATATGTCGCGGCTATGTACACCCAGGCTTTCATATGCGATGACATCGAGCAGATCGCCCTCGAGGCTCTCAAGACTATTCCGGAGCAGAGCAAGTATTATAAGTGCATGTCGGACGTTATCCGCTGGCACAGGAAGTATCCTGAGGCCTGGGAACTCACCTGGGCAATGGTAAACAGGGAGTACGGATTCGACATAGGATGCCCGGACGGGGTTTACAACACCTTCAACATCGACGCCGTCCTCAACAGCGCATACATCCTGATCGGCCTTCTCTACGGTGATATGGATTTCGGGAAGACAATCGACATCGCTACCCGTTGCGGTTCTGACTCTGACTGCAACCCGTCTTCCGCTGCCGGTATCCTTGGAACCATCATCGGTTTCAGCGGCATTCCGGACTACTGGAAACAGCCTGTATATGAGGTTGAGGACAGGAACTTCGCATACACTGACATCTCCATCAACAAGGCCACTCAATACTCTTTCAATCAGGCTCTCAAGGTCATTGAAAGAGGTGGCGGAAAGGTTGGAAGTGATGAGGTGACCATTAAACTGCAGAAGCCGGAGGCTGTCCGTTTTGAGGAGAGTTTTGCAGGTCATTATCCGAAAAACAAATATTCTCTTGGAAGGTCTATCTATCTGGTTGACAAGATTGATTTCGAGGGTAACGGAATTGTGCTAAAGTACCATTTCTACAAAGACAGTGGCTACAAGGAGCATGGATATGAAGCCCAGGTCGCAGTGTACCTTGACGGAGAACTCAGCGCAGTAGTCTCGAATCCTTCTTCCGGGATGGGGGCATCTGCGGAACTTTACTGGAAGTATAATCTGAAGGAGGGACCGCATACTCTCACATTCAAATTCCTGAACAAGGAAGACGGAATCACCATCGTTCTCGACAACTATCTGGTTTACACTGGCAAAGAGAAATGAAGAAGCTTTCGGTCCTGGTAGCGCTCCTTTCCTTGCTGTCCCTTTCCGCCATAGGCGCGGAAAGGGACTTCCCTATGCCTGGCGGAAAGAAGGCAAGGATTACGGTATGTTCTGACAATATATTCAGAGTGAGGATATTCCAGGGTAATTCTCCACAAGAGTCGCTCATGGAAAGGTATGGCATAGTCAAGTCCGACTGGACGCCTGTAGAGGCAGCCATATCTTCAAAGGGAAAGGACATCTCCGTATCCTCCGGGAGCTATACCCTGAAGCTGGACGGCAGGACCGGAATGTTCTCTGCCCAGAAAAAAGACGGCACTGCCGTCATCGGACGCCTGGAGTATCTTGATAGCCGCAGTCCCCTTGCCGGGCGTGTCGCCGAAGCGATAGACAAAGAATTCAGCGACCTCAAGGTCAGCCGCAACAGCGGGATCATAGGCGATACAGCCAAGCGCCCGGACTTATCCTCATATGATGACGGAGAGAAACCCGAATCCGGTATGATTTCATTGTCCCTGCGTGACGGGGAAAGGCTCTACGGCGGAGGCAATACCAGCCGTTCCCACATCCAGCACTGCGGAGAGATCCTCCGCATGTGGTCGACTTACCAGCACACCGAGAGCCCTCATCCCTTCATGCTGAGCACCGGAGGATGGGCGATTTACAACAACACTACCACCGAGCAGTACTTCGATGCCGGGGCCGTCAGCCCTGACACTTTCAACATCTACGACACCTCCCCCGAGGCGGATTTCTATCTCATGTTCGGGGATGGAATCCCTTCACTTCTAGATGCTTACACACAGGTTACAGGACGCCCTTACCTGCTTCCCCGCTGGGCATATGGTCTTTGCTTCGGGCCAAATATGCTTGAAGACCAGTTCGATATCATGCGCGATGCGGCTATGATGCGGGAAATGGGTTTCCCATGCGACCTTTTGTGGCTGGAGCCCCAGTGGATGGCCAAGCGTTACGATTTCTCTACATCCAAGACATGGAATTTCGACAAGTTCTCTCCGGAACCATACTGGAGACATGACGATTATCCCAAGTCTGAGCACAACCAGCTGTTCATAGGCAGGCTTCACGCAATGGGATATCATCTCGGGCTCTGGCTCTGTCTTGAATATGATCCTTCTATCACTGAGGAGGATGAGATTGCCCAGAGAGAAGGCAAGAAGACCAGCGGAGAGGAGCATTGGTGTGACCACCTCCTCAATTTCGTCGATTTCGGAGTGGACGGATTCAAACTCGATCCGGCGCGTACGATCGATGAACATCCCGGGATGGTTTACCACAACAACAGGGGCGACCGCCAGATGCACAACCTGAACCAGATACTGATCCTCAAACAGGTGTCCTCGTCGTTTGCGGCTCACACCGGAAGGCGTGCATGGCTTCACTATTGCGGCGGCTGGTCCGGTTCCCAGCAATGGGGCGCCATGACCAGCGGGGACAACGGAGGAACGATAGTCGCCCTGTTCGACCAGCTGAATATGGGCCTCAGCGGCTTCATGAATTCTTCATGTGACGTGATGTCGGCCCCGAGGGATATCCAGGCCCAGAGCCTTCATTTCGGCACATTCCTGCCATGGATGCAGATCAACAGCTGGTTCTCGATGCACCAGCCGTTCTATTTCGGAGGCGAAATGCGCAAGACATATCTCGGATATGCCAAGCTGCGTGCCGCCCTTCTGCCTTATATCTATTCCTCAGCTCTTGAGGGAGCCCAGACCGGGATGCCCATAGTACGCGCCCTCCCCCTGGAATTTCCGGATGACAGGAAGGCGGATGACCTTACCACTGAGTTCATGTTCGGCCCTTCCCTCCTGGTCGGGGCATTCAGCAATGAGATCTACCTTCCAGAAGGTCAATGGACAGACTATTGGACCGGAGAGAAACTCGAAGGCGGAAGGAAGATCACACATACTTATCCCTCGGACAAGGCCGGACTGCTCTTCGTCAGGGGCGGAGCGATACTTCCTCTCTGCCCTGCCGGACAGGACGGGTCCAGGGGCTCCGTAATCGATGGGAAACAGCCTCAGTCCAGCTATGACACGCTGACTGTCAAGATCTTCCCATATGGAAAGAGTTCATATGTCCTAAGGGAAGACGACGGCACCTCTTTCGCATATAAAGACGGTGCATGGGCTTCTACGACAATGCGATGCGAGCAGGTCGCCGGCAGGGTCTCATTCAGCGTCGATCCTGTCAAGGGAACATATGAAGGCATGAGCCCGGTCCGCACTTATCATCTAAGGTTCGCCGTTGACAGCAAGCCGTCGGCCGTGACAATTAACGGGTCCGGTACAGATGAATGGACATATGGCCAGGACGGATTCCTGAATGTGGATGTGCCTGATCATGATGTGACATCCTCCCTGGAGGTCAGACTGAATTAATATGGCGGGTTCTGCGCAGCTGGTCATAGCCGCCCTCGTCGGGCTCGGATTGTTGCTGGTCTTGATTATAAAGTTCAAAGTCCAGGCGGTAGTCTCTATCCTGTTGGGAGCGATTGTGATCGGTCTGCTTGCCGGAATGCCTTTCAGTGAGATAGTTTCCTCTGTCAATCAGGGAATCGGAGAGACTCTCAAAGGAATTGCGCTTCTGGTCGGCCTGGGTTCTATGTTCGGGGCAATCCTGGAGGTCTCAGGAGGAGCACAGAGCCTGGCGGCAATGGCAATGGGATATGGGGACAGGAAGGCTGCTTGGGCCCTTGGCCTCACCGGCCTTATCGTAGCCATTCCGGTTTTCTTTGATGCCGGGCTGATTATCCTTATCCCCCTGGCCTTTTCGATGGCCCGGCGCTCCGGTAATTCCAGCCTGACATATGTCATCCCATTGCTGGCCGGACTGGCTGTGGGTCATGCATTTATCCCGCCTACTCCAGGTCCTGTGCTTGTGGCCGGAATGCTCGGAGTCGAACTCGGCTGGGTAATCCTTGTAGGAGTCTTTTGCGGGGCTGCGGCTCTGGTCGTGGCAGGACCGATATGGGGCAGGATCTGCGGCAGGAAATACTATGTCGCTCCCCCGCCGGCCCTCTCCGGAACTGCGGATGTAAATGACTCGAAACTGCCTCCTCTCTGGGTAGTCATATGCATAATACTCATCCCTCTGCTCCTCATAGTCCTGAACTCGGTCGCAAAGGTCGTTCCGGCGATGGAAGGAGCCCGTCCGGTCCTTTCATTCCTTGGGGAACCATTTGTCGCCCTGATCATTGCGACTGTCTTCGCAATGATCGTCCTGGGCTATTCCCGTGGTTATGGAAAGGCAGAACTGGAAAAGGTGATGACCAAGTCGCTGGAGCCTGCCGGATTGATCCTGCTTGTCACAGCCGCCGGCGGGGTGCTCCGCTATATCCTTCAGAATTCCGGGCTGGGAACAGTCATCGGCGATGCCGTCTCATCGGCATCCCTGCCGATAGTGATAGTTGCATTCGTGATAGCTGCAGCCATCAGGATTTCCATAGGTTCTGCCACAGTTGCCATGACAATGGCTGCCGGAATTGTATCCGCCATGCCCGAAATCCAGGCCCTATCCCCAATCTATCTGGCATGTGTGACTGCTGCGATCGCGGGTGGGGCGACAGTCTGCTCCCATTTCAATGATTCCGGATTCTGGCTTGTAAAGTCCTTGATGGGCCTTGAAGAAACGACTACCCTCAAGACCTGGACAATAATGGAAACCCTCGTCGGCGTGACGGGGTTCCTGGTCGCTTTACTGATTTCCTGCTTTGCCTGAGGCTTTACGGCCTGCGCATATGTTTCATCTTCTCGCGGAGACTTCCGTCCGCTACGCCCTTCATTATCTTGCGCGTAGATTCGAACTGCTTGAGAAGACGGTTGACCTCAGCTATTGTCGTGCCTGATCCGTCGGCGATGCGTTTGCGGCGGCTGCCGTTGATGAGTTCAGGCTTTTCCCTTTCAAGAGGAGTCATGGACATTATCATGGCTTCGATTCCCTTGAATGAGTCATTGTCTATGTCGACGTTCTTGAGGGCTTTTCCCACTCCTGGGATCATCCCTGCGAGGTCCTTGATGTCGCCCATCTTCTTCACCTGCTGGATCTGCTTATAGAAATCCATGAGAGTGAACTGGTTGCGGGCGAATTTCTTCTTCAGTTCACGGGCCTCTTTCTCATCGAACTGTTCCTGGGCCTTCTCGACGAGGGAGACGACGTCACCCATTCCCAGGATCCTGTCGGCGATACGGTCAGGATGGAAGACATCGAGGGCCTCGAGTTTTTCTCCGGAAGAAATGTACTTGATGGGCTTCCCGGTAACTGCCTTGATGGAGAGGGCTGCACCACCTCTGGTGTCACCGTCCATCTTGGTGAGGACCACTCCGTCGAAATCCAGCCTGTCATTGAATGCCTTGGCGGTTTCGACTGCATCCTGTCCGGTCATTGCATCGACTACGAAAAGGGTCTCGGTCGGCTGGACGGCGGAGTGCATGGCTGAGATTTCGTCCATCAGCTCCTGATCCACTGCAAGACGTCCAGCGGTGTCTATGATCACTACAGGGATGCCTTCGCTCTTAGCTTTTGCGATAGCGTTCCTGGCAATCCTGACATTGTCAGTTACACCTTCTTCAGTGTAAACCGGGACACCGGCCTGGGATCCAAGTACCTGCAACTGCTCTATAGCTGCGGGCCTGAAAGTGTCGCAGGCAGCGAGAAGCACCTGCATTCCCCTCTTGCTCTTTATGCTGGCTGCCAGCTTGGCGGCAAAAGTAGTCTTTCCAGAACCGTTCAGACCTGCGACGAGAACTATCCCCGGCTTTCCCTTGATGTTGATGTCCGTAGAGGAACTGCCCATGAATTCGGCCAGCTTGTCGTGGACGATCTTGACCATCATCTGCTGCGGTTTCACCGCAGTGAGGACATTCTGGCCCAGGGCTTCCTGCTTCACGTTGTCGCAGAACTCCTTGGCAACCTTGTAGCTTACGTCGGCATCCAGAAGGGCCCGGCGGATGTCTTTGATGGTTTCGGCGACGTTGATCTCGGTGATCCTGCCTTCGCCTTTAAGTATTTTAAACGACCTTTCCAGCCGTTCGGTCAGGTTCTCAAACATATGTTCCTAAAATAATTGCCTGCAAAGTTAAGCATTTCTGCCGAACTTTGCAGGCAACCTTGAAACTAAACTAAAACTAAAGAAATGGTCTTTTACTTCAAGGACGGTTTGGCGTCTTTCTGGAAGTCGTTCGTGGAGTTGTCGGTGTCTGCCAGTTTGCCGCCGGCACTTATCCTGCGGACGCTCTTTCCGAGCCTGTCAGGGTCGAAGTCAATCTTGCCGCAGCCTGTCCATCCTGCATCGATTCCGGCATTGAATGCCAGGTCTCCGAGATATTGCTCTACGGCGCAGTTTACACCGTCCAGCACCCATGCGTTCGGAAGAAGGATGTAACCGAGCGAAGAGAAATCCCTGGGCTTTCCGAGGGGCTCTCCGTTCATTATGAATGTCCTGGTACCTTTCCATATGTAGTCATTAAGGATAGTGTCCAGATTCACTCCATATGGGAAGGACATTATAGCATAGCTTTCGTATCCGCGGGAATGGAACTGGGTTATGGTCATCGATTCTTTAACCCAGCCTGTGAGATTCGCTACGTCGGCATTGTCAGTGTCAGGGTAGATATCGTTTTCGTCGTAGAATTCGAAATCGGCCTTGCTGAGGTTGACCGCACCTGCGTTGTCCTTGGAATAATCCTGGGCTGAGATCGCGAGCACGATGGATTTGCCGGGCTCGATGGCTACGTCGCGTCCCTTTCCGGGAACCATGTAGATCGAGCCGAGGGCTACGCTGTCGGGGGTTTCGGGATATTTCCAATATGATCCTGTGGAAGCTATGTTGGAAGAAAGGGCGGACAGGCCGATCATAAGGCTGTCAGCATATACCGTTTCATCGCAGTTGTTGGTAATCTTGATGTACTGGTCACCGGAGGTAGTCCCGTCACCATCAGGTATTTCTGTTCCGGTAAAGAAGACTTCTTCGATGACGAGCTGCCCTTTTTCCACCAGGTTTGCGCTCTGCTCGATCGTGAAGGTCTCGAGAACCTGGTCATCAGTAGTCAGGACTTTGAACGTAACGGTACGTGATTCCCCCGTAGTGTTTGTCCCATAGGAGACTGTAATCGTGTTCCCTTCCTGAGAAGTGACTTTAGCCCAGTCGCAGTCGCCGGCCACCTTGTAGGTGTAACCTTCAGGAGCTTCGAAAGTGACTGTGCCTTCTGTCCTGTTGTATTTTTTCACTGTGGCCTCAGGATCAGTAGGAACTGCAGGACGTGCCTGAACGAGGGTTACGTTGACTATCTTGTCATCGGCCGTAACCGTAATCTGTGCGCTTCTTCCCGCTGCATCCGTGTAGGGCTCAACAGTCACTGTCACAACGGCGTCGTCCTGGCCTGAAGCCGGAGTTACCGTGTACCAGTCCTGGTTGTCTGTTGTAATTGTCCAGGAGGAGTTGGATTTTACATTGAAGGTGTAAGTTCCTCCGGCTGCATCTGCTTCGAGGGAGGCATTCCCGATTTCAAGTGTCGTTTCAGGGTCTTTGTTGCAGGCGGTAAAAAGAACTGCAACAAGAGTCATGATGTAGAAGATCTTTTTCATTTTGTTTTGTATTAGATGATTATATATGATTCAGAATTCGAGTCCCAATGCAGAACACAGGCAGTCGGTACCGTTACCGGAGCTGAAGAACAGCCTGCGATACGACAGGGAGATATAACATATGCCGTATTTGATCCTGGCGCTCAGTCCTGCGCCCAGGCAATTGTCTGTGAATCCGGCGTACATCCCGTTGTAGTGTGCTGTGATGCGACCGTCTGTGAACTCAGATGGGATATCCAGATTTCCTCCAATTGAAACCCTGTAGAGGGCTTCAACCCCCACGAAATATGCCAGCTTCCCTGCTGTGGCGCGATATGCAGCTCCGGCAGAGGCCTCTGCATATGAAAAGTCCATCTTCCGCTCTGGATAGACATATCCGGAATTGAAACTGTAAACCGAGGCGGACGGATTCAGCGACAGGGTTCCTTTCTCCCGCGGGAACTCTATCACTGATTCAACAGAACCGCTGAGTATGTCGTTACTGTACATTTCCATGTCCATCAGGCTCTCGAAAGCGCTCCCGCTCTTGCTGTCCAGCAGGGGCTCGATTCCTTGCCTGTGCTCGTAGCCTGCTTTGAGGATTGTATTATGCCTGACAAGTCCCTGAGTGTTCCTAAGGGATGTAAAGATGTCTGCGTTGACTGTGTTCAGTTCGCAAAGGACTGCATTGTTCAGGATGGGAAGGCGCCTTGTAAGTGATAGGGATGAAAGCGACATGGCACTGCTCCATCCGTCAGCTCCGTTAACAGGCCGCATGGAGATTGCTGCTGACCATCCGAAGCCCTTGTAATATGTCCTGTAGAAGTTCTCGCTGCCCTCGAACCTGGGATAATGGGCGCCAAGACCGAGGAACTGGAATTCAGTGGTGTTGGCTCCCCTCTTGTTGTAGAAAGAAAGGTTCTGGTTCTGATAGTACTTGCGGAAACTTGCTGAAAGATCAAGTACATAGGATTTTACGACATATCCGGCAGAGGCGCTGACCTTAAGGTCCGAAGTGATGTTGCGCGGGCGCGGATCAAAATCGCGGTATTCGTGCAATGCCCTGTACTGTGCTCCGCCACCCAATACGAAATTCCCTGCATATGCAGCATAATAGCCGTTGAAGGAATATTGTTCGTTCTGTAGGTCGCATTCCAGCGAGTCGGCCATAACATATGGGTAGAGGATGCTGAAGTCGGATGTGGAATTCCAGATTACATCCCTCTTCACGCCCCTCCGATACTGGGCTCCTCCCCTTGCGGCAGAACCGTTCCCGAACCGCACATATGTGCCATAGTCGAATATGCCTTCCAGCTTTCCGCTGCCTTCCTGGGGAAAGAATGCGGAGTCCTCCCTTCTCAGGTCCACGCCTATGGATGCATCATTCCAGGAAGAAGTGAACCTGCCCAGGAATGCGGCCGGAGACACCTGGTCTTCAGCGTCGTGGACCAGGGTGTTGAATGGAAGCCAGTGCTGGGCGGAGGCTGCAAGACCGTTCAGCATGAAGACTATGGCGAGTATGTGACGGAATCCTTTCATTCAAGCACAATCAGTTCCAGTTTTACATCTGCGCTGTCCTCAAGGAGCATCACGGCTTTGTCAGGTGAGTTGTAAGCCACGAAACGCACTTTCTTTTCCACCAGGCCACTGTCTCCCACGATCCTTGCGACACCATCGAAAGCGATGGTATATATCCCTTTGCGGACCCTTACCGGGCCGCCATGGTTGTTGACAAAGACAGGAAACTCGTATTGCTGCATAGTGTTGACGTTCCTCAGGTAATTCCCCGGAAGGTCCTTGTCGATAGTCATTTGCATTATGTCGCTTCCGTCAGGCATGACTGCAGTGAAGGAAAGCGAGCAGAAGACATCCTTTTCCACCTGTTTCCCGCAGGCGGAGAGAAGCATGAGTGCCGTGAGCAATATGAAGACAACCTTTCTCATATCCTGAAATCCAGTTCCATCCCGAAGTACGGCTGTACGCTGCGGCGGACTGTTGAGCCGTAGGAATTCCTGTAGTCCGGATGCACATCGAATATCTTGTTGACGAAGAGCGAGAAGGTACCTTTGTCGCGGTAAACCTTCTTGCTGACTTTCAGGTTGACATTCATCCCGAACGGGACTTTGTCGTAAACATATGCGGTTGCTGCCAATGTTCTCTTGAGCAGTGATTTGACTCCGTCGGCCGCGTCTGCGGGGGTGAAGTCATGACGGACCAGCTCCTTGTCGATGTATGCTACAGGACTTTCATCCTCCCCTTCCGACCTGCTGCCTGTGAACCATGTGCACTGGAGGGATGTCGAGAAGATGAGCCCGAGCCTGGGCACCTGAGTGTCGAACATGAAGTTGGTGTTGAAGCTTTCGTAGAGCCGGCCGTCATTCCGGTCGTAGATGCCGATATACGGATATGGTTTCCCACCTATCTGCTGGGAAGGACGTTCGTATTCCGCCATGCTGTTGGTGTAGACGGTCCTGAAATATGCTCCACTTATGTAGATCCTGGTGTTGATGCTTTCAATACGCTTCGTCCCGAGGGTGAACTCGACTCCCTGCTTCATGGAGCGGCTCCCGTTCGATGTTATGCCATATGCAGTCAGGAGAGTGTCCGCGACAGATGGAAGTCCTTCAAGTGCAGGAGGCCCCGTAAGGGTGCTCTTGTCGATCGCCGTCGCGTCGTATTTCCTGTAGATGACAGAGGTGTATTCCGAGGAATTGCGGAATCCCGAGCGCATGTCTTCGTGGAACCAGTCGATCGAGAAAGTGAATCCGTTCCAGGAAGCATCGAAACCGACCTCTCCCTTGAAGTTCCTCGCTGCATCGATACCGTAGTTGGTAGGATCTATCTTGTAAACGTAGAAATTGACCCTGCGGAGTTCTTCTTCATTGGGCCAGTAGTTCAGTTGTATGCAATCGCCGTAGACAGGCATCGGATAGAGCTGGTCCATTGTCGGGAACATTGTGTGCCATCCGGCTCCTGTGTAGAATCCCATGTCAAGCATATGTCCGGACAGGACGGTACGGGGAAGGTTGAGGCGTATGTTGGCCCGGGGGTCGACATATGGCTTGAAATCAACCTTGTACTCTTTTCCGGCTCCGAACATTGTCTCCACCCTGGCTCCTATCATCCATTCAAGGTCGAATTTTCCAAGCCCATGTTCGGAATTGGCTTCTGCGAATGCGGAGAGATTATTTGTTCCGGGGATCACATTATAGGGCCTCGGACGCGTTCCCATCGAGGTTGACAAAGGGCGCTCAGTGTCGTAAATCGAGCCTTTGCCCAGGTTCTTTGAGTAATTCCATTCCAACCCGCTTTTGAATTTCAGGTTCCTTTTACGGAAATTGGCCACTGCGTTTGCGAAGAGGTAAACAGGCCTTCCATCGACTTTAAGCGTGGCGTCATAGCGGGCCGGAACCTTCACGCCGTCATGGACCCCTTCATCCAGGGATGTCGAAAGCGGCAGCTGTGAGGACAGCACTACGTGCTTCCACCTGTCAATGAGGTCTTTTTCATATGTGGCCGATCCCATCAGGGCAAGTGAACGGAAGAAAGAGCTTTCCCGTTTCGAAGAGAGAGTCCAGTCGGCTCCCAGGGCAATCCTGTTGTAGGTGGACCTGTAGGTTTCGATTGGACCGTATCCCTCGGCTGAATCGATGTCCGAATCGGATTTCTCATTGTCGAAAGAACCGGTGTAATCGAGGCTCAGGTTCAGGACTTTCCGCATCTGCGGAGCTGAGTTCCATTCTTTACCGGCCCGGATGCTCCCTGTCAGCCTCTTGTAATTCTGTCGTGGATTGCGGGGGTCTGACCTTGAATCCAGGAAGTTGACACTGGCATTCAGGGTGGTTTTGTCGACTCCCCCGCTTTCCCAGCCTTTCCCCGCATAAAGCAGTTTGGAACTCATGTCCGATTTGAACCGGCCGCGGAGTTCGCTTCCTCCTTTCTTCCTGGTAATCTTGAAAAGTCCGCTGGTGAGCTCGCCGTATTCGACTGAGGCAATGCCGCGGATAACATCCACTGATTCAATATCTTCAGTGCTTAGGGTGCGCATGTCTGTCCCACGGTTGACATATTCGCTTCCAAGTGCTGACCAGGCAGGTGTGGACTGCAGGTTCGCCTCGTTCGAGACCGGCTTCCCGTCAATCAGGAAACGCGTTCCCATGGCTGATGTCATGTAGTTGGAACTGGATCCTGCGGAGCGCAGGTCCACAATCTGGGGACTGGCGAACTGGGGATCGATGGCCCTTCCCCCCGGAAGGAGTTCCAAAAGGTCTGCAACGCTTGAAGGCTGGATATGGGCTATGGCTTCTTCACCTATCCGGGATACTGACGTACGTCCACGGTCCTCGGTGGCTGTTATAACTACTTCATTGAGAGCCAGGATGTCATCTTGAAGCCAGACTGTCATGGACTGCCTTAGCGGAGTCTTTACAGTCTTGAAACCTATGCAACTGACTGTCGCTTCATCTCCCGGTCTGGCTTTGATGGAGAATTGTCCAAGTGAATCCGACACCGCCCAGGCATTTCCGGAGACTATCGCTGCTCCCGGAACAGATTTCCCGGAAGAGGCGGAAATGACTTTGCCTGACAACTTTTCCTGTGCTGCGGCAGTTGCGGTCGCCAGCAAAGAAAGGATTATGAATAATGCGGCTTTTCTCAATCTTTGCTAGATTTAATGCAAAGTTGGGGAAAGCCGCATTGTCACACAATCGCCAATTATTGGTATTGGGAAGCCTTTTTCTTACGAATTGTAAGTATTATCCCGGCAAGGATGATCAGGTCTGCGAGGAGCCCTTTCAACGAAAGGTCCTGTATGCGCGGTTTGACATATCCATCATCAGAGGAAACGAAGCGGATCCTGCACGGGAAGATATATTCACACAGATTCACCTCATCTTCAAGGGGATATGCCCTGTCCATAGAGTCTACCGTGGAGAAGTCCGAACTGTCCAGTGCATAGAATTTTTCCCCGTCATCGTCTGAGACCTTGACTGTGTAGTGGAACAGGTCCCCTACTACCAGCAGATTGTCTTTTACCGGATCGAAGATTACATCTGTTGCCACTACCTCACCGTCGGGTCTGAGCATATGCATCCTGTCGTCCCGGTCTATGAGGTAACCGAGTGTAGCGTGATTCTTGAATTCAGTGATAATCAAATGCTTGATTCCGAGCCCCGAGGCTTGTGGGAAACTGCGGGCGGTCATTTTGCCGTCCACCTGTTTAACCTGGAAAAGCTGGTCTTTGCTGTCGGTTACCAGATAGCCTTCGTCGTATTCCTTACGGTGGGAGGGATTGCCTGCAAGCAACTTTGCCGGGTGGACGAATCCGCAGGATGAAAGCTGGGAGGCAAGATCAGCAGTCTTGTCTTCAAGCATCTTGTTAGAGGCCATGTTCCAGACCTTTATCCCATCCTTGCGTATTACCAGGGCATCTTCTGGATCCTGAAGTTCCATCCTTACTGGAACGGACTCCATGAGAAGATAGACCGGAGGGTTCCTTTTGGCTACTTCACGGGGCCTTGAGGTCATTACCAGCGAATTGTCCTCTGCCTCTTTGTAGGTAATGGCACGTCCGTCCAGTGAATCCGGGAATTCTCCCCTGGAGTGGAGAAGAGATGCGTAGAAGAATGGCTGGACCTCATCGCCATAGACATTCCCTTCCCGATCGATGAAACGGAGGGATTTCTTTGCTCCTTCTTCACGGTCCAGATAGGTGAAGTCATGTACTACCGGACTGTACAGGGTAAATGGAGGCGAGTATGACTTGAGAGTTGCCAGATTATAAAGCCAGGGCACGAGCCACAGAATCAGGACTGCGGCTGAAAGGCCCAGGAATATGCGTCCTGCAGTTTTCATATTAATCCTGTAAACCTTCTTTAAAACGGCTGACGCCGCAGTAGATGAGCAATTGAATACCAAGTACATAGATTACCAGCCACGGAAGGAAACCATTGTAGGCCTCCGGGACCGGAGAAAGGAAGAGAAGGTACATCACCCCGAGGGTGACTGCGAGGATGAACACCCCACGTTTCCACGTTGGCTCCAGCAGTGCCGAAGCAGTGAAAAGGTAGGCAGCAAGGCCGGCGAGGTACCACACCATGGCGGTGCGCATCACCCTGCCCGCCAGTTCCGCAACAAGCCATTTCCGCAGGAAAAGGGTGAGAATGGCCGCCTGCAGGAAACATATGGCTAAAAAGGCAATGATTCCATATGCATACATCATGAAAATCATCTTCCCCTGGGGGTACGGGAGGTGCAGGGTGAGTTTGAGGCGTTTGCGGGTTATCTCCGGGAAGAACTGGAACACGGCCAAAAGGCATCCCACGGCTACGGGAAGGTAACGGAGCGACTCTATGAGCACCGTGTCCTTCATTATCAGGGTTGACCACAGAACGTCAGCCCCCTGGAGTTCCACTATCTTAGAGCGGTTCAGTATCGTGTAGGCGGTAAGGACTGTCAGGACCACCAGGGCGCCCAGGAGGAAGCCGCGGGTCTTGATCCACTCTTTGTAGATTATCATTTTGTCCATCAGTACTTTCCAGTTAAATCAATGAATATGTCTTCAAGTGAGAGTCCCGGATAACGTGCCATCAGGGATTCGGTCTTCTCCTGTACGAGGATGTTGCCGTAATCCATGATTATGCACTCGTCCACTATCTTTTCCAGGTCCTGGATAATGTGTGAGGTGAGGAATACAGTCTTCCCTCCCTCGCGGGCATAATCACGAAGGTATTCGCAGAACAGGCGCCTGTAGCCCGGATCCAGTCCGAGTGAGAAATCATCCAGGACAAGCAGGTCAGCATTCTGGGCCAGGATCAACCCCAGGGCGACTTGGGATCGCTGTCCGTTTGACATTCTGGAAATCTTCTGCCCCGGGGCCACCTTCAGCTTGTCCATCAGGTCGTAATAGGCTTCGCGGTTCCATCCCGGGTAGAAAGCGGAGTAATACCGCTCTATCTGCTCGATAGACATATAGGAGAACTGTACATGCCCCTCCAGCAGGAGGGCTATGCGCGCCCTTGTGGCAGGTGATATCCTTTGGACATCTTCTCCGAAGATGGTACAGTCCCCTGACTTGGGTTTCAGGTATCCCATCAGGATGTTGATCGTGGTCGTCTTACCCGTTCCGTTCTTCCCGAGCAGGCCGACGATGCTGCCTTTCATGACATCGAAATTCAGATCCTCATAGATCTTCCTTTTCCCGTAATAATGGGTCAGGTGTTTGCAACTTATTACTGTCTCGCTCATGTGTGCAAAGATAATTCTTCCCTCTTAATCCTTAATTCACTAAAAGTAGTTACCTTTGTGGAAAACCATGTAGTATGAAAAAGACACTTGTAGCCATCCTCATCTCATGTCTTGCATTTTCTGCAGCTGCTCAGACATTTGAAAAGCTTTACACGGAAGAAGTTATCGGTGACCGTAAACACTGCCAGGGCGCTACCGGCATAGGTAACGTGATTTTCCAGTTCTACGACGGTGCTCCGGCTATCGACATATATGACCTCTCGACCGGGAAGGCGCTTGGAAGCGTTACCCTCGAGGGGAAGAAGACATATCACTGCAACAATGCGGTCGTCTCATCGACCTACTACAGACAGGGAGATGAATTCCCCTTGATCTATGTCAGCCAGGAAAACAAGGCCGAGCATCTCATCCTGGTGTTCAGGATCACCCGTGACAAGAACGGGACCTTTGCGGCCGATGTAGTCCAGAAGATAATCCTTCCCGCTCCCATCGAGATGGGACTTTATTATCCAAATGTAGTGATGGATCTCGATGCCGGAGAACTCATTATCACCGGATTCACATGGGAGAGCTGGAACAAGCCCACAAGGGGGAATTCCCTCCAGTTCGTCAAGTTCAAGACTCCTTCTGCCGCCAGTTCGCAGGTCACTCTTTCAACCGCTGACATCCTGGACAGGTGGACGGACGAATTCCTTCTCGCGACCCAGGGCGCAGCCATCAAAGGTGGAATGCTCTACCAGGTGTACGGCGGCCCCCCGACCCAGTTCATATGCTGCTACAACCTTGCTACCAAGAATCTGGTATGGAAGTATAACCTGATCGAATCCGGAATTCCGAACGAGCCTGAAGGACTCTTCATCATAGGAGATACGATATATGTCGTGGATGTGCTGAAGAATGTCTATTCACTTCCTCTTTACATGCATCGCGCGGATTGAGTTCAGCACGCAGAGAATAAGTACTCCCACGTCAGCGAATATCGCCAGCCACATGTTGGCGAGGCCCAGTGCGCCCAGGATCAGGCAGGCGACCTTTATCCCTATTGCCAGGATGATGTTCTGCCAGACGATTCCCAGGGTGTATCTTGCGATCCTGACAGCCTTCGGGATTTTAAGCGGATCATCATCCATAAGCACTATGTCGGCAGCCTCTATAGCTGCGTCGCTCCCCATCGCGCCCATGGCTATCCCGATGTCGGCGCGCATCAGTACCGGGGCATCGTTGATTCCGTCGCCCACGAATGCCAGTTTGTTGTTATCCTGCTGATTTCCAAGTAGTTCTTCTACTATCCTTACCTTATCGGCAGGCATAAGTTCACTATACACCCTGTCAATGTGAAGGCGGGAGGCAACCTGTTCCGCCACTGGTTCTGCGTCTCCGGTCAGCATGACCGTGCTGTTTATACCTGCTTCTTTAAGTGCATGTATAGCTTCTTCCGAATGAGGCTTTTCCACATCTCCCATGACTATATGGCCGGCATATTTGCCGTCGATAGCCATATGTATTATCGTCCCGGCGCTGTGGCAGTGGCAAGGCTCTATCCCACGTTCCCGCATAAGCTTTTCATTACCGACAGCCACGGCCTTTCCGTCTATCACCGCTGTGACTCCTTCACCGCTTATCTCGCGGATATCCTTCACCCTTGAATGGTCGATTTCTTTGCCATATGCCTTGCGGAGGCTTTTGCTTATCGGGTGTGATGAAGAGCATTCGGCAAGTGCCGCGATTTCGATGAGGTAAGCCCTTTCTTCTTCGTTCCTGTTTTCGTCGTCTTCATGGTCGTGTATGCCATTGACTTCGAAAACTCCGAGCGTAAGTGTCCCGGTCTTGTCCATGACCACTGTCTTTACCTTCGAGAGGACTTCCATGAGATTGGCTCCCTTTACCAGGATGCCTTCGCGGCTGGCACCTCCGATTCCTGCGAAGAAAGTCAGGGGTATGCTTACTACAAGGGCGCACGGGCAACTGATAACCAAGAATACCAGCGCCCTGTAGATCCATATGTCCCATTGTGGGGGCATCCCTGCAATCAGGCGTACGAGGGCGGGAATCAAGGCGAGGGCAAGTGCTGAATAGCAGACTATCGGGGTGTAGACCCGGGCGAATTTCGCGATGAAATCCTCAGAGGCAGCCTTATGGCTTGCAGAATCCTCAACCAGTTCCAGGATCTTTGAGACGGTGGATTCGCCGAACTCCTTTGTGGTCCGGACGCGAAGCTCACCGGTCATATTGATACATCCGCTGACGATCTCTTCCCCCGGATTGATCTCACGCGGTTGGGACTCTCCTGTAAGGGCTGCGGTATTGAGGGTTGAGCATCCTTCGATGACCGTTCCGTCGATTGGAACCCTCTCCCCCGGCATGACTATTATTTCCGTCCCGATTCCGATTTCCTCAGGATCAGTCCTAACTATCTTCCCTTCTTTCTCTATGTTGGCGTAGTCCGGGCGGATATCCATCAACTCACTGATACTCTGACGGCTTCGCCCGACCGCATAGCTCTGGAAGAATTCTCCGATCTGGTAGAACAGCATTACTGCGATAGCCTCGAGATAGTCTCCCGAGCGTTCGTATATGGCCAGGGCGAAGGCTCCGAAAGTGGCCAGCGTCATCAGGAAGTTTTCGTCGAAGACCCTTCCGTTCCGGATTCCTTTAAATGCCTTGAGGATGATGTCGTAACCTATCAGGAGGTATACGGCGAGGAAACATGCCAGCCTGGGCCATCCTTCAACCTTCAGGACGGCCAGAAGTCCGGTACATGCAGCTGCGATGAGGATGCGTGAGAGCATCCTGCGCTGTTTTCTGCTCATGGCTAGAGGATTTCGAAGTCAGATTCCACTTTTTTAGCAGTACGGAGGACATCTTCCATAACCTTGTCGCAGTCGGCTCCTTCCTCGAATTCAATCTTCATTTTCTGGGTCATGAAAGAGATGACGGCTTCTTTGACTCCATCTACTTTGTTTACTGCTTCTTCAACGAGATTGGCGCAATTGGCGCAATCCACTTCGATCTTGTAGGTCTTTTTCATATGCTTGCATTTATATTTTTCCGCAGGCAAATGTAGGCAGAACTTCCTGCAACCAGGTTGCAAACGCAGCGGGTTGCCTGCAGGCCCTCATCCGGTCATTTCCTGCTGCACTCCGGACATATGCCATGCAGGACAAAATTAGTGGATGTGACTTCATAACCCTGTGGCACAGATATTTCCGGTACGGGCATTTCACTCAGGCAGAATGTGCGCCGGCACACTTCACAGTAAAAATGAATATGCTGGTCATCGTCATGTCCGTCCTCACTGTGGCAGAGTTCGTAGCGTACGCTTCCGCTGCCATCATCAATCACATGGACCAGGTGATGGTCTTTGAACAGGCTGAGTGTACGGAAAATACCTGACTTGTCGATTGAGACGATCCTTTCTTCCAATTCTGAAAGGGATAAAGGCTGGCTGGCCTCCGAAAGGGCCTCGGCCACAATAATCCGGTTCGGCGTGGATTTCACTCCATGCCGCAAAAACAATGATTCACATTCCTGCCTGCCCATATGCTATCAGGTTGTAGGAACAAAGATAACTCTTTTCCTTTAACTATGAACTTGGCTTGGATCGATAATGGTCGGCAGCGCTCTCTCAGTGAGCGCATGCTCCACGAAAAAAGGGTCAGCTTTATAGCCGACCCTTTTTTCGTGGAGCATAGGGGATTCGAACCCCTGACCTATAGATTGCGAACCTATCGCTCTACCAACTGAGCTAATACCCCGATTGGACTGCAAATATAATAATTATTTCCAAACAAGCGCATAGAGGCGTGCCCAGGTTACTTGCTGCGCGGTAGCGAGATCCTGTAGATGCACGGTACAGCCGGTTTGCCGATATTCGCGTTGAGGTAAATATAACCTTTGCGAAGCACCAGGTCTTCGGGTTCTTGCGGGACGCTTTCCACCAAGTCATATCTCGCGCATATCTTCCCTGAATCTGTGTCGTAGATCCGCATATGCGCCGGCCTGCCCTCATTGCCCATATCCTTGCCGACCCCGAAGCAGTAGTAGATCTTCCCGTCATCCATACATCCGGCTTGGGTGAACCAGACTTCAAACGGGAAAATGACCTGGTCCAGGACGTCATCCACCCCCAGCACTACCCTCTTCCCCTCAGAGAGTGACGGTATCCTGAATTTAGTAGCAATGTATTCATTCTCAGACGGATCCCTTGTGACGCTGGCTATTGTCCTTTTCTTTGCGGAGAAAACCCACAGGAATCCCCTTTTCCTGTCGACCAGCCAGCTCGGTGCCCCGAATATCCTGGCATATCCTTTTTCATCCCACTTCGAGACATCCAGCACTATGGTCTGTACTAGCTCTGAACTGAAGGACCTGCCTCTGCGTTTTATGCTTTCTACGAAACAGGACCACTCCAGGTCGCTTCCGACCTTGCCGTTCGAGATATACAGCATCGGGAAAGACCCTCCGGGAGCCTTCTCGACGCCGAATTCTACATTATTGACATGATTGTCCTTCCCGGATGACACGAGGTCGAATCCTCCGATCGGTTCCGAGGAGGCCGTTCGGAAATTGTATACGTTGCAATGCCCGCCATCCTGAAAGGAGAAAACGTATTTTCCGCTCATTTCCAGGCCCTGGCTGGCCCTGGTGTGCTTCTCCTTCCGGAGGAAAACGGTGCATTCGAAGTCTTTCTCGAAGTCGACATATGCCTGGGCATATGCTGACACCGGGGCGGCGAGGATGGAAATCGCGCAGAAGAGTCTTGTCAGCCTTTGCATGCGATATGCAGGTTCAGGAACATCTCTCCCCCTTCGATGCTGACGGCCAGGCGCAGGTAATTCCCGAAGTTGGGCTGTACTTTGATAATATGCAGGCCGGTTCCGCTGAAACTGACCGGGGAGCTTCCGTCGTCCGACCAGTTGACTCCGTCCTGTGAGAGTTGGACCTGTCCGGTAAAGACCGGGGTCCCTTCGATCTTCTCGACCATTATGAAGAATATAGCCTCATCCGCCCAACCAGCTTCATATGGATGAGTCTCGAATTTGCCTTTGAAGAATTTCTTTACTTCAAGGTGTGAATCATTGAACATTTTCATGGCCTGATCTCCTATTCTTGTGAAACGACTACTGAATCGACGTAGAGGAACACCCTGCGGTCAGCGTCAGTGCTCACCCAGAAGACCGGGTTGATCAGGTTGTCAATCCTCCTGTATGGATCTACAGTGTCGATCTTGATATTGCGCATATCCCAGATCCTGTCCTGACACTGGAACTCGACATAGTGACGGTCAAGGGTGTCGACCTTCATGCGCATGTACTGCCAGTTCAGTTTGCAGTCGGTTTCATTGTAAATCAGTTTCTGGTGGCCGTCAGGGAGATCTTTGTATCCGTCATGGTCACCATTGGGATACCGGCGTCCGAACCACCAGTGGTCCACACCTTTCTTGCACCAGTCCCCTTCCAGTCCATATGCCCATTCTTTGTCGGTGACACCTTCAGCGGAATGGATGTATTGCCATTTCTGCATCATTTTTCCGTCAACTGCGTTGAGATAGCGCATCCCGGTGAAAAAACGGTTGCCACGGTTCTGCGTGTCAAAGCCCATTCCGAAATCGCGGATGGAATTCTCATGAAGGCCTGGCTGCGGGCGGTCTCCACCATCGACCTTATCCTGCTCGGCGGTATAGGAAAACCAGCATTCGATCTGCAGGAATCGGCTTTCAGGACGCAGGAAGGATAGTCTCTTGATCGCATGTCCCATGCTGCCTTCAGCCGGTTTTTCAGTATATGGGTTGGCTACAGGCCTGGTGGAGAGTTTCAGGCTGAAGGTGCCGGACATGGCGCCATGTGTCCCGGGATAACGGTATGTGGCAGAGCTAAGCATGACCGGGGGCCACTGGTCTTTGTTAACTAGAGTTTTGGGGACATCGAAGTCCGGATACTCTGTAAAGTTTGGCATGAGAGTCATCCATCCGTTGAATCCGGTATTGAATACGTCATAACAGAGGACGTATTTCAGCGGATTGAAACGGCTGCGTAACAGGATTTCATCTACACTCATTTCTCTTTGTGTTTCTCAAACAAACGATAGATAATATATGAAAGTGTCATTACTGCGATCGCAGCAATGAACCATATGACTATTGATTTTACATGCAATGCCTTGCTGTTGCCGGTGAGCAGCAGGCCTGTCAGGAGCAGTGCGATTGTCGAGAGGGTAATGCAGAAACAGCTGACAGCCATATGTGAATAGGCCTTTGTGGCTTTCTTGACTTCCGGGCCGGGCAGCCTGTCTGCATCCGGATCTTTGTAGTCCTGCATGGCCTGGAATCCGGGATCGCCTCTTTTGGTAAGGAGTTCCATCGCTGCAAGGATCGTGACCGGGAGGATGAGGCCTGAGATGGAATCAACCAATGATGGGTTCATCACTTCCGCCGGAATGGCCAATTTGGCGGTGATGCCTATTACCCAGGTGGCTATCATGGCCCAGATCAATTGGTTCCCTGTGAGCTTCCTGGAGAACAGTCCCCATATGGATGGTATGTAGAGCGGACACATCACCATGGTAAGGAGGGTGACGACGACTTTCTCCGCTCCTCCGGCGAACGGGACGAGCATGGACAGGATAATGATGGAAACGCCGAACGCGATGGTGAAAAGGCGCCCTACCTTTATCTTCTGTTTTTCATCGGCGCCGCGGTTCTTCTTCCGATGCCCCCAGATTTCATATGTGTAAACGTTGGAATAGACGTTCAGGATGCCTGAGACATTGCTGAGGGTCGCGGAGAGCATGGCAGCGAGCATCATGCCCAGCATCCCGTCCATAAGGACGAGCTTGCTCATGTTGACATATGCATGTTCTCCGTTGTAGTTCATCGTAGCCGGGTCGAGTCCCAGGGCGAGTCCGGGTTCGAGGACGCGGTAGGCCATCGTAGGCAGGTACCATACAAGCGGGGTAAGGATGTATAGGATGCCTATGAGATAAGTGCTTTTCCGGGCGTCTCTCGTGGTCGGCACGCTGATATAGCGCTGCACGAAGGGCCAGTCTCCCCCGATCATCGCGACATTGAGGAACATCCAGAGAACCAGCCATATCCATGTATATGTAGGCGATGTGCCGGAGAAGAAGCCCGGGATGTCCGATGCCCTGGATATGAATTCGCCTACACCTCCTACGGCATTAAGCGACAGCGGGATCATGAATATGACTACCGCAATCAGGACTCCGAACTGGACGACATCTGTCATCAGGACTGCCAGGAAGCCGCCGAGCACTGTATAAAGCAGGGTTACAGATCCGAGGATGAAAAGTGCCCACCATATGCTCAGGTATCCCTCCGGAGAATCTCCCGCGAATCCTGTGGATGCGAAAATGCTTCCCTCCGGCATTTTGACCAATGCGCAGACTATGACAGCTACGGCATACAGGGCCGTTGCGGTGTGGACGGCCCTGGCGATTATCCCGGAAATGGTGTAGAAACTGACGGAATTGTGGCCGAAGCGTACCGTAAGGAATTCTCCTGGAGACTTGATACGCAGTTCCCTCCATTTGGCGGATATGAAACGTGCTACTATGAATGAAGCTATTCCCAGGCAGATTGCGACCACCACCGCGACAATCCCGGACTTATAGGCAACGCCTCCCCATATGACGAAAGTGCCGGCTGAAAAAATAGTCATATAAGAGGAAACACCTGAAAGCCACCATGATGAGTTGCGGCCCGCGATGAACATGTCTTCGGAGTTCCTGATCTTTCGCGACATAATCAAACTCACAGCGATCAGGCCCATGAAATAGGCGATGATGACTATATAATCCAGAAATCCCATTTGAAATCACATGTGGTCTTAACAAAGATACTCAAAAATACTATTTTTGCATATCAAATACATTCATATGATGAATCAGACTATCCAGGATATGCTTCAGAGGCGGAGCGTGCGCAGCTTCCGCCCGGACATGGTCCCAGAAGAGACCATAAATGAAATAATCGGCGCCGGACTCTTTGCCGCCAGTGGAAAGAACAGGCAATCGACCAAGATCATCGCCGTTACCAACAAGAAACTCCGCGACAAGCTTTCCGAGAGCAACAGGCAGATCGGAGGCTGGGACGAGGGATTCGATCCGTTTTACGGGGCTCCGGTGGTGCTTATCGTTATTTCCGATGCCACCAATCCCAACAGGGTCTATGATGGTTCACTGGTGATGGGGAACTTGATGCTTGCCGCTTACTCCCTTGGGGTAGGCAGTTGCTGGATCCACAGGGCAAAACAGGAATTCGAACAGGAAGAGTACAGGAAACTCCTGTCCGACCTTGGGATCGAAGGCGAATGGGAAGGCATAGGCCATTGTGTGTTAGGATATGCCGACGGTGAACCCAAAGACCTTCCCAGGAAGCCCGACCGCGTCTATTGGGTAAAATAGCCTGTCTCAGTTTTTCAATATTATATCCCGGGCGAGCTGGGCTTCATTGCCGGCCGCATCGGTACAGTAAACCATGAGGTGGTACTCCCCCTCGGACACTCCTTCGGGAATGACTATGTCTCTGTGGCTGATGTGTATGCTCTTGTTTCCGCTGATGTCATATTCTCTGTGGAAACTGAAATCAACGGTCCCGGCTGATTTGCTGTGATGGTGATGGTCTGCATTGCTGTGGACCTCCAGTTTATAGGATCCGAGCATCACGTCATCGGAAAGGTCCATATCCAGGAGGACTCCGGCAGGATCCCCTGTTTTGAGTACCTGGTCGTGTGCAGGGGCGCTGAGGGTGATGACAGGTTTAGTTGTGTCGCCGTCATCCTTGCTGCATGAGAAAGCGATGAAAGCAACCGGAATGAGCGCGAGGATTAATATTGTCTTTTTCATTTTATTGTTTTTCTGAATGTTATGCTGAAGTTTCTGCCGGGTTCGGGAATCTCCACCTTACGGTAGAAACTCAGATGGTTGTAATATTTGGTATTCAATAGATTACGGATAGACAGGGATACTTCGGCCCCGATCCTCGGGAAAGAAATGTGGCCTTCTAGATGTAAGAGGTCCGCTCCGGGGGTGATGTCTTCGTTATGTGCAATCCTTTTCTGGGTAGCTATGCTCTGTAGTTCAGCTTCTGCACCCCATTTCTCCCCTTCCCATGCGAGGATATTTCGCATTGTGGGTGGCGGAGAGAAACTCAGGGCGGTGTGCGTTGTCTCGTTATATGTGTTTACATAGTCTCCTGAAAAGTTGTATCTCAGGTTTTTCCATATGCTCACATGCAATTCGATCTCTCCTCCCCAGAAGCGTGCAGCAGTGCCTGTGTAGCGGTAGATCTGGCCTGAATGAGGCAATGGAGACCATTTCCCTGTCGGATCCAGGAAGATGTAGTTCCCGTACCATGAGAAGAACGGGGATATCTCCAGTTCAACTCGTTCCCATTTCATGTCGGCAAGGGCATCCAGCTGCCAACCCCGTTCCGAGCCCAGATCTGGATCTCCTTGCTCGTGGCGGAAGGTGCCGTGATGGACTCCGTTTATTGACAGCTCATTGGCCCCTGGAAGATGGAAGCTCCGCCCTATGTTCAGTTTGAAGAGATGCTTCCCGACAGGATTCCAGACGAGTCCAGCTGAACCTGAAAAGTCCCCGAAGTGACGGTTTGCGGCGGCACTTACAAGACTGTATTTCCCCGCCTCTTCCGTGCTGTAGCCCTGCCGGACCAGGTACTCCATGAGATTAGGGTCGGTGTGTTCCTTGATATCGATGTTCCCCAAGTCGTATCTCAGCCCTCCGGTCACAGACAGCCTCGGATTGGGTTTCCACGTCCCAAGCCAGAATGCTCCTGCCGTCTGCCTCCTGTACTGTGGCAGCAGGAAAGAGTAGCCCCCGACGCTGTTCCATTGGAGTTGTGCGCTGACCCCGATGCTCTCTTCGAGGACGGCCGAGTGGAAGTGTCTCAGCCTGAGTGTTCCTGAACCTGTGTGGAGGATAAAGGAAAGCTCTTTGTCCGGATCCTTTGAAGGGATTTCCTGGCTCGGATAATGGGTGTGGAAGGCGCTCCACTCTTCCCGGTGGTTGAACTGATACCCAAAGTCGCCCGTCAAAATGTTGTTGTCCCAGGTGTACTGGTGTCCGTATGAGATCTTAATGTGGTCAACCCAGGAGTAAGGCAGTTCTATGTTGTAGGAAGATCCGTCGTCATTCAGGCGGGAAGCATCCGGAATGCCATGGGCTCCAGGGAAGAAACCGGATTTCTGGTAGGCATTACTGAAGGAAATGGTCGCCTTGTATCTTCCGTCCCGGTACGAGGCGAAGATACTTTCATCCCGTTCGAAGCCGGCTGTATTCTTTATTTTCCGCCCTTCCAGGGGCACAAGTACTGACATATAGACTACTGTGTCAGTCGGGATATGCAGGTCGCCGAAATGGAGTTCCGTGTACCGTGCCTGGACCATCCATTTATCAGAAGCAAATCCAAGCATCAGTGATGCACCCAGGGAGCCGTTTACGCTTTTTCCCGTCATGACAGCCTCACCGTAGATCCCTTTCGCTGAGGGGAATTCAGGTTTGTGGATTTCAATAACTCCTCCCATTGCATCACTTCCGTACAGGAGAGATGCAGGTCCCTTCACCACCTCTATCGAGCTGATGTTGTACGAGTCTATTTCCAGGCCATGGTCTGCTCCCCACTGTTGCCCCTCCTGCTTGATTCCGTTTTCGGTTACGGCAATCCTCGAGAAGCCTTGGCCTCGGATCATCGGTTTTGAAAAACTGGATCCTATGTCCATGGACTGCACGCCGGGTATGTTTTCAAGTGTCTGGACCATGTTGCCGGAAAGATGCCTGTCCAGGAAATCCTTTTCCAGGATTTCACTGACCGTGGCATTGCGTTTCAGCTGAGACTGCCTGTATGAATCCGACACTACTGAATGCTGCAGAGTGTCGTGGACGGTCTTTTCCTGTGCTCCGAGACTTGAAGCCAGACATACGGCGGCGATGCATATGGACAAATGTCTGATTTGCATGCGCTTATTATTGCCTTATATGTCCTTATGCCAGTATGTTATTATGCCATTAAGGACGAAGGCGGAGCGCGTGGTGTCTGTGAGATGACGGTTCTGTCCGTCATGGGAGGCAACTGCTGCACAAATATATCGCTGAAAGCATCCGTTCTCTGAATGAAAGTGGTTTTCTGGCAGAGGAACGGTACAGTCAGGATATGGCAGATAAGACAGTTGTCCCCAGCATGGGTCTCGCTGGAAAAATGGGCGGGATGCTTCAGGTGATGGCTGCATTCATAGCAGGAATCCCCGTTCTGAACAGAATCGTGATGTATGTGGAAAGTCCTTACAGACAGCGAAAACAACCACACGGCAAGCATTAATATGCCTGCTGCGGACCGTGTGCTTTGTCTTAAGGACAACATATGTTGCAAATATAATCTAACCCTGTCGGATTATCAAAACCGATGCTTATCCCTGATGTGCGGGGCGGAGCAGGTCGAGGACTACTTTGACCGGGTTGAAGGTCTCAAGGGGTACCTCGACGAATTTGGTGTTCCAGTCGCTCATCGCCCCGTTCCAAAGACCGGGGAGTTCAAGTGCCTTCAGTTCCCTTCCCTGGTAGCTCTTGGAGGATATGAATCCGGCATCTTCGTCAATGTAATCCAGGAGATTGAATTTCTCTCCTTTGTAGTTGCGCAGGCAACATACTATGTCAACCGGATTGAAGTGCGTGGCCCTTGCCATTGCCGACATGGATCCTTCGTTGTCTTTGTCGATCTGGACACTCTCGAGTATCTGGAGGGATGTAGCTCCGTCTTTCCCTGCTATGATGAATGGACCGCCCCCGGGTTCTCCCTGGTTCCGGACCATTCCGCATATGCGGATCGGGCGGTTGAGTTTTGCACGTAGCATGGCAACCCTTTCTGCCGGACGGGTTGTAAGCGGCATCTGTACGCAGAGTTCCGAGTCGAAGAAGCTCTCGATCTCGTCGCAAAGGACGTGGCAGCTCTCGGAACGCGGATCCGTTTGGGCATCAAGTCTTTCAAGATATGAGAAAATACGGTCGCGGAGCATGAGACACTCTCCGAGAAGGACCTTCTTCCAATATGCCGTAACGGGCAGCAGCCTCTGGTTGGACACGTTGTCTATATTCTTGATCGAAACAAGTTCCGCATCGACCTTGTTCAGGTTGTGGATCAGTGCCCCGTGCCCTCCCGGACGGAAGAGCAGGGAGCCGTCATCTGTACGGAAAGGCTTGTCTTTCAGGTCTGCGGCTATCGTGTCTGTGGATTTTTCCTGATATGTGAAATTGACGTTGAAGCGCACATCCCATTTCTTTTCATATGCTTCCTTCACCCTTTCAAGTTCTTTCTCGAAGAGCTCCCGGTGCTCGGGTGAAATAGTCACCACAAGGTTTGCGGTACCGTCCGGATTACGCATGTACTCCTGGGCTTCGACCAGATGCTCGGCAAAGGCGGTACGTGTCTCTCCGTCTTCATATCTATGGAACATGATTACTCCCTTGGGTTTGCTGCCGTAGCCCAGTCCCTTGTCAGTGAGGACTTTGCTAGCCACATCAAGACGGCCTTCCGGCGTGTCTGTTTCCTTCGGGAAAATATCTTCCGACCAGAATGCGAACTTTTTTATATTCTTTGCAAGAGTGTCAGCCGGTGAACCAGGGGCGGCATCGTGTCCGGACTCCATCTCTGAGAGTGCGGCGAAGATGTCCTTGAACATTCTCGATGCAGCACCGGAGGCTGGTACGAATTTACATTTTGTAACTCCTGTGGAATTATCATAATATGCTGCAGCCTTGTCGGACATCTCCTTTGAGAGGACCGATATCCCCCTTTCCGGAGTGGCCGGACCTACGATTGCCATCCAGGGAAAGCCTTTTTTAAAGCGTGCGAGCTGAGCTTCTGCGGTGCGGACGTCAGATCCCCTGGCGACAATCTGCCTGATGTCATTCTGATTGAATATTCCCATGGTTCAAGAATTTATGTTATTAATTATCATGTCGTATAGAATTCTCCCCGTAATTGGTAATTGTTCCGGAGGCTTTCGAATTCATCCGGTGCCATCCGGAGGCGGATATCATCGGTGAAAATCGGGTAATTGTATTGCAGCAAGGCTGCCACTTCCCCTTGGTTTTTGTCCCTCAGGTCCAGTTGCTGGGCCTTCAGCTCAGGTATCGTGATTTGCGGAAAGAATTCGTACAGAGGCTCTAAGCTATAGAAACGGGCGACCGCCCGAACCGCCATAGATGTGGCGTTCAGTTTTCCCTGGTAGGAATATCCTGCAATGTGAGGAGTGGCTATGTCTGCAAGTTCGAGCAGTTCCCTGTCGATGTCGGGTTCATGAGACCAGGTATCTATGATCAGTGGCCCCAGTTTCCCGGCGGCATCCTTAAGGGCCTTTTCGTCCACTATTTCTCCCCTGGATGTATTGATAAAGAATGCTCCGGGCTTGATTTTCATGAAGAAATCCCTACCTGCCATGCCTCTTGTCGTCTCATCCAGAGGGACATGGAGGGTCACTATGTCAGCTTCCTCCAGCAGTTCGTCCAGGCTGACGAATCCGTAGGAGCCTTCTCGCTTCTCGCGTGGCGGGTCGTATAGCAGGACCCTGAAACCAAGGCTCATGGCCACACTGGCCACTTTGCTTCCTACATTCCCAGCGCCTATTATTCCTATTGTCTTGTCTTTCAGGCTTATGCTTTTACGGGATGCAGTCCCGTAGAGGGCTGAAAAAACGTAATTCATCACAGCTCCGGAATTGCACCCGGCCGCATTGCGTATGTCGATCCCGTTTTCACGGCACCACTGGGTGTCGATGTTGTCTTCTCCGATAGTGGCCGCGGCAATGAGCCGGACATCGGATCCCTCAAGCAGTTCCCTAGTGCACTTGGTCCTGGTAGTGGTGACCAGGACATCGGCATCCGCACAGTCCTCCCTGCATATGCGGGTACCTGGAATATAGCGGACCGAGGCATATGGTTCAAAGACTCCGTTCAAGAAAGGTATCTCGGAGTCGGCTACGATCCTCAGCCTGTCGCCCTGTGCTGCCATATAGTCCTCCGGTGCCATTATCATTTCAGGATTATGTTCTTGACGGGATTATCATTTCCGGAGAAAAGCGGGTCAGCTGACAGGATAGAATTGATTTTTCCGGCAAGTTCTGCGCGCTGGAACCAGAGCTGGCTGCGTACCATCGAAGAAGTCAGGGTGATGTACAGTGTGCCGGAGCGGAAGAACTTCCTCAGTGTAAACGGCCCTGCTCCTGATGCGGAGTCCCAGGCTTCATATATCCTGTGAGTGTCCAGTCCGCGGGATATCTTCATGTCTTTTACATATGCTTCCATTATGGAAGACATGTCGAGGGGCGATTTCCGCTTCATCCTGAAGAACAGGTTGTTCTTCGGCCTGGCGCTGAATGAAGCCTGCGCGGTCTTGACTTTTTCGAGGTATTCCTTGTCGTACTCCATTGTCATCCCTGAGTGTAGGTTCCTGCCGAAGCTACGAAGAATGCACAGTCGCTTGTGATGCTGCTGACCACGTTCTGCATGCGGACTTTGTTGCTGTCCGTGATGAAAATCTGGCCGAAATCATTCCCAGCAACCATCTGGAGCAGATTCCTTACCCGCTCCATGTCCAGTTTGTCGAAGACATCATCCAGGATAAGCATAGGAGGGAATCCATAGTTGCTCCGCATTACGAAATACTGGGAAAACTTCAGCGACACGAGGAAGGATTTCTGCTGTCCCTGTGAGCCGTTCCGGCGTATCGGATGCCCGTCCATCAGGAATTCGAAATCGTCTCTCTGGACGCCTGCAGTAGTGTAGCCCAGGATGGCATCACGTTCCCTGCATACTTTAAGCATTTCTTCAAGTGATGCAGTAGAAAGGTCTGATTTGTACTGGATAGAAACTTCTTCTTCCCCGCCTGAGAGCAATCGGTATTGCTCCTGGACGATAGGAGCCATGTCTTCTACCAGCCTCTTCCTTCCCTCGTGTACCTTCGCGGCCGCGGAGGACATTTTCTGGTCATATGTGGACAGGAGCGCCTCGTCCCAGTTCCTGTCCTTGAGAAGGCGGTTGCGCTGGAGAAGCAGGCGGGTGTACTGCTGGAGGGCGGCAAGGTATTCCGGATCCATCTGGGACAGGACGGAATTGGCAAAGCGCCGACGTTCCTCTCCTGACTCGCTTACCATGGAAATATCCATCGGAGAGACAGTTACGACCGGAAGCAGGCCTATGTGCGATGACACCTTGGAATATATTTTGTCATCCCTGCGGACTTTCTTTGTCCCGTTTGACGAGGTCTGGATCACTATTTTGGACGTCGAGCCGTTCTCCATGCCGTAAATCCCGCTTATGGAGAACATGTCTTTCCCATAGCGGAAGTTGTAGCGGTCTGACGGGGAAAATGCGCTCTTGGTCATCGACAGGTAATAGACAGCATCAAGAAGGTTGGTCTTCCCTTCCCCGTTGTTCCCGGAAATGCAGTTTACGTTGGGAGAGAACTCCAGTTCCTGGAACTCGATGTTCCGGAAATCCTGGACCATTATTTTCTTGAGTCTTGGCATGTTGTCTGGTCTGTATCATGCAAAGATACCAAATTTAACTATAATAAATAATTGCTCGAATCAGTAAAAATTTATATTTTTGCAGTCCTCTATACAAAAGAGGTCCTGATAACGAATAACAAACAAGAAACATATGGCAAACGAAAAAGAAAGAAAAGCCCAGGAAGCTAGAGACGCTGAAAGGCAGGAGAAAGTTGCAGAGCAGGTTTCCAAGACCGACGAATTCCTGAAAGAGCATTCCAAACTCATATATGGCTGCCTTATAGCGCTGTTGCTCATCGGACTGGGCATCGTCGCATGGCAGAAATTCATCCTCCAGCCCAAGAAGGCGGAAGGAATGGCCCAGATGTATCCTGCAGAGGCTTCTTATAGGGCTCAGGAATATGACCTCGCCCTCAACGGTGACGGTAATGTCCTTGGCTTCAAGCAGATCATTGACGAGTACGGCAGCAAGGCCGGAGAGAGCGTGTATTTCTACGCCGGAATGTGCAACCTCGAGCTCGGAAACTATGACGAGGCCATCGCCATGTTCAAGAAATACAAAGGAAAGGAGTCCATCCTTGCTGCACGCAGCCTCGGTTGCATCGGCGACGCCTATGTAGGACTTGAGAAATACGGCGAAGCCCTTTCATGGTATGACAAAGCCGCTGCCAGGGCCAACAATCCTTTCGCGGCTTCCTATCTGCTCAAGGCCGGTGTCGTCTGCGAGGAGATGGGTGACAATGCAAAGGCTCTCGATTACTACAAGAAGATCAAGGACCAGTATCCCCAGTCTATCGAAGGCTACGATATCGACAAGTACATCTCCAGGATCGAGACCCTGATGTCCAAATAATAACTGAAGCACTATGGGAAGAGCCTTTGAATTCCGCAAAGAGAGGAAGTTGAAGAGATGGGGGCATATGGCCCGCATCTTCACGAAGCTTGGTAAGGAAATTACCGTGGCGGTCAAGCAGGGAGGCCCCGATGTTGTCGGCAACCCCAGGCTCCGCGCACTCATCGCCGAGGCCAAGAATGAGAGCATGCCCAAGGAAAACATCGAGCGTGCCATCAAGAAGGCTACCGACAAGGATCAGGGAGACTTCGCTGAAGTGACATATGAAGGCTATGGCCCCTTCGGTATCGCCTACCTCGTTGAGACTGCGACCGATAACACTACCAGGACCGTGGCTAATGTCCGCAGCTATTTTACCAAGTGCGGCGGCACCCTTGGCAAGAACGGAAGCGTCAGTTTCATGTTCGACCACAAGTGCATCTTCCGTATCAAAGAGGATCCGGCAAACCCGATCGACCTTGAGGAGCTCGAGCTCGAACTCATTGACTTCGGTGCAGATGAGGTCTTCCGTGAGACCGATGTCGACCAGGATGACAACGAGACCAGCGAGATCGTCATATATGGAGCATATGAGTCATATGGCGATATCCAGAAATTCATCGAAGACAAGAACTTCGAGATGATTTCCGGTGGTTTCGAGAGGATTCCTACGGTGGATCTCAAGGATGTCACCCCCGAGCAGCGTGAGACTCTTGACAAGTTGACAGACCTCCTGGAGGATGATGACGATGTCACTCACGTTTACTCCACCCTCAAACCTTTGTCAGAAGAATAGTTTTACCGTGAATAACATTTTTACAAAAGTTGCGCTTGTCCTGTCCTTTGTGGCAGGACTTGCTTTTCCACAGGATGCCCTTGCCAGGAAATCCGCAAACAGGGCAGAACGAATCGTTTCCGAAATCCACAATCCTGATTCCAAGTATGTTGTTGTAGTCTCTCACAGGGGCGACTGGAGGAACTATCCCGAGAATTCCATCCCGGCTATAGAGTCCGTGATCCGAATGGGTGTGGATGTGATGGAGCTTGACCTCATGAAGACCAAGGACGGTGTCCTGGTTCTCAGCCATGACAAGACTCTTGACCGCTGTACGAACGGAAAAGGCCCTGTCAGCGATTATACCCTTGCCGAGATCAAGAAGCTTCGCCTGAAGAGGGCGCATGGGGTCGCTACCGACAGTCTCCGGATGCCGACTCTCGAGGAGGCTCTCGCTGTCTGCAAGGACCGCATTGTGGTCAACGTGGACAAGGGATTCGAGTATTATGACGATGTACTTGCTATCACTGAGAAACTAGGCGTTACTGACCAGATCCTCATAAAAGGCAAGCGTCCTGTCGACTTCGTCGCGGAAAAGTTTGCACCGTATCCCCGCAATATGATGTATATGCCTATCATAGACATCCAGAGCGCGGCTGGGAAACAGCTTTTCAACCAGTATCTCTCAACTAGTACCGTTCCTCTGGCATATGAGGGGTGCTGGGCTAAATACGGTCCTGAGGTTAAGGATTGCTGTGACAAGATAATCTCCCAGGGATCAAAGCTGTGGGTCGATACGATCTGGGGCAGCCTCTGCGGTTATCTGGACGATGACAAGGCTCGTGCTGAGGGGGTCGACAAGATTTACGACCAGGTCCTCTCTTATGGGACCACTATGATCCAGACTGACCGCCCGGAGCAGCTTATCCGCTACCTCCACAAGAGGCATCGCCACTACAAATTCGGCAGCAGCAAATAATTACTGCCTCCCCTGCCACGGGGTCGGACGAGCCGATTTGGAGCAGTCAGGTTCCTGGCAGGACGAGAGAGCCGGTGTCCCGCGACGGCGTTTGTCTGAGGGGCGTTATACGCCGACAGGCGGATAAAAACCCCGAGTTAGCCGTCGAACCGGCGCATTGAAGTCATGCCCTGACTGCGACATATGAGGCGAAGCCAATCCCCTGGCAGGGAGGGCATCATCTTTATTTCAGTGGTTTAAGTGAAACGGAGAAGATATTATCTTCTTTGTGAGACGGTACAGTGTAATGTAAACAGAGGAAGTTGATCCCTTCGTTCTGGCCCTCAAAACTGTTCGCCGGTGTAGCAGGAACCAGTTCTGCCTTGAATGGCAGTTTGGAGCAGACTTTCATCTCCAGCCTCTCCCCTCCCTTTGCGGTAAGGATCAGCTTTGAGCCCTTCCTGATGAATGACTGTGCTTCCGTAGTCATATTCCAGACCATATCCACTTCTCTGTCAGAAGTTGACAGGCAATCCTCTACCAGGATTCCATTTCCCTTCAGGGCGACCTTGCGGAGAAGGGATTTCATCATACCGGGATATTCTGCGGATATTTCCGAGGATGCCGACATCCCGCTTTCATCCTCTGTGATGACACACTGTGCGTTGATATCCTGGTAAGTTCCTTCCGGATATGTTGTGCTGTGAGCGAAGTTGTTGTATTTGGTCAGTTTAAGCCAGCGGTCAGATCCCTGATTCATGTCGAAAAGACCGATGCCGTGCACCTGCACGGAACCGTAGTCGTCGCTGCCGAGGTCCAGTGACCAGCGGACTCCCTTATATTCATAATAGAAAGAGCCCACATCCATATGCCCGTGTGGATTGTTGACCTTGCCGGATTTGAATCCCAGATAGGCGTCATCAGGTCCCCATCCGCTGCGTATCACGCATATGTCATTTTTTCCGTGTCCGGCATAATAATGG
>JAEEGL015104523.1_pt1 | contig 44845 bp, 30 predicted proteins | sample 9134231 | NCBI WGS metagenome assembly JAEEGL01 (sample SAMN16246548, study PRJNA631951) | gut metagenome | biome: gut microbiome; feature: rumen; material: fiber-attached | host: Bos | place: Iran: Karaj | collected 2018-10 | reverse complement strand
GTAAGTCATTGTCTCGGAGACGGGGTTGCCCGCGGAATCCTTTACCACCGCGGTCACGGTCTCTTCGAGCTGGTTGAAGTTCGGGCCGGCGAAGTAGACGTAGTAGTTGCCGTCGTCGTCGATCTTCTTGAAGGAGGAGGCTTTGACCGTCCACGATCTGCCGAGAGCCGTGGCGTTGACAACGAGCTTCAGCCCGGTGACCGCGCCGTCAACGTGGATCTTGTACCGGATACGCACGGCGTTGTCCAGGAAGAGGCCTTTGCCGGTGAACGTCACACGCGGGTCCGGTACAGTGCTTACTGAAAGTGCGTAGACATCGTTAAGCTCGGGGTCAGACCCGGTGGCTTGCGCGGCCTGGGCGGGAGTCAGCAGGAGGCTGGCGGGATCGGCGGTGCGGTAGGTGACGTAGTTCTGGGCCTCGCTGCCGTAGTTGAGGATGTCGACCAGCAGCGTCCGGAGCGCGGTGTCGTAGGCGCTGTCGGAGTCGTAGCGGCCGGAGTTGAGGATGTTGACGCAGTACTCGCGTACGCTGTAGGTGTTGATCCCGCTGCGGTAGAGGGTGCCGTCGGCGGTCTCGGCGAAGATGACCGTGTAGATATTGGTGGCCATGTACTGGGGCGCGATGTTTTTGTATTCGAAGACCCAGACGCCGTTCTGGAGGACGCCGTCGATGCGTTTGGCGACGGGAGTGTTCTGACCGTCAACGACGTTGTTCATCGTGCAGATGATAAACGCGTTAGTGAAGCCGGCGTCGGCGAGCGCGGCGGCGTTGATCTTGTATTTGACGGAGAGGTTGCTGTAGAGGGTGAGGGATTTGTTGCTGAAGGTCAGACCCTCGGCTAACTCGCCCTGAGCGAGGACGGGATCGGCGTCTTTGACGAGGCCGCAGAACTCGGCTTCGTATACGGCGTCCTGCGTGGCTTCTGAGGGCACGGGATACCAGGAGGCAAATTCATACGCAAACTTGTCGTTGGGCGCTTTAAGAGGCATTTCTGTGCCTTCCGGGCCGTACTGAGGCACCTGGCCGTGCTGCACGTTGTCAACGGCGAGCACGGTGCCGTCCCAGTTCTTCCAGGTGATGGTGTAGGTTTTGATGACTTTGCGGGTGTCGGTGTATGTGTTGACGTCGGGGCCGGTGACGGCGGCGGTGTAAACGGTGTAGCCTTCGTCAACGCCGGTGCCGTCGTTGACCGTGATCTCGGCGGGGATGACGGCGGTGTGGGCGGAGTCGTTTGCGCATACGAAGGTGGCTTCGGCGGCGGTGAGGTCGTCGGTCCAGGTCCAGTCGGGTCCGGTCCAGTCGTGACCTTTGCCGAGGATGACAACTCCGGTGCCGTCGCTGAGCCCGAGCGCGTCGTTGCGCTCGCGGGTCGTTATTTCGATCTCCTGGTTGGTGCAGTAGGCTTCGAATATTATAGTGGCAATGGTGTCGTCGGCGGGGATGGCGTTGTTATCCGCGTACCCGACCTTGATCACGCCGCTTTCTTCGTCAACAAAGATCGAACTGAACCGCGCAGCGGCTTCGGCGCTGACGACGGCGAGTTTTTCAGCATCGTACCGGACCTCGATAAGGCCGTTGGTGGTGTCTTCGCTTTCAGTTATTATAAGCGTTGCCTGGCCGCTGAGGGGTTCGGTGTCGATGACCAGGTCGGCTGCGGCGGGTTCGGAGACCGCGAGTTTGTCAGCCGCGTACCGGACCTCGGTATCTGTGAGTCTGTCAGCCGCGTACCGGACCTCGGTATCGGCCACGTCCAGCGCCTCATTTTCAGCCGCGTACCGGACCTTGAATTTAGCCGCCTCGGCGCTGTAGCGCGCCAGGACTTCGCCGGTGAGAAGGTCGGAACGGGTCGCTACCGGCTTAAGACCGGACAGGGAGGCAGTGCCGTCGGCGTAAGCCGCAGGTCTGACCCCTGTATCAAACGCAGGTCTGACCCCTGTATCAAAACCGAGGGAGGCGGGGGCGGCGGCGCCGTTGACATAAATGCCGGTCACGGGCCAGACGTCCGCGCCGAAATCGCCCGCGTGGTAGACCGCCTTCGTTGACGGATTAATTATTATAAGTTCAGCCGTGTCGCCGTCCGTATGTGTCCAGTACAGATACGAGCCGTCATAATACAGGCTCTGGTACAGGAACGACGTGGAGATCCCCGTCTCCACCACCTTGGTGGGGGAGCCGAAGCTGACGCTGTTGCCGATGTTCATTTTCGTCGACCAGATGATGCCGTTCTCGTCCAGGAAGTAGAAGGTGGAGGATGTTGTCCCGATCGAAGCCGCAGCCACGGCGGCAACGTACGCGTCACCCACGCTTGTCTCCGCCATTTCGAGCAGGCCGTACGGGTAGCCGCTGAACGTGCCCTCTTCATCCTCCTCGGGCTCGAGGTTGCCGAAGACCAGGTACCCGGCAAAGGAGTACACAAAATAACCGGTGTAGCGCGTTGACGCCCGCGCCATGTCCGTGGCGATCACGTAGTTCGTGCCGTATTCGGTGAGGGCGTAGCCGGAACGGTTGACCGTGTACAGCTTCGTCTCCATCTGCGAAGTGTTCAGCGAGCCCGCGTACAGCGTCGAACTGTCGGCCATGAAGGCGGAGTTGAGGCTGGCGGATTTCGCTTCGTTGTGGAGTTTCGACCAGGCGGGGAGGGCGTTCGCGTTGAAGCTCGAGAAATACTCGCCGCCTTCTTCGTCCCAGACGATGGCGTTCAGGGATTTGCTGACGCTGGTGACCTTGACGCTGACCGACGCCGAGATGTTTGTGTTGCCGTTGGCGGTCGCCGTGATCGTGGCCGTACCTGCCGCCACAGCGGTGACATGTCCTCCGGCGTCAACCGTCGCCACGCCGCTGTCGGACGTGCTCCAGCTGACCGTGCGGTCCGTCGCGGTAAGGGGCAATACCTTCGCCGCCAGATCCGCGGTGTTGCCCTTGTAAAGATCCAGCGAGTCCGGTACGATGCTTACAGATGTGATGGAGAACGGGTCGGCTTCCGTGCGGATCACGGTTTTAACATATAAATAGACGCTGCTCTGCGTGGTGCTGAGGCTGAAGGAGCTGTTATTGTAGCGCAGGTAGCGGCTGTTGATGGACAGGCGGTTGCTGGTGTCGTCCCAGGTCCAGCTGTTGTTGGTGTTGGATGTGGTGATCTGCAGCGCGTTGCGGTTATTGCGGGCGAGGTAGTAGTTGCCGTTCTTGAACTTGTAGCCCGAGCTGACTGTCCAGATAGAGGTGTCCGCGACGTCAGCGCTGTCGATGTACGGCGTGTTCGAAGTGTCCGCAATGCCGGCTTTGACGGTCACGGCGTTGGTGGCAACGGTCGAACCGGAGTGCCCCAGCGCGGCGCCGCTGCCGGCGGAGTTGCGGGATACGATCAGGTAGTCGCCTCCCGCGGAGAGGGCGGAGGTCAACACGTACACCGTCTTCTCCTCATAAGTATTGTCGTTGACCTTGAGCGCCCGGGCGACCTCATTGCCCGCGTAGTCGGCGGCGAACACCGCCACGTATCCGTGCGCGTTCGCGATGGCCTGCGAAATGTCCACCGTCGCGGTACACAGGTCTGACCCCGGTATCAATTCGGCGTAGACGGTCGCGCCGTCGAGGGAGAGGACGGCAACGTACGCCAGGTTGAGGTTGTCGGAGGCGGATATGGTAAGGCTGCTGCCGTTCAATACGGGCGCCTCCAGCACGGGCTCGGTGTCGTCGATCACGAAGTCGTACCCCACGAACGCGCCGCGGCCCAGTACGTTGGAGAGCAGCAGCGTGCGGAAACCGGCGGCGCCGAGGATGCCGGCGGCTTCGGAGGAGTAGTCGTCGTTGACCAGCATCGCGTTGTATTCCGGTATCGCGTAGAAGCCGACGCGGAAAACGTCGCCTTCCGTGAGACCGTACGCGGCGGCGTTCTTATTGACGGCGTATACCTTGGAGGACGAATTCTGGATGTAGCCCTCGTCGTCGAAATAGACGCCGTCCACTTCATTGCCGGTGACGCTCGCGGCGAGCACTTCCGTCACGTTCCCTCCGAGCGCGTCCAGCTTCGAGGCGGCGTACCCGGTGGTGCCCGCGGCGCGCACGAGATTGTAAGTCACGTTTACGACCTTCGAGTTGGAATTGAGGGCGAGGCGGGAGGAGGGGAACTCGGGCTCTACTTTATAGGGGTTGCCCGAGAATCTGGTGGTAACGCCGTTGTATTCGACGCGGATGTAGTTGGTGTTGGAGTTGCCGGTGTACGGGATCTTTTCGGTGCCGTACAGGGTGTCAACGTAGGAAGTGTTGTCGAACATGGACGGGTCGGTCCAGGAGCCGTAGAAGCCGAGGATCGGGATCGAGTGCTCGTGTTCGTTGTTGGCAGTGACGCAGCGGGCGTAAGTGAAGCCCTGCAGGTAGGTGCCGCAGGGGTAGTCGGCGTCAAGCACCGCGCGCTGCTCCGCGGTGAGGTTTATAGTAACAGTAACGGTCGCGGTGCCGTTCGCGGGCAATATATATGCGCCGCTCGTGGAGGCCGCAGGCTCCCAGTCGATCAGCAGGTAGGCGTCGCGGGAGGTCACGCTGCCGTCGTTGTCAACGTCCGCCGCCGCGAGGTCGATGCTTTCTGCCGCCAGGTTGCCGGCAACGTAGTCCAGTATCGCCTGGACGTCGTCGTTGTCCGTATCGCCGTCGCGGTCAACGTCGTGCCCCTCCTCGGCCGCCGCCTCGCCGTTCCAGCTGTAGCTCACGCCGCCGGCGGGCAATCTCGCCGTCGCCGTGTCCATAAACGCCCCGTACCCTTCAGCCGCGTACCGGACCTGCGTAAAGAGTTCGGTGGTGAGTTCGTACTCGAGGCTGGCGCCGGTCAGATTATAAAGAGTAAAAGAATAGGTGTAGCTGCCGGTCTTTTCCGGGTCGTCGCCGAGCTCGGCTTTGACCTTGCCGTCTGCCGCGGCCCCGGTCTTAGCCGTCAGCGTATCGTCTTCGCTGTTAAGCATCAGGACGGACCTTGATCTTACGGCGGCGGACACGTCGGCCAGTCCGGCGCCCTGCTGCAGCAGCGACACGTATTCGCCGTCGTTCTGCATCGGCGTGGCTGTGGACATGAGCAGGCTCTGTACGATCGCCCTTATAGAGTAATTATCGATCAGCTCCGGATTCAGAGCGTCAATATCGTTCTCACGCAGGTACTGCGCCACCACCGCGGACAATCCCGTGATGTGCGGCGCCGCCATTGACGTACCGGACATGTATTCATACGCGGAAGTGCCGCCTGCGGTGCCGCCGGAGGTCCTGTGGGTGCCGTTGACGGAGTAGATGTTGCCGCCGGGCGCCGTGATCTCGGGCTTCATGATCAGCGAACCGGGGATGCCCCACGAACTGAACTCAGTAACTGTCGCGTCGCGCCGGTCGGCAACAAATGACTCCTCGACATTTGTGACACGTACCGGACCTGTGTAATAGGTGATGCCGCTTGAGGTGGTGCCGGAAGAGGCAGCGCCGGCCTTGATGGCATTGGCGTCGGCGAGCTTGATGGAGACCATCGGGAACCGGCCGGTGAAATCGGCGAGGTTCATGAGGATCGTGCCGCTCTGGTTGTTGGCAACGATCAGCGCTTTGGGGCTGTAGTTTTTGACGTTGTTGCCTTTTTCGGAGAAGGTGATGTCGCCGCGGTTGATAATAACGATCTTCCCGGAGAGACTCACGGCGCTGTTGACTTCGCTGTAATCCGCGGCGGTGCCGAGGGCGTCAATATATACGTACGTGTAGTTACTCGAGCTCGCTATCGTGGTCATGGCGGGGTTCGAGTACGCGGTGCCGTCGTCGCCCTCGGTGGATTCGTCGAAGAACACATTGCGGCTGCCGTTGAACACCAGCGGGCAACCGGTCGTGATCGTGTTGTACGCGGCCGCGACGCAGAGACTGTTGATGTACGTGCCGGGGCTGCCGCCGGTGTGCATATTGACGTCTTCAATATATAGGTCGGTGTCGGTGAACTGGGTGAAGGCGTAGCTGTTGCCCGCAGAAATGGACACGACGAGTTTTTCGTTCAGCGCGGTATCGGTGAGTTTGTTCAAAATGTCCTGATAGCCGTCCGCGAATGTGAAGCCCTGGACGGACGAGCCGAGGGAGAGGTTCACCGCGTCGCAGCCCAGCACGATGGCGTCTTCGATGGCCGCCATATAGTCCGAGTCGTACGCGCCGCCGCCGGATCCGAATACTTTCATGATGATCAGCTGGGCGTCGGGGGCCATGCCGACTGCGCCGGCGTTTGAAGCGGCTTCGACGTACGTGCTGCCGGATCTGATGTAGCGGTTTGCGGTGGCAATGCCGGCCACGTGTGAGCCGTGCTCGCCCTGGTTGTCGCTGAGATGGTTTACGGTGGTGTTGCGGTCAACGTAGTTGTACGCAAACGGTATCTTCGAAGTCATGTACCGTCCGCCGCTGCCGTTGAGCTGCGATCTGACGGCGTCAACATCCGCGCTCGTAAGCAGCGGGACGGACTTGTTTAACAGACTGAGGGAGTATTCGAAGGCGGCGGCGTTGAAGGCCTGGTGGTCGGTGTCCGCGCCGGTGTCAATAATGGCGACTTTGCTGCCCGCACCGGTGTAGCCGTCGGCCCAGGCCTGGGCGGCTCCGGTCATGTTTTGGGAGGTGTTGGCGGTGAGGGGGCCGGCGGGAGCGGTATCAAGGTCTGACCCGCTGTTAAGGCCGGCGGCGGTTTCAAGGTCTGACCCGCTGCTTGGCTGAACGTCTTTCGGCGGCTCGTACTGATTTTCAATGATTACTTTCCTGACGCCATCCACGGAGGCGATCTTTATTATGTCGCCGAATCTGACGTTGGCCGAGACCGCGTTGGTCGCGAGGGTCAGGTTCCATTTGATATCGAGGTCGGACCTCAGGCGCGCGTTGATCTTGTTGACGGTCTCGTTCTGGGCGGCTCTGATCGCGGCGCGGTAGGACCGTGTCTGCGGGTCGGAGGCAACGCTGTTCAGCGAGTACCCGGCGTCAATGACTGAAGGCTGCTCCATAAAAATGGACACGCGGACAATGTCGTCCGGCGCGTATATATCCGCCGGCGTCAGTGCTCCGGACGGGGAAATGCCGGCAGCGTCGTCGTTAGTGTCATTGACGGCGTCCTGTCCGAGTTTTTTGATGTTCAGCGATGCGGGGTCAATGACGAACGAATCGCCCGTCTGCGCCTCATTTGACGTGTTTGCGGGTATTGCCGCCGCGCTCCCTGCAAGAGCCGAACCGCCCTTTGCCTCATACGATCCTTCGGCCGCTGCTTTCGCCGCCGCGGGGCAATATGCCGTTATTGCCAGCGCCAATACCATTACCAGTGCCAGTAAGCGCCTGAAAGTTGTACGCGAAGTAATACGCGTACCGGACCTTTGACCGGATAAATTGTGATCAGAGATACTTTGACCAGAATTGTTTCGATTATTCATCTAAATTTCACCTTCCTGCCGTGCTGCGCGGCATCGCAAGCCGATGCCATGGTCTCGCCAAAGGGCGAGGTGGCTGATTTTATCATTGAAAGGGCGCCGGATGCAAGAAAAATATTTGAATAAATATAATATATAGAGATTCAAGAAACGACGAATTGGAATTCAAAAAACCAAAAAACCTTAACTCAAATAAAAAGGTCCGACACCGGTATTAAGCACCGGGACGGACCTTGTGATCAGGACGTGTGATCAGATTGTTGCTAATGGGATGTGCTTATTTTGCTTTTTTTCTTTTTGGCGGCAACTATTATAGCGATAACCGCCGCGACGATCACGGCGCCGGCAATCGACACCGCTATAATGGCGGCTTTGTTGTCCTTTTTGCCGGTATTGTCTTTGTTGTCGTTGTCCGTATTGTCCGCGGGTCTGTCGGTAGCTGGGACATCAGTCGCGGGTACGACCTCAGTGGGGTTTTCGGTGGCCGGGATGTCAGTCGCGGGTACGACCTCGGTAGCGGGGGCGTCGGTGGCCGGAACGTCAGTCGCGGGTACGACCTCGGTGGGGTTTTCGGTGGCCGGAACGTCAGTCGCGGGTACGACCTCAGTAGCAGGGACTTCGGTGGCAGGGACCTCAGTAGCGGGGACTTCGGTGGCAGGGACCTCAGTAGCGGGGGCTTCGGTGGGTTTGGGAACGAGGCCGCTGTTCGCAAGCGTGACGTATGGATATGCGAAAACGTCCCAACTGTCGGTGCCGTGGTCATAGTATTTAGAGTATACAGTGGCCCAGGTGAGGTTGAAGTCGGTGCTGTTGACGTCGTTGATCTGGAAGTTTACGCCGATCGCGTCGGTTGAGTTGCCCGCCAGGATGTTTTTGCCCACGGTCTTGAGTGGGATCTTGAACTCCGCGTTGTAGCCTTTGGCGGTATCAACTTCCGCAAACTCGAAATACTTGCCGGCAGCGGAGGGACCGTAGGCGGCAACTCCGGTACGTGTATAAGCGCAAGGCCAGCCGGAGCAGTCGATGCGGTACTGGACAACGTCGTTTTCGGAAGCGCTGTTTTTCTCGTTGACGAAGACTTCGCAGGAGTCGGTGCGCCAGGGCGAGGATTGCTGGAGGCTGGTGTCGGGTTCGACGATGTCGGCGTCGTTGACCTCAAAGAATACATAAAGGTAGCCGTCGGTGCAGAGCATGGTGACAACGCCCGTGGCCGCGACTTCTTTGCTGCTGTCGCCTTTTTCGTACTTTATCTCGGCGGTGAGGCCGTCGGCGTAGATGTCGTCCTTAACGCCGTCAACGCTGATGGCGGTCCCGGTTCCGGGTACGTCCCCGAGCTTGCCGCCGTCAATATGAGCGAACGCAGGCTGTGTAAGCGATCGCGTTATCAAGGTCTGACCCCCGTATAACGCGGCGGCGAGGGCGAGGCAGAGGGTGAGAGCTAAGATGAAACTGTGTTTGTGCTCTAAGGTGGATCGTTTTGCTTTCATTTTGTATCAGCTCCTTGTTTGGCGGCAGATTATTTTGACTGTTTTCTGGCTTTTGTGACGAACACCGCAACGAGGACGGCGGCAACTCCCGCAACGCAGGCGGCGATGCCCAGAATGAGCCAGAGAGTGCCGTTGCCGGATTTATTATTGTTATTATTGTCGTTGTCGGGAGTGTTGGTATCAAGGTCTGACCCTTGTTCAGTGGCAGAAGGGTCAACGGGAGGCTGAGTAGCGCGCGTTTCGTAGCCGTCGGCGGTGGCGGTGGCGTAGTGGGCAATAGTCACAAAAGGATACGCAAAAACGTCCCAACTGTCGGTGCCGCCGCCATAGTATTCAGTATAGACGGTGGCCCAGGTGAGGTTGCCGTCGGTGCTGTTGACGTCATTGATCTGGAAATTAACGCCGATCTCAAGCGGCGCGGAGCTGTCGGGGGAGGCAACGCCCTTTACTGCGTCGCCGGCGTTTTTGGCGGATTCGAGCGGGATCTTGAATTCGGCATAATATCCGGTGCCGTTACCGAGGTCTGACCCCGAGCTTGAGGAACCGCTTGTGGACTTGTCAACTTCGGCGAACTCGAAGTGTTTGGCGGCGGCTTTGGGACCGTAGTCGGCGAGCCCCTGGCGGGTGTAGACGCAGGGCCAGCCGGAGCAGTCGATGCGGTACTGGATAACGTCGTTTTCGGAGGCACTGTTCTTCTCGTTGACGAACACCTCACATGAGTCGGTGCGCCACGGCGAGGTCTTCTGGAGTTCGGGATCGGGCTCGCAGAGGTCGGCGTCGTTGACCTCAAAAAACGCGTACAGGTAGCCGTCCGAGTAGAGCAGGGTGACAACGCCCGTTGCCTCCACCGGCGCATAGTTTTTTTCAAATTTGACGGCAATCGTGAGCCCGTTCTTATATACGGTGTCCTTTACGCCGTCAATAGTGATCGTTTCAGTGGTGAGCGGTACATCGCCGAGGTAGCCGCCGTCTTTGTGGGCTTCTGATTTAAGTGTAAAATGTAAGCCGGGGGTCAGACCTCCGACCAGAGCAAGGCATATGGCAAATACCAGAAAAGCGCATAATATGCGCAGAAGCTGAGTATTATGCCGGGACTTTTCGACGTTTGATACGAATTTGTTTGATTTCATGTGAATCATCTCCTTTGTTAAGCGGGCGGTTGAATCGAGGTCGTTGTATTATGGTCGTCGGGTCGGGGCCCGGATCGTGGGTCGGACTTGCGGCTGCTTGTGGCTTTTAGATTTAGTAAGCACGGGGTCAGACCAGTTACCGAGTTATTATATATGTGGCGCAGTCGATTTTCAAGTCTTTATGTGTGATCGAGGTCTGTAATTAAGGTCTGACACTCGTCTGTTTTTCTGCCGATTTGGGGTCTGATCTGCAGGCCTTGATTTGCAGGCCTTGATTTGCAGGTCTGACACCTGTCTGAAAAAAGCGTGGGAAATATACGGAAAAGTATTGACGTCGATCGAGCGGGTGGAGTATGATTGTCCATGCGAGTGTGTGGGCAGAACGGACGAAGCCGGCGAAACCTTTTATTATGCCGGACTTTAGTTATTTTATTATCAAAATTGCGGTTTGTACATACTATATCGCGCGATTAAATATTTATTGTTCAATTATCGGGAGGGAGTGAATCACCATGCCACGTGATAAGAGAGAAACCAGCAGTCTGGGCATCCACCATACGATCTTGAAGGGGCACAACAACAACGAGATCTTCGCTGAGCCGAGAGCCAGGACAAAGTTTTTGGAAATACTGACAATTATAAAGAAAAAGTATGATTATAAGCTTTTCTGCTACTGTTTTATGTCAAACCACGTACATTTGGTATTACAGGAGAAGACGCAGGGACAGATCAGCGCGATCATGAAGAGTATCGAACTTCGTTTTACCATCTGGTATCATCGGCAATTCGGCGGCTGCGGCACTATCTTTAAAGGCCGTTTTACGAGCCGTGCGGTCAACGATTACACGTATTTCAGAAACGTGGTCCGGTACGTGCATCGCAATCCGGTCAACGCGAAGATCTGCGATCATCCGAATGAATATTTTGACAGCAGTTATCATTGTTTTTTCGGCGACGATCCGGGGATCATTGACCGCGATTTCGTGTTCGAGCATATCAACGAGGTCATTTTTGATGATTTTCATAATGACAGTCGCGCGGCTGACGTCGAACTGAACAGCGGCGTGTTCATGATGGTCAATGATAATTTATTCACTCCGTTGCCCGACGAAAAGGCGGACAACGAGATGCGTGCGCTTTCCGGTTGTGCGGGCGGAGAGGATTTCCAGAACCTTAAGCCTGCGCGACGGCAGCGTCTGATAGTGAAATTCCGCCGAATCGGATGCACATATTCACAAATTGCGGCATTTATTATGCGAAGTAGGGGCGCAGTCTACTACTGGATCAAACGAAAACCGGCGAAACGGACGAAAAAAGCAAAAAAAGCGTCGTAAAACCGTTAAAATGTGTTGAACCAGATAATATCTATTTGAGTTAAGGCAGCAACACCATGGTGCCAGTTTTTCTATGCTCTTTTATGAGTTATATTCGTACGTTTTGCTGCTTTTGCCATTTCTTGCGTTTTTTCGACTGTGAATTTCCCTCAATAAACCCGAAAAACGAACAATTGAATACGTTACCGGTTTTATTCATCGTTGCGTTTAACAGAGGCTCTCGAAAGAGGGTCAGACCCACAGCCAAGAGGTCATAACCAAGGGGTCAGACTTCCAAACGAGACTTCCAAACGAGATTATGAGGTCGTTTATGTATTCAATCAAATAAGGACTATTGCAAGGGACAATGGGGTGTGTTAAAATAGCATTACTATAGTGTAACTTTGTACGAGTGCGTGAGTTACATATTTATTCCAAAGACTCAATATCTGGACAGAGCAGGCAGATTTTAAGCAGGAGGTGCGACTTCGAAATGAAAACGAAGAACACGGGAAAAAGAGCATGGATATCAGTACTGGCCGTATTGACCGCGCTTATCATGTTGGCCGGATTGACCACGGTCGTGAGCGCGGAAACCGGGTACACAACCTGGGATGACTACGGGTATGGGGTCAGATCTCAGGTAGACAGCATCAAGGGCGACGGCAACAGCGTTACAGAAGGATTACAGCCGGGCGACTACCTGTCGAGCAATAAATTTACTATCTCCGGCAAATACACAACGCTCTCGTTTGAAGGCTGGGCCGGCTACGATCAGCCCATTACGAAGGTCGGGTACGCGTTTAACGATGGGGAGAACGTGCTGGACGGCACAGTAATTGATGTGGAACCGGAGTCACATGCGGCGCTTTACGGCGGTGACAACGTCAAGTATTATCATATTGACGTACCGGTCGGCGACATCACGCAGAAAACCAAGATCACGCTGCTGGCTGAACTGGAAGAAGGTGAAGTGGTTGCGCTCAACCGCTACGATCTGTACTTTGATACTGAAGTTAAAGTTACAAAGAAAAAGACCGTTGGCATAACGACTGGCGGCACGGGAACTCCGGTATGCTTCTCCGACTTCGATGCGGTGGCGTTCAAGATCCAGATAGAGGATGAGTGGCGTCTGGGTCAGTTCACCGTTGTCAACGCGCCAACGTGGGACATGGTCGGCGCCGGTTTGACCGCGCGCATTTATAAGTGGGACACTGACTACGACACGACGGTGAAGGGTAAAGTCCTGGATACATGCGTGATCGAAGACCACATTAACTGCACAAGTATGGTCGTGGAGTTCGGGTACATTCCCGCGGGCGATTATTTGATCGAGTTCTCCGACTTTGAACTTAAAATCGGTGGTTATGACGCGACGGCAGTGGCGGCTGCGCAGCAAGGTGCGTTTAAGTACTTTTTGGATGGGGTCGAGGAGGATTCCGGCTACCCGCAGCTGAAGATGGTGCTTTATGACAACACCAATCCGCCCGAGATCACGCCAGAGCCTGCAACGCCCGAGCCTACCGCGGCGCCGACGGATGCCCCGACTGATGTTCCTACAGATGTTCCGACCGACGCTCCGGCTCCGACCGAAGCGGCGACCGAAGGCAATGGCGGCCGGGAAGAGGGTCAGACCTCTGAACCAGCGACGTCTGAACCGACTGGCAATAATGGCAATAAGGATAGCAAGGGCAACGGCGTAAAGAAGTGGATCTGGATCCCGATTGCAGGTGTCTGTGTTGCTGCTGCGGCGGTGGCCGGTGTGGTTGTTGCTAAAAAGCGCAAGAAATAAGAGTAAAATTAAAGCGCCAACTGGCACGGCGTCAGTCGGATCCGGGTCAGACCTGTTGACAGGCGTTTGGTAAGTATGGGGTCAGACTTGAGGTGCGTGTGGCGCCACGGGTCTGGCCCTGTACAAATATATTGGCAGCAAGGTCTGACCCTGTGCAAATTATAATCGTTCGGACGGAATTGTTCTGGCGGAAATGTTCTAATAACAAATGAGGTGACGTCATGGCAATGGAACTTGGCGAGTTATTTAGAGATAATATGGTGTTGGCGGCCGGATTGCCCGTGCGGGTTTTTGGCCGCGGCAAGGGAACGGTTAAAATAGAATTCCGCGAGGAAGAGCGAGAGTGGAAAGTCGGGAGCGTTGACGGCGTCGGGGGCGTTGACAACTCCGACAATGATGACTGGATCGTAGAACTTCCGGCGGGAGATGCCGGCGGCCCTTTCGAAATGCGGATCACACTGGATAATGATCAGTCGGTCGGGGGGCAGTTTGATGAGTTTGCCGGGGGTCAGACCTTCGTACTGCACGATGTGTACGTGGGCCGGGTGTACTTATTGACTGGGCAGTCGAACGCAGAGTTCACACTTGCAGAGTCGACAACAACGCCGGAGCAGTGGGAAGGGGATCCGATGTTGAGAAACTACTTCGTTGACCGCCCGTGGATCCCCGAGGACGTGTTTGCCCCCGGTTGCGGCTGGATGCCTGCCAGAACGCACGAGGTTGGCCGCTGGAGCGCGTTGGCATACCTGGTGGGGCAGGGCATACGGCGGCGCACAAACGAGCCTGTGGGCATCATTTCGTGCTTTCAGGGGGCATCGGTGATCGAGGCATGGTTGCCGCCTGCGGACGCAGAGCGGTTCAGGCTGCCTGACGGGGATGTGTACATTGACCACTGGTACCCCGATTTTGCGGCGTGGAACGGCAACTCGACCATTTACGAACGCATGCTGACACGGGTCGCGCGCTACCCGGTCTCGGGTGTGATCTGGTACCAGGGCGAGAGTGATACCAGCGTGGCAGAGGCGAAAATATACGATGCCGAGCTCGCCTGTTTTGCCCGCGAGGTCCGACACCTGCAGCAAAATCAGGGGCTGCGTTTCGCTATTGTGCAGATCGCCGACTATGATCATCGAGCGGACAATGATCCCGCGGGCTGGCAAGGCATCCAGGATGCCCAGGCGCGGGCCGCGGCAGCGGACAACGACTTCGTTCTCGTCCCTTCCCGTGATGTCTGCGAGAGTTCCTGCATCCATCCCCCTACGAAATCCCGCCTGGCTGAACGTATCGTTGACGCATTGCTCTAAGTCCGTTATGAATGTTAAGCACGGGGTCAGACCTTGAACATAAGGCTTTGAGCAAAAACTTCCTGGAGGCTGCGACAATATGAGTAATTATCTAATAACCGGCGCGAGCGGGGGCATGGGTAAGGCGCTGACCCGCCAACTGATAAAGGCAGGGCACAGCGTGTGGGGAATAGATATAAACCCGCCGATAACCAGGTCTGACCCCGTTCCCGCGGATTCATCCGGTTCAAGGTCTGACCCCGTTCCCGCGGATTTATCCGGTTCAAGGTCTGACCCCGTTCCCGCGGACTGCGCTGCTTTTGCCTACTCGCCCAGTTATCACTTTATTAAGGCGGACATCACCGACCGGAATGCGCTGGTTGCAGCCGTTGACCGCGTCCGTATCGAACTGACCGCGTCCGAATCTGCCGATCCAGAGCAAGGCAGCGGGGGAGAATCCGGACTGGACGCGATCGTCAATATGGCCGGCATCTACGACCTCTACTCGCTTGCGGAGATCGAAGAGGAGCGCTTTATCCGCGACTTTAATGTCAATCTTTTCGGTATGTACCGCGTTAATCAGCTCTTCCTCCCGCTTCTTAAGCCGCGGGGTCGGACCTTGGTAGTATCGAGCGAGCTGGCAACGCTGGAGCCGTTGCCGTTCACAGGCATTTATGCGTTGACCAAGGCGGCAGTCGAAAAATATGCGTGCGCACTTAGAATGGAGTTGCAGCTGCTCGGTCATCCGGTCGTTGTCATCCGTCCCGGCGCGGTGGCAACAGACCTGCTTCCGGTCTCGGTCAACCGCCTCAATGAATTCTGTGCCGAGACACGCCTTTATCCGCTTCCGTCCGACCGCTTTCGCCGTGTCGTCAATCGCGTCGAGAACCGCAGTATTACTCCTGACCGCCTTGCTGCCCTTGTTATACGGGCGCTCCGTGCCCGTCGCCCCCGCCTCGTTTACAACGTCAACCGCAATCCGTTCCTCCGGCTTCTCAACATCCTGCCTGCCCGCCTCCGTCTTTATATAATAAAACGCATTTTAACCTGACGTTTTAGCACGGTTTGCACGGGGGTTTGCACGGGGTCAGACCTTAAGCTTGCATGAGGTCACCTGCACAAGGTCTGACCCCGTGCTTATTTTTTTCTTGCGAAAGCGCGCGATCCGGCGTAAAATCAAAAAGACCTGTATTTATTAAGGCCCAGACAGGAGTTGACCACAATGAAATCTGACCCCAAGCTTAATCTAAAATCTGACCCGTACCGGCGGCTCGTTGACACCGTCGTTGACTTCACTGCCGCGGTGGGCATATATCTGCCCGACGATGTAGAGGCGAGGCTCGGAGAGTTGTCCGCGCAGGAGACCGACCCGGCCGCACGCACAATGTACCGCTGCATCGAAGACGACCTCGCACTGGCCAAGAAACTGCACCGACCGCTGTGCCAGGACACCGGCGTGCTTCAGTATTTTGTAGAAGTCGGAACGCGGTTCCCGTATATTGACGACATCGGCAAAGTGATCGAGGAAGCGGCCGCGAAGGCAACGCTCGAGACCCCGCTGCGCCCCAACGTTGTCCGTCCGCTCGGCGAGCACAATACGGGCAACAACGTCGGCTACGGCGCCCCATACGTCGAATACGAGCTGGTGCCGGGGGGAGAGGATCTGCGGCTGCGGCTTTATATGGCGGGCGGAGGCTGCTCGCTGCCCGGACGGAGTAAAGTGCTGATGCCTCTCGAGGGTGTCGAAGGCATCAAAAAGTTCGTGTATGAAACTATCGTCGACTGGGGTGTAAATGCCTGCCCGCCGCTTTGTATCGGGGTCGGACTTGGTACTTGCGCGGCGACGTCGGCAATGCTCTCCAAAAAAGCGCTCCTGAGGCCGATCGGGACGCACAATCCGTATCCGGAAGTTGCCGCCCTCGAGGATGAGCTGCGTACCGGACTTGATTCCCTCGGCATTGCGCCGCTGGGCTTCGGTGGATCGCGGACCGTACTGAGCGTCAACATCGAATGTGCCGGCCACCACCCCGCGACTTTAGGTGTAGGCATCACGACCGGGTGCTGGGCAACCCGCCGCGGCGAGCTCATTATCCACCCCGATCTGTCAACCGAATTCGTCTCCCATAGTAAGCATCGAATCGGCAAACCCGGAAACTCCAAGCACGAGGTCCGACCCGCGGCTGAGACAGAGATCCGACCCGCGGCTGAGACAGAGGTCCGACCCGCGGCTGAGAAGTCTGATGCCGGTGGGAAGAAGATAGTGCTGACCACGCCCATTACATATGAGCAGTTGAAAGACCTTCGGATCGGCGATACTGTGTACCTGACGGGCGAGTTGGCCACCTGCCGCGACAGCGGGCACCGGCGCGCGGTGAAGGACGGGATATTGCCCGAGCGCTACTCATTTAAGGACGGCGCGATCTTCCACGCCGGTCCGATCGTTGGCCGCGACGCCGAGGGCAAGCAGTACATGGTGTCTATTGGCCCCACCACCAGCCGACGCATGGAGGCGCTGGAAGCCGATTTCATCGAGCAGACGGGGGTCAGACTTGTGATCGGGAAGGGCGGCATGATGGACAAGACCGACGAAGCCTGCCGCAAATTCGGCGCGATACATTGTGCGTTTCCCGGAGGCTGTGCGGTCGTTGCGGCGCAGGAGGTCGAGGAGATCACCGACGCGGAGTGGCTGGATTTCGGCATGCCCGAGGCGCTGTGGGTGATGCGGGTCAAGGAGTTCGGGCCGCTCGTTGTGTCAATCGATACTGAGGGCAACAACCTTTTTGAGGACAACAAAAAAATCTACAAAAAGCGGCTGGCCCAATTGTTGTGACCGGGGTCAGACCTGAGTTTAAGCACGGGGTCAGACCTTGGAATTGCCTTCGTTTAAGCACGGGGTCAGACTTGCGAATTGACGCCGGAGGAGGTGAGGCGCCATGGAAACAGCCTTTATTATACTCGGGATAGCGACCGCGGTTTTTGCTCTGCTGGCGCTGGCGGCGTTGCCTGTGTATTTCCGCGTGTTCTACAACAAAAAGCGCGATGTGACCCGAGAAGTGCTTCGCGGCCCAGACTATGACCCCCACCACGACCGGCTGCTGAAACTGATCGATGACGCGCTGGTGATTCCGTTCGAAAGTGTCTACGTTCGTGCGTACGACGGCAAAAAACTGTTCGGCCGCGTCTACATTCAAACGCCCGGAGCGCCGTTCCACATCCAGTTCCACGGATACAAGGGCAACGGCATACGCGACTTCAGCGGAGGGCTGCAGCTTGCGTTGTCGACCGGCGGCAACGTGCTTTTAATTGATCACCGCAGCCACGGCTTATCCGGGGGTCGGACCATCACATTTGGAATCAGGGAACGCCGCGACGTTCTTACGTGGGTCCGGTACGTGGCTTACAATTTCGGAGCCGATACCCCTATATATTTAGAGGGCGTCTCGATGGGGGCGGCAACGGTACTGATGGCCGGCGACCTTGCGCTCCCGGGCAATGTACGGGGAATAGTAGCGGATTGCCCGTATTCGTCTCCGTACGGGATAATAACCAAGGTTGCCCGAGATGTGCTTGGTAAGAAAGCGGTGTTGGTTTTTCCACTGATCCCTGTGGCTGCGCTGCTGTATGGCGGCTTCAACATCTTTGCCTCGTCCGCGCTCAAGTCCGTGAAAAATCTCCGCGTCCCTGTGCTGCTGATACACGGCACCGGTGACCATTTCGTGCCGGTGGAGATGAGCCGGGAGTTGTATGCACAAAATCCGGGAAAAATCACATACGTGGAGGTTGAGGGGGCTGCGCACGGTCTTTCGTGCCTCAAAGACTACGAAAAGTACACTGCTGCGTATCGCGAGTTCCTTGCGCGCACTTAAGCCGGGGGTCAGACCTCGAAAACGCAGACCTCGAAAACGCCGTTTTTTAGCCGGGGGTCAGACCTGTGAATTATGTGGATTATGCGAATTACGACTTCCGTATCAAGACATGCGGATCAACGCCGCTGGTCTTGTTTTATCAGTATAATACTGCTAAAATATGAATAGAATAATTTACTCTTAAGGAGGCAACACACCATGGAACGGGTTTGCAAGTTTCTGAAGGACGCCGGCGTTTATTATCTCGCCACCGTCGAAGGCGATCAGCCGAGGGTCAGACCTTTCGGCACAGCACTGATCTTTGACGGGCACTTATATATTCAGACGGGGAAGGTCAAGGCGGTTTCGCATCAGTTGGCCGCCAACCCCAAAGCTGAGATCTGCGCGTTTCAGGGCGGCAAATGGGTCCGGATAACCGGCGAACTGGCGGAAGACGACCGCGTCGAAGCCCGTAAGGCGATGCTTGATGCTTATCCGGAACTGCGCGGGATGTACAATGAAAACGACGGCAACACTCAGGTGCTGTACTTCACCCGGGCCAGCGTCGTGTTTTACTCGTTCGGTGCGGCGCCCGAGGCTTATGAGATATAACAATATTGTCCCTGCCAAATTTGCGGAGCGGCTGAACCGGTTCGTTGCCGTCGTCGAACTGGACGGGCGGCACGAGAACGTCCATGTAAAAAATACCGGGCGGTGCCGGGAGTTGTTGATACCGGGGTCAGACGTGTATCTCACGGCGCCGGGGACGGAAGGACGCAAGCTGAGGTACGATCTGGTTGCCGTCCGCAAGTCTGACGGGCGGCTGGTCAATATTGACAGCATGGCGCCTAATAAGGTCATGGCGGAGTGGTTGTCAACGCAGCCCTTCTCCCTCGTCAAACCCGAATTCCGCTTCGGCGCATCGCGCATCGATTTCATGGCAGAGTACACGCCCGGCACGCCGCAGCGCCTGCTTATAGAGGTCAAAGGCTGCACGCTGGAGATCGACGGCAACGGCTACTTTCCGGACGCCCCTACGATCCGCGGTGCCAAACACTTACGTGAACTGACCGACGCTTTAAGCCAGGGGTACGACTCCGTGCTGGCGTTCGTAATACAAATGGAGGGCGTACGCGAGGTACGTCCAAACACCGGGACGGACCCGGAGTTTGCTAAAGCACTCTCAAAGGCGACCGCCGCCGGTGTACGCCAGATAAACTTCACATGCCGGGTGCAACCGGATCTTCTGGAAATAACCGGTTTCGATCCACCGGGTCTGACCCCGTGCTTAAACGCAGGCAATTCGCAGGTCTGCAATTCGCAGGTCTGACCCCCGGCTTACAGCTCAAGGTCTGACCCCCGGTTTACAGACCCCCGGCTTACAGACCCCCGGTTTGATGACCAAGGCATACGGAACACAGCAAAACTATGGCCGAACGCAGATTTATTTTAAGCAGCGAAGAGCAGCACCACAGAATGCTGAACACGCCGATACCCAGGCTGGTAACGGCGCTGGCTGTGCCTACGGTCATAACCCAGACCATCTCCATAATCTACAACACCGCCGACGCCTATTTCGTATCAAAGATCAGCAACAGCGCTTCCGCCGCGGTGGGCGTTGCCTTCTCTCTCATGTCGCTCATACATGCCTTCGGCGCGGGCGTCGGCATGGGGTGCGGGGCATTATTGTCCATCAAACTCGGCGCTAAAAAGAACGAAGAAGCCGACCGGATCGCGTCCTGCGGCTGCGTGCTCGCGCTCGGGCTCGGGGCGCTGGTGGCAATACTCGGGCTCCTCTTCACCGAACCACTCATGCTGCTGTTCGGGTCAACACGTGACATGCTCCGGCACACCTGCCCGTACGCGCGGTATTTGCTGCTTGCGGCCCCGGCGCTCTGCCTGTCGTTCACTATGCTCGGCATAATGCGCGCGGAGGGGGAGACTAAATTGTCCATGATCGCCACCGTCGCGGGGGCGGTACTTAATATTGTCCTCGACCCGATCCTGATTTTCCGCTGCAATATGGGCACGGCGGGCGCGGGTCTCGCCACCGCGCTCTCGCAGGTGTTTACGCTTTTTATAGTGCTGGCGTTTTTCGCGTCGCGAAAAAGTATCGTCAATCCGTCGTTCCGGAAACTCTCGCGCAGGGCGGGGGACTATCTGGAGATCGTGAAAGTCGGCATCCCGACCACGTTCCGGCAGGGGTTGGCAACGCTCGCCTCTGCATTATTGACACGCTCTGCCGCGCAGGTCTCGCTTACGCCTGAGGAGGCAATTGCCGCCGTCACCATATCCAACAAAGTATACTTGATGGTCCGCAACATCATCCTCGGCCTCGGCCAGGGCTTTCAGCCGGTGGCGGGCTACAATTTCGGCGCCGGAAACATGAAGCGCACCCGCCAGTCCTTCTGGTTCACAACGGCGGCGGGAACGGTGCTGTGCTGTCTGGCGGCGGGACTGATCGCGCTTTTCCCGTCAAATGTGATAGCGTTTTTCCGTGACGACCCGATCATAGTACAAATAGGCAGCCGGGCGCTGTTGTACGCGTGCGCGGTGATGCCGTTTATGGCGTTTTCGACGTACGTCAACCAGCTCTACCAGTGCCTCGGCTTCAAGGTGGAAGCAACGATCCTTGCCTCCTGCCGCCAGGGCATCTGCTTCCTGCCGCTGATTTTTACGTTGCCGCGTCTTCTCGCTATCGAGGGGGTGTCAATGACCCAACCCGGCGCCGACCTGCTAACTTTCCTGGTGTCTGTCCCCTTTATCGTGATCTTCTTCCGCCGCAAGATCGCTCCGACGGCCGTTGACAACACGGACGTGGTAAACGGAAGCGAAGCCAACGGGAACGGGGTCGGACCTGCTTACGGCGACGGGGATTTTTAAGCAGTGGGTCAGACCTGCTTACGGCGACGGGAATTTTTAAGCAGGGGGTCAGACCTGCTTAAAGACCTGCTTAAGCAGCGCCCGGGCGCCGAATACTATTGCCGCTCCGGCCGCGGCCAGGCAGGCGAGAGTTGCCCATTGACCTCCGGAAAGCTTTACCAGATAGAACACGCGCGGGAATAACAGCACTGCCAGCGCGAACAGCACGCACATACCGCCGAACACCGCGGCGCGCAGCCGGTCGAACGGCAGACAGACCGTGAACAGCATCATCAGGCCGACAAGGCCCGCGGAGAGTGTTGCCAGCGTGGAGCAGACTTCTTGGGACCAGACTTTTGAGAGCATTGACGCCGTGGCGGCGCAGACCGTGACTGCCAGACTGCCGGGTATTGCCCGCATCAGCACGGTGCGCAGGAAGCCGCCCCGGACGCGCTCGGCGTTGGGCATCAGCGCCAGGAAGAACGACGGCAGCCCGATGGTGATGACCGACACCAGCGTGAGCTGAATGGGCTGGAAGGGGTAGGCGGCGGGCAGGAACAACATGAGCAGGCCCAGCGCGAAGGAATAGAGCGTTTTTACTAAAAAGAGGGACGCGGTGCGGGAGATGTTGTTGATCACGCGGCGGCCCTCGGCGACAACGCGGGGGAGCGCGGTGAAGTCGTTGTCCATCAGCACGAGCTGGGCGGAGTGACGGGCGGCATCCGCGCCGCCGGCCATGGCGATGGAGCAGTCGGCGGTCTTCATGGCGGGGATGTCGTTGACGCCGTCGCCGGTCATGGCGACAACGTGGCCCGCGGCTTTCATGGCGGCAACCAGCTTCTGCTTCCGCTCCGGCGTCACGCGCCCGAATACAGTGAATTTATCTGCCGCCCCGGCGATATCAAGGTCTGACCCCCGGCTTAACGGATCAGGTATCTGAGAGGCGTCAACGGTATTGTCCAAAGCGCTCTCGAGCCCTGCCGCGGCGGCGATGGCGGCTGCCGTACGCGGGTCGTCGCCGGATATAACTTTTACCGTCACGCCCTGCTCTTTAAAATAGCGCAAGCACTCTGATGCCTCGGCGCGCAGCTCGTCCGTGATCAGGCAGAGGCCGTGGACAATATTGACCGTCGGGATAACGCTGTCAACGATCTCTCCCTCGCACTCCGCCAGCGCCAGCACTCTGAGACCGCGCGCGGCCAGCTGCTCTATTTTATTCTTAAGCTCGCCGCTGTACCGATCGCCAAGTGTGAACGACGGCGCCCCCATAACCAGCGTAGTCCCGTCGCTGAACGACACGGCCGTGTTTTTTCGGCCTGACGAGAACGGCAGCAGTGCCGTAACCTTAAGCCCGGGGTCAGACCTGCTGTCAGCATCGGCGGCAAGATCGTTAAGCCCGGGGTCAGACCTGCTTATCGGAGACCTGCTTATCGGAACGGGAGGTACCTCGCGGGCGATGGCGGCGAGGGTGGGAGGTGTATTGTCCACTGATCCGAGAAAACGTGATAAGGCAGATCGGAAGCCGGCTTCGTCGGAGTCGACGGGTTCCAGGCGGGAGAGGTGCATTGCCCCCGTTGTGAGCGTGCCCGTCTTGTCCAGGCAAAGCGTATCCACGCGCGCCAGCGTCTCGATCCCGTACAGTTCCTGCACCAGCGTCCCGCGCATCCCCAGCCGCACGACGCCCACCGCCAGCGCCACGGACGCCAGCAATATCAGACCCTCCGGGATCATGCCCACCATGGCGGCAACGGTCGACGGTATCGCAGCGTCCAGCTTCGCGTGCAGCAGGAAATGCTGTTTTAAAAACAGCAGGATGCCGATGGGCAGCAGCGCCACGCTCACGAACCGCACGATCCGGTTGAGGTCGCTCATCAGCGCGGATCTCGGCGGGATTATTTTTTTTGCGCTGCGGCTCAGCCTGTTGATATAACTTGCGTCGCCCACGTGCACCAGCTGGCACACGCATTCGCCCGACGTCAGGAAACTGCCCGAATACAGCCAGTCTCCGGGCCGCTTTTCGATCGCGTCCTGCTCGCCGGTGAGCAGCGCTTCGCCCGCTGCGCACACGCCCTCCGTCATTATTGCGTCGGCAATGACCTGATCGCCCGCCTTTAGTTTTATCAGGTCGCCCTGCACTGCGTCGGTCACGGGGATCTCGCGGACAACGCCCTCGCGTATGACCCGCGCGGGCGCCTCGTTCAGCAGTTTCAGTCTCCGCACCGTCCGCCGGGCGCGCAATTCCTGCACGGTGCCAATAAGCGTGTTGCTGACAACGACTCCCATAAACAGCATATTCCGGTACGCGCCCACGATCAGCAGCGCCGCCGCCAGGAGCACGTTTAATAGATTAAAGAGGGTGAACAGGTTGTCCGTTATGATACGCGGGACGGACTTGCCGCTTGTATCTGTGGCTTTGTTTCCGAGCCCCTGCGCCGCCAGCGTCAACGCCTCCGCCTCACTCAGCCCCCGCACTCCGGTTTTTACGAATCCTTCCGGCACACCTGACGGCAACGCCAGAGTAAGCCCGGGGTCAGACCTGGTTCCGGATTTTTTAAGCCGGGGGTCAGACCTGGGTTTTACGGTTCCGGTTTCGGGGGAGTCAACTCTATCTGGCTTATTGCGCTTCTGTTTCATTTGACCGACATTGCTCCTTTAACCTTGATTTTACAACTACGGCGCGGCGGAGTCAATCACCGGTTAAGCACGGGGTCAGACCTTCGGTTAAGCACGGGGTCAGACCTTCGGCTGGATTCAGCTAGATCTTCGGCTTTGTCGAATTTTGTCGAACTATTTTGCTTCCATTTTCCGACCGGATGCGGTATAATAAAAGCCGAAAAAACAGGCAAAATCCGAGGATCGAGGTGCAGCATGCAAGAGATAAAATGTCCTAAGTGCGGAGCGTTGTTTACCGTTGACGAATCCGGTTACGCGGCCATCGTCAGGCAGGTCCACGACGCCGAATTTGAAAAAGAGATCACCCGCCGCGAAAAAGAGCTTAAAACCGAAAAAGACACGGCCGTAACGCTGGCCGTTGCCCGTGCCGAAGCGCAAAAAGATAAAATAATAGCCGAACTCCGGGCCAAATTGGCCGCGTCAGACTCGGCCAAAGCTGCGGAGATCGAAAAGCTCAACGCCGCGAACGCCTTGACGCTGGCGTCAAAAGAGCAGGAGATCCAGCGGCTCAACGGCCGGCTCGAACTCGACAAAGCCAGCGCCGATACAGCCGTCGAACGCGCCGTACAGCAGAAAGAAAAAGAACTGCTCCAGCTCCGGAGCGACCTCGCCCTTGAGCAAAACAAGCGCGAACTCCGCGAAAAAAGTCTGAAAGAGGCGCATGACGCCGAACTTCGCCGCAAAGACGAAGAGATCGCGTACTACAAAGATTTCAAAGCCCGGCAGTCTACCAAAATGGTAGGCGAGAGCCTCGAACAGCACTGCGAGATCGAGTTCAATAAACTCCGAGCCACCGCGTTTCGAAACGCGGAATTCGACAAAGACAACGATGCCCGCACAGGCAGCAAAGGCGACTTCATCTACCGCGAGTCCGACGCCGACGGCAACGAATTCATCTCCATCATGTTCGAAATGAAGAACGAAATGGACGAGACCGCCGCCAGGTCCAAGCACAAAAACGAAGACTTCTTTAAAGAACTTGACAAAGACCGCCGGGAAAAGAACTGCGAATACGCCGTCCTCGTCACTCTGCTCGAAGCCGACAATGAACTGTATAATTCGGGTATCGTTGACGTCTCGTACAAATACGACAAAATGTACGTCATCCGCCCGCAGTTCTTCATTCCGCTGATCACCATCCTCCGCAACGCCGCGCTGAACGCGCTTTCATACAAACGCGAGCTTGCGCTGGTCCGGAGCCAGAACATTGACGTCACCAACTTCGAAAACAGCCTCCTCGACTTTCAGACCAAATTCAGCAACAACTACCGCATTGCCAGCGAAAAATTCCAGACCGCCGTCGAAGAGATCGATAAGACCATTGACCACCTGCAGAAGGTCAAAGAAGGCCTCCTCGGTTCGGAACGTCAACTGCGCCTCGCCAACGACAAAGCCCAGGACCTCAGCGTCAAAAAACTGGTCCGGAACAACCCCACAATGCGGGCCAAATTCGCGGAGCTGGACAATAGAATAGAGCAGGGCAGCACGGCGGCGGACAACACAGCGGCTGACAACGGTGCCGTCACGGACGACCATGGCTGAGCGGACAAAAGCCGGGACACTGCCGATCGAGTTGGCGCCGGGCAAAGTGGTGGAATTTACCGTTGTCCGCTCGAACCGCAAAACGCTCGGTATCGAAATCGGCAAAAACGGACCGAAGCTGCGGCTGCCGCTGCGCGCCAGCGAACGCTCCGCGGTGCAGTTTGTGCAAAAACACGCAAGCTGGGTGTTGTCGCACCTGGAGAAGCTGGAAAAACTGAAGGAGCCGGAGCAGCCGCAACACCGGCAGAGCAGTCCGGAAGCCGGGCAGCGCGAATTGACCCCGGAAGCTCTGGAATCCTTGAAACAGCGTGCCCGCGAGCTCATACCGGACCGGGTCGCATATTATGCGCCCAAGCTCGGGGTCAGACCCGCACGTATCACCATCAAAGCGCAGCACACCCGCTGGGGCAGCTGCTCGAAAGCCGGCAACCTCAATTTCAACTGCCTGCTGGTGCTGACTCCGCCCGAGGTGCTTGACAGTGTCGTAGTACACGAACTGTGCCATATGCTGGAGATGAACCACTCGAAACGGTTCTACGCCCGCGTGCACGGGGTATTTCCGCAATATAAACAGTGCCGGAAGTGGCTGGTGGACAACGGCAGCAGGCTGCTGGCTATGCTGCCACTAAACTGAGCGCCGCGCTGCCCCGAGTTGAGCGCCGTGCCGACCCGGAACTGGTGTCCCGCGTTGCGAATAAACGCGGATTTGAGTATAATTGACAATGGTGAACAACCATTATGACCGGTGATCATCCCATGAAGAAAGGATCTGACGGCTTACATGAAAACATATAATTCGATCCGCAAAGGCAGGAAGGCATTGCCTGCACTGATGCTGGCGGCGATCATGCTGATCGCAGTGCTGCTCCCGGGCTGCAACGCAGGTTCCGCGGGCAAGGCAGGTAAACCGGACGCCGAGGCCACACCGTTCCTGCCCGGCATATCCGGATCCATTGAGCTGCCCGATGACGACTTCACGGACAACACGCCGCTCCCGGAACCCACGCAGGCCCCCACCGAAGTGCCCGAAGAGTTTTTCGAGAGTCGCACATATTCCTTCATTGACGACGCCGCCCTGTTCAAGATCTGCGGCAGAAGCGAGACCACGGACAAAGGCACCACCTGCGACTGGTCCGCCGGCGGTTTCGAGATCAACGCGTATTGCCGCGGCGACATCAGCGTCAAATTCGGCGTCACCGGGTCTAACTTCCTGGCGGTGTTCGTTGACGGCGAGCGCCTCGAAGAGGACATTTACGTAAAAAATACCAACACAGTTGTCGTCAAAGACCTGCCCGCAGGGCGTCATCACATCGAAGTGTACCGCCAGAGCGAAGTGCGCGAAGGCCGGCTCCTGCTCAAGACCCTCACGCTGAACGGACAGCTCGAAGCGCCGCCGGCACAGAAGAGCCGCTACCTCGTGTTCGTCGGCGACAGCATCTCCTCCGGCTTCGGAATACACGAGAAGACCGCAAACGGAGTCTCGAGCCACGTTGACGCCACCATGGCATATCCGTTCCTCACCGCGCGCGAACTGGACGCGGACGTGGACGTGGTCGCCGTCATCGGCATCGGGCTGGTCAAAGGCTACGTCACCGAAACGATGGGCAAAGTATTTCCGCTCATCGACTACTACCGTTCGACGAAGAACTCCTATTCCGCGGCGCGCAGGCCCGACGCGGTGGTGGTCAATCTGGGCACCAACGATGCCACTCACAGCTCCGATCCCGCGCAGTTCAAAGAGGCCGCCAAGGCGCTCATCGACCAGATCCGCACCGTATACGGCGCCGATGTGCCCATCGTGTGGGTGTACGATTCCATGCGGGCCGACCATCATAAATACACTCTCGAAGTCGTTGACGAACTCGCCGGCGCCGGCGTCAATATCACCGCGCTCAAAGTGCCCATGGACAGTTCGGCGGCAGGCCATCCGTCCGCCGCGGCGCATATCAAGGACAAAGACGTTATCGTCGCGCACCTGAAAGAATTGCTCAAGTGGTAAAAAAGATCCTCGCGTTTTGCAAAAAAGAAATAATGCTCCTGGTGGCGCTGCTGGCGGCGATAATATCGCTGTTCATCACGCCTCCTTCGCGCGCGCTGCTCGAAGGCATCGACTGGAAAACGCTGGCAACGCTCTTTATGCTGCTCAGCGTCCTCGACGGCTTCAAACATGAGAACCTGTTCCGCCCGGTGATCCGGCTGGTGGGCCGCCTGCGTTCGCAGCTCGGACTCAGCCTGTTCCTGATATTCGGCGTGTTTTTCTCGTCGATGTTCGTTACCAACGATGTGTCGCTGATCATATTCATACCGCTCACGATCCTGCTGTTCCGCGCAGGAAAAAAAGAGCAGTATATCCTGCCGGTGATAGTGATGGAGAACATTGCCGCCGTGCGCGGTTCGCTGCTCACGCCCTTCGGCAGTCCGCAGAATCTGTTTCTGTTTTCGTCCAGCGGCATTGACGTCGGACATTTTCTGCTGATGATGCTGCCGCTGTGGCTGGGCAGCGCGGTGCTGATCGTGTTGTTCACGCTGTTTATTTATCGGCGTGATCTGGGCGAACCGGCGCGGCCCGCGGTCAATTCCGATCCGGATGCAGACGCTCCGGAGCAGGCCGGCACGCAGCCTGACAACGTAGAAGGCGAGTGGAAGCCCGAAAACCGCGGCAAACGCATAGTCTATCTGGTGCTTTTCGCGGTTATCATCGCGTGCATCGTGTCGCGCACAACGCTCTGGCCCTGGGTCACGCTCGCCGTCACCCTCGTGCTGCTGATCGCGGACCGGCGCGTGTTTCTGCGCGTGGACTATGTGCTGCTGCTCACGTTCCTGTGTTTCTTCGTTTTCTCCTCATCGATCGCGGGCAATCCGGCCATTTCCGGTTTCCTCCGCGGCGCGGTGGGCGGCAACGAATACTGGTGGTCTATCGGCCTCAGCCAGCTGATCTCCAACGTGCCGGCCTCGATCGTCCTCTGGCCCTTCTCTCAGTCGCTGAAACCGTTGATCTACGGGCTGGATTCGGCGGGTCTGGTCACGATAATCGGCTCGCTGGCATCGGTAATTGCCCTCCGCCTTTACTCGAAGGAATATCCGGGCCGCGCGGGCAGGTTTTTGCTGGTGTTCGAGGGATACTCACTGTGCTTTTTCGCGGTAGTCTGCCCGCTGCAACTGCTGCTTTTATAACCGGAAGGAGGCTGCAATATGTCTATAATTGCCGCGTTTATGGTTCCACACCCGCCCATGATCGTTCCGGAAGTGGGCAAGGGGAGCGAGCAGCAGGTCCTGGAAACTACCCGGGCGTACGAGCAGGTAGCGCGGGAGATCGCCGCGCTGGCGCCGGACACGCTGATCATCACCAGTCCGCATTCCGTAATGTATGCGGATTACTTTCATATTTCGCCCGGCAGCGGCGCGAGCGGTTCGTTCCGTCAGTTTCGTGCGGCGGGCGTCAAGTTTTCGGAGCAGTACGATACGGAATTTGTGCAGCGGCTCTGCAAACTGGCGGACGCGGACGGTTTTCCCGCGGGGACGCTGGGGGAGCGTGACGCGGCGCTGGATCACGGGACGATGGTGCCGCTGTGGTTCATCCGGCAAAAATACGCCGGGGGCAAAATCGTGCGGATCGGATTGTCCGGATTGCCGCTCACCGATCATTACCGGCTGGGGCAGTACATTGCCCGCGCGGCGGAGGATACCGGGAAACGGACGGTGCTCATTGCCAGCGGCGACCTGTCGCATAAATTGCAGGAATACGGCCCGTACGGGTTCGCCGCAGAAGGCCCGGAGTACGACCGCCGGATCATGGACGTCTGCGCCCGCGCCGCGTTCGGAGAACTGTTCGACTTCAGCGAATCGTTCTGCGACAAGGCGGCGGAATGCGGTCACCGGTCGTTCGTGATAATGGCCGGGGCGTTTGACGGCCGGCGCGTGAAGGCAACGGCGCTGTCCCACCAGGACGTCACCGGCGTGGGCTACGGCATCTGCTCTTTCTACCCGGAAGGCGCGGACGCGGAACGGTATTTTCTGGCGCAGTATCTGGAAACTCAGGAACGGGAGTGCCGGGAAAAGGCCGAAAAGAGCGACCCGTATGTCAGGCTGGCGCGGGCCTCGGTGGAGGCCTGGATCCGGCGGCGCGAGCGCATCGCCGTGCCGGAAGGACTGCCGGAGGAAATGGTGAGGCGGCGCGCGGGCGCGTTCGTTTCCCTGCATAAAAACGGACAATTGCGCGGCTGCATCGGCACGATACTGGCCACGCGAAAGAACCTGGCCGAAGAGATCATTTCCAACGCCATCAGCGCCTGCTCCCGGGACGACCGTTTCTCGCCGGTCCGACCGGATGAACTCTGCAGTCTCGAGATCAGTGTTGACGTGCTGAGCGAGCCGGAGCCGGTGGATTCACCCGCGGAGCTGGACGTGAAACGGTATGGCGTCATTGTCAGCCACGGTCCGAAGCGGGGGCTGCTGCTGCCGGATCTGGACGGCGTTGACACCGTGGAAGATCAGATCGGGATCGCCCGCCGGAAGGGCGGGATCAGCGCGGATGAGCCGTACCGCCTGGAACGGTTCGAGGTCGTGCGGCATTACTGAGGGGACAATTATGGCGGAATGCGGCGTTTGTTTCAGACATTGCAATATTCCGGAAGGCGGGCTCGGTTTCTGCGGCGCGCGGGAGGCGCGCGACGGCCGGGTGATACCGCTGAACTATGGCCGGATAACGTCAATTGCCCTGGACCCCGTCGAAAAGAAACCGCTCGCGCGCTTTTGCCCGGGCAGCCTGATATTGTCCGTAGGCAGCTTCGGCTGCAACCTGCGCTGCCCGTTCTGTCAGAACCACGATATTTCCTGGTCGAAGCAGGCCTTTGAATACGCGAAAACGGCGCGCCTCGCCGAGACGCTTGCCCCGGAGGATGCGTCGAGTACCGCGTCAACGCTCGCCCCGGAAGAACTGGTGGAGCTGGCGCTGAAAACGCGCAAGCGCGGCAACATCGGCATCGCGTTCACATACAATGAGCCGCTCATCGGCTATGAATTCGTACATGACACGGCCCGGCTCGCGAAGGCCGCGGGCCTGAAAAATGTCCTGGTCACGAACGGCACCGCGGAGCTGGCCGTGCTGGAGGAGCTGGCACCATATATCGACGCGATGAACATCGATTTGAAGGGCTTTTCCGAGCGCTACTACAGCAGGGTGCTGGGCGGCGATCTGCACCAGGTCCTGGCTTTTATCGCGGCGGCAGCATCCCGCTGCCACGTCGAATTGACAACGCTGATCGTTCCGGGAGAAAACGACAGCGATTCCGAAATGCGCGAATTGTCCCGCTGGGTTAGCGGGCTGAAGGAACCGGACGGCGACGAGATCCCGCTGCACATCTCCCGCTTTTTCCCGCGGTTCAATATGCGGGACCGGGGGGCAACCGGCGTACAGACGGTCTGCCATCTGGCGGATGTGGCGCGCGAGGCGCTGAAATATGTGTATACGGGCAACTGCTGAATGGATCATTAAAGCGCCGCTTGCGGCCAACAGGAGGGAATTATGAAAGTGTTTTTGCTTATAATGGGGATCGTGTGCATCGTCGCCGGCGTCCTGTCTTTATTGTACTCCGCGTTTAATCAGTATGCGCACCGCCATGTGCTGGACGGCTCATCGGAACTGTACAGCAGGCTGCAGCGGCGGTCAACGATCTTCCTGATAAGTGGCATCGTGCTGGCGCTGCTCGGCGCGGCGTGTCTGATCATCCGCTGGAGACTGTAAGGCGTCAGCCATAAAGGCTGAAATCTGAGATTGTGGCTGATGATCCGCATTGCGGAGGCCGCAATCGGCAAAAGAGGGAATTGCGGCCTCCGCTTTTTCTCGTTTTGGAGGCCACAATTGGCGAAAGAAGAAATTGCGGCCTCCGTTTTTTCTCGTTTGGGAGGCCACAATTGACAAACGAAGGAATTGCGGCCTCCGCTTTTTCTCTATTGGGAGGCCACAATTTATGAAAGAAGGAATTGCGGCCTCCGCCTTGCCCCAATCGACCACTTGAAACTTAAAACTTAAAACTTAAAACTAATCATTTGCCCTTTGCCATTTGCCATTTGCTCCCTCCGCGTGGTATAATCCGCGCAGAAACTCAGAAGCACACAGGCTGTGAGGAGGGAACATATGAATACAACAGTAATAATCATCGGAGCGGTCGTAATGGCGATAATGGGTATTGCCGCCTTCGCGCTGATGGGTTACGATAAAAATCAGGCGAAAAAACACGCCCGGCGCGTGCCGGAAAAGACGCTGTTCCTGGTCACCGCGCTGTTCGGCGGACTGGGCGGCGTGCTGGGCATGAGCGTATTCCGCCATAAAACCAAACACTGGTATTTCGTAGTGTTTTTCCCGTTGTTCCTGGTGATCCAGGTCGGTTTGATAGTTTTTCTGTCACTTAAAGTATAAGGAGGACGAAAGTTTAACATGAAACGCAGTGAGATCAACAAAGCGCTGAAAGAACTGGAGGCAATGTGCAAAAAGCACTGCTGCTACCTGCCGCCGTTCTGCAATTTCACGCCCGAAGAGTGGCAGACGCTGGGGCACGAGTACGATGAAGTGCGCGACTGTATGCTGGGCTGGGACATCACCGACTACGGCATGGGCAAGTTCGACGAAGTCGGCTTCTCGCTTATCACGATCCGCAACGGCAACCGCAAAATGACCGATAAATACCCGAAAGTATACGCGGAAAAACTGCTGTTCCTCAAGGACGGACAATATTCACTCAACCACTTCCACTGGTACAAGACCGAAGACATTATCAACCGCGGCGGCGGCAATATTCTGATCAGAGTGTACAATTCGCTCCCGGATGAGAGCATCGACTACGTATCCGACGTGACGGTGCACACCGACGGGCGGACGTATACGGTGCCGGCGGGAACGCAGATCAGATTGACACCGGGCGAGAGCATATTCATTCAGCAGCGGCTGTACCACGACTTCACGGTGGAGGCGGGCACGGGCGACGTGCTGCTGGGCGAGGTCAGCCAGTGCAACGACGACAATACGGACAACCACTTCGATCCTCCCGCAGGCCGCTTCCCGTCGATCGATGAGGACGAGCCGCCGTACCGCCTGCTGTGCAACGAGTATCCGGAGGCTAAATAAACGCCTATTTTAATTTGCCGCGGAGCCGGTCCGCTTCGGTCAGTGTGTCGTACAGTGCGTCTTCCGACAGCACTCCGCGGCGCAGTTCCTGCGGGAACTCGCCCCGTTCATCGGCTTCAAAATCTTGCCGCCATTGACCGTCCAGGTACGCGTTCAGGGCGGCAATATCTTTGCCCCGCGCTACGAACTCCGCTAGCGCCCGCTCGAGCCGGGCATTAGCGCGGGCAACGCGGTCCATTGCCGCTTCCATTTTTTTTACACGCTTTACGGCGTCTGCATTTTTCTGATCACTGTGTTGCACGGTATTTATGCTCCTTATCGTAGCTCATACGGAAATCGATTTCGTGAGGCGGGGGACAATTGTCCTCCGCTTCTTCTATTAACGCTGCCAGCGTATCGCCGGTGAGTTCTTCCGGCGAAAGGCCGCGGGAGAGGCCCAGTTTGCGGGCGTTGTACTCGAACCAGAGGTCGGTGAGGCTGTTTTCGCCTTCGCGTATGTCCGCGTGCTCCTGCGCGAATACAGGTTCTATTCCGTCGAGTTTGTTCAGCTTCAGCGCGCATACCGCGGCCGAGATCGTGATCCGGTCAACACGGCGTATTTCTTCAGGGAGCGACGTGAACAACGCCCACGCCTTTTCGTATTTGCCGCGGGCGTTCAGCCAGCTCATATATTCGGCGGCAAACGCGAAATCCGTGCGCGCAGCGGGCAATTCAAACAGCGCGTCGTAATACATTTCCGAGCGGTCTTTATTGCCTCTGAGCCGCTCCAGCACCGCCAGATTGCGCTTGGCGACCGGGTTCGGGCACAACGCGTCCGATTCGCGCCAGGCCGCTTCCGCCATTGCTTCAAAACGTTTCTGCTCAGATTCGGGCCACTTTTCCGCCTCTGCCGCCACGTGGGATTCGTCCCAGTGCTCGAAAAGCATGTTGCCGTAGTGCAGCAGCGAAGTGACGTTGCGGCCGCCGTGACGGGACAGCGACGCTTCCAGGATCTGCAGCCAGCGGGAGGACGTCAGCCAGGAAACGGGGAGCGTATCGGGAGCGTCCGCGGGCAGTATTCCGTCCTTCAGCAGGCGCAGCCAGGACTCCTGCTCGGGGCCCAGCGTTGACGCCGGGAAGCACAGGTTCGAAGGCAGTTCCGCGCCGCCGTATTGACGCTCGCGCATAAGTTCCAGCGCGCCCCAGCCGGACGCGAAATGGACAATATCCGCCTCCCGCACCGCAATGTCCGCCGCGGCCCGGAAATGTTCGTCTGCCGCCAGCAGTTCCGCTTCAGGTATCAGGGCGTCAACTTCCGCTCCCAGCGCCGCGTTGGCCGCCTCCAGTGAGACGCCGTGAACGCGCTCCGGCGCGAGATGCGTGCCGCCGTAGCACTGCGTCCATTCGAACGTGCTGCGGGCAGGGAAGAGTTTGTCGTGCATCTGGCTGGGGGCAATGCCCGCCTGTATCTCGATATAATTGCCTTTGCCGCTTTCGGAGAGGAATTCCTGCCAGCGTTTGCCGGCGCGGTGACTTCCCCAGCAGAACATTTTGTGGTACAGGAGCGGCGCGGTGGAGCGGTCGTAGAACGCGCCTCCCGCTTTGTCCACGGTGCCTTCCCAGGCGGTGCGCACACCCTTGTCCGGCTGGAAAAAGTAGTCAAAACTGCGCGTGGCGTTGTCCGGGTAGGACTGATCGCCGGGCATCACCGACAGGTACGGGAGCCGCTCGAAGGTGAGGCCGTTGCCCGAGAGCGCAATGACGTTCTGTGACGAGGACAACACCCGGAGCCCGCCGTCGTCGGGCACCGCGATGTTGGACCACCAGTAGGTGGTGCGGTCAATATCCCCGGGATTGGTCAGCCGCACGTGACAGAACAGCTGCCGCGATTCCGGCGGCAGATGGAAATCCGCCTGCCAGACGCACTCTTTGGCGCGTTCGAATTCGTATATGCGCAGGAAATCGTTGTTTTGTGCGTCTTTTAAAATGGCGGCGAATACGTTGTCGCAGGTGAGATACGTGTGTCCCTGAGAACCGAAGTTCCATTCGATGCCGCCGGAAGTCCAGGCGTTGCGAATGGCGAGATTGCACGGCTGCACCACCGGATTATTCAGCAACAGCTCGCGACCGTGCTCCTTGTCCGTGAGTGCCCAGAGCCTGCCGCCGAATTCGGGAGTGAATACTGCCCGCAGATAGCGGTTCTCCATCACGATAGTTTTAAGTGTGACCGGAGAGCGCTTCCGGGTGTAGCGGTCCTGCATCCGGTACGGAAGCGTCACGGTGCATGCCCCGAGGTCTTTGGCGGCCTCGGGCGGAAAAGCGCCTTTGGTTATATATGTTCCAAAGCCGGTCTGGCGGCGGAAGCGGGGGAGTGGATTCGTGCCTTCGGGGAGCGACCCGGGCAGGGTCATGGTCTCAACGGTGACGGACATGGTCAATGCCTTTCTGTTTTTTGCAGCGATGTTACAGCGATTTGATCAGTTTCAACGCGGCTTCAGCGCCGGTGTCCGGTTTGGCTTTGTACACCGCGTCCCGCAGCGTGCCGTCGGGACCGATAACGAATACGGAGCGGACAACGCCCTCGCTGACTTTTCCGTACAGCTTCTTCTCCTGCCAGACACCGTAGCCTTTGATGGCTTTAAGTTCGGGGTCGGACAACAGCACGAACGGCAGTCCGTTCTTCTCCGCAAACTTCTGATGGGACGAAACGCTGTCTTTGCTGATGCCGATGACTTCCGCACCCGCGTTGACGAATTCCCCGTACAGCGCCGCGAAGGCGAGGGCCTGTTTCGTGCAGCCCGAGGTGTTGTCACGGGGATAAAAGTACAGCACGACCGGCCTCCCCTTGAATTCCTCGAGTTCACGGATGTTTCCGTCCTTATCTTCCAGCCGGAATCCCGGCGCCTGCATGCCTTTTTTCAGTTCTGCCACGGTCAATACCTCCCGCTGTTTTTTCTGCCGCAATTATACCCTCCGGCGCGAGATTTGGCAAATTGCAAATGGCAAGGGGCAAGTGGCAAATGAAAATGGCAAACTGCAAATGGCAAGAGGCGGCAAGTTTTAATATACATTGTGTATAAGTGCCGGAATATGGTATTATTATCTTGCTTAAAACGGCGCCGGCGTATTATAGACGGCGGTGCCAGCAGAGGTGAAGCAGGCAATGATCAAGCGTATTGACCCCGCCGAGACCGAACGGATCGCGCGGATCGCGGAGAGAATAAAAGAATATAACGACGGTATTGCCGCCGGGAGCGGAAAGCCGCGCACCGCGTGCGTGCACACGTTCGGCTGTCAGATGAACGAGCACGATTCGGAAAAGCTGAAGGGCATGCTCGGGGCGATGGGCTACACCATAGTGCCGGAGTATTCCCTCACCCGGGCGCGGGGCGTGCCGGATGTGATCGTGTTCAACACCTGCTGCGTGCGGGAGAACGCCGAGGACAAGATATTCGGTCAGATCGGCGCGGTCAAAGGCGCGAAAAAACTTAAAGAGGACCTGATCGTGGCGGTGTGCGGGTGCATGACCGAGCAGCAGTGGGCGGTGGAACGCATACGGAAGTCGTACAAGCATGTAGACATCGTGTTCGGCACGGGCAATTCGTACCGGTTCCCTGAATTCATTGCCGCCCGCCTGTTTGACGGCCGCCGCGTGATCGGTGTGGAGGCGGAGAACAGCGTGCCTGAGGGCGTACCAATTGCCCGCGAAGAAAAATACCGGGCGTACGTTACCGTGATGTACGGGTGTGACAATTTCTGCTCCTACTGTATCGTGCCGTATGTGCGCGGGAGGGAGCGGAGCCGCCGGGCGGACGACGTGGTCAACGAGGTTCGGCACCTGGCTGAAAACGGCACCCGCGAAGTGATGCTGCTGGGCCAGAACGTGAATTCCTACGGCAAAGACGCGGACAACGGCGGCAAACGCACCGATTTTGCCTCTCTGATCCGGCGGGTGTGCCGGGAAACGGATATTGCCCGCGTGCGGTTTATGACGTCCCATCCGAAAGACCTGTCGCCGGAGTTGATCCGCGCTATGGCGGAAGAGCCTAAAGTGTGCAAACAGCTGCATCTGCCGGTGCAGTCGGGCAGCACGTCCGAACTGAAGCGCATGAACCGCAAATATACGCGGGAGCAGTACATTGACCTGGTGCGGCGGGTGCGGGAGGCGATCCCGGATATTACGTTGACGACGGATATCATGGTGGGCTTCCCGGGCGAGACCGAGGAGGAATTCGCGGATACGCTCAAACTGGTGGAGGAAGTGCGGTTCGACAACGCGTTCACGTTCATATACTCACGCCGGCAGGGCACGCCCGCGGCGGAACGGCCGGATCAGGTGCCGGAAGACGTGGTCAAACGGCGTTTCGGCGAGCTGCTGGATGCCCAGAACCGTATCAGCCGGGAGAAGAACGAGGCGCTGCTGGGACAGACGCTGACCGTACTCGTGGAAGGGCCCAGCAAGACCAATCCGGAACGGCTCACCGGGCGTACGGAAGGGAATAAAGTGGTCAACTTTGTTGTCCCCGCCGGGGTCAATGTCACCGAAGGCGACTTTGTTGAAGTACGCATCGATTCGATCCAGACCTGGTCGCTGGAAGGCACCGCCGTCGACAAAAAATTAAGCACAGGGTCAGACCCCGTGCTTAAAAGATCCGATGCCGAAAAGGGCATCTTTCCGGTGCGGGACCGGTTCTTCATGCTGCCGCCCGGCGCGGTCAAACTGGGTACCGACGAGCTGTTCCACCGCAAGCTGGTCACGGTGCAGAACGGGCTGCTGAAAACGCTGGATTTCCGCGCGCTGGCGGACTTTTACCGGGAGAAGCGCGATCAGTTTGCTGCCGGCGAATTCTGGGGCAAGATCATGCGCGCCGCCGCTATGATATATTCGTACACCGGCGAAGCCTGGCTGCGGGACAAGATGCGCATCGCGGTGGACGATCTGCTGTCGCTGCAGGGCATTGACGGCGAGATCAGTACCGCGCCGAAAGCGGAGCAGCCGAACGGTTCCGGCGGCGCGGACCTGTGGGAGCGCAAATATGTGATGCTGGGGCTTTTAGAGTATTACCGCGTGACGGAGGATGAGGCCGAGCGGGCGCGCGTAAAGCAGGCGCTGTCGCGGCTGCTGGACTATACGATCTCCCAGGTGGGTAAGCAGGAGGGACAGACCCCGATACTGGCCACCGGCTGGGCGTTCTGCGGCATAGAATCTTCGTCGATACTCGAGCCGGTCGTGAAAGTATATGACCTGACCAAACAGCCGGAACATCTGGCGTTTGCGGAGTATATTGTCCGCGCGGGAGGCTGCTCGCGGGAGAACATATTTGACGCCATCCGCGCCGGCAAGTCGCCTTACCTTATCGGTGACAACGGAAATCCGAAACAGTCCATCGCCAAAGCGTACGAAATGATGTCGTGCTTTGAGGGGTTGACCGAGTTCTACCGCGTGACCGGCCGCAGCCGGGACCGTGACGCGGTGCTGAAATTGTGGGCAAAGCTCATGGAAGAGGAGATCACCGAACTCGGCTCCGGCGGCGCGGACGGCCCGTTTGATCTCGGCCCCGGTACCGGCGAACAGTGGAACCGCACGCGCTTCGAGCAGGCAAACCCGGACCTGGAACTGATGATGGAGACCTGTGTCACCGTCACCTGGATGAAGCTGAATCTGCAGCTGCTGCGGCTCGCCGGCGACGCGCGGTTCGCGGACAATATCGAGACCAGCGCGTACAATGCCCTCTGCGCCGCGCTCCGGCCGGACGGCCTGTTTTTCGAGTATTTCCCGCGCTTTAACGGCGCGCGCAACCCCAAGGTCAATTTCTCGTACAATGTCGGCGGCTTCGACCTCAGCTGCTGCACGGCCAACGGCCCGATGGGGCTGGGCATCGTTCCGTTTGTGGCGTTCATGCAGTCGGATATCGGGCCGGTCGTCAACTTCTACGTAGACGGTTTTGCCCGCTTCGGCAAGATGACGATCAACATGCGCTCAGGCTTTCCGCAGGAAGGCAGAGCGGCGCTGGAACTGGGAGGCGGCGCGTTCTTCACGGGCAATATCCTGCTGCGCGTGCCGGAATACGCGTCGGACTTCCGGGTGACGCTGAACGGCGGCAACGTGGAATGGCAGCGCGACAGCCGGTATCCCGGGTACGCCGTTGTCCCCGGACCCTTCTGCGAGGGCATGCTGCTGGAAGTCAGCTTCGGCATCGCGGACCGGATGGTGTTGTCCGGCCCCTCCGTGAACCCCAAAGGCAACGATAAAGTACTGCTCAAGCACGGCCCCATTGTCCTGTCGCGGGATGGCCGCGTCACCGATATCAAAGGGCCGGTGACGTATTGTCCGCAGCCGGAACTCGTGCCGCTGCCGCCGCGGCGGGGCGCCATTTATTCCTGCGCGTACGACGGATATGAGTGGCTGGATTACCAGGCGGCGGGCGCAGGCTGGACGCCGGATTCGCAGTTCGTTACCTGGAGCGAAAAGCGTTGAACGCCAATTTTCCGGTTGACTTTAACGGCGGTATTCTTTAGAATAACCACTGCAAGGAGTGTACCGCTATGTTTACGGAAAATTTCTGCAGATATGAATTCAAATTCCCGGTCTCCGCGGGCGTCATGGACGCGATGCTCAAGGAGCTGGAGCCTTTCGTTGAGAAGGACGCCTACGCCAACGCGCACGGCTTCTATTGCCTGTCCAGCATCTACTTTGACAACGATATCGACCAGTGTTTCCATGAGACTATGAACGGCGAGCGCTACCGGCAGAAGATCCGGTTGCGCGTGTACCGTTCGGCGGGGAACATGAACCGGGCCTCGGGCGTCGATGCCGTCAAAGACGAACCGCTGGGCGACGACGAGCCCGCATTTTTTGAGATCAAATCAAAGATCAACGGTCTGGTCATGAAGCGCCGCGCCAAAATGCGGCTGGCGGACGCCATGGCATTCACCGCGTTTACGCAGAAACAGCTCGCTGAGGGTACGGAGCCACGCACGGTCATGACAGCGGAGAACACCGAAGCACTCAAACAGTTCGGCGCCTCCAACATGCAGATCCTGCGGGAGATCCAGTATATCATACTCAGTAAAAAGCTCGCGCCGCGCAATGTGGTGAGCTACGAGCGGCTGGCGCTCTTTGCCAAAGACGACCCGGAACTGCGCATCACGTTCGATCTGAACATCCGCACGCGCGGGGACAAACTCGATCTGGCGGCCGGGACGCAGGGCAAACTGTCAACGCCCGCGGATACCGCGGTGCTGGAGCTCAAGACCGGCAAAGAGATCCCGCTCTGGCTGGTAAGACTGGCGGCCAAATACGGCTACCGCAACAACACTTTTTCCAAATACTGTTCCTACTACGTAAATATGCTGCCCGCGGAGAGCCTGTACGGCGAATACGTGGCGGCGGTCCACAATTAATACAGGAGAAAAACGATCATGAACACGTTGAAACAGTTCTTTGAAGGCATGCTCGATATCAATTCGGGCTACAACATCATCAATACCGTGGCGGCGGTGATAGTTGCCGTCATACTGGGTGTGATCATATACCTGACGTATAAACTCACCTGCCGGGCATTTATGTTCGACGAGGAAGTGGGGCTGGTGCTGATCATTGTCCCCGTGGTGGTGGCGCTGCTGCTGTCGGTCATCGGGACCAGCATTGCCCGGGCGTTCAGCCTGGCCGGCGCATTGGCTATCGTCCGCTACAGAAGCGTGATGATGAGCCCCCGCAGCATAGTGTATATATTCTTCGGCATGGGCGCGGGGTTCGTGGCCGGCGTTGGGCTGTACATTCCCGCCCTCATCTTTGTGCTGCTCACCTGCGCGGTCATGGTCGTGCACGGCGTGATCACCTCCGGCAAGAAGGGGACCGCGGCGCGCAGGACGCTGGTGGTGGATATTCCCGAAAGTATCAACTACGACGGCCTGCTGGATGAGACGCTGGCCAAATACACGGACGGCTACAATCTGGACTCCGTGGGCATCGTCAGCGGCGGTACGATCACCGAACTGGTGTATCAGGTAAGGCTCAAGAAAGACGCGGATACCAAGGCGATGCTGGACGATCTCCGGGTGCTGAACGGCAACTTCAAGATCCTGCTGTCCCAGTTCCGTCCTGTGACCCTGTAAGCGCCGCAGGCAGCGACGATCTGAATTTAATATAGGCCGAAAAAGGCGGGTCAGAATTTCTGATTTCTTACGGAGGTAAACGTAATGAATACGGAATCTGTACTGACGAATAAAGACGTCCCCGGAAGTATACGGGACGCTTTCGCGGAGAAGCTCGGACCGGACGAACAGCTGTTGTTCATAGTGGTAGGCGATCTGTCCCTGAAAGCGGATTACGGTGAAACGGCGCTCGGTGTTACCGAAACCGGATTCATGGTATTCGACCCCGACCGGGAAGAGAAAGTGAAGACCTACGCCCATGCGGATGTGGCCGAGGCCAAAGTAAAGCGTATGTACGGCAACGCCCGGCTGCGCGTTGACTTCAAAGACGGCACGCATGAGGATGTGTTCCGCTTCACGTACGCGGTGGCAACGCTGGCGGACATGGCGGGCACATTCATCAAGAACGTTGCCGACGGCAAAACTCCGGAAGAGGAGTATGAAGTTGTCCGCGCCACGTACGAGAAGCTGATGAACGTCTGCCCAAAATGCGGCCGCACGCTGCTCCATCCCGGTGCGGAGTGCATCAACTGCCAGTCCAAGGGCAAGATCGTAAAAAAACTGGTCAAGTACGTCAAACCCGAAACGAAAACGCTGGTGCTGTGTCTGTTCCTGTCGGTGCTCACCACGGCGGTGGCGCTGGTGCCGCCTTACATGACCGGGCGGCTGGTAGATTCGGTATTGCCGGATAAAAACCGCAAAGCGCTGCTGTGGATCGTTATCGCGCTGTTCGGTACGTACCTGTTTCAGTACCTGATCGGCGCGCTGAGGGGCTACCTGCTCAGAGTGAGCGGCGACCGCATCGTGCTGAGCCTGCGCAACGACGTGTACAAAAAGGCCCAGAGCCTGCCGCTCAGATTCTACGATAAAACGTCCACCGGTTCCGTGATCAACCGCATCTCCGGCGACACCAACACCATTCAGGCGTTCATGCTGCGCATCTCGCAGGAAGTGGTGGTGCAGTTCTTCCTGGGCGTGGGCATCATCGTGATAATGCTCATACTCAACTGGCGGCTCACGCTGCTGTCGCTGATACCGGTGCCGCTGGTGGTCGTGGGAGCAAAGATATTCGGGCGCAAGATATTGCCCTTCTACCGCCGGATCTGGCGGCGCTGGGCAGGGGTGGTCTCGGTATTGACCGACACGATCCCCAACATCCGCGTGACCAAATCCTTCGCGGGCGAAGAGCGCACCGTCGAAAAATTCAAGAGCTACAACAACGAATGGCTAAACGTGGATACTTCCGCGGCGAAGATATCCACGGTCTTCCCGCACATCGTTTCATTCTTCGTTACCTGCGGTTCGCTGCTGATCTGGAGCGTGGGCGGCGGCTGGGTGATCAGCGGCACCGGCGGCCTCACCACAGGCCTGCTGGTATCGTTCCTGAGCTACGCCAGTATGTTCTACGGGCCGGTCAATTTCTTCGCGTACCTGAACGACTCGTACCAGCACGCACTGTCGTCGGTGGAAAAAGTGTTCGATATTCTGGATGCGGAGGATGAGGCGGACGAGGCGAAGGGCAATTGCCCGCCGATACGCGGCAAGATCGAGTTCAAAAATGTGAACTTCTCCTTCGACCGTACGAAGAAGGTGCTGACCGACGTCAACATCACCATCGAGCCCGGTGAGATCGTGGGTATCGTGGGCACCACCGGCTCGGGCAAATCCACGCTGGTCAACCTGCTGATGCGTTTCTACGATAACTACGAGGGCGAGATCCTGGTGGACGGCGAAAACATCAAGAACATCGACCTGCAGTACTTCCGCTCGCAGATCGGGTACGTGCAGCAGGATCCGATGATGTTCAGCGACACGGTGTACAACAATATTGCCTACGGCAAGCCGGACGCGCACGTGGAGGAAGTCATCCACGCTGCGGAGGTGGCCAACGCCCACGAATTCATTGCCCGCCAGCCCGACGGATACGACACCGTGCTGGGTGAGCGGGGCGTGGGATTGTCCGGCGGCGAACGGCAGCGCGTGTCGATCGCCCGTGCCGTGCTGAAGAATCCGTCGCTGCTGATATTCGATGAGGCCACCGCGGCGGTCGACTCCGAGACCGAGCACCTGATACAGGAAGCCATCGAACGCCTGATCAGCGGCCGCACGACGCTGATGATCGCGCACCGGCTGTCCACGCTGCGGAAGGCCAACCGCATCATCGTGGTGGATCAGGGCCGGATCATCGAGAACGACACGCCGGAAGCGCTGATGGAACTGAAAGGCAAGTATTACAAACTGGTGCAGATCCAGACCATGGCGGACCAGCTGGCCAAGAGCAAGGCCGAAGAAAAATTCGAGTGAGGTGCGTATATGGCAAGACTATATGTTGACGGCAACACCGCCCGTTTTACCAGGAAGGATATCTGCCTGGTGGACATGGAACTGTTCGGCGGCGAAAAGGTGGAGGACCTGGAGCCGCGGCGCCTGTTTCCGGTGAGCGGCCGGATGAAGTACATCTCGCTGCTTGACGCGGAGGGCAAGGAACATGCTATAATACGGGATGTGGAGACGCTGGATCCGGACTCCAAAGAGGTGATCCTGGATTGCCTGCGGGAATACTACCTTATCCCCAAGATCACCGGCCTGCTGGAGCGCACCGAGAAGTACGGCGTTCTTAAATGGACCGTGCAGACGGACCGGGGCGTGCAGCAGCTGCGGATCCGCAACCGCAACGCCGATATAAAGCAGCTCTACGACGGCCGTATCCTGGTGCGGGATTCCAACGACAACCGTTACGAGATCATCGATTACCGCAAGCTGGACAGGGACAGTCTGCGGCTGCTGTCGGCAGACATCTGAAACGGTTTTAAGTTTTAAGTTGGAAGTTGGAAGTTGCAAGTTGGAAGTTAGAAGTTAGAAAGGATTTGATTTAATGAAACTGGTACTCGCGATCGTCAACAATGATGACAGCGCCATCGTATCTTCCGCATTGACCAAAGAAGGGCTCTTTGTGACCAAATTGTCCACGACCGGCGGCTTTCTGATGGTGGGCAACACCACGCTGCTGATCGGTACGGAAGACGACCGCATCCCGGAAATAAAAGAGATCTTAAGCAAGTATTGCTCTACCCGCAGCAAGCCGATGCCGTCCACGGACGCGTTCGGCCGCATCAACGGACCGCAGAACACCCCAAAGAACGTGGTCGTCGGAGGAGCAACATACTTTGTGCTGGACGTGAACGAATACGGCAAACTGTGAGCCGCGTCCACGTTATAAACGGAGCAGGAGGAACGAAATGGATAATCTGGAAAAAGCGGCCGGCGCACTGGTGCCGCTGTGCGTCGCGGAAGGCTTTGAGACAGAAGGCCGGATAGTTAAGCTTTCGCCGCTGGGCGAGGGCCACATCAACCGCACATATAAGGTGACCTGCGCGCTGGCGGACGGCGGTACGAAGAAGTATGTGTTCCAGCGCATCAACACCAAAATATTCAAAAAACCGGTGGAACTGATGGACAATGTTGTCCGCGTCACCGAACACATCCGCGCCAAAGCGGCGGCGGAAGGTCGGGATCCGGAGCGGTCAACGCTGCGGTTTGTCCCCGCCCGCGCCGGCGGCTACCTGGTCATCGATGAGCAGGGCGAATACTGGCGCGCGTACGTATTCATCGATGACTGCGTGGTATACCAGCAGGTGGAAAAGACCGAGGATTTCCGCAAAGCCGGCGTGGCGCTGGGCCGTTTTCAGAAGATGCTGTCGGACTTCCCGGCGGATGAACTGGACGAGACGATACCGAATTTCCACAACACCGTGTCGCGGTTTGCGGACTTCCGGCGGATCGTTTCCGCGGATCCGGTCGGCCGGAAGGAGAGCTGCGCGGAGGAAGTGCGGTTCGTGCTGGAGCGCGAGGATTACTGCGGCCGCGTGCTCAGACGCATCGACAGCGGCGAAGTTCCGGTGCGCGTGACGCACAACGATACCAAACTCAACAATGTACTGATGGACCGGGAGACCGGGGAGGTACTGTGCCTGATCGATCTGGACACGGTCATGCCGGGCTCCGCGCTGTACGATTTCGGCGACAGCATCCGCTTTGGGGCCAGTTCCGCGGCGGAGGACGAGACGGACCTGCCTAAAGTGCACTTTGTGCCCGAACTATATGACGCGTACCGGGAAGGATATCTCAGCGAAGTGGGGGACGTGTTGACGCCGGCGGAACTGGAGCTGCTGCCGTTCTCCGCGGTATTGATGACGTACGAGTGCGGCATGCGCTTCCTGGGCGATTATATTGACGGCGACAATTATTTCGCCGT
>JAEEGL010964918.1_pt1 | contig 44847 bp, 36 predicted proteins | sample 9134231 | NCBI WGS metagenome assembly JAEEGL01 (sample SAMN16246548, study PRJNA631951) | gut metagenome | biome: gut microbiome; feature: rumen; material: fiber-attached | host: Bos | place: Iran: Karaj | collected 2018-10 | reverse complement strand
ATCAATAGTTTCATTCAAATCATCTAATGACTCTATAAAATACGTCGCACTACACTCCTTCGAACAGATGTCGTACAACTTGGCTGTGTTAGATGAATGTTTCCCGCCTATAACGATCATGGCATCACATTCACGGCTTAGAGCAAGCGCTTCTTTCTGCCTGAGTTGTGTAGCATTGCAAATAGTATTCACAACAGTAACATAATATAACTGTTTTTTTAAAAAATCAACTATATCTTTGAATTTTTCTGTATTAAAAGTGGTTTGAGACACGACGCAATAACGCGCAGGAAGCGCGTTGTCCTCCGGCCGGCTTTCCGAACGGATCGCACCGCACCGCCCTGTTGAAATATCCTCCGCAAGGCGCCCGGCATCTTCCATACTTTCGATCACCGCGGCATCAAAGCCGATCTGGCCGAGGATCCCCTGTACCTCGGGATGACTTTCCGTCCCGGTTATAATGATCTTTTCACCGGCTGCGTGGTGTTCCCGCACGATATCATGTATCTTTTTGACAAACGGGCAGGTCGCATCCACCACCCGGATCCCCCAGCGCGGATCGGTCAGGATATCCATCACTTCCTGTCCTACACCATGCGCGCGTATTACGACAGAAGCTCCTTCCATCATGCTTTTACCGCATTTTTCCCTGAGATCATCCAGGTCGCGGATCACCGAAACTCCCTGCGATTCAAGTTCTTTCACGACGCTGTCGTTATGCACGATGGGACCGTATGTGTATATTTTCGCGCCTGCCTGCCCATCAGTATCTTTTCCGCCGCAGGATGCCTGCTTACGCTTTACCTCTTCACAGACCATATCGACAGCCCGTTCGACGCCATAGCAGAATCCTGCGGTACGGGCCAGTCTGACTTTCATATCCTCTCCTCCAGTGCGCCTAAGATCTTTGCTTCCACTTCCCCGATGGTAAGGTCTGAAGTGTCGATGATCACGGCATCATCTGCAGGCTTCAGCGGCGCGATCTCACGGTGAGAATCCCTGTAGTCCCTCTCCTCGATATCTTTTTCAATCGATTCAAGAGTTGCGCCGTCAAGTTTTCCAAGCGCTTCAAGCTGCCGATACCGGCGTTCTGCCCTCACATGCGGCCGGGCGGTCAGAAACGCTTTGAGCGTGGCTTTCGGAAGCACCACGGTCCCGATATCCCGCCCGTCCATCACCACATTTTCTGTTTCCGCGATCATTCGCTGCATTTCCAGAAGCCGGGTCCGTACGGCCCCGTACTGAGAGATCACGGAAGCGGCGTGAGAGATCATTTCCGTACGCAGCTCATCCGTCACGTCTGTTCCGTTGACGATCATGTGCTGGGTCCCCTCTTTATGCTTCATATCGAGCGAGATCTCCGGGAGATGCAGTATGACCTGCTCTTCGTCTTCCGCGGGGATCCCTTTCTTCACATAATAAACAGCCAGCGCACGGAACATGGCACCTGTATCAATATATAAATAATGACGTTTTTCCGCAATAGATCTGGCGATCGAGGTCTTTCCGACACCGGACGGTCCATCGATCGCAACGCTTACGGTACCTGAATTACCGATGCTCTTCTCCGCACTCTGCAGAGGATCTGTGTTTTTATTCATTCTGGCCTCCTTGACCCAGCCTGTCCCGAAACGGCTGTGTAAAACGTCGTTTATCCGCATCCTGCTCCCGCCGCATGTCCTGTACTCCAGGCGATCTGCAGATTAAATCCTCCCGTAAAGGCATCCACATCCAGTACCTCGCCGGCAAAATAAAGCCCGGGACAGCGTTTGCATTCCATAGTCTTCGGATCGATCTCCGTGGTACTGACCCCGCCCTGCGTGATCACAGCTTCCGAATATCCTCGTGTCCCGCTGATGGTGAAGCTCAGACCCTTTATTATCTCCGCAAGGCGGAGGCGTTCTTTTTTGGTGATGTCACGCACCCGTTTCAGCGGATCGATCGCCGCACGCTGCACGATAACAGGTCGCAGCGAAGCGATCAAAAGCTTCCCGAGCGCGTTTTCGACCTGCATATTCTGACGGTCCTGAAAGTCCCGGAGAAGCCGGTCATCCAGCTTTTCAGGCGTAAGACCAGGTTTAAGATCGATGTGCAGCAAATACCTTTTGCCGGCAGAGATGCCGCCCGTGATCAGGGAAGATGCCGTAAGTATCAAAGGTCCGCTCAGGCCGAAATGTGTGAACAGGAGTTCGCCGGGTTCGCTTTCATATACTGTTTTGCCGCCGGAAGCTTCACTGATACGGATCGAGACATTTTTGAGACTCACTCCCTGAAGACAGCTGCAGTCTTCCTCCACCGTCAGCGGAACAAGTGCGGGTGAGCAGGGGCGTATATCCAGTCCGGCATCTTTTGCAAAACGATAACCGTCACCCGTCGATCCGGTCGAAGGATAACTGAGTCCTCCGGTACAGACGATCACACTCTCTGCGGGCAGCTCCCGTTTATTTCCTTTTTGTAATACTGTGACAGAAAATCCCTTAGGTCCCAATGGCAGTATCCGGAGCACTTCAGTTTCAAGTTCAATACGGACTCCGGCTTCCTTCAGCCGTCGTTCCAATGCCTTTGTGACATCGGAAGCATGCCCGGAAGCAGGAAATGCACGGCAGCCACGTTCCACGACGACCGGACAGCCGGTCTCTTCCAACAGGCTGATCATATCGCCGGGTCCGAATGCGCGGCCCGAAGAATACATAAAGCGGGGATTGCTCACAATGTTTTCAATAAAAACAGGAAAATCACAGGCATTGGTGAGGTTGCATCTCCCCTTGCCTGTGATATAGATCTTTTTTCCCAGTTTTTCGTTTTTTTCCAGAAGCAGTACGCTGTGCCCTCTCAGTGCCGCAGTGTATGCAGCCATCATACCGGCAGCGCCGCCTCCAATGACGATAATGTGAGACATTGGTTATTCAAATGCATTAAAGCAGGCACAGAGGTGCATGTTCTCCATCCCCGTATCCGTCCGGATTGAGAGTCTGCCAATGATAGGAATCACGACACATTTCCTCAATGCCGAGTTCGGCCTTCCAGCCCATCTCTTCCAGGGCTTTTGAAGGATCACAGTAACAACATGCGATATCTCCGGGACGTCGGGGATCTATCACTTTCTTCAGCGGCTTCCCGCAGGCTTTTTCGAAAGCCGCGATCACTTCCAGGACCGAATAGCCATGACCGGTCCCGAGATTATATATGTGCAGGCCCGGGTCACGCTCCAGTTTGCGCAGCGCGCTGACATGGCCCCGTGCCAGATCAACGACATGGATATAATCCCGTATCCCGGTGCCGTCGGGCGTCGGATAATCGTTCCCGAATACGTGGATCATCTCCCGCTTCCCGACAGCGACCTGTGCGATATACGGCACCAGATTATTAGGAATGCCGTTGGGATCCTCCCCGATCAGACCCGAAGGATGTGCCCCTATTGGGTTGAAATAACGGAGCAGAACAACACTGAAGCCATTGTCTGCCTTATGGATATCGGTGAGGATCTGCTCGATCATTCCTTTGGTCTGCCCGTAGGGATTCGTGATCTCTCCTTTCGGACAGTTCTCGGTGATCGGGATCTCGGCCGGATCGCCGTATACCGTTGCCGACGAAGAAAAAATGATATTGCGGCAGTCATGCTTCCGCATCACATCACATACCAGAAGCAGGCTGCCGAGGTTATTATAATAATACTCCAGCGGCTTCGCCACGGACTCACCCACAGCCTTATATCCCGCGCACATGATCACCGCTTCGGGCTTTTCCAGCTCAAATATTCTGCTGATCTCCGCAGGATCCAGGAAATCCGCCCTGTAAAGCGGTACATGCTTTCCGGTGATCTCTTCCACGCGGTGTACAGCAAGAGCGGAAGAATTATACAGGTTATCGATCACAAAAGGATCATAACCTTCATTGATCAATTCTACACAAATGTGAGATCCGATATATCCGGCGCCGCCGGCAACGAGTATTTTTTTCATAATTTTACTGATTGACAGCGAATCCGCTGACCATACGGATAATATCCACTGCCCTTTCCATACAGGAAGTGTCCAGTGTTTCCACGTTGCCGCTGTCTACTGCCGCCGCATACTCCGGATCGAGGGGGAGTTTTGCCAGCACGGAAAGATTATAGGATGCGGCAACTTCATCGATATGGCTTTCTCCGAAAACATTTATGTGCTTTCCGCAGTCAGGACACTTCACATAGGACATGTTTTCCACCACGCCAAGGACCGGCACATTCATTTTGCGGGCCATATTGACCGCTTTGCCCACGATCATGGAGACAAGTTCCTGGGGACTGGTCACCATGATGATCCCTTCAACAGGCAGTGACTGGAATACTGTCAGCGGTACGTCACCGGTTCCGGGCGGCATATCCACGAACATATAATCGATATCATCCCAGAAGGCATCGGTATAGAACTGCTTGATGGCACCCGCGATCAGAGCGCCGCGCCAGAGGATGGGATCGTCATCATGCTGGACAAGAAGATTGGAAGAAAGAACGTGCACACCGCCGCGGCTGACAGGCGGAACGAGCTGTTCTCTTTCATTGACTGCCAGATCTTCCTTGTTGATATTGAATGCCTTGGGAATAGACGGTCCCGTAATGTCCGCATCCAGAACCGCAACCCGATGTCCGCTTTTTGAAAATGCCGACGCGAGAAGGCTTGTGACCAGGGATTTACCAACGCCGCCCTTTCCGCTCATCACGGCATAAACGTGTTTTACTGACGAACCCTCGCCCAGATGGGCCGCAAACTGGTTTTCTGCTTTTCTGTCGCCGCAGTTGGCGCTGCAGGTGCTGCAGGCGCTGGGTGCGCAATCCTGACTCATGATATATTCCTCCTGTAAAACAGGATATGTTCATTCCTGATCCATATCCCGGCTTTTGTGTGCTTTTCTTGCTGCTTTTGAATACCGGCATCCGCAGTAATCCTGACGGTATAGTCCGTATTCTTGTGACAGCACTATACTTCTTTTGTATCCGTCCTTCTTTTTGAAATCCGTCACAAGACAGTGAAGTCTGAACTGCGCTGCAAGCTGCTCGGCGATCTCATTCAATGCTGCTGCATCTTTCAGGGGGCTCAGAGTCAGCGTGGTGGCAAAATAATCAAAAGGAAGTTCATCGGAATGTGTATCGTCCTTATGCAGCAAGTTGTATTGCCGCATATATTCCGCTGTCCGGCGCAGCCTGAGCGCGTAGCATCTCCGGCAGCGCTCGCCGCGTTCGGGATCGTTTTCATGTCCGAAAGCCGCTTTTTCAAAAGGTTCCGGATCATATTCCTCCACGATCAGCCTGATCGGTGTCCTGCAGGGAAACGTCCCGGAGGAAGTCCCATTATCAGAAGTTTCCTTCATTATCCCGCGGTTCATCTCACCGATCAGCCGCTTAAGCTCGGCTGCCCGTTTTTCATACTCTTCCCGGCTGTCCATGTTGGGATTGTAAAAAAACATCGTCAGATCAAAATATCTGCTGAGATATTCCATGACATAGGACGAACACGGTGCGCAGCAGCTGTGTACCAGAAGTCGTGGCCGGATGCCGGCTTCCATGTTGCGGGCGATCAGTTCATCGAGTTCTTTCTGGTAATTCCTTTTTGCCGTCATACATATACTTTATTGAAGGAAATCCCTGATCCGTTTCGATCTGACCGGATTGCGCAGCTTGCGGAGTGCTTTGGCTTCGATCTGGCGGATACGTTCCCGGGTAACATTGAATTCCTTGCCGACTTCTTCCAGTGTACGGGGATGTCCGTCTTCAAGTCCGAAACGAAGAACGATCACCTGCCGTTCCCTTTCCTTAAGATCCCCAAGGAGTGCGTCTATGTGCTCACGAAGCATTACTGACTCCACGTTCTGTTCAGGTGTGACCACATTGGAATCCGCAACGAAATCGCCCAGATTGGAATCGTCTTCTTCGCCGATGGGAGTCTCCAAAGATGCAGGCTCACGGGCGATCTGCATGATCTCCATGACCTTTTCTTCAGACATATCCAGCGCCTTTGCAAGTTCCGGAATACTGGGTTCATATCCAAGCTCCAGCGTAAGCTTCCTCTGCATCTTGGACATTTTGTTGATCGTCTCCACCATATGCACAGGAACGCGGATCGTTCTTGCCTGGTCAGCCAGCGCGCGTGTGACAGACTGCCGGATCCACCATGTTGCATAGGTGCTGAGCTTGTATCCCTTGGTGTAATCAAACTTTTCAACGCCTTTGATCAGTCCCAGATTACCTTCCTGGACAAGATCGAGAAAACTCATCCCGCGTCCTGTATAGCGTTTTGCGATGCTGACGACAAGACGAAGGTTGGCTTCGATGAGACGCTCCTTCGCTGCCTCATCTCCGTCTGCCTTGCGTTTGGCAAGGTCGATCTCCTCATCTGCCGAAAGCAGCGGAACAGTACCGATCTCCTTTAAATACATCCGGACCGGGTCATCTGTGCCGACACCTTCCAGAAGGTCTACCGCATCAAGATCGACGTTGTCGTCGATCTCCTTTTCGGGGAATTCATCCACGTATTCATCATCAAGCCCGTCTCCGAGTACATCGTCCACATTGTCGAGCTTGTTGAGATCCATCGTATCAAAACCGTCTTCCGGAACAGGTTCTTCATCCGTTTCCTTATCGGAATTGACGATATCGATCCCCTTTGATTCGATCAGCGCATAGAGCTTGTCCATCTGATCAGCGTTGAGATCATCTTCTTTGAACGCTTCGCCGATCTCATCATAACTCAGCGTGTTATGTGCGTTTCTGGCGTTTTCCGCAAGTCTGTTTACTTTTTCGAGAAGCTTGTCCTTATCCAATTCACTTCCACCTTTCGCTATCCGCGGATCCAGATCGAGATCCCGCTGATGACAAACAGTCCAAACAGCAGAAGCCCTACGATCAGGTATATGATTCCCGCAATCTTTTTACGGGAGTTGCGCTTAAATGCGGTAAACATAAACCATGACGTGATCAGGGTGAGTACTGCAGCCAGAAGGAAGATCACAGGGAAAAGAAATATGTATTTCACAGGCTCCAGCACCGTAAAGAAAGCCATGATCACCACAGCAAGACCGATCACGATATGTGCCGTATCCAGCATGGTGCCGAGCTTCCTCGGTGAGTAGCTTCGCTTGGGGGCCATGTGTTCTCCTTCCGAACCGCAGCATATGTCGCTGCATTCAAGTGTAAATGATGCCAAACTGAACTATTATTATACCATAAGGCATAAAGCAATGTCAAAAATCATTCTCTCTGCGCTGCCGGGCAGCTTCAAACGCGATGATCGCGGCAGCCATGGCTGCATTAAGAGATTCTGTCTGTCCGCACATCGGGATCAGGATCTTTTCATCGGCCAGATCGGTCAGACTGTCTGTCAGCCCGCGGGATTCATTGCCGATCATAACAGCGCATGGTCCCCGATAACTGACCTTTGCATAATCGCAGGCTCCATCCAGATGCGCCGCATAGATCCTGAGCGGGATACCGCCGGTCATACCTCCTTCCCTGAGTGCAGTGACCGCAGGGAGCAGATCATCCACACAAAGGAAAGGGACTCTCAGAACGGCACCCATGGTGGACCTGACCACCTTGGGTGAATATACATCCACACTCTCCCGGTCCATGATCACGCCGGTGACACCGGCTGCTTCAGATGCCCGCAGTATCGTACCGAGGTTTCCCGGATCCTGAATGGTCTCGAGGATCATCAGCAAAGGGGTCCCGGGGTATTCAAGGAGCGCTTTCAGTCCATGGATCCTTCTCTGACGAACGACCGCAAGGATCCCCTGCGGGGTCACCGTATCCGACATCTGTTTCATTTCCGTATCGGTCACTACGGTAAATCCCCTTGCCTTCAGAAGGCATTCACATCCGGCAGCATGCGGAGAGTTGAGAAATTCTCTGGTCACGTAGATCTCTTCCGCTTCATCGGATGGGATCTCGCCTGCCATCTTGGGTCCGTCGATCACATATAATCCCGTTTCTCTCCGGAGTCTGGACTTTTTTTGGAGCTCCAGTATAAATTTGCGTTTGCGTCCTTCCACTGTTTTTACCCGTATCCTTCATCAGGAGAGGTCTGTTATTCCTCTCCGGACTGGTCTTCGATCATGGCCAGAATATCCACCTCGCTCGTCCATTCCATTGACGAGGCATCAGACGGCATGACCAGTCCGCCGCGCGGACTGAGGCTGATATCGAAGATCTTCGGACCGTCGGCAGAACAGCTGCGTTTGAACTGTGATGCAAAAAACCTTTTGTAGAAAACACGCAGCCAGCGCAGGATCTCCGATGCGGTATACTCCTTCCCGAACGCCGTTTTTGCAAGCCAGTATATCCTGTCGGGCCGGAGTCCGTATTTCAGCATATAATACAGAAAGAAATCATGCAGTTCATACGGTCCCACGATATCTTCCGTCCGTTGGGAGATATTGCCTTTATCATCGACCGGGAGAAGCTCCGGGGATACAGGGGTATCCAGAATGTCCAGAAGCACATTCCGCAGTTTCATATCATCCGAACCCATCGCATAATTGTGCACGATCATACGCACTACGGTCTTTGGGATGCCCGCATTCACTGCATACATCGACATCTGATCCCCGTTATACGTGCACCAGCCCAGGGCTGCCTCGGACATATCACCTGTACCCACGACCAGGCCTCCTGTCATATTGGCCAGGTCCATCAGGATCTGTGTACGTTCACGTGCCTGGGCATTTTCATAGGCCGCATCATGTACACTGACGGGATGCCCGATATCGGCAAAATGCTGCAAAAGGCTTGCCTTAAGGTCGATCTCCCTGAATTCTGTCCCGAGACATTCCGCGAGTGCGGAAGAATTATCATGCGTCCTGTCAGAAGTACCGAAGGCAGGCATGGAAACGCACAAAACCGCGGAGGAAGAAAAGCCGGCCAGTTCAGCGGCATTAACAGATACCAGCAGCGCCAGTGTTGAGTCCAATCCTCCGGACAGTCCCAGCACGAGGCGCTTCGAACCGGTATGCCTCATACGCTTTGCCAGAGCGGCAGACTGTATGTCAAGGATCTCGCGGCATACGGATCTTTGACGAGCAGCCGGAACAAAAGGATTTCGCTCCAGTTTTCTGTGAAGAGGACTCCGTCGGACATCCGTAAACATAAATCCGACATAAGTATAGGATTCTTCCGCTTCCTGTTCGTCTATCGGCAGGAAATCCCTTCCGTTTCTCCGCAGGGCTTCAAGGGCTTCAATGTGGATATCGCTGATCGTTATGCCGTTTGAGAGGGATTTTCCGGCTGCAAGTATGGTTCCGGCTTCGGCGATCACTCTGCACCCGTCAGAAACGAAATCTGTCGAAGACTCGTCCGGACCGGCACCTGCGCGTACATATGCGCAGACCAGGCGCTCTGACAATACCCTTAATTCATTTTCGCTTTCCCGTAAGTGACCCGCCCGGGCATGCGGCGCAGCGGGATTGACGATGATCGTTGCACCCGCACAGGCATGTGATTCCGAGGGTGGATACAAGGTCTTATATTCTTCTCCGATCTCCACAGCAATGCAGAGGCCTTCCATATCCGTGCACTCAAAGATCAGATCACTCCCGAAAGGCGCTTCGATCATCTGCAGGGCATCATCAAAATCGGATGTATATTCTGTATCTTCAGACAGGCTGTCATATGATTCCCTTTCAGCACACGACTCGTTATCCTCATGCTCTGAAATGTCAGACTCATCATCATCTTCCGCGTCGTTCCGCAAAAGAAACGGGCCGGTCCCGGCATTCACGGCATTGTCTGTGTCCGGAATATATCCGTACATCAGGTCAGTCCCGATCACTTCCGCTATTTCCTGTCCGTCCGCAAACCAGCGGTATTCATCTGTATCTGCAGAACTGTAAGAACAGACTTTCGGCACGATCCCCAGTAAAGAACCGCTTTTAACGACTGCTGCAACATTGTAGAGTTTTCCGTCTTTTCTCCATGGAAGCCCCACAAAAACAAGCATATCCAGATCGGTACTGGCATCCAGGATGTCCTGGAGTCCATAATATGCAGCCTCGATCAGACGAGTCTGCCGGAAGAGGTCGCCGCATCCGGCACCGGTAATACAAAGCTCCGGAAACACAAGGATCTTTACGCCCGCATCGGCAGCAAGGTACATCTGGTCAATGATCTCCGTAACGTTGTAATTCACATCTCCTATGATCAGATTCGGGGTAACAGCAGCGGTTTTGATAAATCCATTGAACATATGCCTTCCTCCTTTACTGCAGCTTGAAAACTGTCGAAAAAGATCATCCTTTCCGGAAAGATGCTCTCTTTCGAAGAAGCGGATCCAGGATCTTTTTCCGGATGCGAAGAGATTTTGGCGTTACTTCCAGCAATTCATCGGTATCGATAAAATCCATACATTGCTCCAGAGACATGATCCTGGGCGGCGTAAGGTGAAGCGCTTCATCAGATCCCGATGCTCTGGTATTGGTCAGCTTTTTTGTTTTGCAGACATTGATCTCGACATCTTCGGTCTTCGGGGATTGTCCCACTACCATGCCGTTATAGACTTTTGTTCCCGGACCGATAAACAGGGCTCCCCGTTCCTGGGCATTGAACAGACCATATGTAATGGCTTCGCCGGCTTCACAGGCAATGATGGAACCTGTCGGCCGATAGCTGAGATCACCCTTGTAAGGTCCATATCCTTCAAATGCTGCGTTCATTATGCCGTTTCCTTTGGTATCCGTCAGAAACTCATTGCGGTACCCGATCAGACCGCGGGAAGGAATTGAAAACTGCAGACGCACACTGGTCGTTCCGACAGGCGTCATACCGGACAGCTCGCCTTTTCTCTGGGTGAGTTTCTGGATGACTGTACCGGAGAATTCTTCGGGAACATCGATATAGACCGTCTCCATGGGTTCAAGGCGCTTGCCATTCTCATCGGTCTTATACAGGACCTCTGCCTTGGATACCGCAAACTCGTACCCTTCTCTGCGCATGTTTTCGATCAGCACACTCAGATGCAGCTCGCCGCGTCCCGATACCTTGAAACAATCTGCATTATCGGTTTCTTCCACACGGAGCGAAACATCGGTATTCAGCTCCCTGAACAGACGGTCACGAATATGCCGGGAGGTGACATATCTTCCTTCCGTACCCGCAAGCGGACTGTCGTTGACCATGAAATACATGGCGATCGTGGGCTCTGAGATCTTCTGGAAAGGAATCGGATCCGCATGGTCCAACGCGCAGATCGTATCTCCTATATGGATCTCCGGTATGCCCGAGATCGCAACGATCGAACCGATAGAAGCTTCATTGATCTCCGTACGGGCAAGCCCGTTATACTCATACAGCTTTGAGATCTTTGTCCGGACCATCTTGCTGCTGTCGTGATGATTGCACAATACGACCTGTTGGTTGACTCTTATCATGCCGTTGGAGACCTTTCCGACACCGATGCGGCCAACATAATCATTATAGTCGATCGTTGAAACCAGCATCTGCAGGGGCGCTTCCGGATCTCCCTCAGGACACGGAATATGCTCTATGATCGTATCCAGTAACGGCTGCATATTCACGCCCGGTTCATCCGGATCAACAGAAGAAGCGCCCGCCCTTGCACTTGCAAAGACAAAAGGACAGTCGATCTGCTCATCGGAAGCGCCGAGATCAAGAAGGAGCTCAAGCACTTCATCCACGACTTCCTGCGGTCTGGCACCGTCCCTGTCGATCTTGTTGATGCATACGACCACCGGCAGATCCAGCTCCATTGCCCTTCCGAGTACGAATTTAGTCTGCGGCATCGGGCCTTCAAACGCGTCAACCAGCAGAACTACACCGTCTACCATTTTGAGAACGCGTTCCACCTCGCCGCCGAAATCCGCATGACCGGGGGTATCCACGATATTGATCTTATGTCCTTTATAGTTAATGGCCGTGTTTTTGCTGAGAATAGTGATTCCCCGCTCACGTTCAATGGCATTTGAATCCATTACCCGCTCTGCTACTTCCTGGTTATCGCGGAAGATACCGCTCTGATGGAGCAGCGCGTCGACCAGCGTTGTTTTGCCATGGTCAACATGTGCGATAATAGCTACATTGCGAATGTCTGTTCTCTTCTGAATACTCATATGATTTCCTTAATAACCTCTTGCTTCGATCGCTCTTTGCGCATACCTGCTCTCCGGATGTTCTCCCACGATCCTGTCAAACAGGGCATTTGCTTCGCCGACCCGGTCCTGGCTCTGCAGGAGACGCGCCAGAAGATAGAGCGCCTCCGGGTCATCCTGTTTGATCTTCAGCGCCAGACCGTAATAATATTCCGCTTCCTGAAGATTGCCGCCGTTCCACTCGGTAGTTCCGTTTGCGACGATGGTGTTGAAACCGTCGTTTATTATGACACGGTCCACTTCCTGCAGCTGTCCGAGCAACGGTTCCTGGGCCGCCCTTTCACGATCTATCTCCAGATAGGAATTGACCGCATCCAGGATATTGCCGGCATTAAAGTCGTCAATGATACCGTTGAGTTTTTCATACATGGAAGTGAAAGCCGCATTTTCTTCTTCATAGGCAGTCAGTTTCTGACTGACATCCGAATACTCGGCCTGAAGACTGTCATACTTTTCTTTCAGCCGTGTATAATCAGCGTTGATCGCGCTGAGTTCCTGGCTGTTATTCATGATATTACGATTTAATTCATCCCGGTAACCTTTGCGGACTGTCGGAAGGATCAGGAGATAAAAACTAATAAGTCCCACAGCAATGCCCGCGATCACATAAAGCAGGATCTGCTCCGCACTGGCCTGTCTCTTCGCTTTTGGAAGGATCACATCGTCATCTTCCATCTGCCTGTGAGAAAAGGCGTTTTCCAACCGGGACTTTTCTATATCTGCCCTGCCGGTGCGTTTTTTGACCTCATCCATCAGAACGAGTGCCTGAGGATTGTTCCGGTCGACTTTGAGAACTTCCATCAGGGCACGGCCCGCTTTGACATTCTCGGAATTCTGCATGTACAGGATCGACAAAAGAAGCTGCGCTTTTACATATTTTGGATTCCGTGCAGCAATATCCCTGAGCTCAATGACCGCAAAATCTTCCTGGCCGTTCTGTGCGAGAAACAGCGCCTGGTTAAAACGCTTGATGGTGGACGACGCATTGGACAGTACCGCCGGTTTTCGCTGCACCTCGTCCAGATAACGGTCAGCAATGTTTTCCTTCGGATCAAGATTAAGGCTGATCACCCACTGTACAAGCGCCGAAGCAGTCTCGCCCATCTCAAAAAAGATCAGTCCGAGAAGGTTTCTTGCATTTGTGCAGTACTTATCATAGCGGAGCGCCTCTTTCAGATAGATTGCGGCACCGCTCAGATCCTGCAGCTGCGCCCGTTCAAGGCCGCGGTTGTAGTAAGCATTTGCAATTTTGGACATATCCGCCGGATAGATCATAGCTCTGTAAATCCGTCCATCATGGGAACTGCATCCGGCTCGGCAGGCACGGAAACAGCAGCAGCACGGGCACTGCGTTTCGCGGTTTCCTGAACCATCTGCAGCATCAGGTCATTCATATCCGTAAGATCGATCCCGGTGATCGTATCCTCTATGTCATCCACGTCCAGGGAGGGTTTGAAACGTTTGATTTCATCCTGAAAATTGATCATGCAGTCTGTCCTTCCTCCGTCTGTCGGACGGCATATACAGCCGGTCTTTCCTTTCCGTAATACAGTACCGACTCCTTTATCGCAGTCTCCGCGGTACCGGCGCTGATATCCGTCACCTTGCGGATAAACACCGGAACATCTTCATCCGGTACAAGATAGACCTGTTCGCAGTCAGCGCCATAGATCACATCCATTGTGAAAAGATCCATAGATGCTGCTGCACGCTGAAGGCGGTTCGCAGTGCCGTAATCACATCGGACACTTACCTTTGCCCCGGAATTCAGGGACGAGATATCCGAAGCGGAAAGTGCTTCCTTCAAAGAGTCTGAATATGCTCTGACCAGTCCGCCTGTGCCCAGCAGTGTGCCGCCGAAATATCTGGTGACTACAGCGCAGACATCACAGAGCCGGGCGCCTTTCAGAAGATCCAGCATGGGTTTGCCGGCAGTCCCCTGCGGCTCACCGTCATCACTGAAACGTTCAAAAACCGAAGAAGGATCACCGATCCGCATGGCAAAGCAGTTGTGCCGCGCATCACGGTTGGCGCGGCGGACTTCTTCAATAAACAGTCTCGCCTCTTCTTCTGTCCTGCAGCATCGCAAAGAAGTGATGAAGTGCGACTTCTTCACTTCCACATCCGAGCTGCCGGGCGTAACGATGATATTGTAGTCTGGTCTCAGCGCCATATACTTATGCTGACCGGAATATCCGGGCCGGTCAAAAACCTGCCGGTTCTGAGATCGGACCGGTCAGGCTCATGGATTCCACCATCAGGAACGGTCCTTCTCCCTCATATTCTTTCCTGTTTCGTACTTCAAATTTCGCTTTTAATCTGACCCAGGCGCCGTCACGGTATGCGTCCAGATTCTTGTAATAAGCCAGATACCCCAGGAACGTCATGTCTGCTTCGCAGCATGTCATGGACAACCGGCCGGGTACGAATACACCTTTTTCAAATCGCCCGGATTTCCTTATCTGCGCGGTAAACTCAATGGTCTTTCCCGTATACCGGTCCGGGTAATCCTTGGCATCAAAAAACCAGGTCCCGTAATCCTCCGGATCAAGAACGACCGTTTCTTTACTCACATCGTAGGGCAGGTCTTCATCTAAAGTATCCAGCGGGATCTCCCCGTATTTGTTTTCCATGACGATCATGGAACCCTTCAGCAGCATGGGGCGAAGCTGTTTTTTATATTCCTGGAGTTCTTCGTTGGTTTTGCCGTCGCAGCGGTTTACGATACAAAGCTCCGAATTTCTCAGCAAAGGCCCCATCAACGGGCGCATATTTGCAAGGTACGCCCCCAGAGTACTCCCGTCCATAACAGTGATCTGCTGATAAAGGACCCAGCCGTCAGGAAGACCCAGCAGACCGGGATCGCTCCACATACCATTGTACTCGATCAGGACCCTTTCGGCCTTTGTCATTGCGCCAAGCTGGGCGAGATATTCTTTCGTCAGTACCTCCCTGGTTTCCGCTATGACAAGATGTGTTTTTTCCCGTTTCAGGAGCTTCGGATCGTATTCCACTTCACCTTCTTCTCCTACGATCAGAAGTGTATGACCGTCGATATGGAAGTACTCTTCCCCGAGCGTATAGGCAATAAATGAAGTTTTACCCGCCTCCAGGAATCCGTTGATCAGGAAGACCGGTATTTCATTGCTTTGAATTGTATCAGCCATGTTAGATCACACCTCACAGGCATTCAGAAAAAAAGTCCTTTAAGTTCTTCTTCCTTCAGACCGCTGCCGATAACGCAGACTCTTCCGGTATAATCCGGCATACCCTCCCGGATCTCGTACTCGCCGGGGACCATATCGAAATAATACCAGGTATCCGCATCCGCAGCCTTCAGCATGCCCTTTGAACGAAGAATGATCTCGTGTTCCTCGTTTGCCAGTTTTTCAAGTGCTTCCTCCAGCTTTTCTCGTGTGATCGGCGGAACATTGGTCCATCCGTAAGATTCAAAGATCTCATCGGCATCATGCCCGTCATGATGATGATGATGGTGGTGATGGTGTTCATGTTCATCCTCATCGTCATCATCGTGATGGTGGTGGTATTCATGCTCATCTTCCTCGTCATCATCGTGATGGTGGTGGTGGTGATGTTCAAGCTCATCTTTCTCGTCATCATCTTCATCGTGATGGTGCTGATGATGATGATGTTCATGCTCATCTTTCTCGTCATCGTGATGATGATGGTGATGATGATGGTGATGCGCCTCATGTTCTTCTTCGGACTCACCATCCGGCTCGGAGAGCGCTTCCATTCGCATCTGCTCAAGCATATCGTCACGCTTTTCGATGATCTCAAGAAGCCTTGCGCCGCTTAAATCTGCTACAGGAGTCGTAATGATCTCCGCGGAAGGATTGAGCGCGCGTATCATCTCGACATCAGCGTCGATCACATCCTGCGAGGTGATGTCCGTACGGCTCAGGACTACTGTGCCGGCGTACTGCACCTGATTGTTGAAAAATTCGCCGAAGTTTCTCATGTACATCCGGCACTTTTTGGCGTCAACTACAGTCACCGCAGAATTCAGCACGACATCCAGGTTGGCCGAAGCATCCGTGACAGCTTTCATGACATCTGAAAGTTTACCTACACCGGAAGGTTCAATGATCACCCGCTCCGGCGCGAATCGTTCGATCACCTCACGAAGGGCCTTTTCAAAATCGCCGACGAGGGAGCAGCAGATGCACCCCTGCGACATTTCCCGGATCTCGATACCGGCGTCTTTCAGAAAACCGCCGTCAATAGCGATCTCGCCAAACTCATTCTCGATCAGGACAACCTTTTCGCCCTGCAGTGCCTCGCTCAGAAGCTTTTTGATAAATGTCGTTTTACCTGCTCCCAGAAAACCGGAAATAACATCGATCTTAGTCATGATAAAACATCTTCTTTCTTAATTAATCTCTCTAATACTGCTGTCAGAGTTTCTGCACACCGATCTCCAGGATCTCCCCGTTGATCTCCCAGCTCTTTGTATAGCCGGAAGGTGTGGTCTGCTCCACCCTGTCAGCGAGGCAATCGTGACTGATGCTGTCTCTGTAGGCATCGATCACATCATACAGGACCGAAGAGCCTTCATATGTGACCATGATATGGTCGGTCACTTCAAATCCCGCCTCTTTGCGCATGGTCTGGACCTTGGAGACTATTTCACGCATATAACCTTCTCTTATCAGCTCCTCACTGAGATTGGTATCCAGCACAACGGTGGTATGAATATCTTCCTCTGTCACGAATCCGCCCTTCTGCGCGGCATCGATCAGGAGATCGTCCTTTCCGAGTTCAATGGCCGTTCCGTCCGGTGCGGTGAATTTCAGCATGCCGACTGCATTGAGCTCATTCATGGCATTGCTGCCATCGATCTCGCTCAGGTATTTGCGGATAACGCCGAGATTCTTTCCGTACTTCGGGCCCAGGGTCTTCAGCTGCGGTTTGAAGGTATATGCGGTAAAATCACTTACATCGTCCCGGAACTCAACTTTCTTAACGTTGAGCTCATCCTCGATAATATCGATATAGAAAGGTGCAAGCTTTTCTTCCTTATCCGTCCGTACAAACATGGAGCCGATCGGCTGGCGGTTCTTTAGGCCGGAAGCATTACGGGCTGCGCGTCCCAGTATGACGATATTCAGGACCTCGTCCATTGACTTCTCAAGATCCGCATCGATCTTCGTTTCATCGCAGGCCGGGAAGCTGCAGAGATGGACCGATTCCTTTGCCGCAGGATCTACAGAACGGATCATGTTCTGATAGATGGCTTCCGTCATGAACGGAATGAACGGTGCAGCGCAGAGAATGGTGTTATACAGTGCAGTATACAGCGTCATATAGGCGTTGATCTTATCCTGCTCCATACCTTTCTTCCAGAAGCGCTCACGGCTCCGGCGGACATACCAGTTAGAAAGATCATCCGTAAACTCTTCCAGCGCGCTGCAGGCCTCGGGGATCCGGTAAGCGGACATATTCCTGTCTACAGAACGGATCATGGAATGCATTTTCGAAAGGATCCAGCGGTCCATGACGGTAAGGCTCTCATAGTCAAGCGTATACCGGGTCGGGTCGAATCCATCGATGTTTGCATACAGGATATAGAATGCATAAGTGTTCCAAAGCGTTCCCAGGAACTTTCGCTGTCCTTCGGTGACTGCCTTTCCGTAGAAACGGTTCGGGAGCCAGGGCGCGGAATTGGTATAGAAATACCAGCGGATGGCATCTGCTCCGAATTCATCCAGCGCTTCCATCGGATCAACGGCATTGCCCTTCGATTTGGACATCTTCTGTCCATTTTCATCCTGAACATGTCCGAGAACGATCACGTTCTCATATGGTGCCTTATTGAAAAGCAGCGTGGACTCCGCGAGCAGGCTGTAGAACCAGCCTCTCGTCTGGTCCACCGCCTCGGAAATAAACTGTGCCGGGAATTCCTTCTCAAAGAGTTCCCTGTTTTCAAAAGGATAGTGATGCTGCGCGAAAGGCATGGCACCGGAATCGAACCAGCAGTCGATCACGTCGGGAATACGGCGCATCGGCTTACCGCAATCCGGACAGGTAATGAAGACCTTGTCGATATAAGGACGGTGCAGTTCGATATTGTCTCCGCTCCATCCCTTGTCGCCTGCTGCCTTAAGCTCCGCCAGCACTTCCTGATAATTCGGGCTCTTCTCCTTCAGCTCGGCACGGCTGCCGATGCATTCACGTTTGCCGCATTCACACTCCCATACCGGAAGCGGAGTGCCCCAGTACCGGTTTCGGCTGAGTGCCCAGTCCTGAACATTGGCGATCCATTCACCAAAACGTCCCTTGCCGATCGATTCCGGGATCCAGTTGATGGTATTGTTGTTGCGGATCAGATCATCCTTTACCTGGCTCATGGCGATATACCATGACTCTCTTGCATAATAAAGCAGAGGTGTGTTGCAGCGCCAGCAATGAGGATAACTGTGCTCGAAAACGGGCGCGTCAAAAAGCAGTCCTCTGGATTCAAGGTTCCGAAGGACCATAGGATCGGCTTTCTTTACAAATACACCGTCCCACTCTTCACCGTCAGTCATGTTGCCCTTGCCATCTACCAGCTGTACGAAAGGCATATCATACTTGCGTCCGACACGGGCATCATCCTCACCGAAAGCCGGAGCGGTATGAACGATACCGGTACCGTCTGTCATGGTAACGTAGCTGTCGACCTGTACGAAATGCGCCTTCTTATGCTGCTTTTCGGCGATCTCGGCAGCCCGCATGAAATTGGGTTCGTATTCTTTATACTCAAGCTCCCGTCCCGGCATGCGCTCGAGGATCTCGTATCCTTCACCGAGCACCTTTTCGCAGAGCGCTTCTGCCATATAATAGGTGTATCCGTCGGAAGCCTTGACCTTCACATAAGTCTCATCCGGATTAACGCAAAGGCCGACATTGGAGGGAAGGGTCCAGGGCGTTGTGGTCCACGCAAGGAAATAAGCGTCTTCACCCTTTGCTTTAAAGCGGACGATCGCGGACCGCTCCTTGATGTCTTTATAACCCTGGGCGACTTCGTGAGAAGAAAGCGGGGTCCCGCAGCGCGGACAATACGGTACGATCTTGAAGCCTTTATAGAGAAGTCCCTTGTTCCAGATCTCCTTCAGAGCCCAGAATTCCGACTCGATATAATCATCGTAATAAGTAACATAGGGATGTTCCATATCTGCCCAGAAGCCGACAGTAAAGGAGAAATCTTCCCACATTCCCTTGTATTTCCAGACATTTTCCTTACAAAGCTCCACAAAGGGACCGATGCCATAGGCTTCGATCTGGTCCTTGCCGTTAATACCGATCTGTTTCTCTACCTCAAGCTCAACGGGCAGGCCATGCGTATCCCATCCAGCCTTACGGGGAACCATTTTCCCCTTCATGGTCTGATAACGCGGGATCAGGTCCTTGATGCATCTGGTCAGAACATGCCCGATATGCGGCTTGCCGTTTGCTGTCGGCGGGCCGTCATAAAAGACGTAACTGGGATCTCCTTCGTGTTCTGTGATGGACTTTTGGAAAATGTCTTTATCTTTCCAGAACTCTTCTACTTCCTTCTCGCGATCCACGAAATTCATCGAGGTATCGACTTTGCTGTAAAGCGCCATTCTCATTCCTCCTCTGATAAATGGTGTCTTTGTTATTGATTCAGCTACTGCTGAAAAAGTATACACACATAATCAGGCTGAAAGAAGCCTTTCAACCTTAGACGAACTGTTATTATATCATAAAGAGCACACCGGAGCAAGGAAAACATCCGGTGTGCTCGGCAGATCCTATATCTGCAAAATCATCAGACCCTGTGGTACCTGTCAAGAAGCTCCTGCTTGAGATCGTAAAGCGGCTTGGAAAGGTCTACGTGCACTTCGTGAGGATTGACGAGGCGGGTCGATTCCTCCCAGAGCGTAGCTATGTCGGCAGCACATATCTTCTGCAGTTCACGGACAGTCGGACGGTCGCGGTACACGCAGACTCCATCCTTAAATACCGGGATCATCAGCGGCTTCATGGTATATGTGCCGGCAGTGAGCAGTGTCTTTTTCCAAGGTTCTATCGGATCAAACAGAAGAAGGTCTTCATTAATATCATAGACTTCGTCCGCAAGTGCAATGAGATCAGCCACGATCTTGCCGGTGTCCTTGCCATAGATCCGGTAGATCACTTTATCACCGGGATTCGTGACCTTTTCGGAGTTTTCCGAGATCTTGATCTTCGGGATCATCTTGCCGGTCTTGCGGTCTTCTATCGCTGCAAGTTTGTAAACACCTCCGAACGCCGGCGTGTCCTTGGATGTGATAAGGTTGGTCCCCACGCCCCAGCTGTTGATGGTGGCGCCCTGCGCCTTCAGGGATGCGATCAGGTTTTCATCAAGGTCGTTCGACGCGGAGATCACAGGATTCGGGAATCCGGCTTCATCAAAAGCTTTCTTGACCTGTTTGGAAAGATACGCCAGGTCTCCGGAATCCATTCGGATGCCGTATTTCTTCGGCGTAATGCCGGCTTCTCTCAGTTCCCGGAAGACCTGTATGGCATTTGGCAGACCGGACCTCAGGGTATCATAGGTATCGATCAGGAGCAGACAGTTGTCCGGATAGATCCTGGCATAAGCACGGAAAGCATCGATCTCGTTCTCAAAGGACATGATCCAGCTGTGCGCATGTGTTCCGAGTACGGGGATATCGAACATCTGTCCTGCAAGGACATTGGAAGTACCGACACAGCCCGCTATGACCGCTGCTCTCGCACCGTAGATCCCGGCATCCGGTCCCTGCGCGCGGCGAAGTCCGAACTCCATGACGCCGTCTCCTTTGGCTGCGTGTACGACACGGCTTGCCTTGGTGGCGATAAGCGACTGATGATTGATAATATTGAGAAGTGCAGTCTCGATCAGCTGTGCCTGCATGATCGGTGCCTTTACCTTGACTACAGGCTCTCTCGGAAACATGACGTTTCCTTCCGGGATGGCATAGATATCCCCTGTAAAACGGAATTCCCGGAGATAATCCAGAAAATCCGCGTCAAAGATCTTAAGCGATGCCAGATACTCTATATCTTTTTCAGAAAAATGAAAATTCTCGATCAGCTCGATCAGCTGTTCCAATCCGCAGCAGACCGCAAAGCCGTTATCATCCGGGTTGCGTCGGTAGAACATATCGAAGATCACGTTGACATTCTTCTCTTCTTCCCGGAAATACCCCTGCATCATGGTCAGTTCATAAAAGTCCGTCAGAAGTGTCAGGTTGCGTTCGCTCATTTGTGCACTCTCCTGTGGTTTTAATTGTCATTATGAGTATAACAGAAATCCGACAAAAAAACATCCCGAACATATATCTTCAGCCAAGGTCTTCCATGGGATAACGCCAGCGTATCCGCCTGTAAACCGCAAAACCGACAAGTATGGCCAGGATCCAGCTGACAGGCCAGACGATGACTATCGTCTCATAATAATGCCAGCGGACAAAGACCGTGTGCAGATAAAGGATCCGGAATACACAGATACTGAAGACAGCAATGGCCATGGGCTCCACGGTATGCCCGAGTGCCCGCATTGCAGAACTGAAGGCATTCATGATCACCTCCAGCCAGTATGTGGACAGCATGATCACGACACGGATACTGCCTACTGCGATAACTGCCGCTTCGGAATTGTAAAGCGAGATCAGCTGCGCGCGGAACAGGACCATAAGCAGCCCGACAGCTGCCGATATCGGTGTTCCGCTCACAAGTACCGTCTTCAGGACCGAATCCGCCCTGCGGTATTTTCTGACACCTATATTCTGGCTGGCAAAGGTAAGTCCTGCCGCAGAAAAGGCGTTGACCACTGTAAGAAGAAATCCCTCAAGATTGGCTGCAGCCGCGTTTCCGGCTATAAATACAGCTCCGAAACTGTTGACGGAAGACTGGATCATCACATTTGCGATACCAAACATGCTGCTCTGTATACCCGAAGGAAGTCCGAGGCGCAGCATATCCTTCAGGGACTTTTTGTTAATACGGAGCTTTCCGGGATAAAGCCGCAGACAGGACTCCTCTTTCGCGAGCGCATTAAGGACCAGGCCGGCAGACATGTAATTGGATACAGCCGTGGCAATTGCAACGCCTGCAACCCCCAACCCGAGGCCGATGACCGTGACCAGATTAAGTGCCACGTTCAGGATCCCGGAGAACAGCAGATAATACATCGGACGCCGGGTATCTCCCACTGAACGCAGTGCCGCCGAGCCGAAATTAAAGCTGATCACGGCAGGAAGGCCCAGCAGATAGATCCTGAAATAGGAAGCTGACATTTCCGAGATCTCCGAAGGGGTATCCATGGCATAAAGGATCTTATCTGTGAACAGGATGCCCGCTGTGCCAAAAGCGATCCCGGCAAGGATGGAAAAAGCGACCGCTGTGTGTATGCCAAGGGATACCTGCTCTTTTCTTCCGGCAGCATAGCCGGACGCAAAGTATATGTTGGCACCGACGGAAATACCGATGAAGAAATTAACGATAAGATTGACCAGGACCGTGGTGGCGCCGACAGCAGCCAATGCTCCCGCCCCGGCATATCGCCCGACAATGATCACATCCGCTGCATTGAACAGCAGCTGCAGGGCATTGCTCAGACAAAGAGGCAGGGCAAAGACCAGGATCCTGGGAAGGAGCGGTCCATGCAGCATATCGATTTCATGCGAACGCGATCTCAGCATAAAGATAGATGACCTTTCGTTTTATACGTTCGAAGCATTGTACATCGGAGGATTTACTTTTTCAAGATATTCATCTAAAATGATGCAAACAGCAAAAGAAAAAAGGAGCGGATCTTCACATGAGTATACATGGATCAGAACAGCTTACCAAAACCGACGTCGCACGCATTGAGGCAGAGATCGAACACCGCCGTATGGTAGTGCGCCCCGCAGCACTGAAAGCGCTGAAAGAAGCCAGGGCAATGGGTGACCTGTCCGAAAACTTTGAATACTACGCTGCCAAACGCGATAACAATATAAATAACAGCCGCATCCGTTACCTCGAAAAGATCCTTCGCAACGCCACCGTGATCGCGGAAGAAGCGGATGAAACAAAAGTCGGGATGAACAATACGGTCGATGTCTGGTTTGAGGAAGATGATGTTACAGAGACATACCGCATCGTGACCTCTATTCGGAGTGATTCCCGTAAGCGGCTGATCTCAAACGAATCTCCGCTCGGGAAAGCACTCATGGGACACAAAGTCGGTGACCGCATTCAGGTAAGCATCGACGAAAACACATCCTATTATGTGGAGATCCGGGGCCTTCAGAAAACAGGCGAAACAGATACCGACCGTATTCAAAGTTATTAAAAAGGTGCTGCATGCAGCACCTTTTTTATATGAGACTGGTGTATTCGTTTGTAAAGTATATGGCACTGTGTCCGAGCGCACTCTGAACTTTGTGGATGTCCTCCCCGTTCTTGAGAGCGTATACCGCATAGCTGTGGCGAAGGGTATAAGGGGTTATCTCTTCCTTCAGCTGTGCTTTTTTGCCATATCCCTTTAAGATCTTCCAGAATCCCTGCCGGGTCATCTTCTCGCCCTGACAGCTCACAAAGAATGTACCGTCATCCGGTTTATCCGCGATGAGCTGCGGTCTGGTGATCAGATAATAATCCTGTATGGTCCCGGAGATATCTTTCCGATATGTGACCGTCCTTTCGCGTCCGCCGCTTCCCTTTACACGGACCGTACGCTTCTTGAGGTCAACATCTTCTGTGCGAAGTCCGATCAGTTCTGATACCCTCATACCGGTGGAAAGCATCATCTCCAGCATAGCCCGGTCGCGCATCCCTTTTAAAGAGGTGGTTTCAGGCTGCTTCAGAAGCCGTTCGATATCAGAATCCTCTGCGATCTTTGGCGCTTTCCGGATCACCTTCGGTGCTTTGAGCTGTACGGAAGGGTCGTTAAACACATACTTTGATGCGAGCGCAAAAGCGAAAAACTGACGGATGGAAGCAACACAGCGTGAGATCGTAGCGTTAGACCTGTGCTGCGATCCCAGATGGCGGATATATGCCTGTAATTCCTCCAGGCCGATCTCTTCTATACTGCTGATCCCCTTCTTGGAAAGCCAGCTGAACATCAGACGAAGGTCTCTGACGTAAGATATCCTGGTGTTCGGTGACTTCCCGAGTTCCTTATCTATATAACTATCAAATTGCCGAAGCAGTTCTTCCATAATCCCAAACACTCTCTGCACCGCCTTTAGATGTTGATAAAAAACAGCGCAAGGCTAATTATATTAAATAATACGATGCTTGACAAGTTGGGAATATTGTATAAATTTATAGCAGAAATTTCGTGATTGTTTATGTCAACTTATCTATTGACACTCCCCATCTGTTTTATTTCCATTGGTCACGCCATTCTTTTTGGCGTTTTTTCTGCTGCATACGAAATTTTATATCACTGAATATATTGCCCCCATGCATGTTTCCCCTGTTGACTGCCAGATAGAAAAGGATCACGGGAATGAATGCGGCAATAATGGAAATACGGGTATACATGATCCCGTAAACACGGCTCATACTGTCCCCGAAAATAAAATAGAATATATACAACGCAGCCTCGATCAGTGCAAGATACCCGGCTTTGATCGGAAGAAGGAAGAACAGCAGGATCGTGGAATCCGCATACATGATGGAAAATGCCATGAAAACGGAAAAATGAGTAAATACAGGCAGAAACGGTACATTATTACCGGTCAGAAGGTAATACAGAATATCCCCAAGCTCACCGATCAGGATACTGCCAAAGAAATACACATTGTACTCGAACTCTCCCATCGTTCGCTCGACAGTCGTAGCAAAGCTGTAATAGATCAGTATTCCCAGAACAGCATTGAACAGGCCGCCGCTTACCGGAGGATACAGGATCGCCGTCACGATGCGCCAGACCTGTCCGTGCAGCACCTGCCGCGGCAGGAAGGACAGATAGTTGATATACAGTCCGCCCATGCCGGATGCAAGAAGCAGATATCCCACCGCAAAACATATGGATACATACACTGCAAGATTGCGGATCGCATAACGCTGGTACTTTATTTTCATTCTGTAAAAAAAGCTGCTCATATTCTCTGCTGTACTCCTGCCTGTCTCTGAGGTTTCCTTCAGTATCGGAAAATTGATTTGAACACATGATACCACAACCTTCTTTCAAAAGAAATGTACTTTTTTCTTTACGGTTTTTTAATCTTAATTTGATGGCATTCCCGCCTGTTCATGTGTTATAATGTCTCCTTGAAATGATATCAGATTGCAGTATGGCGGTTTTTTGAAATAAACGCCGTCATTTTGTTATATTCAAAAGGTTATTTATGGGCAAGGATTTCAGATTAGGTATTGATATTGGTTCAACAACTGTAAAAGTTGCTTTTGCTGACGAAAACAACCGTGTTCTGTATTCTGACTACCGCAGACACTATGCAAACATACAGGAGACACTGGCTGACCTTCTCAGTGAAGCGCGTACCGCTCTCGGATCTGTTTCGCTGCGCGCAGCCATCACAGGTTCCGGCGGTCTGGCTCTCTCAAGAGCTCTCGGGCTTCCTTTTGTACAGGAAGTCGTAGCAGTATCCAGCGTATTGAGTTTCCGCTCTCCGGAATGCGACGTTGCCATTGAGCTGGGCGGTGAAGACGCAAAGATCATCTATTTCACAAACGGCATCGATCAGCGCATGAACGGCATCTGTGCCGGAGGCACAGGATCATTCATCGACCAGATGGCAGCCCTTCTGCAGACGGATGCGGCGGGTCTCAATGCCTATGCCGCCAATTACAAGGCTATATATCCGATCGCTGCCCGCTGTGGCGTTTTTGCAAAATCCGATATACAGCCGCTGATCAACGAGGGTGCGACCCGCGAAGATCTCTCGGCGTCGATTTTCCAGGCCGTCGTAAATCAGACCATCAGCGGACTCGCATGCGGAAAGCCCATACGCGGACATGTTGCCTTTCTGGGCGGCCCCCTTCATTTCCTTCCGGAACTTCGCAACGCTTTTATACGCACGCTGCAGCTCGATGACGAGCATGTGATCGCGCCCGAAGACAGCCATCTTTATGCTGCTACGGGTGCCGCCTTTGCGATTCCTGCGCCCGGACAGAAAAGCACTTATAAGGCCACGGAACATGTTGATCCTATCGACATCACCACCCTCGAACAGAAACTTCGTGACCATGTGGACATGCAGACAGAGATCAAGCGTCTCGATCCCCTGTTCATTGATGAAGCGGCTTATCAGGCATTTCTTGACAGGCATGCGAAAAGCGATGTCAAGACTGCTCCTCTCGCGGATTATCAGGGTCCTGTCTTTCTGGGGATCGATGCCGGTTCCACAACGACCAAACTCGCGCTGATAGGTGAAGACGGATCCCTGTTGTATAAATTCTACTCCAACAACAACGGATCTCCGTTGGATACAGCCATCCGCAGTTTTCGTGAGATCCGTGATCTGCTGCCTTCCGGTGCCCATATCGTTTATGCATGCTCAACAGGTTATGGAGAGCAGCTGATCAAAGCTGCCTTTAAGCTTGACGAAGGTGAAGTCGAGACCATCGCGCATTATAAGGCTGCCGCATTCTTCGATCCGGATGTGGACTGCATCATCGATATCGGCGGTCAGGATATGAAATGCATACGCATCAAGGATCATGCCGTTGATTCCGTACAGCTGAATGAGGCCTGCTCCTCCGGATGCGGCTCATTTATCGAATCCTTTGCCAAATCTCTCGGGTATTCTGTTATCGACTTCGCAAAAGAAGCACTCTATGCCAAGAGCCCGACTGACCTCGGCACCCGCTGTACGGTGTTTATGAATTCCAATGTCAAGCAGGCACAGAAAGAAGGCGCTACCGTAGCGGATATTTCTGCCGGCCTGGCTTACTCGGTCATAAAAAACGCGTTGTATAAGGTCATTAAGATCAGCGATGCCCGTGATCTCGGCAGGCACATCGTCGTTCAGGGCGGCACTTTTTATAACGACGCTGTTTTACGCGCATTTGAGAAGATCGCCGATTGCGAAGCCATCCGTCCGGACATTGCAGGCATCATGGGCGCATTCGGTGCCGCTCTGATCGCACGGGAACGTTATAACTATCGTCTTCAGGCAGGCGAAGATCCTGTCACCACGATGCTGTCTGTTGATGAGATCATCGATTTCAGTTTCACGACTTCAATGGGGCGCTGCGGACGCTGTGTCAATAACTGCGTACTTACGATCAATAAGTTCCCCGACGGGCGCCGTTATATTTCCGGCAATCGCTGTGAGAAAGCACTGGGCGGTGAGGCAGCCAATCGTGATATTCCAAACCTTTTCCGCTACAAGCAGACCCGCATGTTTGATTACGAGCCTCTCCCGGAGGATGAGGCCATCCGGGGCACGGTCGGTATACCTCGTGTTTTGAACATGTATGAAAACTTCCCGTTCTGGGCTACCTTTTTTAAGGAGCTCGGCTATCGTGTGATCTTAAGTCCGGAAAGTACGCGGAAGATCTATGAATTAGGCATGGAGACGATTCCATCCGAGTCAGAATGCTATCCTGCCAAGATCACACATGGTCATATCGAATGGCTGATCCGTGAGGGTGTGAAGTTTATCTTTTATCCCTGCATTCCTTATGAACGCAATGAAAGCCCGAACGCGGGCAACCACTATAACTGCCCCATCGTGACTTCCTATCCGGAAAACATCAAAAACAATGTTGACCTTATGGAAAACGGAGTGGATTTCATGTGTCCCTTCCTTCCCTTTACAGACAGGGAGGTGCTGACGGAGTCACTGATCAAGGCGTTTCGTCCTCTTTTCGGAAAAGGTACGAAGAAGCCCGCGCAGGATACCGCCGCGATCGACGGTACCGCAAACGCGCTGGCCATCCACGCTTCCGAAGCCGGTATCGAGCCCCTGAGCAAGGCTGATATCGTACGCGCTGCTTCCCTTGCCTGGGACGAACTGCTGCGGGCTAAAATGGATACGGAAAAGAAGGGCGAAGAAGTTTTACGCTGGATGAAAGAGACCGGTCATCGGGGTATCGTTCTTGCCGGCCGTCCCTATCATGTGGATCCGGAGATAAATCACGGCATCGCTGACATGATCACGAGCTACGGATTTGCAGTATTGACTGAGGATTCCGTAAGTCATCTGAGCGATGCGGACCGTCCTACCATCGTGACCGATCAATGGATGTATCATACCCGTCTGTACCGTGCGGCGACCTTTGTCAAAACACGTGAGGACCTGGATCTCGTCCAGCTCAATTCTTTCGGATGCGGACTTGATGCCGTTACCACCGACCAGGTCAATGATATCCTGACCGGTTCTGACAAGATCTATACTGTACTGAAGATCGACGAAGTCAACAACCTCGGAGCGGCACGGATCCGTATCCGCTCCCTCATCGCTGCGATCCGGGAGCGCGGCATGAAGAAATCGGTGCGAAGACAGAGATCCTCTTCCTATCGCCGTGTCCTTTTCACAAAGGAAATGAAGGAAGACTATACGATCCTCTGCCCGCAGATGTCGCCTATTCATTTTGATTTCCTTGAGCAGGCACTGCGCAAGTTCGGCTACAATGTCGTCGTTCTCAAAAATGACAACCGCAACGCGATCGATGCCGGACTGAAGTATGTCAATAATGACGCCTGCTACCCATCCCTGATCGTGATCGGGCAGATCATGGACGCTCTTCTTTCCGGAGAATACGATCTGGATAAGACAGCCGTTTTCATGTCACAGACCGGCGGAGGCTGCCGCGCATCCAATTACATCGGATTTATCCGGCGTGCTTTGGAGAAAGCCGGCATGCCCCAGATCCCTGTCATTTCTGTCAATGCCAACGGCATGGAAACCAATCCGGGATTTAAGATCACGCCCCTTCTCTTTGTCAAAATGATGCAGGCCCTGGTCTATGGCGACGTACTCATGCGTGTGCTGTATGCTACCCGTCCGTACGAAAAAGTGCCGGGAAGCGCCAACGGCCTCTACAGCAAATGGAAGAAGGTGGCGATCCGGCATCTTCAGAAAAACGGCGCGGAGATCAACGAATTCAAAAAGATCGTACGTACCATGATCCGCGATTTCGACAATCTGCCGCGTCTTGATATCGTCAAGCCGCGCGTCGGTGTGGTCGGCGAGATCCTGGTCAAGTTTTCACCTCTTGCCAACAACAATATCGTGGAACTCCTGGAATCAGAAGGTGCAGAGTGCGTCATGCCCGACCTGATGGATTTCCTTATGTACTGTTTCTACAACAACATCTTCAAATGGAAGTATCTGGGCAGTCGAAAATCCATCGTGAATATTTCCAATATCGCGATCAGCGGCATGGAAAAATTCAGGTCCACCGCCCGTAAAGAACTGATCCGCTCGAAACATTTCGGGCCGCCCTCTCCCATTGCGGATACCGCAAAGATGGCGAAGGATTTCCTGTCCCTCGGAAATCAGACCGGTGAAGGCTGGTTCCTGACCGGTGAGATGCTTGAGCTCATCCATGAAGGTGTCCCGAATATCATCTGTGTACAGCCGTTCGGATGCCTGCCAAACCACATCGTCGGCAAGGGTGTGATCAAGGAGCTTCGGGCAGCTTATCCGAAGTCCAATATCATTGCTATCGATTATGACCCCGGCGCTTCCGAGGTCAACCAGCTGAACCGCATCAAACTCATGCTGACGACTGCACAGAAAGCCTTACTGGAAGAAGCAGCCGAGGACGCCGCAGCCGGTATCTGATCCGATCTGACGTACGAAAAGCCCATGCACTGTTTAACGCAGCTGCATGGGCTTTCTATTGCTCTTTATAAGATGATCTCGTGATATTTGTTTCCGTCCAGCTCTTTCCAGCTGATCACGGTCCGGCTCCCGGTATCTTCTCCGCCTGATTCCATGACCATGTATCCGTGCAGGCTTCCGCCTTTCGGCAGGGATACGGATCCGGGATTCATATACCATACATACGCTTCTTCGGGGTCCGCCCCGTCCTGCGTGCTGCCGGCACCAAGCTTCTCCCAGGCCGGTACATGAGTATGTCCGTGAAGCAGGATATCTCCTGCCTGCAGCGGAGGAAGCGCATCCTTATGAAAATGATGTCCGTGTGTAGCAAAGACCATATGGCCGCCGCAGTACAGAATGCAGTATTCTGCCATGATGGGAAACTCCAGGACCAGCTGATCGATCTCGGCGTCACAGTTGCCCCTGACACAAAGAAGGCGGTCCCGGATGCCGTTGAGCATCGTGATCACTTCTTTCGGATCATATTCCGCCGGAAGTCCGTTCCGGGGACCGTGATACAGAAGGTCACCCAGAAGCAGTAAACGATCCGGCTCCTCCCGTTCAAAAGCCCTCATCAGTTCACGACAGTATAAAGTCGAACCATGTATATCCGATGCGATCATAAGTTTCATGGTCAGTCCAACCTCCTTTTTATTCTTCAGCGATCCAGGAATGGAACGTTTTCCACCGTCCGGAATAGAAACGCCACAATGTCACGATGCCGCGAAGTACAAGATCGATCAGCAGAGCATACCAGGCACCTCGAAGTCCCAGATGAAACACGAGCACGAACAGCAATGCCAAAGGCAGGCGGATCGCCCACATGCAGAGCATGGCGATCGGGATCGTGATCTTTGCATCACCCAGCCCCCGTAAGACACCGGAACCGACGATCGACAAAGCGAAGAACGGCTGGGCTACGCCTGCGATGCGTTCAGCCATTGCTGCATATTCCGTAACATCCGGATCGGGTGTGAACAGGCTGACAAACGGCCTGGCCAGGATCACCAGCAGCGCCCCCGTCACAAACATGACAGCCACTCCCGACCAGATGATTATGGCACCATAGCTGTGGGCGAGCTTTTCATTCCTGGCGCCGATGCTTTGACCGGTCAGTGTCGTGCCGGCAGCCTGATATCCATATCCGGGGTTGTATGAGATCGCCTCAGCAGTGATCGCGATATGGTGCGCGGCAAGCATGACGGATCCCAGAGAAGAAATGATCCGGATATACATGACCTGGCCGAAATTGATCGTCAGCCTTTCTCCTGCCGTAGGAAGAGCCACTTCAAGTATCTCCCGCATGTCCGACCGGACCAGACGGAAGCTCTCGGCAAGGCGGATATACAGACCGTTCTTTCTCCTCAGCATGATCACAAGGGCAGTGACACCGGACACTGCCGTAGAAAAACCGGTTGCCACGGCCGCACCCGTTACGCCCCATCCGGCTCCCCATATCATAAAACGGACCGGACCCAGCATGATCTCGCGGGAAGGATAGATCAGCAGAAAGTTAAAGATTATATTCAGAAGATTGGCAAGCGCCGTGATCTTCATGGGTGTGGAAGTATCGCCTGCTCCGCGGATCGCGCCGCAGGTCGCAAGCCCCATGATATACAGAGGATACCCTAAAGCAATGATCCTGACATAAGTCGTGGAAATGGGGCATATATCCTCAGCACCTCCCATCCAGACAGGGATCTTCACTGACAGCAGTTCAAAGACAAAAAAGAAAAAGAGTCCCAGGAACAGGCCGATCTTCATGGACTCCCGCGCGCCTCTGCGCGCACCCTCCCAGTCACCCGCGCCTACCCTGTGGGCAACCAGTACGGAACACCCGGCGTTGAAACCCTGTACAGTCGCATTGACCAGCCATCCCGGGGATGTGATCAAAGCAACTGCGGTCGTAGCATAGGCACCGATCGATCCCACCATAGCCGTGTCAACGATACTGACAAGGGTCATCAGCAGATTTTCCAGGATCACAGGGATCGCGATGCGGGTCGCCAGACGGATCTGCTGTTCTTTTGTCTGTACCTTGGTAATATCTTCCATTTCTCATAAAGAATCACCCATCCCGGACAAAGATGGGTGATCATAACGCTATAAAACTGTTGTGGTCAGTTAAGGACTTTCAGCCCATCTTCCACAAACCGGACCATTTCTCCCGGATCCACCACACTGCGGTGCAGAACAGGTTTCTTTCCGAGTTCCGCCAGCGGCTGAGGAACAGGGACGCCTGTCTTTGCGGAAAGAGCCTCCATATATGCAAACCCGTCCGCATCGGCTCCCAGGGTGCCGAAGATCGCTTCATATACGTCTTTTGCAAATTTGAACGGACTTGCTGTGGACAGGATCACTGTCGGGACCGCCGGCTCGCCTGAGTCTTTCCGCCCCTCATCCATCAGCTGGGCGACACGGTAGCCGACAGCTGTATGCGGGTCGATCAGTCTTCCGTCTTTTTCCCAGGCTTCACGGATCGCTCTTTTGGACTCTTCATTATCTGCATACGCTGCATCGAATGTCTCGTCCAGATTCCGCATCACCTGCTCCGAAACCTCAAAGCAGCCCTTTTCCGCAAGATCCTTCATCAGTCCCGCAACATAGCTGCAGTCTCCGTCCGCGGCATAATACAGCATACGCTCCAGGTTGGAAGATACCAGTATATCCATGCTGGGGGAGATCGTTTTTACAAACGGACGCTTTTTCTGATAAACGCCTGTGGTGAAGAAGTCCGTCAGGACATTATTCTCGTTGGATGCCACGACCAGCCGTCCTACAGGAAGTCCCAGGGTCTTTGCATAGTACCCTGCAAGAATATCACCGAAATTACCGGTAGGTACGATGAAATCGATACGGTCGCCAAAACTGACGATGCCGCGGCGGACCAGCTGTTTATATGCCTCGATATAATAAACGATCTGCGGAACAAGTCTGCCGACATTGATGGAGTTGGCACTGGACAGGCTGATGCCTTTTTCTTCCCTGATCCTGTCGGAGCACCGGGAAAAGATCTGTTTCACCCCTGTCTGACAGTCATCAAAGTTCCCCCTGACCGCCGCCACGTTTACGTTGGCACCCTCTGCTGTCGCCATCTGGAGATACTGTATATCACTTACGCCGCCATGGGGATAAAACACAGTGATGCCAATGTTTTCCGCATCCATGAATCCCGCAAGGGCAGCCTTGCCGGTGTCTCCGCTCGTTGCGGTGAGGATCATCACCTTCTCCTTTTTCAGCGCCTTGCTCATGAGCTGCGGGAGCATGCAGAGCGCCATGTCTTTAAAGGCAGAAGTCGGACCGTGATACAGTTCAAGGAGATAGCGGCTGCCGATGGGTGTCACCGGGGTAAGCTCCTTTGTTTCAAATTTGCCCCTGTATGCCTTGCTGATGCAGTCATCCAGTTCTTCTTTGCTGTAATCTGTGAGCAGTGCCCGGAACACCTCAAAAACGATCTGTTCGTAATCCAGATCCATAAGCGCTTTCATGTCCAGTCCGGCATCCTTCAGGTCATCACTGACATATAATCCGCCATCGGGACAGAGGCCTTTAAGAATAGCTTCTTTGGAACCGACCTTCTCCAGGCTGCTTCTTGTGCTGTGGTATAACATATTCATACTCCTGACTTAATCTTCATCCGGACCGACGAACTCTATCTCCTCCTGCAGCGCATCCCGAATGCCATCTTCATCGGATGATGATCTCTGCAGCATTTCCTTTGCAGTATTCCTTGCTTCCGGACTTACGGCACCTCCGGCGATCTTATCGATCGCTTCCGGGATGAGATCAAGCAGGCGTGTGAGGACATCCTGATTTTTCACATTTACCAGACGGGTCTTCCCATCCTGCAGGATAAGCATGGCGACAGGCGACATCTTTGCGCTCATAGCCCCTGCTCCGTTTTTCTTTGTATTGTTGTTCAGTGAACCGCTCGCAAGGCCTGCAGACACTTCCACCAACGGAACCAGAGTCGTATCTCCCAGCTGGATGGGCTCGCCGACAACAGTCTTCGACTGCATCAGCCCTTCCATACCGTTGAACAATGCCTGAAGAGTGACGCCGAGACCGTCATTGGTCAGATTATAATCTACTTTTACATTGTCGCTGATCTTTCCCATCACAAAACCTCTGTTTCTACAAAATCTCTTTTTCTATGATCGACCGCGTCTTCCTGTAAAGATTCCTGAGTCTTTTATCAAAGAAGACCCTCCCGACAGCCCAGGCCACGACCGCAAGCCGGACAGAACCCTTCAGGTCGCCCTCGGCATCATGCACGGCATTATCAAAATCCGGGATCACTTCTATATTATCCTTATAGACCGGATACAGAAATGCAGCAGCCTGCATGATCTGTCCTGTGGAATATGGTTCACCGGTTCCGAGAACGACCCTCCCATGCCCGTTGCGTGGGAGAAGTTCATGAATGAGCAGCAGGGCTTCCTTCTTCAGAAGTTTCAGTGCTGACCGGTTTTCTTCCGCTTTCCAGAGCTCTGCAAGCTTTCTGGCACCATCCGTGCGCTGTTTCACCATTTGCGCCAGAGACTTTACAGTTGTTCTGATGCTGTCCCATGCGTCGGAAATGCGCTTCGTCAGCCTTTGAGTAAACCCTTCCTGCTCCGTCTGGTCTGAAGGGCGTATGTCTTCTTCGGACGGCAGTTCAGCGGCTTCGACGGGGAGATCCATAGGCTCTGCAGGCGGGACGTTTACCGAAGCCGGCAATTCGTCATCTTCAGGCGGTCTGATATCGACTGCCTCAATGTCTCCCGGCTCTTCGTCCTTCGTTTCTTCCTTTTCCCCGCCGACCAGGGTCCTGACAGGGATCCCAAACACTTTGATCACGACACTGAATCCGCCTTCCGGGGACCCTTCCGGCGGTGTGCGGTGATAAGCCGCTACGATCTGAAGCATCCTGAAAAGCCAACCTGCCATGGCTGTACCATCGGGCACATCCGACAGATAGCTCCCGCTTATCCTGTACCGGATCGGTACAAACAAAATCAGCCCTGCCAGTATGAGTACAAGAATAAGCAGGCAGAGCAGCAAGATCCCTATCCATTTGACTATTGTCAGAAATAACAAAACTGATGGTACTCCTGCTCTGCTTTACATTCCGCCTTCCGTGATCACACGGATATTCTTTCTCATATAATCGATCAGTGAGATCAGTGTAAGCAGAACGACGACGGCAGTCAAAGCTATGACCGGACCCTTTCCAAGTATCAGGGGAAGTCGGGGAAGGATGAGGACCATGCACAGCAGCATCTGCGACACGGTCTTGAATTTGCCCCACCAGCTGGCTGCAATGACAATCCCGTTGTCAGCTGCAACAAGGCGAAAACCACTGATGATAAACTCCCTCGCTATAATGATGATCACGATCCATGAAGCCAGGGATCCCTCTGCTGTAAGCAGGATAAGCGCGGAACATACGAGCAGTTTATCTGCCAGCGGATCCATAAACTTCCCGAAATCGGTCACCAGATTATAGCGGCGCGCGATCTGTCCGTCAAGAAAATCAGTGAATGAGGCCACACAGAAGATCACGAAGGAGATCCAGCGAAACACCGTAAACCAGAGCGCTCTGCTCTCCCCTGCCATTGCCGCTTCACGCATCCCCGAGATACCCGCCGCTTCACGCGCCAGCACCATGCCTGTCTCCGGGATCTCCTGCATCGTTCCGCTGACCGCTGCCGCGCCGGTACCCATCCTGATACTGAGCAGCATAAAAATCACAAAAAAGGGTATCATCAATACCCTGAGACAAGTCAGCTTATTTGGAAGATTCATTTGCATCATAAGCTCCTTACACGTCCGCGGGCTCTCCCAGCAGATCATAACCGTGCGCGCCGGTCACCAGGACCCTCATCATATCGCCCGTCATATACCGCTTCTGTCCCGTCCGGACATAGATGAATCCGTCAATATCCGGTGCATCCATGTAAGTCCGCCCAACGTAAACATTTCCTTCGGGAAAAGAATTGCCAAACGGGAACGCATCCCCTTCGGATGGAGCGTCTTCAGTCAGACGTCCTTCGATCATAACTTCGTATACCTGACCGATCCTGCTCAATGCTTTCCGTGCAGCGATCTCCTGTTGGAGCTCCATGATCTCACCGCGTCTTATTGCTTTGGTTTTTGCTGAAATCTGATGACTAAATTGCGCGGCTTTGGTTCCTTCTTCTCTTGAATACTCGAAGTCACCGAGCCGGTCAAACTCCATTTCACGAACAAATTCAGTAAGGATCTTATGATCACGGTCTGTTTCCCCCGGAAAACCAGAAATCAGTGTTGTACGGATCACGATATCAGGGATCATCTTTCTCAGATATCCGAGTCGTTCCCTGATCTCCTGCTGTGTCGTCCGGCGTGCCATGCGCCGCAAAATATGGTCCGATGCGTGCTGTATCGGAATATCCAGATAGTGACATACCTTCGGAAGTGAACGGATCGCCTCTGTCAGTTCTTCGGTGATCTCTTCCGGATAACAGTACATAATACGGATCCAACGGATCCCATCGATGGCATTCAGCCTTTCCAACAGCTCCGGAAGGCACTTTCTGCCGTAAAGATCCGCGCCGTAGAGCGTAGTCTCCTGTGCAATAAGGATCAGTTCCCTGACCCCCTGTGCAGCGAGTCCTGCTGCCTCCGCTGTCAGATCTTCCATGGGAACAGAACGGTAAGAGCCTTTCAGCGACGGGATGATACAGTACGTACAGTGTTTACCGCATCCCTCGGCGATCTTCAGATACGCATAATGTCCGCCTGCCGTAATAAAGCGATCCCTGACCGGCTTTTCCAGAAATACATTTTCCGAAATATCCCGGAATGACTGCATGTGCAAAACGGAATGAGCGTCCGCCTCGCTTCGCTTCCTGAAATAAGCATCTGAGACTTCAATGATGTCCTGCCAGGAATTGGCTCCCATCACGATATCGATCTCGGGAAGCGTCTCCTGGATCTCTTCCTTGTAACGTTCGGACATACAGCCCATCACGATGATCACCGGAGGCTGCCCTTCTTTTTCCCGTTTCAGGTCGGTCACCTGTATCAGTGTTTCAACGCTTTCTTCTTTCGCGTCTTTAATAAAGCAACAGGTATTGACCACGATGATATCGGCTCTGTAAGGATCGTCTGTATATCTGTAGCCTGCCTCAAGCATCATTGCCAGGACTTTTTCAGAGTCTGCAAGGTTTTTATCACATCCGAGTGATATCAGATGTACATATCCTTTATGCTTTTTTCCGTTTCCGGATCCGGGCATCAGTTATCCTTTTCCGAATGCGTCACCCTGATCTTACCGGTATACAGCTCATCAATAGCTGCGGAAAGCGGCTTATCGTCGATCAGGTCCTCTGTGGTCGGAGCTCCGTCCACAAGCTGCCTTGCTCTCTTCGCTGCCGCAATGACGACGGAATACCTGCTGCTGATGATCGGTTCGTCAGAGCCGCTCTCGCGATTGACTTCATTGATAATATCCCTGTAGGTCGGATAAAGCATTGCCATATCAGTATTACCTTCTTTCTTCGTTTTGTCTCTTCTGTCAGTTGTTCATAGATGCGTAGTTTGCGCGCAGTTCCTTGCGGATATGTTCGAGAAACTCGATCTGGCTGCGCACCCGCATATGCTGGTCCTGGATCAGGTAATTCAGGTGCTTCGCTGTTTTGTCCAGGTTATCATTTACCAGGATATAATCGTACGCCTCAATGCCCTCTGCTTCCATGGCAGCCTTTTCAAGACGTTTTCTGATGACCTCTTCGGTCTCGGTGCCTCTCTTCCGGAGCCGTTCGATCAGCTCGCTGATCGTCGGAGGAGTAATGAAGACCAGGACAGATTCCGGATAACGGGCCTTGATCTTGAGAGCGCCCTGCATCTCGATCTCCAGGATGACATCTTTCCCTTTCGCCATTTCCTGTTCGACATATGCTTTGGGTGTGCCATAATAATTGTCTACATATTTGGCATACTCGAGCAGTTCTCCATTCTGGATCATTTCCATGAACCGCTCTTTTGAAACAAAGAAGTATTCCCTGCCTTCTTCTTCACCGGGACGCGGAGCCCGTGTCGTTGCGGAAACAGAAAGAGAATAATAATCGTAATTCTGCATCAGCTGCTTCATCAGCGTGCCTTTGCCGGATCCGGAAAAACCGGAGATAACGACCAGCATTCCCTTTTTGCGCAGGAAAGGATGGTGCTCGCGAAATCCCAGCTCGTCTCTTTCATCTTTCATGAATGCACCTCGCTCATGTTATAAAACCGTACAGCTTTATTCTATGTTCTGCACCTGTTCACGTACCTTTTCGATCGCCGTCTTCAACGCGATCGCTGTATCGGCGATCTGCAGATTGTTTGCCTTGGACAAAGTCGTATTGGCTTCCCTGTTCATTTCCTGTGCTATGAAGTCAAGCTCACGTCCGCAGCTGCCGCCCTTCTGCAGCTTCTTCTGCATGGCAGCGGTATGGCTCTGCAGGCGGACCATTTCCTCATCTGTGCAGACCTTGTCGGCAAAGATCGTAACTTCCGTCACGATCCGTCCTTCATCGGCTGTCAGTCCGGCATCGGAAAGTGTCTCCCGTACCTTATTGTACAGACGAGTGCGGTACTCCTCGACGACAGAAGGCGAGAAAGCAACGATCTGCTCCACGCAGTCCTGGATGAGACTGAGCTTGCCCAACAGATCCTTTTTGAGATTCGCGCCTTCCCGTTCGCGCTCGTCGCTGAAATTCTGTACCGCCTGCCGCACGACGGGCTCCAGAAGTTCCCACAGTTTTTCTTCATCGTCACTGCCTTCTTCAGTTACAAGAACATCCGGAAAGCGGGCTAAAACAGAAGCGTTGATGTCATTGGAGATCCCGAAATCCTGTTCCATCTGCCGCAGATGAGCCAGATACTCCCCGGCAAGAGAGTGATTATAGATCAGGCGTCTGCTTCCTTCTGTATAATCATCAAAGGTAATGTATACATCTGTCTTTCCGCGTTCGATATACTCTTTCAGCAACTGACGCAGACGCGCCTCAAAACAATTAAAGCGGCGCGGCATTTTTATGGAAAGATCAAGGTACCGGTGGTTGACGGATTTCATCTCAACGAGAATACGGTAATCATCTGTTACGGTTTCTGCGCGTCCGAAACCGGTCATGCTTCTGATCTCCGGCATAGAGTACTCCTTGTGGGGTCAAACTTTGTTTTATATAAGCCTGAAACTTATACTAATATATCAGACTTGTTCCTTTGGTTCAACGAGTATGCTGTAATTCGTGTGATAAATCACATACCCGGGCGCCGCACCGGGCACCCGTTTCAATTCCTTTTTCCGGACGTAATCCACTTCGACTTTTCCGGCTTTTTCAGCCTTTGGTCCATGTCCGGCATCTTCCCCGAAGGCGCCGCCGGCTTTGGAATACCACGCAGCAAGGGAAGCCGCTTCGAGGCATGTACGGTCCGGGAGTTCCCGATTGCCGGTCTTTGCGATCACATGAGATCCGGGTATATTCTTGGCATGGAACCACCAGTCGTTGTTGTCCGCTATCCTGAAATCCAGTTCTTCATTCTGGTAATTATTGCGTCCGACATAGATGTCAATGCCATCCGAACTGACAAAATGCAGAGGCTTGGATTTCTTCTCATCCTTACGGCTTCCTTTTGCGGATCCCGGCGGACGTCCGTTCTTCTGCCCGTCCCGCACATGACCGTGTATATAACCCGCTTCCGTCATTTCCCGGCGGAGCTCATTAAGGTCCGCTTCGCTTTCGCACAGGGAAAGAGATGCAGAGATGGAATCCAGATGCCACAGGGTCTGCCTGCTTTCTTCGATCTGTACGGCTACGGCCTCCCGTGTACGCTTCAGCTTCTGGTACCTGTCAAAATACTTCTTCGCATTTTCCTGTGCAGAGATCTGGGGATCCAGAGGGATCCGTATCTCCCGTCCTTCATCATAATAATTACTGCACAGAAGATGATCTTCGCCGCCCTGCAGCTCATAGCCGTACGTGTTCAGAAGCTCGCCCCAGATCCTGTATCGGTCGCGCTTATCCGTATCGGCATATTGCTTTTCCAAAAGATCGAGTTTGCGCGCGCTGCGCTCCGTAAGTGTCTTCAGGATATGTCTGATGTCTTCGGATTTGGAACGGATCCTGTTCTGTCTGTCTCTGCCGCCATAGAAGATCCGTATCACTTCCGACATGCTGTCATACGCCCTGGTATGCATTTGCCCGCCTTCGAGTGAATGCAGCCGGATCGCAGAAAACTCTGACAGACGTTCTCCTTCATATATGATGTTTGGCTGATACTCATCCGTCCGGACCGCATCCATGATCTCTGCAAAAGCCAGATAGATACGGTGCAGCTGACCGGGATCCAGGGAACCGTGCGGCAGATCCGGATCTACGCCTGCCCGGTACAGGATCTCTCCGGAAACCGATGGACTGAGCCCCGTTACAGACATATAGATCCGTTTATAGACACTGACGCCGCCGGTTTCAGGGGCATTGCCGCAGGAACCGCCGATCAGCGCTGAGAAAGCCGCCTCATCCCGGATAAGATCGACCGGATTAGCCTTAGCTGCCGCATCCGGAATGAAATACGGTCGTCCGGGCAGGACTTCCCGGACAGATGATGTCATATGTGAAATATGTTTGATGCTGTCAATAATAGTAAGGTCCGGCTTTGCAAGGATGATATTGGAATGCTTCCCCATCAGTTCACATATGAGATACTTCCGTCCGATATCACCCATTTCATCGATATGCTCGACTTCAAATACGATGATCCGTTCAAGGCCCTCGTGGATAGGCAGCTGCCCCGCACCATCGCTCATCTCTATCTTTGAGGAAGGCTGAAAGATCCTGGTGATGCGCCCTCCACCGATATGTTTTCTGAGGGTCATGCAGAAATTCGGCGCGGTCACAGGAGAAAGGGCATTTTCTTCCTGCAGGCAGACCAGGGGCATCGATGCATTGACTGAGATCATCAGACGGATCTGCTGACGGTTGATTTTCACCGTTAAAAGTAGCTCATCCTTTTCAGGTTGAGCTACTTTACTGATACTGCCCGTCAGCAGTCTGTCATTCAGTTCCTTCACTACAGCCGCAGCTGCAATGCCGTCAAAAGCCATATATTACTCTTCTTCCCAGTTGGTATAGTACTGCTGGACATCATCATCTTCATCCAGCAGATCCAACGTACGGCGAAGGTTCTTTACCATCTGCTCATCGGTCACCGAGACCGTATTCAGGGGGATCATCGCCACTTCAGCCTCTGCCATCGGGATACCTGCCTCATCCAGGGCTTCCCGTACCGCGTCAAAGTCATCGGGATCCGTCACGATCTCAAAACTGTCTTCCTCTTCCTTCAGGTCCTCGGCACCCGCTTCCAGGGCGATCTCCATGAGCTCATCCCCACTGCCTTCATACTCCTCACGATCGATGATGATCTGACCCTTCTTTTCAAACATGAAGGACACGGAATTCTGTGCGCCCAGAGACCCCTGACCTTTGGTAAATGCCGATTTGACATTGGCTGCTGTACGGTTCTTGTTGTCCGTCAGCGCGTCTACGATGATCGCAACACCGCCTACGCCATATCCCTCATAGCGCAGCTGCTGATAGTCTGTGCCGCCCTCTCCGCCGGCAGCCTTCTTGATGCCGCGCTCGATCGTGTCGTTGGGCATGTTGGCAGCCTTTGCTTTCTGGATCACAAACTTCAGCTTAAAGTTATTGGCCGGATCAGGACCTCCCTCCTTTACGGCAATGGCGATCTCCCTGCCGATAATGGTGTAGATCTTACCCTTTGCTGCATCGTTCTTTTCTTTCTTGGCACGAATATTGGCAAATTTGGAATGTCCTGACATAAGTATTCTCTCCTGTAAATAATGATTTGCTTAACTTAAATATTTTATCATTGATCCACTTCGATTGCAATGTTTCGCAGCCACTTTTTGCGTTTTACACGCCACAGCCCGAATACGCTCTTGTATATTTCTTCGATACATACAAGGAAATAAACGATATAGACCGGCAGATGCCAGACGAGTGCGCCAAGGAATGCCAGGGGCACTCCCACGAGCCAGACTCCGGAAGTATCGATGAACAGACACCATTTCGTATCACCTCCGGACCGCAGGATCCCGACGACAATGATCGTATTGAGCATCTTGGGTATAAAGACAATGATCAATACGCCCAGTATCTTCAATGTCAGGTCCTCCACTTCGGGACCGACCGCGAACAGCGACAGAAGCGGCCTGCGCATAAGCAGCAAAACACCCATCATCAGGACGGACATCACGACACATATCGTACAGAATTTGGCTGCGTGGTCTTCCGCCTCAGACAGTTTTCCGGCACCGAGCTCATTGCCAAGAATGACTGCAGTGGCTGAGGAAAGTCCGAACCAGAACACCATTACCAGTTCTTCGATCGTAGAGCTGATGGTAACGGCCGCGACCGCATTGTCTCCCATCCGTCCATAGGCGACCGAATATAAAGTCGTTCCGAGGCCCCACATGAATTCATTACAGATTACCGGGATCGATGTCGAAAAATAACTGCGGATGAACGGCCGGCTCCACCCTGTCAGCTCTGACAGGCTGCAGCGGAATATGTACTGTTCTCCCCTGTCATCCAGACCCGCATGCCTGTCGTATCCTCCGGGCATACGCACAAAGGAAATGACAAGCAGCAGTGATATGAATTCAATGATCCTTGCAGCAAGTGTTGCGATCGCGGCTCCTGCCACGCCGAGTCTGGGAGCGCCGAAATGGCCGAAAATCAGGGTATAATTCAGAAAAATATTGACCGCAATGGCCAGGATCGATGTATAGACCGGCTTTTTTGCTTCCCCGACAGTACGCATGATCTGTGTCATGGCTACATTTACAGCGGTGAACCAGTACGTAAACACGATGATGCGCAGATAAATGATACCCAGTTTCTGTGCGTCTGTGCTGTTCGTAAAGATACGCATAACGACATCCGGCGCGAAAAAACCGGGCAGCATAAACAGGATGGCCCCGATGGTGGCCATAATAACTGTCAGTCCCAGAACTTTCCGGATATTCCTGACATCACGGTTGCCGTAAAACTGTGCGGCAAGGACACCGCTGCCGGAACAGATCCCGAAGACCAGCAGGCCGAAAACAAAGAAGTATTTGTTTGCAAGTCCCACTGCCGCAAGGGCTGTTGCGCCAAGGCTGCCGATCATTATGGTGTCGATCATATTGGTGACTGTGTTCAGCAGGTTCTGCAGGGAAACAGGGAGCGCAATGGTCACGACCTTGCCAAGAAAGATCCGGTCGGAAAATGTATCCCGCACGGATCTGAAGAGTTTGTTGCTATAGGATGTATTTAACAGTTCGTTCATCAACGGTTGATGTATTTGCGGGGAACTCTCCGGCTTATGTTGCAGGTGATCTCATAGTTGATCGTGCCATACCTGCCTGCCAGCTCCTCCGCGGTGATCTTTTCCTGTCCCGCTGCACCCAATAGGATCACGGGCACGCCGGGAAAGATCTCCCCCTCCGCAAAGCCGCTCAGGTCGATCATCATCTGATCCATGCAGATCCTCCCCAGGATCGGGCATCGTCTGCCGTTCACCAGCACTTCTGTCCCTTTAAGAGACAGGCTTCTGGGATATCCGTCCGCATACCCGATACAGACTGTACCGATCCTCATGCGGCGGTCTGCGGTAAATCGATATCCGTAACTCACAGAAGTGCCCGCTTCTATTTCCTTGACATGGGTGATGTACGCATACCATGTCAGCGCAGGCGACAGCTGCACATTTTCCTTCTGTACCTCTTCCGACGGATACATGCCGTACAGCCCGATACCGGCGCGTGCCATTTCAAATCCTTCCAGACCGATCCCGTCAATGATGGATGCCGTGTTGGCACAGTGCCATATCGGGATCCTGATCCCGGCTTCTTCCGTCATGGCACGGAATCTGCGGAATTTATCGAGGGCTTTCATAGCTTCTGCTTTATCACTTTCATCCGCAGTGGCAAAATGCGTAAATATCCCATCCACACGGATGTTGGACATCGAACAGATCGCGCGCAGTATCGCGAGTCCGTTTTCATCAGGCGTAAGGCCGATCCGGGACATGCCGGTATCGACCGCGATATGAATGTGCGCGCAGCCGTCATTGAAAACGGTATCCTCCGAACCATCCTGCCCGCCTTTCTGCTTCCGCTCATTTTCCCTGAGCAGAGCAACGATCTCCCCGGCCTTGTCGCCTTCGGCTTTTGCCCGGGCTTTTATGTCATCCGAATCCGATCTGCGTTCCGCATCATATGCGGCAGCGTTCTCATTGAGCTGGACAGCTCTTTCCAGGGTAAAGACCGTCTGTGTCAGTCCGTATCGGAACGTATCCTCATCATCCCCTGCGAATACGGGTCCGAGGATCAGGATCGGTGCTTTGATGCCGCCGGCTGTCCTGAGCTCGATCCCCTCGTCGATACATGCCACAGAATACATACAGGCTATCCCTGCCAGAGCATTGGCCACCTCGCAGGCACCGTGTCCGTAAGCATCCGCTTTAACGGTTGCCAGCAAGCCGATATCCGGGTTTACAGACCTCGCTGCCCTTGCAAGTGATTCCATATTGCTGCGGATCGAAGCAAGGTCTACGATCGCGCCTGTCCTGCTGAAATGCTGTTGTCTGTTCTCCATCCTGCTGCCCTCTGTCATACTATGAAATAACGCACGCGGCCGATCTGCCGCCGTTCATTCTCCGGATTCAGCCACTGCAAATGCAAGCACATACTCCGAAGTATCTGCTATGGAAACATGAATATCTTCCGCATGGATCTCTTCGGCTCTTTTCAAAGCGCCGCCATAAAGCTTTACATACGGCTTCCCGAGATCATCCCGGAGCACTTCGATCTCCCCGGGACCGAATCCCCGGAATCCGGTTCCCAGCGCCTTGGCTGCAGCTT
>JAEEGL014770019.1_pt1 | contig 44850 bp, 37 predicted proteins | sample 9134231 | NCBI WGS metagenome assembly JAEEGL01 (sample SAMN16246548, study PRJNA631951) | gut metagenome | biome: gut microbiome; feature: rumen; material: fiber-attached | host: Bos | place: Iran: Karaj | collected 2018-10 | reverse complement strand
CTTTCTTATTCAAAACTAATTTTCCTAAATAAACTCCAATAATAAAGATTGGCACTCTCGTTAACGCAATTTCAATTCTTTGATATAATCCATAATTTAAATTATATAACATAATAGTTCCTAAAATAACCACTATTAATAATGATACTAATCCCTTCCAATCATATTTTGAAATGATTTTATGAAATAACGGATATAGCAAATACAAAACAATAATTAATGAAAAATACCAAAAATCACGATTCCCATTAATATAAAATGATATTAATAGCAAATTAGTAATAAATACCCCAATCTTTGTTTTTATATATAAATAATAAATTGTTGCCACAATTAAAAATGATGGTAGTATCCTTACTAATCTTTTTTTATAAAATTCACCCAAATTACTATTTTTAGAAAATGAAAAATATAAACCAACCGCCGATAATATTAAGAAAATATCAACTCCAATATTACCTGTTTTACGCAAATATAATAGTATTTCTCCAAACGTACTACTTCCAAATTTATATGAATAACAATGAAAAAAAGCAATTATTAAAGCGGAAAAGCCCATTAATACACTTCTTGCTAAACTTATATTATATAAACTCCATTTTTTATTCATAATTCCTCCACTTAAAATAGATAGATTATTAATCTATCTATTTTCATTTAAATAAGACCCAATACCCCTCGCAAAAAGTGTTGCGCATGTTTTTCTTGAAGGTTGTTTATACATATCTTCAAAAACATTAGCCTCTCCCAACAACTCTTTATCATATTCTTTTTCTTCAATCATATTAAAATAATTATTAAGAATCTCTTTAGCTTCATCTATTGTTTTGCCTATTAACATATCACTTAATATTGATGTGCTTGATATTGCTATAACACATGCTTCACCCTGAAACTTAATATCCTCTATTAAATTATCTTTTAATTTAACATAAATATTAATATTATCAATACAGCTTTGATTATTGCTATTAATCATTATATAATCATCAGTATTCTCAGGAATCATTCGATTTTTAGCATCTTCATAATTATCTAAAATTATTTCTCTTTTTATTTCACTATCCATTAAAGTATCTCCTTCCAAATATTCTTACTATTTCTAAGAACATTAATAAGTAGATCAATTTCATCTTTAGTATTATAAAAACTTAAACTAATTCTTACCGTATTAGCAACATCAAATACATTATTTGTAAGTTTTGCACAATGATTTCCTGCTCTTACACAAATATTATATTTATCTAAATAGATTGCTGTATCTTGACTAAATACCCCATCAATATTGAAGGCAATGATGGCTGCTTCATTATTTTTATTATATATCTTAATAAAATCCAACTCACTAAGTTTATCAACTAAATATTTTCTTAATTCCCTTTCATAATCCTGAATCTTATCAAGGCCAATCTTACTAACATATTTAATAGCCTCACTAAGACCAAGCACTCCTTCGATATTAGGTGTCCCTGCCTCTAACCTATCCGGTAAATCCTTTAATTCAACATAACCATCCTTATTAAAGATTGCATTCATTCCTCCACCATAACTAGTTGGTACTAAATCTTTTAATAAATCAAATTTACCATATAATACCCCAATACCTGTAGGTCCATATATTTTATGACCAGAAAATGCCATAAAATCAATATCCATATCAATAACATCAATTTTAGTATGAGCAATACTTTGAGCAGCATCAATCACCAATAATATATTATGATTATGACATATCTCACTGATCTCTTTAATATTTCTAACATCACCTATAACATTAGTAATATGTGCCAGTGATACTACTTTTGTCTTATCAGTAATTGCCTTTTTCAAATTATCCATAGTAATCTCATTGTTTTCATTTAGTGAAATATATTTAACTACTATTCCCATTTCTTTAGCTAACATAAACCAAGGTAAAACATTCGATGCATGTTCCGTTTCAGTAATTAATACCTCATCCCCACTAACCAAATGATTTTTAAAGTAGCCAAAAACTATTTTATTAAGGGAATCTGTTGTTCCGCTCGTAAAAACTATTTCACTAGGATGCTTTGCTCCAATAAAATTAGCAATTACACTTCTTCCCTCTTCATACATATCTGATACTTTTAAACTATTTTTATAATCACCGCGATGAATACTTGAAGTATATATGTTGTAATATTCATCTATCTTATTTCTTACACAGTCAGGTTTTAAAGTTGTTGCTCCATTATCAAAATAGACCATTTTACTATCATTTAAAATGGTAAAATCTTCTCTATTCATACCTCACCTCCAATACATATCTATAATATCCATTATTTTCTTTCTATTCTCAAAATCGATACTTAAAGTGCCAATAATATAACCTTTAATTAATAACTTTAAAGTATCATTATAATTAATACCCTTACTCATTAAATAAAATACTTGATCATCCTTAAATGAGCCTATTACCGATCCATGTTTAGCACTAACATCATCTAGATCAATAAACATATTAGGACTAATTTGAGCATCACACACTCCCATCGTTACTATTCTTGTATTTTGATCGAGTACCGATTTTATGGCATCTTTTTTAACATTACTATTAATTATAAAATTCAAAATACTATTCTTTAAAGCTATAGAACGATTAATAATATTACTATATGTCCTCTCACTTAAATGATTAATATTAATCGTATATCGTTCCTCTTCCTTACAAATATTTGCAAAATGATAATCAACCTTGGCATTTTCCCTTAATAAATCAATATCAATTGTTTCTAAAACGCTCTTATTATTATAAAACTTAACAATCTCCAAACTACCATTAACAAAATACTTATTATGATTATCTAATTTCTTATCATAACTTACTTCAATTAATTTAACATTTGCATTAATTATAAATTCTATTTGATATTTACCATTTTCAGTATATTCTAAAACATATTCTCCATCATTATCAATTGTAATCTTATTGCCAAGTATTTTTACATCTTTACCAGTTATTTCATTTTTTGCTAATAATATTTTATTCATGACTTTCATCACCAAGCATAATATTTGACTTAGCTAAGTACTCATTATAACCATTCTTTTCAATCTCCTTGGCTAAACCATAGTCACCCGTTGCCAATATCTTACCATTTGCTACAATATGAACATAATCAGGTTTAATATAGTCAAGTATTTTTGATAAATGCGTAATTATTAATATTGCTGTATTAGGATTATCCTTTTTATACTTAGCGATATTTGTAGCGGCTATCTTTAGGCTATCGACATCTAAGCCTGAATCTAATTCATCTAGAATTATAAATGATGGCTTTAATAATTTAAGTTGCAATACTTCATTCTTTTTCTTTTCACCACCAGAAAATCCAACATTTAAAGATCTATGAATTAAATCTTTATCCATTTTAAGTTCTTCGGAAGCAGTTTCACATCTTTTAATAAAATCATATAACCCTATTTTCTTGCCTTCATGTGCCGAAATTGCCGTTCTTAAAAAATCCTGATTACTAACTCCATCAATTTCCATTGGATATTGCATAGCCAAAAATATTCCTAATTTACTACGTTCATCTACTGGTAATTTACTAATATCTTCATCATTAAAAAGAATACTTCCTTTAGTTATTTTATAGTTTCCATCTCCCATAATAACACGGGATAACGTAGACTTACCAACTCCATTTGGCCCCATAATAACATGGACACTACCATCATCTATATCTAAATTAAAATTATTAAGTACTTCTTTTTCACTAACTTTAACACTCAAGTTCTTAATTGATAGCATACTTCTTCACCCACCTAAATTATACACCAAAAGCCCATAAAATAAAAGATAATTCTTATTTTTAAGAATTATCTTACTACTAATTTACATACCATTTTTAAGTAGCATCACAACATCATTCATTTTAATATCATAATTATCATTCATATCACCAGCCAATAAATTATACATTTTTATATTAGGATTATCGCCAAGAATGTATCTAGTTAGTATGCTAGCATCGTTGATATCACTCGCTCCATCACTATTAACATCGCCAACATTTATAATAGTATAATTAATGTTATCTTCATTATCACTGACTATAAGATTATCACCTGTTTTTACAATGCTTCGATCATTTATTTCTTCATTATTATTATTAACAAGCGATAATGACGCATCAGAAAATATATTATTAATAAAGGTAGAAATTGGCATATTTAAATCATTATTTTTAATAATTAATAAATTATCATTTTTTATTAATATATTAGATACTCTCACATTATTTTTAAAAGTATATAAATTATTTATCATATTGACATATTTAGTGGCAAGTTCTTCTCCAGATCCTTTCTTAAATGCTGAAGTATCAGCTTCATAACAACCATACTCATATGCATCTGAAGTAGGTATATAACCCAAATGCCCATCAGAATATCCCAAAATAAATGTCATATAACTTGTAGCATTTTGCTTAATATACTTACCATTTTTATTAAACATTTCATATGGAGCAACTACAAATGATATATCACCCATAGTTATTGTACGAACCTTTACATCGCTAGCACTTGCCTGTTTTTGATTATTGCTAACAACAGCATTAGCATGATATACACTCTCAATAGTTCCATCAGTAAAATTCTGTCCAATAAATGCAACAAGTAACCTAATATAACTTCTATCTTCCTTTTTGAATGTAATTCTATCACCTGAATCATTAAAATAATTCATATAATTAGGAAGAGTTCTTATCATATTTCTTAATTTACTGGCATCACATTGGCCATTAGTTTGTAAATCTTTAGGACACACAATATTATCTGGATATAATTCACCATTTATAATATTCTCAATAACAGAGAAACTAGCTTCCCATATTAATTTACAAAATTTTGCATTAACTAGAAGAGACGAATTATTATTGTATTCTGCATCGTTTACACTTTTAGTAGCTAATGTCATTATTTGCTTTTTATCACTAATGATACCAACATTAGTTTTTCTTAAAGCGCTATAATTGTCTCTAACATATTTAGCAAGTTCTTTACCATATAAAATACTAGCCTCATTTTTCTCTTCAGATGTTGTCCTACTATAGTTATGTGTAAGTCCATTTATCCCTTCGCCATTATTTCCAGCCACTTGACTATTTGTATCAACTTGTAAATCACCAGCAGCTCCATTATAATAAGCAACATTACAATTACATGTTTTTTCTAATTCATTTCTAAAAGAACCAATTACATCAGATGAAATTGTCTTAAAATTAATGCCGCCAGTAATAAGCGGATGTACTTGCCAATTAACCATTAGAATATCTTTTTTTTCATCATTAAAAACAAATCTTATCATTTGTAGCGTAGGATCGCCTTCCGTAACATGCCCAGTTAACTTCCCTGATGCTGACGAAAGATACCATTTTCCATCTAATTTATCATACCCATAAAGCCCATGATTTTCGCCATAATATATACTTCTTTCATTATCAGAAAAATAATTTAAGCTTGTTGTATAATGCCTATCAAAGTTTAAAACATTTTTATTATTATTAACTATATCAACTGAGCCAATATAAACTGTTGCCAAAGATAGATTATCCAACGCTTCCCTAACAGCAGCACGTATACCAGGAGATAAAATACGCGTTTTATAATACGTTACTGCATCGGCTATATCTGGATATTCATCACCCATGCTAAAGGCTGTGTCGACACCTGAATGCGTATGTGTAGTGGATATTATAATACTATCAAGTGGAATCCCATATTCCCTATTAATATATTCTCTAACTCCAGCTGTTAAAGAGCCATCATGAGTAACCTGATTTAAAAGAAGCAAATCACATGTAACAAAAACAATAGTATTCCCATTAAAATCTCTTATTGCTACCGCGGACGCAATCAACTCTTGGCCAGGAAATACTGGCATCTCTACACCATCATAAATAACTGGTTCCGCTAATCTATTTTGTGAACTTCCAGATCCAGCAATTGGAATATCTTCCATAAGTTGCCCATTTTTAATTGGAGTAATATCTGCTTTACCGAATCCGACATATATCTTATTACTTAAATCCGTATCAGCCAAAACAAAAGAAGGCATTAAAATAATAACAAATAATAAGATACCTAAATCTTTAATTACTTTTTTCATTTTTTGCCTCCTAATTGTATTAATTTACATACCATGTATTACTAATATTACATGAATCACTATGTGGTGTTGGATTAGGTTTATCGACTGTTGTTAAAATTGGCATCCTAAAAGCCGTACCAAATAACATACAATTTCCTGGTGTCAGCATCTTTATTTTATCCATAGTGGAATCACTTATTCCTGGAATAATATCATATACAAACTTGATATCTAAATGATTAAATATCTTAAATATTGCAAAGTTAGAACATTGGCTAACTGTTGTTTCACTAATTTCTGATGGTCTTTGACTTATTATACCAAGAAGTATACCATATTTTCTACCCTCTTTAGCTATACGATCGAAAATATTATATCCAAGAATTTGTGTATCAATATCATTTTGAACGTATCTATGAGCTTCCTCTAAAACAATATGGAATGGCATCGAAGCCCTATTTGGAAGAAGTGCTACATAGTCAAATAATATTTTTGAATATATCTTAACTAATACTTTAGCAAATCTATCATCAACATAATTAATATTAAAATTAATTACTTGGCATTTCATATTACCATTCTTATAAAGTAGATATTTAATGAAATCTTCTTTCTTCATATATCTATCGCAATTAAAGTAATTTACATAATCACTATTAATTAAAGAATTTAGTCTTACCTTCAAAACATTCGCATAATCGAATATCTTATTGCTACTAAAGACGCCCTCACTAATTAATGCAAATTCTAATGCATTATAATAATCTTTTATTGAATACATATAAGTTCCATCAGGTAAGGTTAATTCAAAATCACTTTGACAAAATTGCTCTAAATAATTAATAACAATCTCGATATCAGCAAACTTACCACTTTCATCGATCATTAAACACTGCCTAATACTTCTGGTCCAGCCACCTTTAGTTAAATTGATTTCAAGATTGATCTCTTCAGTACTAAATTTAGTTAAAATAGTAATTAATTTATTTCTAACTTCATTATGACTGACACCAGAGAATATTACATCAAGTAAACTTCTCGCAATAATATCATTCTTTTGATTTTTTGTTTCTTCGCCATTATCGCAAAAATATGCCACTAATTTTAATGCCTTTTCAACAATTGGAATTTGTCTAGCATCATCAACATCTAAAAGCAAACATAAATCATCCACTGTTAAAAACCAAAAAGGAATAAACACTTTCTCATAATTATTTTCTCTTAAATTAGTTGTAAAAACTCTATAATTTAAATTATTATTAACTTGACTAATATTATTGAATGCTTGTTGATACTCACCATATGCATCAAACAAGAAAATATTTGTATTTAATGGTAACCTACGGGCATCATAAAACACGCCTTGTAATAGTCTTGATACAAAATAACTCTTACCAGAGCCACTATTACCAAATATTGCAAAATGACCAGAGAAAAATGAATTAGTATTTAAATATACAGGATAATTACGATAAGTATATGATGAACCAATCTTAATTAAATCCGCCGTTGGATTAACACCATAGATTAAATTAATTTCCTCATTAGTAGTCAATCTGCATTCACTACCAAAAGGTGGCATACTCAAGTTACCTGGAATAAATCCTCCATTAACTATTTCGCCCACCAAACTAACTTCTGCCGTTGTTGCTGACATACTATCTATTTCGCCAATAAAACGATTGGCAAAAGTTACATTTTTACCGATTAAATTGTCAGTTTGATATACATTAACACTTAAACTAACATAGATTAAATTATCCTTAATGCTAACAATCTTCCCTATCATATTCTTTTCTCCTAGTATAATCATACCACTAAATAGTCAATTAGACAAGAAAAAAACTAGCAGATGCTAGTTACAATCCAAATGGCGCCTGATGTAGGACTCGAACCTACGACCTATCGGTTAACAGCCGAGTGCTCTACCGACTGAGCTAATCAGGCATAATTTCGGATTGCTAATTCATTATATAATAAAAAAATTAAAATATCAACCCTTTTTATAAAGTTTTTCCATTTTTTTACTTATAAAATCTACATCTATAGTATATTCATAACTATTAATTTTATGTAAAAAGAAAAAAGTCTACGATCTATAGACTCTTGTTCCCACTTTTTTACCATTAATAATATCTTCTAAAGCACTTTCGTTATTAATGTTAGTAACTATAATATCAATATTATTATCCCTACACATTTCCATAGCTTTTAAATCCATAATTCCAAGTTCCTTAGCTAATACTTCATCAAAAGTAACTTCTTCATATTTAATCGCATCAGAGTATTCATCTGGATCCTTATCATATACTCCATCGACATTCGTAAGTTTAATAATCGCATCAGCATTTATATCTTTAGCTCTACCGGCTGCTGCCGTATCAGTTGAACATCCTGGTTTTCCAGTTCCACCGCCAAAAACTACTATCTTTCCTTCACCAATTGCTTTTTTAGCTTCTTCACTATCAAGTTTATTAACATATGGGCTAGCTACATCTAATCCACTCTGTAAGTATGCCTTGGCACCTAGGCGTGTAAAACCATCATATAATGCCAATGCATTCATAACTGTACCTAACATTCCCATATAGTCAGCAACTTCTCTATCGATTATTTTTGATGTTCTACCACCACGCATAAAGTTACCACCGCCACAAACGATACCGATACCAACTCCTAAATCACTTATTCTTTTTATTCTTCCACAAATATAAGTAATGTACTCGTCGTCAATGCCTCTTCTTTCACTGTTTCCACCAGCAAGCGATTCACCTGATAATTTAATTAAAACTGTTTTCATCTTTCTTCCTTTCACAAAAAGATATAGCTAAACTATATCTTTAAATATTTTCTTACAGCTCTATAACTTCCAAACATACCAACAAGTAAGCCAATAATTAATAGCAAGCCTGATCCATATAAAATGAATGGATAAGGTTCAACTAACTTACCTAATGATGAAGAGAATAATTCCCCCCCTAAGAAGTCATATAATGATTTATAACCATAGCACATTAATATAATTGGAATAATTGAACCAATTAAACCAATAAATGAGCCCTCAATAATAAATGGGATTTTGATTGCTATATTAGATGCACCAACTAATCTCATAATTTCAATTTCAGTTTTTCTTGAGAATATTGCTAATTTAATTGTATTAGCAATTAAGAAAGCTGTTACAAGTACTAAAGCAATTACTCCACCAATACATACTTTTTCAATTACTCCAAAAATTGTAATTACTGATTCAATATATTCTTTACCATAATTAACTGATGAAATATAATCAAACTTTTTAATTTTTTCAGCCGTTTCACCTATTAAATCAATATCTTTTACTTTTACTTCATAACTATCAAGTAAAGGATTCGTTTCATCTGTCCAATTATCGACAATCAAAGCAAATCTTGGATCCATTTCCTTAGTTTCTTTTGCATATTCAATTTTAGACTTATACGTAACTGACGCTATATTATCTAAGTTTTCAATATTTTTCTTAATCTGTTCTACTTGTTCCTCAGTAGTATCACTATTAAGGAAAACCACAATTGAAATATTGCTGCTTACATGTCTTGTCATTTGTTCAACATTATATGATAGCACAATTGAAATAGCTACGACAATCAAAGTAATCGTGATACATGAAATAGAGGCTAATGATAATGAAAAGTTTCTAATGACACTCTTACCGGCATCACGAAAATACCTATTTATACTTCTAAAGAACCTCATAATACTTACCTCTTTCATAATCTTTTACGATTTTGCCTTCGTGTATTACGACGACTCTCTTTTTCATCGCATTAACAATATCTCTATTATGGGTTGTCATAATAATCGTTGTTCCCATTTTATTAATATCATCTAATACCTTCATAATTCCCATACTAGTATCTGGATCCAAATTACCAGTAGGTTCATCACAGATTAAAAGTTTTGGATTGTTGACAATGGCTCTAGCAATTACCACTCTTTGTTGCTCTCCACCAGCTAGTTGATCAGGATACATTCTTGCTTTACCCTTTAAACCAACTAAATCTAATACTTCCATTACTCTATTGTATATTTTCTTTTTGTCATAATTAAATACTTCCATCGCAAAAGCTACATTTTCATAAACTGTAAGTTTTGGCAATAACTTAAAATCTTGGAAAACAATTCCCAATTTACGACGTAAAATATAAACCTTTCTATTTTTTAATTTGGCTACATTAATACCACCTATCATGATCGAACCTTTATCAGGTTTCTCCTCACGATAAAGCATTTTAATTAATGTCGACTTACCAGAGCCACTAGCACCAATAACAAAGACAAATTCGCCTTTAGCAATAGTCAAATCGACATCGTATAAAGCTACTGTTCCAGTTTTATACGTTTTTTGTACATCGGTAATTCTTATTAAATCCATACTTCACCTACCTACTTCCTTAATTATATCAAATAATCACTTATGATTAAATATATTGCTTAAAATTTACATATTTTTACATTTTTTCCTAACACTTGATTCATATGTATCAACTATCAAAAAGAATGCCTTATTATCAATTTCTCTAACAATTTCTTTAAGCCTTACATATTCAATTGTTGGTACCACACACATTAACATCTTCTTTTTCTTGTTAGAATATCCCCCTCTAGCATTAACTAAAGTAATATCGTAATTAAGTTTATCATTTACATATTGAGATACCTCTAGTGGATGTTCCGTAACAATATAAAATACTTTATTATCAGATATTCCAATTGTCACCCTATCCACTATATAAGATGATACAAGCAATGATATTATTGCATAAATAGCCATCTCTATTCCAAAGTAAAAGCCACCCAAACTAATCAAAATAACATTAATAATTGTATTGGCTGTGCCTACAGAAACATGTAAATACTTACACATTACATCATATAAAGCATAAAAGCCACCAGGACTATAACCACTGTTTCTAATTAATCCATTGGCATATCCTGTCAAGCCGCCACCAATAATCATTACCAAAAACATTGAAGTATCTTCAAGATCAATTAAATTGGTTAAAAATAATGTTAGTTTAACAAAAGTTGGATATATAAATGTAATAGCTAACATTTTAATAGCGTATTCCCATCCAAAGAAAATAAGCCCAATTATCAAACATATTAAGTTTAAAATGAATAAAATTAATGATACATCCATCGTAATAAAATTACTAAGTAGTATCGACAATCCCGTTGAGCCGCCAGCTACGACGTTATATCTTTGAAAGAATAAATTAAAGGCAAATGATGCTACTAAAATACCATATAGAAATAAACCTAAATTTTTCCAAAAGTTTTTCTTATGAAGGTCACTTAAGAAACCATTAATATCAAAATTACTCATCTTTCCGTCTCCTAGCACTTACCTCATATGAGTCACATACTAAGTAGAAAATATTTTTATCAATTTCCTTAAGACCTTCTTTAATTAAGAAATACATTTTAGTTGGTGCCACCGCTAGTATCAATGTTTGTTTATCGTTAGAGTATCCACCATAAGCATCAATAATCGTACTACCTACGCCTTTTAACGATGTTAAGAAGTCTCTTACAATATCATCCTTATTTTTATCGACTACAATATAAAAAGCTTTACTATTAGATATTCCTAAAAGAATTTTATCCGTAAATATTGAAATTAAATAAGCCACGACAATCGCATACATTACCGTTTCCCAATTAAAGACTACTTTTCCTAAAGCAATAATTGAAATATTGATAAACATCATCGCATGACCCATTGATATCTTAGAATATTTGACTACCAAATTACCGATTATATCAGTTCCCCCAGTACCATAACCGCTCTTATAGATTAATCCATATCCAACACCGGCCATAACACCGCCAAGAACGGCGATAACAATCATCTCTAGACTACCTAAATCAATTAAATTTGTAATATTTGTCGTCAAACTAACAAAAACTGGGTATACTAAAGAACCAACGATTTGTCCTTTAGTATCCTGGCCACCCAAAAAGAAGTAACTAATAATTAATAACACAATATTAGCTATCATAATAAATGTTGATGGTGGTACACCAAATTCTGCTAAAACAATTGAAATACCACTTACACCAAAACAAACAATATTGTATCTAAGGAAAAATAAATTAAAAGAAAATGCTACAATTAAACAACCACTAAGAAGCATTACATATCTTGAGAAAATATTCTTCTTATTTACTCTTTCAATGATATCATTAATTCTTTTTTCCCTTATTTTCTTAAATAGAAGCATAATTACCTCCTTATATTCTTTTCTAACATCTCCCCAATTTCCCCATCTAAAATACTATCAACCTGACTAGTTTCATATCCACTATCATTGTCTTTAACAAGTGTATATGGACACATTACATAACTACGTTTACCACTACCAAAACCAATCGTCATCATATCCCCTTGAATACTCTTAATCTCCTTATTTTGTTTTTCTAATTCTAAACTATATAATTTATTTTTAAGAACTTCCATTGCAATTTCACGATTTCTTATCTGACTACGTTCATTTTGACATGTTACCACAATTCCCGTGGGAATATGCGTAATTCTAACAGCCGAGTCGGTTGTATTTACCCCTTGTCCTCCAGGGCCACTACTACGATATATATCTACCCTGATATCACTATCATTAACTTGAATATCTATATTATTATCAAATTTAGGTGTCACTAACACTGAAGCAAACGATGTATGTCTTCTCTTATTTGCATCAAATGGACTAATTCTAACTAATCTATGTACACCGATTTCACCTTTTAAGTAACCATAAGCATTTTTACCACTAATTTCTATCATTACTGACTTAATGCCTACTTCCTCACCTAACTGTTTATCGATTTCAATATATTTATAACCATTTTTAGATAAATATCTCGTATACATCCTGTATAACATATTGGCCCAATCACATGCTTCAGTACCACCAGCTCCAGAATGAATTTCTAAAAAGCAATCATTTTTATCAAATTCACCTGATAAATATGTATCTATTCTAAGCCTATCGACATCATTTTTTATATCATCATATTCACTACAGATAACTGCTAACATGTCATTATCAATTTCTTCATTTAATAGTTCAATATTTCCATCTATTTTGTTTTTAACATTAATAACATCATCAATCAAATTAACCAAATAATTATGTTCTTTTAAATCACTATCTTTATTGGAACTATTCCAAAAATTGACATCATTAATAATACTATCAAGTTCATCTCTTCTTTTAATCTTATTATCTAAGTCAAAGAGACCTCCATATATCATTTATATCATTTTTAATTTCATTATATTTAATTAATATTTCTCTTTTATCTAACATAGTCCTATTCACCTAGATTAATTATATCGCAAATTACTAAAAAATAAAAGTAAAAGAGGAATATTTCTATTCCTCATTATGACTTTCTAATTTAACAAGTACTTCTCTTGGTTTAGAACCATTTGGTGGCCCAATAATGCCACGTTCTTCAAGTAAATCGACAATTCTAGCAGCACGATTGTATCCAAGTCTAAACTTTCTTTGAATTAAACTTGCACTAATCTTACCCGTTGATACCGCAAAATCAACAACTTCATTATAAATTGGATCATCATAATCATCACTTGATGCATAATCATCCCCACTAACTGAACTGCTATCACTACTTTTATCGACTGTAAGCGTGTTATCATAATTTGCTTTTTGCTGACTAATAGTGTATTTAACTAGTTTTTCAATTTCTTTTTCAGAAACAAATGCTCCCTGTACTCTCATAGGTATTGATTCACCCATTGGTAAGAATAACATATCACCCTTACCAAGTAGTTTTTCAGCACCCCCCATATCAAGAATTGTTCTTGAATCGATCTGACTTGATACTGCAAAACTAATTCTTGATGGAATATTTGCTTTAACAACACCCGTGATAATATCTGTTGATGGTCTTTGCGTAGCAACAATCAAATGAATACCAGCTGCACGTGCCATCTGTGTAATACGCATAATTGAGTCTTCAACCTCTTTTGCAGCCACAAGCATCAAATCAGCCAACTCATCAATAATAACTACAATATATGGTAATTTATCATACTCTGGATGAGTTTCACAAAATTGATTATAACCAACAATATTCTTATTTCTAGTGCGTTCTAATAGCTCATAACGTCTTTCCATCTCAGAAACAATATTCTTTAAGGCAATTGATGCTTTCTTTGGATCAGTAACAACTGGGCTAAGTAAATGTGGTACACCTTCATACATTGTAAATTCAACTTTTTTAGGGTCAACCAAAACCAATTTAACTTGATCTGGTTTTGTTCTCATTAAAAGTGAAGTAATAATACAGTTAATACAAACTGATTTACCACTACCAGTAGAACCTGCTACAAGTAAGTGAGGTGTTGCATTAATCTCACACCATTTAACTCTACCCATAATATCTTTACCAAGACCAACTGCAAGCAATGTCTTTTCGTTGACACTTGGCATATTTTGAAGTACTTCCTTAATTGATACTGAAGCATTTACTCTATTAGGAAGTTCAATACCAATTGTATTTTTCCCCGGTATTGGTGCTTGGATTCTGACATCCTTAGCAGCCATTGCCAAAGCGATTTCTCTTTGGATACCAAGTAATTTATTAACCTTAGTACCAGCTTTTAAATCAAGTTCATATTGAGTAACTGTTGGTCCTATATTAACTTGCACAATCTTACCAGAAACCTCAAATACTTTTAATACTTCCTCTAATTTTTGAATATTCTCTTTAGCTATTTGTTCATTTTCTTTACTATTGACATTCTTTACCGTATCTAATAAATTAATTGATGGCAATTTATAATTATCATTTTTAACGACTTCTTCCTCATGCATTTCGGCATCTGATTCCTTCTTTATTGGAATATCGTTATCTACAACTTCTTCTTTCTTATTTGTAAGTTCATCAATGGAAGATATTACAATTCTATTATCAGGTACTTCTTCTGCTTTGCTTTCTTCCTCTTCCTCTTCATCATCTTCTTCAACCCTTGGTAACCTAATTTTCTTAAAGGCATTTAGAATTGAAGTATTAAATAGTAAAATTACACCCAAAACAATCAATGTAATTACAACAATCATAATACCATCAGTGGAAAATGCCCAATTAAAGGCATAAGCAAGAACAGCACCAGTCATTCCACCACCACAATTCTTAATAAAATCAGCTGATTTAAATGCTTCCATTACATTATCAAAAGTTTCAATAATCATCTTCGTACTACCATCTTGTTTAACATATTCTAAATGAAGGATTGTTAAAATAGCCATAATAATTAAGTATAAGCCAATTGAAGAGCGAGATACCATCTTTGGTGATTTTCTTTTCACAATCAAACATATACCTAATACTAAAAAACCAATTAATAATGGAAAATAAGCAATTCCCACAAGAAAAACCGTAAAACTACGAATAAAGTTTCCTGCTCTTCCATAACCTAAAATACCAATAATTGAAAGCAAGATTAATACTACTCCCATTATCTCATTGCTATATTCAAATTTATCTTTATCTTTTTTAGTTTTTCTTTTAGCCATCTTGATACCTCCACATATACTAAAATTATATCATTTTAACTATCAAAAGTAAATAGTACAACCATATAATTGCCATATAAATAAAAGAAATGTTAACTAATATAACATTTCAATCATATTTTATAAATTACATATGACGTTGTGCACTTAATCTATCATCATCATTAAAACCAAAATCTATTTTTTTCATATTCACGTCCACATCTACAATATAATCATAGCATACATAATAACCAAAACATAGTTTTTTTAACGCTTTACAAAATATTCTTGATACCATACTAAGAATGAATAGATTGTCCATATCTTTCTACTATTGTCTCTTTTTCCATTCTTATGATCATCTAATAGTTTGATTATCTTTTTAACATTGAAAAATTCACTTGCTTCACTAAATAATTTATATATTTCATTATAAGTTTCATCTTCTTTAATCCATTCTCTCATAGGTACTGGAAATCCTAATTTTTTCTTTTCCGCCCATTTTGGATCCAAACTTTCTTTACATACCTGTCTAAACGCATATTTCGTTTCATTACCAACTATTTTATACTCTGATGGAATACTTATAACATTAGATATTAGAACCCTATCCAAAAATGGCACTCTAACTTCTAGTGAATTAGCCATACTCATTTTATCCGCTTTTAATAGAATATCTCCAATTAACCAAAAATTAAAATCGATATATTGCATTTTAGCAACATCATCATAGTTTTTAGTTTTTTCATAATATGGTTTTGTCAATTCCTTAAAAGTATGACTATCTTTATAACTAAGAATCTTATCAGCATCACGTGGTTCAAAGATAAAAGCATTACCAACATATCTATCTTCTAATTTTCTACTTCTTCTTACTAAAAAGTTAAAGCCAGTATGATTTCTAAATGGATAAGCAAGCATACCAACAAATCTTCTAATTACATATGGAATTTTGTTGTACCAGCTTACTGAATATGGTTCATGGTAAATATTATATCCGCCAAATATCTCATCAGCTCCTTCACCAGATAATGCTACTTTAACATGCTTACTAGCAGTATTAGCCACAAAGTATAAAGCAGCTGCTGAAGGGTCTGCTAATGGTTCATCCATATGATATTGAATCAGTGGAAATTTATCAAAATATTCTTTTTTCGTAATTTTCTTACTAATATTTTTAACACCAATTTTTTCACTTAATTCCTTAGCATAATCCACTTCACTGTATTTTTTATTATCATAACCTACGGTAAAAGTCTTATCGACATTACTAAGTGTTGCTACGATTGAAGAATCAACACCGCTAGATAGGAAACTACCTACCTCAACATCACTGACCTTATGATATTTAAGTGATTCATTAAGTTCTTTTCTAATAATATCTTTCCATTCTTCTAAACTCTTACTATGATCACTCGTTAAATCAATTTCATAATATTTCTTTATTTCTAATTTTCCACCTTGGTATTTAAAATAATGTCCCGGTCTTAATTTATAAACATTTTTAAAGAAGGAATCTTCCCCAACACTATACTGGAAAGTTAGATATTGCTTTAACATATCCCTATTTAACTCTTTTTTAAAATTAGGGTGTGCCAAAAATGATTTTATCTCTGAACCAAACATAAACTCATCATCTGTTTTATAATAATATAGTGGCTTGATTCCATAAAAATCCCTAGCACCAAAAATAATATTTTCCTTAATATCATAAATAATGAATGCAAACATCCCTCTTAGTTTATTTAATAACTTATCTCCGTACTCTTCATAACTATGTAGTATTACTTCGGTATCAGAATCAGTTTTAAATTTATGACCACATTTTAATAATTCTGCTTTAATTTCTTTATAATTGTATATCTCACCATTAAAAATTATTAACTTGTCATTTTTTTCATTATAAATAGGTTGTGTTCCCCCATCCAAATCAATTATTGATAATCTTCTAAAACCTAATGCGCAATCATCACCAACATAATATCCATCACTATCAGGTCCACGATGCTTAATAATATCTGCCATATCCTTAATGATTTTTTTCTTGTTTGGAACTTTATCAACAAAACCTACAAATCCACACATAAATATCTACCTCACACTAAAATAATTATAACAAATATAGTATCAAAATACAAATAATAACATTAATTTTACATTTATATTATTCCCTTATATATTAAAAAAATGTTAGTTTCCTAACATTAGTTTTTTAATTTCTCTCTTAGCCTTTTCTGTTAATAAACTTGTATAATCATTATTTATAAATATAACTTCACCACTAGTGCAATCCAACATTTTAATATTATTAACATTGATAATACAAGATTGATGAGTTCTCAAAAAACCGTTCCTTAACTCATTAAGTAAATAATCAAGTGAATTAACTATATAATATTTACCATTAACTGTATGAATGATGCATCTCTTTATATTCGTTTCCTTTTCAATATAATTGATATCTTTAAAAGGTATTCGATATACCACTCTATTATATTTAAATGTAAATATCATACCACTATAAACAATTTTATTTACCTCAGATATTGTCTGAAATAATCGTTTATCATAATCATTACATTTACAAATATAATCAAGTGCCATCAATCTATTATTAAAAGCTAAGTCATAATACATTCCACATTTAGCAGTCAAAATAATTATATCATCAAAGTGTTTTTTTCTAATTCTAGTTGCTAACTTTAAACCATAATTATTTTCTGTCTCCATATTAATAATATATAGTTTCCTATTTCCCTCATCAATTAAACTAATTAGCTCGCTATCACACTTTTTAAATACTCTAGTGGTATATACCCCAGTTAATGTTTTATTAATAATTCTTTTATTCTTTTTTATTGATACTTCATCCTCTTCGTAGATTATAACATCAAGCATTGTATCCCTCCGTAAAAAGAATTATACCTTCTCTCACCAAAAAAGCAACGCATTTGTCATAAAGTTTACAAAAAAACTTTAGAGTTATTCACTAACTAACTCTAAAGCTCTTTGTAATTGATTATCATTATCTGCAATTGAATTTTTATAGTATTCTTCATCTAATTCTACCATATCCGTAGGTTCAATACCTTTTTCATTAATCCAATTACCATTTGGTGTCAACCAATTTTCAACTGTATATTTTATCATACTACCATCTTTCAATTTCTTAACTTGTTGAACTGTTCCTTTACCATAAGTCTTTGTACCTACGACATAACCATGATCATAGCTTTCTTTAATTGCTGCAGCCAAAATTTCTGAAGCAGAAGCACTACCACCATTAGTCAAAACTGCAATTGGATATTCACGCTTTTCAACAGTTCTATCCTTTGTTATTTTTTTCTTATTGCCAACTTGAATTTGATAAATAGCCCTTCCACGTGGTAATAATATACCAGCAATATCGGTTACACTTGTAAGGTATCCCCCATTATTTCCTCTGACATCGATAACTAAAGCGTCAACGTCTTCTTTTTCAAGTTTTGCTAACTCATTTTTAAATTGTTTAGCAGTAACTGATGAAAATAATGAAATACCAATATAACCAATTTTCTTTTCATTTTTTTCATATATTTGTGAACCAACAGTTGGGGTCTCAACTTTACCTCTATTTAAAGTAAATGTCTTTTCTTCTTCCCCTCTTTTAACAACCATCTGGATGGCTCCTTTTGCTTCATACTTAATGTAGTTGGCTAATTTTTCAGTACCTAATTCAAATGCATTTTGACCGTCAACTGTTAAAATAATATCATTAGCCTCAATACCAACCTTGTCGGCAGGTGATTTTTTATATACATCGATGACAACAATTGCATCCTCAGTCTGTGTAATTGTACATCCAATTCCTTCATATGTACCACTTACTAATTGATTGAATTCATCCGTAGCCTCTATATCATTATAATTTGTATATGCATCTCCAACACTATTAACCATACCATTAATGGCTGATTCAATTAATTTATCTTCATCAACATTACCATTATAGTTACTAGTAATTACATCGTAAACATCATAAAATTTATCAAAACGTTTTGACATTTTAAAATAGTTACGACCACCTGATAAAATAGCAAATACACAAAAACAAGCAAAAGCACCTAAAAGTAATGATACAATAGTCACACTCATAACCTCTGAAAATGAATAACTATCTTTTTCATCACTAAAAAGAAAACATATTTTACCTAAAGCTTTTCCAAATTTAGTTTTCTTAAACATTTTAAATTTTTTCTTTTTAATACTTGCTCTTTCAATTTTTATTTTTTTCTTTTGTTCTGCTATTATCTTTTTTGCTTCAAGAATACTCTCTTTATTCTTCTCATAAGTTTTTTCTTTTTTATCAACTTTATTTTTCTTAACTTGCTTTTTCATATCAATCTCCTACTTAAAGTCTAACACACATTAATATTTTAAACAATTAATTCACATTTTATTTACACATTTTTACGTAAAATAACAATTAAAAAACAAAAATATACAACAATAGTGTTATAATTTTATCGGGTGATAATATGTTTTTTAGAAGAAAAGCAATCCTATTTATTCATGGTTTTGTCGGTGGTATATATGATTATGATACCTTCCCCAATGAATTAGAGACATATAGAAATTATGATGTTTACACATTTACCCTACCAGGACATGAAAAGAACATTGTAAAGAATGTCAAACATTCTGAATGGATAAAAGCGGCTGAAAGTCAAATTGAATTTTTATTAAATCATAATTATAAAGAAATATATGTAATTGGTCACAGCATGGGTGGTGTCATTGCTACACACTTAGCTGCTAATTATAAAGAAATAAAGAAACTTGTTTTAGTAGCTCCAGCTTTTAGATATTTCAATTTTAAAGATGCCAAAGTAGATATTAAGGGTATTAATGAAACACTAAAAATAATACCTTCTCTATTAAAAGAAGAAGATAAAGAAAAAGTAATTGAGAGAATTCAAAAAACCCCAATTCCAACTATGCTAGAATTCACTAAATTAGTAAGTGAATATCAAAAAGATTTAAATAATATAACTTGTCCTACACTAACAATACATGGTCTAAAAGATCCAGTTGTCCCTAGTGAAGGAACTGATTTAGTATATAATACCATTAAATCAAAAACTAATATATTAGTTAATATTGATAAAGTTACTCATGATTGCTTTACAAAAGAAAGAAAAGAAGAAGTAAAAGCAATTATTACAAACTTCTTAAAAAAGTATCCAAATAATAAAAAAGAAATTATAAATATTTAAATCCCACTAGGGATTTTTTTACAATAAAAACTTGCTAAATCTAGAATTTTATGATAAATTATATAAAGAAAACGCCATAGGGGATTAGTTAAATGGTATAATAATGGTCTCCAAAACCACTGTTGGGAGTTCGATTCTCTCATCCCCTGCCATTTGAATATATAAAGATGCTTAATTTTATATGAATAAGCATTTTTTCTTTAAAAATAATAATATAAAATATATGATATAATAGTATTGGATGCAGTTTAATGAAAAAAATATATTAATAAGACATTTGACTTCTTTTATTGAAATAGATAATTATTCTGATTATAAAAATATGCTTAGGATAATTATAATCGAAACATGATATTATCAAGCAAGTTAAAAAACTATGTAATATATGCAGCAGATTCTTCTAGAGCATTAGGAACCGTAAAATACGTCGCTGAAATGAATAATCTAAAAATCAAACTAGATGATAGAATTAATGAAAGAAATCTTGACGTAAAACAATTAGTGAATTACCAGGAAAGCAAACAATAAGGTTTAATTTTTTCATAAATGAAATGCTGCAAAGCGATAATTATAAAATTGCTTTATTCATTCATGGAATAATAATGATAACAAATTATCAAACATTGAATATATAGACATTTATAGAAAGGAGAATGTATATAAGTAGAGATAAAAAAATAGCCTTAGCTAAAAGCATCTACTATAAACAAGGTATAAATAATTATAACCTAGAAATATTTAGAGAGGGCGAAGTAAATGCTGACAGCCAGCATAATGATTGATGATAGCAGGGATTATCTATTATGCTATTCATTTGAAAATTATAACGACTATAAAGAAAAATTTAAAAATGGTATAAGAAGCAATAAATAATATGTGAAAGGAGAAATATGAAAAAATATTTAAAATTTTTTATACTGCTACTTTGTATTATTTTATTAACCGGTTGTGTATCTGAAAAAGCAAGAGAAGACATTATAAAAACACTAACTAAAAATGATATTATTAATAAAAAGTGGAAAAGAGTTGATACCATTACTTGCAAACAAAATGGTGGTGTCACATTTCCAGGATATATTGAAGACTATTACGATTATGTCTATAAGGATAAAGATGATAATTACTATCTAATACGAATAGATTCAAAATCCTTATTTCATGATAATATTAAAGAATATACCATATCGAGTTATAAAGTAAATCAAATAGATGAATTGATTCCATATATAAAAGAAGAAAAATCTGACCTTCCTGTAACGGTATATTTATATAACGAAAAAGGAACTTATTTAAATAATATATATATTAGAAACCTAAGTGATCAAAAAGACTACTTAGTTACCAAAGAAAAAAAGAAAATACTATTATTTAAATATTATAAGTGGACCGTATCAGAAAAAATTGACTAATAAAAAATACTAACTTTGTTAGTATTTTTTTACATATATATTTCTAATTCCTCTAGTAAATGTTTTTGTATTTTTATATTCAAAATCGTCTTTAACTAGATTGCGAATTGAAAATATGTTATCTGGATGAACTGTTCCAGCTGCATATTTATAACCTAATTGTTTACAATAATCATCGAGTTCAATTAACATTTGATATTGTAGTCCATTTCCTACATATTTAGGATTTACAAACATTGGGCCATAATCAGCTACTTCCATATAATCAAGTTTAAGTTCAAATTTATCAAGTGATCTTTGATCTGCTGGTATTAACATCATTGAACATACTGGATTATTATCCAAATAGTAAACCCAAATCTTAGATCCAGTATTTAGCATAGTAACTAAATCTTCCTTGTTAAAATCTCCTAACCATTCTGGATGTTCCATATGTTTCTTTACTTCTTCACGAAACACAATATATTTATCCAAATCAACATTTTCATTAATAAAGCGTAAATCTTCTAATTTCATAGTTCTCCCTTATTTCTTATCATCTAATTCCGTATGGCCTTTAAAACCATATTTATTTGATATTGGATCCTTAAATATAAAACTCTTGGCTGGTAATAATGTATGAATCATATATCCACCAAACACTAAAAATACTCCTATACAAGATAAATATCTATAAATATACTGAATATCATCCATTTTAATTATTCTACAAAATATTAATTGGCTACATATAATAACTATATAAAATATTAATATATCAAAAATAAAAATTTCTTTTTTTAGTAATGCTTTATATCCATAAAACAAAGCCGGCATTAAAACAATTATTATAACTAAACTAACCAATTTAGCTAAAAAATAATTAGCACTTTCTCCATAAATAAGGCCATCAATTAATCCCCATAATAATGTTGGTGTCAAAGCGATCTTTATATGTTCCCAAGTGCTTTCATTTACTGCTGAAAACAATCCCACAACTTTATTATGATTACTCATATCATAAGTAAAATGAGAAATTGTTCCAATTATTGATATAATAACTACACTTATAATCAAAAAAGTCATTCTATCCACCTCATAATTATTATACTACTAATTATCGTTTTTAATATTATATCTTTACATAATTTATTAATTTATGCTATAATAAATTTTCACAAGGAGGCTATTATGAAAAGATTTGATAGAAAAGAATATGCTGATAAATTAAGTAACAGAAGCAACACTATTAAAAATCGCATCACTTATCTTGATGAAACAGCAAGTGATCATCAGCAAGCAAAAGAAACCTTAATCAACGAATTAGAAGCAAATAGAAGTAAAATTAGAGAAGTATATAATAATACAACACGTATTTTAATTGCCACAACTAAAGATACTATAAATAATGAAGATATCTATCAACATTTTTATTATTTAGCTGATTTGGATATAATACAAACATATCGCTCAAATAGTTATGATAATTATGATCAAAATGCTGTTGATTTAAGATCATTCTTTAGCCATATTGGATTACCTAAAACAAACGAAATTGATACTTCAATTACCTTATGGTTTACAATTGAAATTATTAGAAAAATCATAAATGATTTATTTAGTAAAAAAGAATATCATACTTGGAAAGAAGTTAAAATTGATATAGAAAAAATTAGTGAAAATTATAAATACCCAGAATATCGTGAAACACATCAAAAATATGAAAAAAGAGTTTTAAAAAAATAAAAATCCGCAATTAATTTGCGGTTTTTTTATTTAAAACTTTCTTTTTTTCTTTTTTAATATTTATTTTATATTCAGGAAATTCACATGCCCCATATTCATAATCAAATGGTGTAATTGAAACGGTCCCAGGTTCATAATAATCAATACACTCTATATTAAATAATATTAATGTATTAACACCAAATTTATAAATTCGTTGACGCAACTCATCATCTTTTACTTCTCTTAGCAAACTATACATATCAATATATATACCATCATATGTCATACTCATTTTCTTATATGAAAACTTATACTTATCAATTGGATAATTATTTAACAAATATTCTAGATCATTCCTATGGCATAAATTAAATATTTCAGCATCATCTTTCAATGTTACTAGTGAACAAGGTTGCTCCCAAAGCGAATAATCCCTACTTTTATAATAGAAAATAACAGGATCATCAATAATAAAATCAATCCATTCATTATAATTTTCCCCTTGATATCTAGTTAACCATATACCACCACGTGGCTTAATGTTACGTATATCAGTATCTTCGACACAAGTAAAAGCTTCAGATGTTATTTCACGCGTACCAACAGTTAAATATTGCATAGTATCACCTACGAGCACTATATAATAACATATGAAATTAAAAAAAACAATTAAATAATTGTTTTTTTAATTAACTAGCTAATTCATCAGCTTGAGCAGCTAACTCGCGTTCAGTTTGTTCAGTTTGTTCTGAAGCGCTAGTAATCATACCAGCGAATTCATTAACTAATCTAATATATGAATCAAATTTTGTTTTCAAAGTATTAAATTTTTGTCCTAATGTTTCACTAGCATCACCAGCATAAACATCTTCAGCCCCAACTCTATTCATTGAACTACCAAAGTCTTCAAAAATGCCATTCATTATTCTTGCGCATTCTTTAAGTTTATTAGCATCATCTCTTACTCTTTCATAAGTAATAGTTGTTCCTGCATTATTCATATTATCCCTCCAATAATTACATCATACTTCCGCCACTAACACTATCAATAATATTTTCTTCATTTCTATTGATAGTATTAGCAGATTTTACACAATAATTACCATAGTTGTTGATTGTTCTTGCCATTTTTTGTAAGTCTTCCTTATATGTTTCTATATCTTTTGCAATAGCTGCTGCTGCTGGAGACATATAACTACTCTGAAGCATTTCATTAATTGTTGAATATATTTCATCAACATTTTTAACGAATTCTTCAGATTTTCCAAGAATTGAATTACCTTCTGCTCTCAACACATCTGGTTGTGCTACAAACCTACCTGACATACTCTTCCCTCCTAATTTATCTACTTATAATATATCATATTTTGATATCATTGTAAATCTAATTGTCATCTTTTTTACTATCGTTTTCTAATTCTTTATTATATTCATCTAACAGTTCTTCGCGATGATTCATATCTTTCTTTAACTTATCTGTAATAATTTGTTTTCTTTTATTTAAATCGACTAGGGTCTTATTTAAACTATGATTTTTTTCAAAAGACGACTCATTAATCATTGCATTGACTTTGTGGCCCTTAACTGCCGAATTTAATAATTCTAAATATTTATCAAATTCTTTGTTTAAATCTCTTAAATCGCCTTCAAACTCATTTATTTTTTTGATGGCTTCTTTTGATCTAGCTATACTACTATCATTCTCCTGTATTTTTTTCTTTAATTCATCCTTTTTAGTAGTTTCATTTTGATGAGTATTATCCATAATATTACCATCTCCTTGAAATTAATGCTATTGGTCTACCTGGTTGTAAACTACCAACTTCTCCATCTACTGATTCAAGGCTAGCAAGAGCATCATCTAGTAATTTTATTGCCTGTTCCTGTGCTGCTTTCAACTCTTCAAGTTTTTGAATTAAAGTATTTGATGTTGCCAATTCTTTTCTAAGCACAGAAAGCATCCCAAGATATGTCCTAGTTTCCACATCTCCGCCTTCTTCATATTCTGTAATAGTATTGGTATTCCCAATTTTTGTTTCAATATAACTAATTCGATTACTAATAGCATCTCTTTCAGCTTTTAATTCATCAATTTTTGTCGTATCCAGTTTTTCATAATCGTATTCACCAACACAAGCAACAATTTCATTAACAGTTTTTTCTACTGCTTCACCTAAAACATTGCTTACACTCGTAGCACTATTGGTAGTTGCTCCAAAATCATCAAGTTTGTTCATAACAGTCTTCCACATACGACTACCAGAAACATTACTTTTAAATGCTTTTTCTGGTTCAAATTCATTAATTGAACCTTTAACATTTTTTGTATTGGTAATACATTCATCCAATTTATTTACACTTTTATATGCCATTTTATCACCTTCAAAATATTATTCTTTAGTTGCTTATACATTATCAGTTTGGGATTTTGTATCATCCTTGGCGAATTCTTTTATTGGTTCATTATTAACATCTTCAATCTCTTCAGCATGGGTAGTTAATTCACCCTCCATCGCATCTATTGTTTCTGCTACACTAACAACAACTTTCGATTCATCATAAAGTTTTCCCATTAGAACACCAAGCATATTATTATATATTCCTAAACATTCATTAATTTTTGCTGATACTTCAGGCATACTTGTTATGATTGGTGCTGAAGCTGCAGCAAAAGTAGTATTAGCTGAACTAATCGTGTCCCTTATTTGAGTACACATATCATTCATTTTACTATATACATACATGGAATTTGAACCAACAATGTTTTCATCAATGGGAAAATAAAAATCTTCATCTGATAAATTTAATAATTGCATATAACCATTTGAATGAACTGTCTCTTCCTCTACGCCAGCCAAATAATTATATCCCCAATCACCATCAAAGAAATCTAGAAAACTTTCAAGGTGAGTCCCTTCGCCTCTTTGTGCTAATTGCACATTAAATCCTAGCATTGACATGCCAACAGCATCCATTAATTGCACGTCTTTTCTACCATTGTGAACTCCACCAGCTTGTTCGCCACGATATGACATCGTTATTTCAACACCTTTTTCTTTAAGCGTTGAGAGTTCATTACCATCATATGTACTAAACTCCGTCCTATCATATGTTCCATTGCGATTAGCTTTAAACACATGCTCACCAACATTATATTGATCAGCTAAATATATTCTGGCATTCAAATCATCATCAGGATGCTGCTCCAAAAATTTATCGACCGTCCATACACATCCGTATGTCCCATTACTAAAACCTAATCCACCAATATTTTCAACAGGTACATCGTTTGCCCTAAGTCCACCATAAGCATCATTTAAAATATTTAAGCCATCAGATTTGCATCCTTTTGTGTCATATAAATCATTAGGTGAAATTACCACTGTATATGGTGGCCATTCATTATTTTCCTGAGCTTTAATTATTAATTGTGGTCCATTTGCACTTGTTCCATATGTTGTAGTACCTTTGCCATCTTGCCCACAAACGAAAAAACCAACTGTATTTGTTTCTTGACTATTCGGAGGAATAATAATTGCCCCACCATCTGGTTTACCATTAGTTCCAACAGAAGTGATAATATATCCAGTTCCTGAATCTGTAGTTTTTTCTTCAACTATATACCCTTTAGATTCAAAATATTGTTTATAATCAACAGTTTGCATATTTGTTGTATCAAACTCATCAGACCATGCTAAATCATCATTAGTATTAAAATCAGCCATATACTATCCTCCCATCTACTTTCCTACCTAAATTTTACCATAAATCAATTTTATAAATCAATAATAACAAATATAATCACTTGTTTTTGACACAAAATTGTAAAACTCATATTTTTAAGTTATAATATTATTGTAAGGTGAAACATATGAAAAAAATAATACCATTATTATTAGTTATAATTCTAATAATTGTTTATAGTGTTCTTTTAAAAAATTATGAAAAGAGCGATGAAAATGAATTACCAACATTAATAGCTAATATTAAAGAAAATATTAATGATGAATCAATCGATGAAACTTTTCTCACTTGGGTAGCTGACAATTATAAAATTGATACTCTAAAAGAAATTAGTTTATACTTAAAAGATAATCCATATGATGAAGCCATATGGCACAAAACTACTGGTAATTCTTTAATTGTTTTAGATGATTTATATCATAATACATTTGATAGTATGGACAATATTACGATAATTGATACCGCAAAAGAAAACACAATTAGTTTTGTTGGTGATGTTTCCTTGGCAGATAATTGGTATATTATGCCAAAATATGATGAAAGAAAAAAGGGTATTTATGGCATTCTATCTGAAGACACTGTTAAAATTATGACTGAAACTGATATCATGGTCATTAATAGTGAATTTACAATCAGTGATCGTGGTGAAAAAATGCCTAATAAAATGTATACCTTTAGAGCATCTCCTAAAAGGATTCCAATCTATAATGAAATGGGGGCAGATTTATTAACATTAGCTAATAATCATGTCTACGATTTTGGTAAAGTGGCATTTAATGATATGTTAGATAGTCTAGATGAATATAAAATGCCATATATTGGGGCTGGAAGGAACATTACTGAAGCTAAAAAACCATATTACTTCATCTTAAATGGTTATAAAATAGCATTTGTTAATGCCACTAGAGCCGAAAAATACATTTTAACACCTGAGGCTACCGAAACTGATGGCGGAGTATTTAGATGTTATGATGAAGAACCATTAAAAAAAGTAATATCAGAAACAAAAAAAGATAGTGACTATCTAATTCTATTAGTCCATTGGGGTAAAGAAGATTCTCACGAACTTGAAGATGTTCAAATTACCACATCAAAACTATATATTGATGCTGGAGCCGATGTTATCGTGGGCACTCATGCTCATGTCTTACAAGGAATTGATTTTTATGATCATAAACCAATCGTTTATAATTTAGGTGACTTTATTTTCAATGATGAAACTAAAGATACCGGTATTTTTCAAATTAAATTTGATGATGATGGAAAAATGAGTTATTACTTTATACCTGCCAAAGAAGAAAATGAATATACTAAAATCCTATATGATGATGAAAAACAAAGAGTAATCGATAACATGAATTCATGGAGTAATAATTCAACGATTGATAAAGATGGTAAAATAACCGAAAAATAACTACTTTTAAAGTAGTTTTTTAATTTATATGTGCTATAATATTTAAGAAAGTGAGGAATAAAATGAAAAATATTATTGTTGGACAGTCAGGTGGACCAACTGCTGTCATTAATTCAAGCGTTGCTGGAGTCTATAAAAAGGCTAAAGAATTAGGCATTAGTAAAGTATATGGTATGGTATATGGCATTGAAGGATTTCTAAAAGAAAACATCATTGATTTAGATGACTACCTAAAAAATGAGGATAATTATGAATTATTAAAAAGAACGCCATCTGCCTTCCTAGGATCATGTAGATATAAATTGCCACTAATCGAAGGTAATGAAGAAACATACGAAAAAATATTTTCTATTTTAGAAAAATATGAAATTGATGGTTTATTCTATATTGGTGGAAATGATTCAATGGATACTATTAAAATGTTATCTGATTACGCAAAAGCACATAATAAACATGAGTTATTTATGGGTATCCCTAAAACAATTGATAATGATTTACCAATTACTGATCATTGCCCTGGATATGGCTCAGCCGCTAAATATATTGCTACCAGTATAAAAGAAATTATTCGCGATAACTCATCATTCGATAAAACCAGACAAACCATTTGTGTCGTTGAAATTATGGGTCGTCATGCTGGTTGGTTGACTGCCGCTGCTGCGCTTGCCAAAAGTGAAGACTCTGAAGGTGTTGATGCCATCTATTTACCAGAAATTGATTTTGATTTAAATGAATTTTTAGATAATGTCAAAGCATTAATAAAAAAGAAAGCAAGTGTAGTTATTGCCGTATCTGAAGGTTTAAAAACAAGTGATGGTAAATTTGTTTGTGAACTAGATAGTGCTGATAGAAAAGTTGATGCCTTTGGCCATAAACAATTATCTGGTTGTGCCGTTACATTAGCTAATATTATTGCTAAAGAAACCGGTTTAAAAACTAGAGCCATTGAATTTTCAACTCTACAAAGAGCAGCTAGCCATATTGCTTCTCTTACCGATATTAATGAAGCTGAAATGGTTGGAATGAAAGCAGTAAATGAAGCTAATAATGGCAGTACCGGTATGATGGTAATTATGGAAAGAAAAGATAATTACAAAATAACTACTAGCACATATGATATTCATAATATTGCCAACGTGGAGAAAAAAGTACCTCTTGAATGGATTGATTTAGATAATCATATGATGAAAAAAGAATACCTAGATTACGCTATGCCACTAATCCAAGGTGAATTATTACCTATATTTAAAAATGGTCTTCCAACACACTTAATTAGAAAATAATTTTGTTTTTGTGATATAATTGTATTAGGGAGGAGTAAATATGAATTATCTTACTATTATCTTAACAGCCATCGTTGTCTTGTTATTAGCTAAATTTGTTTTCCATGTAAATCTTAAGAGAATAATTGAATTAGTTATCAATGTTTTATTAGGTATTCTTGTACTATGGCTAATTAATAGATTTGGTGGTTCTCTAGGAATCAATATTCCTGTTAATATTATTACCGGTCTAGTCGTAGGTGTTCTAGGATTACCTGGTGTAATAATTTTATTACTTTTAAACTTAATTGGAATTATTTAAAAAAGCACTGAGTGCTTTTTTATTTTACAATTAATATTTTACCAATTGTTAAAACTTCATCCACAAGATTATTTAACCTTTTAAGTTCATCAACCGTCGTATTAAACGCCCTAGCAATACTATAGAGTGTATCTCCAGCTTTCACAACATAAGTAGTATCTTCCATTAACGGGATAATTAATTTTTGGCCAATACTTAACATATTATCTTTTAATTTATTGATCTCCTTTAATTTATCGGCTGATATTCCAAATTTTTTAGCAATACTATAGAGTGTATCACCACTACTTACTGTATATGAACTAGCTGATGACAATCCACTAGGAACATTTAATAATTGACCAATAGCTAATTTATCATCACTAAGATTATTAATTGCTTTTAATTCTTTTAAAGTAATCCCATACTTATTAGCTATACTATATAAAGTATCACCAGCTTTTACTTGATACAATTCTGTCTCCCCTAAATCAATAGACTTAGCTGGTACTTTAAGAACTTGACCAATACTAATAACGTTATTTTCTATTTGATTAATTTTCTTTAATTCATCGACTGTTGTATCCAATTTTTTAGCTATCCCATATAAAGTATCACCCTTTACTACCTTATATGTATCACTAATAGTAGCTTGTGGATTTATATATGGTATTCCCTTATACTCTAAAACAGCTTTAATAACCCCTTCTGCTAATTCACGATAATTGTCTTTAACGAAATTATAATCATCAAGCGTATCAATAAAACCATATTCAATAATTACTGGTTCCAATTTGCCAGTATCCCTTAAAATATAGTAATAGTCCTTAGTAGGATTGGTTGGTAATCTTCTTTGATATACTCTCCTTGTATTTTGACCAGTATTACCAATATTATTTAAAATATCATTGGCCAATCTAGAACTATTTCTAAGGGCATATATTACTTCGGCCCCATCACCCATACCTGCATTTAAGTGATTAGATAATAAAATTACATTGGGATCATTACCAAAAAAAGAAAATATTTTTTCAATTCTATCTTTTGGATTTAAAGTAGTGTCGCTATCTCTCGTTAAATAAACTGGTATTCCTAGTTGCTTAAACCTATCATACATATACTTACTAATTAATAATGAGTAATCTTTCTCTAATCCATCATTTCCTCTAGCACCACTATCAACTCCTCCATGCCCAGGATCAATAATTACTCCTTCAAAATAATCATTCATTCTATCACCTAATTAATTATATGAAAAAAGAAGCATTTTTGTGCTTCTAAAAAATTCATTAAAAAGCAATTAGTGCTTTTAATTATTTTTATTATCTAAATCAAATATTGGTGTTACCACCGTATCTTCATTTTTTACTGGTTGATTTTCCGTTGGAAATACTGGCGCTACCGAAACACTACTATTATCTACCTGCTCACTACTAGTTGGAAATATTGGTTGAACCGGTTGATTATTATTTACAGGTTGTGCAGTATTTTCTACTGGAAATATTGGTTGAGCTGTTTCTGAAGTAGCTGGCGCATTACTTTCCCTTAGTTGCTCTACAGATATTATTTTTGGTGGTTCTGGTTTAGTTGGTGAATCTGGTTGAGAAGAAGTCATAGGTTGATTTACAACAGTTTGTTCAGCTAATACTGGAGCATCTTCACCAATTTTTAATTGCTCACGCAAAATTCTATCAAGTTCTACCTGATCGATTGGCTTAGATAAGTAATCGACAAATCCTTCTTTTAAATACATATCTTTAGAACCTTCAATAGCATTAGCAGTTAAAACAACTACTGGCGTATCAAACCCTGATGCCCTTTTCTTTAAATTATATAATGTATGAATACCATCCATTTCCGGCATCATATGATCCAAAAGAACCAAATCATATTTATTATTTTTAGTAATATTTAAACACTCTAAACCACTATTAACTGAAGTAACTTGAATATTATATTTTTTAAGTAATTTCTCTGCCACCTTCAAATTAAGTAAATTATCATCAACAAGTAAAACCTTATACTTACTACCATCAAAGTATTCATCAACTGATAATTTCTTAGCTTTATATGTTTCAAAATTTACTTGTGATTTATCTAATATTTCCTGTTCTAAATTAATAGTAAAAGTAGTTCCTTTTTGATATTCACTTTCAAAACTAATTTTACCGCCCATTAAGTCGAGCAATTTTTTAGTAATAACAAGCCCAAGTCCAGTACCTTGAATATCACTTTGCTCCTGATCCAATCTCTCAAATTTTTCAAATAATTTTGCATTATCGGCCTTCTTTATACCGATACCAGTATCACTAACTTTGAATGTTAAAATATCTTTATTACCTAATATTACTGATTCAATTGTAAATTTAATATTTCCCTTTTTAGTATACTTAACGGCATTAGATAAAATATTCATAAGTATTTGATATACTTTTACTTCATCGCCATTTAAAGTACTAGGAATATTACCAATTACTTCAACATCAAATTTAATTGGTTTATCCATTAATGATATCTTTGTAATATGTGATAACTTAGCAATTGTATCGGCTAAACTATATGGAGCATTGTGAAGTGTTGTTTTACCAGCTTCAACCTTTGTAATATCCAAAATGTTGTTGACAATCTCTAAAAGAATTGTACCTGCTTCATTAATATTTTTAATATCATTTTTTAACTCTGGTGGTGGATTGCCTTGAAGAATTGTCTCCGATAACCCAATTATTACATTCATTGGTGTCCTTATTTCATGGCTCATGCTAGCTAAGAAATTAGTCTTTGCCATATTAGCTTCTTCAGCCTTTACCTTCAATGCATTAAGTTCATCAATATACTTTAAATCGGGATTTTCCAAGGTAAAATATTGAAATAATGTAATCAATGAGAATCCCGTACCAATAATTGAATATTCCTTATTAAACATTTGAATTACGATTGTTACAAGCAAAATTAAAGTTGAAACTAATACAGCCCAATTCTTATAATTAGGAACATTTTTATTCTTAACAATAAGCACAAATAAAACTATCAAAGAACCAATAATACCTAAAATATAAATTAAATCGACATCCTGCCCGTAATAGTTAACCTGATAGTATTCAATCAATAACTGTGCAATTATTAATAAGATAAATACAACAACGATAATTCCAATCCATAAATATGTAATAGGATATTCGTCAATTACCGCGCTAAGAGACTCATACTTTTTATTACTTCTACTTAATAAAACATATGAAACAAAGAGTATTAACCAAACAAACAAACTAATAAAATATAGTTCCGTTATTACTGGTAATACTCCAAATATATAAATATTTTTAACAGTTATATAAATATTTAGCATATCAAATAACAAAACAAACATCGTAACTATTAATAAAATCTTATATATTTTACTTTCCATAAAGTTATACTTACGCTTTAAAAAATATACTACTGCTAAAACTACTACATATATAAGACTGGCAAATTGTAAAGAAATAGCATTAAACATGGAACTAGCCTCCTAATTTAGTAATAGCGGCAAATTCTGGTTCTACTTTCTTAAATGCTTCAACCATCTTTGGATTAAATTTATGACCTGCTTCCATAATGATTAATGAGGCAATTCTACCATAATCAACTGGAACCATCGTATTTACTAGGTGTGTATATTCAATAGCTAAACTAGCAATTTGTGCTGCCAAAGGAATCCCTTCCCCACTAAGTTTTTCAGGATATCCCATACCATCATATCTTTCATTGTAATATTTAGCAATTTCATAAGCATACTTAGAATCAATCTCATTATTATTAAGTGAAACAACATACTTAATAATTGCAGCCCCATTAATATTTGCTTTTTTAATACTTTCTTTCTCACTATCGGTATATTCGCCTTTTTTATCAAGCAATGCCTTTGATAATGTATAATTACCGATTGCATAGTAACATGCTGAATTGCTAATCTTTTCAATCATATTACTACTCAAATTATATTCAGGATACTGTACTGATACTTGCATAGCTAATAATTTTACATATTTCTTAATATTAGCCATCATTAGGCCATTATCCATCTCATAAGAGACAACAATAGAACTAATAATGTTTTTTAAATTTTCATGTTGCTTTAACATCATTTCATTGATATTACCACTAGAACGATATAAATTTATTAAATTTTCAATTCTATGCCTAATAACTTGTGCATTAAATGGTTTTTCTAGCATATCGGCGATCTGATAACTATAAGCCTTATTTCTAGTTTCTTTATCATAGTTACCACTAATGATAATTACTGGTAACTTATTTAAATAATTGTTGTCATTTAAATAATCTAATACACTAAAACCATCTAATACTGGCATAATTAAATCAAGGAAAATACAAGAAATATTAATATTATTTGTTTTAGCATCCTTTAACTTCGCAATTGCTTCTTCACCATTACCGGCTGTAATAATATCATAATCTTTATTAAATATCTTACCAATTAGATTACATGTCATTGAATCATCATCAATGATCATAATTGCCGTTCTACCACTACTATAAATCTCAGAAGCATTATCGGTAAATGATTTATTCAATTCTGGATAATCAGTCGTTAATCCAACTAAGATAGAATTTATATACTCATCTTTAGGTCTTAAATTATTATCCATATTAATAATATTATGAATTTTTAACATTGCTAAGCTAACAGCATCCACTAATTTATTAAGTTTCCCCTCTAAATTGGTTTTTGTGTTATCTGCCTTTTCAACTACTGGTGTACCGACCATCTTAGCTACCAATACAACAATTATTTTTTTATCATTTTCTTCATATAAAGATATTTCATTAGTATATGCTAAATAACTACCAATTTTATCTGATAGCATCTTATAATTATATACTGCTTTACCACCAGTATTTTCTAATTTTGATATAGAAAGTGAATCGATGTAACCTTCGACATCATCAGGATCAATAAATTTACGACATTCATCGAAATATTCGATATAAGAAGATTCTTTCTCACACGCAAAATGACCAGCATTATTAACATACTTATAGATCTTATCACCTTGAACATCAATAATTAATGCTGCTTCATATTTACTAAAAATATTATCGCTAATAACAACACTATAGTCATTCATATTCTAGTTCATCCCCTTATATTTTGTTAATATATCATATACTTTTCTTACTTCAGTAATAAGTTCATTATAATGTAGATTGACATAATTTATATCATTTTGTTTTGCTGCTAACTCATGTTGATAAAACATTTCACCCATATTCATAAATCCTAATGTACGACAGTTACTCTTAAGTGCATGGACAATTATTTCATAATTAACCATGTCACCAGCTGCCTTGAATTCATTAAATTTATTCACATCTTGTGGAAATGTATTACAAAAATCTAGTAGAATTTCATTATATGTTTCAAAGTCCATCGTATTCTCGATTCCCTTATTAACATCCACACCATTTTGAACTAAAAAATTACGCTTAGCATCTTCCATCATATTACCTACTTTCCTACTATAATTTTACTATAATACCAGGTAAAATGCAATAAATATAACTAAAAAACTCACATTATTCGTGAGCTTTTTCTTTATTAATTAAATCAGTATAATTTAAGTATAGTGTCACATCGTCAATATTAATCCATGAAGCAACAATATCTTCATATTTTATTAATGTCTCAATATCTCCCATTGTTCTTTCCATACTTTCATCAAGTAATGATTCTGTTGATAATTTAATATGCATTAAATTATACTTGTCACTTATTAATTGTTTCATTGGTTTATCATCGAGTAAAGCAATATTATCAAGAAGCACAAAAGTATTATTATTAACATAATCACGTAACGTTTCAAAATTCTTTGTAACTTCATTTATATCAGCATTTTCATCCTTAATAAATGCTCTACTTACAAAATATAGATAATTGGCACTAACTAGTTTTAAAACTTCAGCCACCGTACTATCTTGTGTCAGCTTTAAAAATACTAAATCGTTGAAACAAGCATTATCAAATTCATCATAAAACTTAATAATATTATTTAATGATTCTTTATATTCAAATACCCATTTCTCATCATTTTTCTTTTTGCCAAATAAAACTTTCTTATTACGCTTAGCATTTAATTTAATTAACTTATCTTCTTCTTTCGCTATTTCCTTTAAAGCATTACTCTTAGAATTCTTTAATTCTTCTTTCTTTTCTAAGCGTTCTCTCATATCAGTAAATATATCACGATACTTGATCATTATATTATATTCATTTAATACTTTATTAACTTCCAATAAATTACTATAATTATAGCTATTCTCATCAAAATATTGTTCCTTTTTCTTGTTAATATCATCTTCTTTAAAATCCATAACAGAGTATTCATTATTAACAAATCTTTGGAAGTTTAAATATGTATCTCTACCATCCAATATTTTGATTTGTGAACTTAATTTAACGCGCATATCATATATTTCTTCATCCTTATGCTTTTTCAAAAATGCTTGATGACGTGACGCATAATACTTATCAATTTTCTTTTCATACTTTAGATATATGTTTTTAAAGTTAATTTCTATAATTCTAATAATATCGGGATTTTTCCAATATATCTCTTCGAAATAAGTTTTTAATTCTTCATCACTAACATTATTTAATATCTTTTCCATATAAGCGGCTGCATAATCATTGAATTTAAAATCATCTTTTTTAATTTCAATTTCAACCTTCTTAAAAGATTCAATTATTTTTTTAATGCATGCATTAACACTAATCAAGTCTTCCTTATAATAACGATGGAGTTGATATAGATAATAATCTAGATGCATTTTCTCATATGAAGTATTATAACTATTCCACTCATTTGCAATATTGCATTTTTCAAGTTCTTGTTTTAATTTTTCAATTTTATCGTTTAATTTTAATCCTTCGAATTGTCTAATTCTTTTTTCAATTTCTTTTTTTACTTGTAGAAGTCTTCCGTTATCATTATTTATTTCCTCATCAATATACTCTATTTTTCTTTTACGATTGTATTTTGTATTGACTGGTAAAATGTCGATAACTCCTTTAAAATCTTCATATTTACTTGTTAATTCTTCAATCATTTTTCTTCATTTTCCTCTACTTTTTGTTTTTCTTTTTCCAAGTATTCCAAATGTTCTTTAATTAAACGATAAATTTGTATAAGTTCTTGATTAGTAGCTTCTTTTAATTCTTCTTCCATATTATCCCTCACTTTATAATTATATATCTATTTATTTCACCAATCATCGTATCGTTATCATATAACCTAAACGATAATCTATAAGTACCAGTCATCATTGTATCTTCTAGTTCTATTGTCCTTGAATTTTCGGCAACCGGAGAAGCAAAGATAATGTATTCTTTTTGATTATTTGTTGTTGTTAATGTCGTCGTCGCATAGTCCTGTAAATCCACAAGATTATAATCCGTTGCATATTCAGTAGCATAACTACGACGATACATTGCTAAACGAATATTTGGATTGCTAAGCAAAGAAGTATAATTAACTGTCATCGATAATCCTTTATCATTATCCGTCGCATTAAATATAATACTGCTTTCAGCTAAGATTGGTTCAAGCCCATATGTACTATTGATAATTGTAATTGGTAAATTTACGAAATCAGACACACCAGAACTATAGTATATACCATCCGCTGAAGCAAATGCTTCAAACGTAAATGTATAAGATCCAGTTCTCAAACTAGCATTTTCAGTATTAAATATAACCCATTTCTTCGTATTACCAACTTTATCAGCTAGTTTAATATGTGTATAACCAGCAATATCTGGATAATATCTTTTACCATCTACAAGGAAATATGCACCAGTAAGGTCAGTACCAGATACTACCCTATTATTAGCATCCTTAATAGATATTTGTACACCCAACTTAGAATCAAAGTATTGTGTATCAGTAATTGATACTCCACTTAAGTTAGCATTTGAATAATTAATTGATAATTCAAATGTATCACTATAACCATTATATAGGGGATTAGCAGAAGCTGTAACAGTTTCATCAATTGTTGAGTCTCTACCCTCATATATATTATACGTTAATTGTGCATGCTGGATACCCAAGACACCGATAATACCTTCATCATTGGAGTCACGTATTTCAATCAGTAGCTGATTGCCAAGTTCATCACTATCAATCTCAGTATCCGAGAAATCGACAATGAAGATAAATTCTTCACTACTAGTACCATTTGAATAATATACCGAGTTCTTGGCCGCATCATTATAGTTCGTATTACTACTCAAACTTCCCATCTTAGTAAATAGGGACAAATTATATGAGCACTCATTTTCAATTTGATACTCCGCTTCAGCGGCCGTAACATCAGCAGCCGTAATAACGTGATAATAGTATTCGATTGTACCCGTACTAAAATCGATCATGGTTATCTTCGTATCTTCAGGCAAAACAAACGTTGAAGTTAATGCTCTATGATATCCTGTCCTATATATATTTTGACCTTCCGCATAAAGACCATAGTACGCACTAAATTTACTCTTAGTCGTAATATTTGTTGCTGTTGAAGTAAATAATTCATACTTATCACCTGGTGTCATTGCACCTTCGTATTCTGTTGTTTGATATAGCGCCGTCGACATATTAACATTAACTACCAAACCTTCAACTTCATTTGATAAGGCATTTACCTTTGTTATTGCCTTAATCGTTATTCTTACTGTTCCTAAATTTTTTGCTTCCGTAATATTCTTAGAGTGATACAAGTAGAATAACATTGTTGGTACGACGTTGGAGTTTTCACCTTCATAATACCTTACGCCGTCAATAAACGGACTACTTGTATAGAAAGTCGTTTTACCAGTTGTTAACCAACCATTATTAGATGCTTCCATTGCTAAACCAAAGATGTTATTAGCATCACTAGCCGTAGCCGCAATTCTTGGAATGTTATTTTTATCAACTAATGATACACCTGTAGCAATATCTGAAATATCAAAACTTTCAATTTCAAATGATGTATTTGGTTTTGAGAATTCAAGGAAAGCTTGCTCTACAGAACCTAAAGTTGAATACTTAGATGCAACCAAGTCAACATTATATTCGATTAAGTTTTCACCGATATACCACATATAGAATTGCGCATTCTTAGGGGTTGGATCAATATATGCAACCTCATTTTCAAATGTTTCATCATTCATGAAATTGCTATAAAAGCCGTCTACAGTAATATCATGATTTGTTACGTGTTTGCCTAAAACATAACTACCTTTAGCAAATAATCCAGCATTACTTAAATCGACCATTGGAGCATAAGAACTATTATACATACCTGTATTAACGTCTCCAGAAGCAAAGTTAAATATTCCTAAGAAAGTCATACCTATAACTTCGCCATAATCAGTAACCTGTTGGTCTTTTGCAATATTTAAATTACGTCCTTCATACATATATACACGATTATCAACTGTTCTAGTAGTAATCGTATGTTGATCTGTTATAGTTACTTCAGCTGGGTTACCATTACTATCCAAACTTTGGAAGTTTTCCAGTAAGTTAGCACCCGTAACTAAGAATAAATTTGAATTGTTTTGTAATTTAAAGTCCTCAACCCTACTTATAGAGAATAATTCTTGATCATAATCGTTTGCTCTATCGACAGCACCAGCAAGTAAAATACTACTGTTATCAATTGTTACATAAGTAACACGCTGGATTGAGACATTACGTTCAGGAGTCATACCTGAACCATAATTTCTAATTGTTAAATAACTATCACCAGTAGCAGATGATGCATTACCACCACCAAAGAAAGAGCCATCTATTTCAAAACTATTATATGTATCAGCATCAATCGTAATATTAACACCCTGTGTAACACTAATGAAGGACCAGTCGTAGATTTCAGAACCACTAGCATTAGCTTCTCCACCGCCAAAGACATTACCTTTAACATAAATCGGCGATTTTGTAAGACTACTAGATGTATATGCCGTTTGTCCGATATTTACGATCGTATTACCATAGATAACTGAGAATTTTGCACCGCCATAAACATTCCCATAAATCGTTCCACCAACAATATTTACACTACTTGTTGAATTATTATTAGCTTGTGTTCCAGTAACAGCTTGGTTTCCACCACCGAATACACAGCCAGAATTTGGTGCTTGTGAATTAGCTGAACCAATAACGGTATTTCCATCAATTGTAATATTTGTATTACCTCTAAGGTTTGCACTAGCACCATTACCACCACCATAAGCATTACCTAAAATTGTCGCATCAGTAATTGTTACATTTGATGAGCCGTTAACAACACCAAAGTTTCCACCACCATAAACATTACCGCTGATAGTACCACCATCGATATCGACTCTTGTATTTCCAGTAACTTGGGCTAGATTACCACCGCCATATATATTAGTAATTGTTCCACTTTCAACTGTGATGGTTGGTGTACCAACTTCAGCTCTATTTCCACCACCATATATATTAGTAATTGTTCCGGCTTCAACATCTATATTTGCAGTTGTTACCGTTCCAGTAGTATTTGAGCCGCCATAAACATCACCAATTGTTCCAGCATTAATCGTTACATTTGATGTTGTAAGCCCCGCACTATTACCGCCACCGAAAATAGTTGTAATTGTACCACCATCAATATTAACATTTGAAGTACCACTATTGGCTTGGTTACCACCGCCATATATAGTTATAATTGTACCATTATTAACATCAATATTTGAAGTAACTGTATTACCACCGGCGTTATTTCCACCATATATATTGGTTACTGTTCCACTATTTTGTGTAATATTTGCTGTTGTTACCGTTCCACTAGAGTTAGATCCACCAAAAATATTAGTAACCGTAACTCCATTATTAGTAACATTACTAGTTGTAACACTAGCACTGTTACCACCACCATATACATTAGGTATAGTACCTGTAGCACTGTTTAGTGTAACTGTTGTGGTTGTCGTATTTACCGCATTACCGCCACCATAGATACTACCATTAACCGTTGCCGTTCCCGTAACATTAACATCGGTCGCGCCACAAGTTCCGCCTTCATTGTTACCACCATAAACATTTTGAACCGTACCACTAGTAATATCAACATTGGTTGTACTAACATTTCCTAAAGTGTTAGATCCACCATATATATTAGTAACAGTTGCCCCATTCATATAAACATTGGTATTAGTAACACTAGAACGGTTACCACCGCCATAAACACTACCAATTATTCCACCATTCAAATAAACTTCATTATTCTTTGTATGGCTACCAGCTTGGTCATTTCCACCGAAGACAGCTGTAATATCGCCACCATTAATTGTAACTGTAATATCGCCATTAACATATGGAGTATACGTTGAACTACCTTGGCCTCCGCCAAACACACTTCCAACAATTGTTCCCTTATTAACAGTTACATTTACTTCGCCTGAATTAGCACTATTAACAGTACCAAAGGCACTTCCACCATAGACACTGCCAGATATCGTAGGCCCTGCTGTAGTAGTACCAATCGTCACATCAACATCTCCACTAACTACAGTAGCATTACCTTTACCACCACCATAGATATTGCCCGTAACCGTACCACCTTTAACATCGACGCTCGTAGATCCATCAGTACCACCGGCATTATTACCGCCATAAACATTACCAACTGATCCTGTAGTAACAACTACGGTAGTTGTGCTAACATTACCAGAAGTATTAGATCCACCATATAAATTAGTTACCGTAGAACCATCTAAGTAAACATGGGTATTCGTAACGCTTGATAAATTACCACCACCATAAACATTAGTGATTGTTCCACCATTCAAGTGAACTTCATTATTTTTTGTATGACTACCAGCTTGGTCATTTCCACCAAAGACATTACCAATCGTTCCACCATTGACAGTTACTGTAATATCACCATTAACATATGGTGTATAGGTTGAACTACCTTGACCTCCGCCAAACACACTACCAGTAATTGTTCCTTTATTAACTGTGACGTTTACTTCACCTGCATTAGCACTATTAACGGTACCATAAGCACTACCACCATAGACACTGCCACGTATCGTAGGTCCTGCTAAAGAGTCACCGATAGTAACATCGACATCTCTTCTAACAACTGTCTCGCTACCCTGGCCACCGCCATAAACATTACTAGTAATTGTTCCACCAGTAATATCAATGTCGACAGAGCCATAGATTGTTCCCTCAGTATTAGATCCACCATAAACATTACCAATTGTACCACCTGATATATTGATATCAATAGTGCTTGATGATTCATAACCAGATTGACCAAAATTAGCTGATTTACTACCACCAAAGACACTACCAATTGTACCTGCTAAAATATCAATTTTAGTTGTCGAAGTTCCTGCATACTGAGTACCTGTAGAACCATAATTACCGCCACCATAGACTGATGTATTAATAGTTCCACCATTGATAATTACATGTGAATTATAAACAGTACCTTTCTGAGTTGAAGAAGTATCACCACCACCAGCACCAAATACAGAACCGGATTCAACACCATATAATTCACCAGTCCCACCACCAACAGTAACATTTCCTCCAACATAAACTAATGTAGAGCCTTGAACAATACCATCATCAGTATAGCCTGAATTATAACTATCAGATCCGCCTAAAACACTATAACTTACCGTTCCGCCAGTAACACAAACAATACGATTTCCTTTAGTTGTGGAGTGTCCAGCTCCACCATATATTGATCTAACAGATCCGCCACTCATTCCTATAAAAGTGGAATTAGTTGTATTTGATCCATTATAACCATATCCACCAACAACAGTGTTGATAAGTCCACCTTCAATTTTAACTCCTGTCAATGAGTTCATATAAAGATCAGATCGTGCACCAATATATAAACCAGCTGTATTATCAGTATTCGCAGAGCCATCGTAGTTATATCCAAATGAACCACTCTTAATTATATTATATGAAGCAAATAAAGAATCATTTCCGGCATAATTATCTCCTCCAGCATAACCATCTAAGCCAATTAAAAACCTAAGTTTTTGATTACTATTCTTTATACGATCATAATCATTACCAAAAATAGTTGTTTCATTAAATGTATAAGTAGTTGTACCACCATTCATTCTTCCACTATGGTATGCAAAGTAGTAGCCACTTTCAACTATAACTCTAAATGTTCCTGATGGGCTAGAATTATTAGCTCCGCCATATATACCTTGAACAACTATGTATGATGAGCCATCATAACTACTAACATTACGGCCTATCTTTAAGTTGTGTGAATTAGCATATATTGCACCAGAAGTCGAATCAGCTCCCGTTGTTAGGTTATCATACCCATTTCGGCCAGTTACAGTTAAATCATAATTTGGTCCATCAATTCTAATATTTTCAATGACTAAATCATTTTTAAGACTTAACTGATTGCTTGTAATATTTATTCTACCAGCTGCCGTTGTTCCATTAACAGCTGCCCCCGTCACTGTAAATGGTCTATTGTAATAAGTTAAGTTAGTATAACTTACACCAGTTGTACTAGTATGCCTATATATATTCATATCCCTAGTAACAAGATAATAGTATTTATCAGCATCCAACATATAGCCATTATTATCTTCAGTTAAATAGATTGAATTACCATTTGAATTAGTTACTGAATCATTATATTGAATTAACTTATAAGCGGTAGTACAAGCATTAGCACTTGTACAAACAGATCCATCATCAGTATAATATTCACCAGTTGAAATCATATTAGCAGTAGGATTACTTACCTTGTAATAGTATCCTTCCGTATTAGCACCAGTTGAAATATATGAATTTGAATGTGTAACTTGCTCGGTAGTCGTAAAGGTTCCATTTGCTTCCTCAACAAGATTCATATATGTCGTATTATAGTTATTAATTGTTGTATCAGTATTACTACCAGTAGGATTAAAATTAGCAACAAAAGTAACAGATCCACCAGTATATCTTGTACCCTGAGTAATAGCAGTAGTATTCGCGTTAAATGCATATAGTGTTGTATTACCCCAATATCT
>JAEEGL012502129.1_pt1 | contig 44850 bp, 39 predicted proteins | sample 9134231 | NCBI WGS metagenome assembly JAEEGL01 (sample SAMN16246548, study PRJNA631951) | gut metagenome | biome: gut microbiome; feature: rumen; material: fiber-attached | host: Bos | place: Iran: Karaj | collected 2018-10 | reverse complement strand
GAGAAGATGGAAGCTGATGGCACATTTGAATCACTTCCTAAGAAAGAAGTTGTTCTTATAAAGAAGGAGATGGAGAAGCTCCAGAAGAACCTTGGTGGTATCAAGGAGATGAAGGCTCTGCCTGACATCATTTTCGTAGTTGATCCACACAAGGAAAGAATCTGTGTTCAGGAAGCACATGCACTTAACATTCCTCTTATCGGTATCGCTGATACAAACTGTGATCCAGAAGAGCTTGATTATGTAATTCCTGGAAATGATGATGCTATCCGTGCAGTAAAGCTTATCGTTTCTAAGCTCGCTGATGCTGTTATCGAAGCAAGCGAAGGTTCTGATGATGTAGCTGAGGAAGCTACTGAGGAAGAGGCTGCTGAGACAGCTGAGGATGCTGAATAATCCTTAGATTGAAGTTTTGATATATACTACAGGTAAAATGTAGTCTGAATAGATATGATTAGGAGGAAATAGAAATGGCTATTACAGCTGCTGACGTTAAGAAGTTAAGAGAAATGACAGGAGCCGGCATGATGGATTGCAAGAAGGCTCTTACAGAGACAGATGGTGATTTTGATGGTGCTGTAGAATTCCTTCGTAAGAAGGGTCTTGCAACAGCTGAGAAGAAGGCTGGTAGAATTGCAGCAGAAGGTATTGTTGCAACAGTTGTTTCAGAGGATGCTAAGACAGCTACAATCATCGAAGTTAATTCAGAGACAGACTTCGTTGCTAAGAACGAAGTATTCCAGACATATGTAAATGCACTTGCTACACAGATCAACAACAATGACTATGCAGATATGGCTGCATTCATGGCTGCAACATCTGATATTGATGCATCTACAACAGTTGAAGAGCATCACAAGGCTATGGTTGCTAAGATCGGTGAGAACCTTACAATCCGTAGATTTGAGAAGATCACTGGTGATGTTGTTGTATCATACATCCACATGGGTGGTAAGATCGGTGTTCTTGTAGAAGCTGAGTGCGATAATGCAAGTGATGCTGTAGAAGAGGCTATGAAGAACGTAGCTATGCAGATCGCTGCTATGAACCCACAGTACGTAAACAGAAATGAAATCTCAGAAGATATATTAGCTAAGGAGAAGGAAATCGTTGTATCAAGCGCACTTGCTGATCCAGCATCTCTTCCAAAGCCAATCTTAAATGGCATCATTGCAGAAGCTATTGAGTCAAATAAGTGGGGCGATGAGGATAAGGCTGCTTACGAAGAGCAGAAGAACAACAAGTTCCTCTTCAACTTCCTTTCAGCTGAAGGTATCCAGGCACTTAGAGATATCGCTGATACACATAAGGCTGAGTACCTTGATAACAAGATCTTCGCTGGTCTTGTTGAAGGACGTTTTGCTAAGCACCTTAAGGAGATCTGCCTTGTAGATCAGGTTTATGTAAAGGCTGAGGACAAGGAGAACGTAGGTCAGTATGTAGCTAAGGTTGCTAAGGACAATGGCTGCAAGTTCGAGATCAAGAAGTTCATCCGTTTCGAGACAGGTGAAGGACTTGAGAAGAAGAACGAAGACTTCGCAGCAGAAGTTGCAGCTCAGATGGGTCAGTAATCAACATCTGACAGATTATAAAATGTATTTAATGGAAGTCATATCAGAAATGATGTGGCTTCCTTTTTTGTTGTATCTACATTTGACAGACTAGTCTTAAAATCATAAAATTATAGATGTAAATCTTATTATGATCGGGACTAGGACAATGGATAAAAAATCGAGACAAATCACAAGAGATGCATTTCTTGCAATACTTCCTGCACAGATTCTGGCATCACTTATCCCTTTTTTAAGTGGCATAATAAATGGCGTAGTTATAGGAAATTGTTATAGCGCTAATATGATTTCTGTAATAGGCTTTACAACACCTGTTACATATCTGTTGTCATCCGTTCGTACACTTTTCTCTATAGGTGGTGGAGCAACTGCCGGTAATTACATGGGGCAGGGAAAACTCTCTAAGGTTAATGAGACTTTCAGGCTCTGTATCACCACATTGGTTATGATCGCCATCATTCTGATGGTTTCTATATTGCTCTTCAATCATCAGATTGCCGGAATGATATCAGATGATGAAGATCTGATAATGGAAACGGCACGTTATCTTAAGGGACTCGCTCTGGGCTTCATCCCATCCCTGCTAATTCCATTTCTATCCTCATATCTGCAGCTGGCAGGTTCATCCAAGCGCGTGGTATTTTCTTCAATCCTGAATGCGGCGATGAATCTTGGGTTTGACCTTGTGGCAGTTATGGTATTGCACACAGACGTTATGGGAATTGGTGTTGCAACATCCATCGCCCAATGGATCAGTGCAGCATATCTCTTTCTATCCATCATAAGAACACATTTCGTCAGCTTCTCATTTTCACATTCAGATATCAGGATATTGTCAAATGTACTTCGTTTCGGAATCAACAGCTGTATTCTTGTTGCCTTGGAGTCGGTACGAAATAGTATCATAGTAAAGCAGTCCTATGTATTAGGCGGACTGAATGGTTCCACTGCAATATCAGTTCTTTTTGCTTCATGTGGGCTTGTTGATTTCATAACATCCGGTTTTATGAGCGCTTCTATGATGATAGGAAGCCTGTATGCAGGAGAAGAGAACGAAGATGCACTTAGCATGTCTTCAAAATGGGCTATGCTTGTTGGAGAGATTGCAGGCCTTCTTTCTGGAGCTTTATTCTTCATATTTGCAAAGCCTATTGCACTTGCATTTAGTTCCACAATTGAAGGACTTCCACTTGCGATTGCAGCCATAAGAATATATGCAGTTTATATTATGATCGTTAATCCACTGCAGATAATACTTAGATTCTATCAATGTCTGAAGAGAGTAAAGACAACATTTGTATTATTCATACTCAGAGAATTTGTTATTGCTATAGCAGCTATATTTATATTAGGCAGTTTATTTGGAGTCAGAGGCGTGTGGATGTGTTTCCCTGTATCCGCGATACTGGGAGGACTGTTAGTTATAGGTCTCAGCGCTTATAAGAGCTGGAAGCAGAAGAGGAAAAAACTGGATCTGTTATGGTATGATGGCTCAACTACATTTACGGATAGTGAGAACTTCTATGTTACTGATCTGACCCAGTTAGACAGCGTGCTGGAAAGTGTAAGTGTTTTCTGTGATCGAAATAATATGGATAAGAAGAGTGCCATAGCCTGCAGGCTTCTGGCAGAGGAAAATATCACCACACTTCTGGAACATGCAGATATAGTCAGGAAAAAGAATCTGATGATAAGCCTTTTTGTGGGAACAGATGGAGAACTTACCAGAATGGTCTTTCAGGATAATTCGCCTCAATTTGATCCGCTGAAGAGATTTCATTTCTATGATGAAGAAAAAAAGGATCTTATTAAGGATGCATCCATAAGTATAGTTAAGGGCTTTGCGGAGAATACTTCATATCAGTTTTCATTTGGCATGAACATCTTCATGGTAGATATTGTCAGACGGTAAGAATAATGAATAATGGTAAAATATACATTTCCGAATTTAATTCGGAAGAGAAACTGAGAACTGAAGATGCATTTACGCTTCCGGAGATAAGTCTTTTTTCAAAAACAAGCAGGGCTTTGGTAAGCGGCATGGATGCACTGGTTATTACCATGCTGGATCCCGGGGATATCCTTGTTACGGCTAAATTGCTCCCACAGGAATACCTGGATTATTGGTGTGAGAATATTACGGAAGTTAAATGTCTGTCACCATCCGGTGATATGGATTCCATATATAGTCGGCTTATTCATGACAGCTCCATGACAGATATCCTGAAGGATAGAGAGATAATTAATTACGCGCTTGTGCCGGATTATTATGAAATGTGCTCGATACTGGGCATAGATAGTACTGAACCACCGCTTTCTGTTATAAAGGAATTAAACAGCAAGGTATATTCGAATAAATTAAAATATGAACTTGACCTTCCTGAAAAGGGAATCCGTCTTAAATCAATAGATGAATATGAAGAAAAGGTTGGTAAAATGCTGGAGGATGAGGGAAGAGTTCTGATAAAGGATGCCATGGGAGTATCAGGCAAGGGGATGCTTCTTATAGACAGCCAGGGAATGGCTGACAGGCTGGCAGTACATTTTACGAAACAGGCAGAAAAGGGAAGGACGAAGTTCGACTTTATACTCGAGCCTTATTTAAACAGAGTGATGGATTTCTCCTGTATTTTTACCATCGATACAGAGGGAAAGATTAATATAGATGGCTTTCAGAAGAATGAGAGTAAGGGCTTTGCTTATCATGGTACAGGGCCTCTCACTGCCAATGAATATGAAATGATAATGGCTTCCGGTTATAGAGATACTGTAATTAAGATTGCAGAGGCTATGGCTGATAAGGGATATCATGGCTATGCCTGCATTGATTCTATGATAGCGGAAGGTGACATTGTTATTCCGCTACTTGAGATCAATCCAAGGATGTCACTATCCAGATTCAACCTTAAGGTAAGTGAGAGAATCGGAAGGACTTGTCGTCTGGGTTATATAGAAGGAAAGCTGGGTGACGGAGTCAGTGTGGAACAGGTTCTGAGTGAACTGGAGGATAAGGGACTGCTTTATACGAGCTGTCGTGGCTCGGGTGTTATACCTCTTGCACCTGGAATTTGGAATGACTCTGATCTTATTGGTAAGAGGATCAGAATATATTATATTATTGTTTATAATACTGAGGATGAATATGAAGAAATTCTTGCTGCTTGGTTCGCGTATTGCTCTGGGAGTATATGTGCCGGCAATATCAATTAAAAAACAGCTGGAAGCTATGGGGCATAGCGCTGACATCCTATGTCTGGAGGATCTATACAGCGACAGGGAAGCTGTTATAGAAGAGACGAAGAGAAGCTTTCATCAGGATTTCAGATTAGCTAAAATGAGCTACCGGATGCCTACAAGGAATACATCCGCAATTGATGCAGGGCTTGCAGATAAGCTGCTTGGAAGACTAGTGGATGACATGTATGATACTGTCATTATCTTTTCAGGCTTCTGGATGAAAATCATAAATGAATTATTGGAAAGCTGTGATCATTATAAGGACAGGATTTATGCCCTTCATATGGATGCAGGACAGTCCCTATCCTGGAAGGGTGTTGACAGAAGCTGTGTAAAGGATGTATGGCTTTATAGTCTGGAACATGGCAAGGCAATGAGTTTACTGGAACGGCCGGTGGCAGTAAAGCCTGAAAGTAAAAGGATACTTGTTCATGGCGGCGGCTGGGGTATCGGAGATTATGCCTCCAGGATAAAACAGTTAAATGAATTAGGATATGCTCTGGATATAGTAATATATTATCCGGATGAGATAGATACTGATGATGAGATAAATACATATTATCTCCTTGATCCGGAGTGGAAGCCGGATGAGAAGCGGTCCGAATATCCGCGACTGCTTATATATAACGAGGGAGAATTTGTTCCCTTTGGTGATAATACAGGCGATATCAATCCTCTAAGGGAATTAATGAATAGGGATGTGGCGGTTCTATCTAAACCCGGAGGCGGAACACTTTCGGACTCCCTTATAACTGCAACGCCACTTATTCTTGGCGAGGAGCTTGCCAGATATGAAGCAGATAATAAGAAGCTGTGGATTGATCTGGGATTTGCAGTGGACCTCGGCGAATTATTAAATGTAGAGCATAGCGGGGATTATGAACCTAAGACGGAGGAGTTATTAGAAGAGTGCAGACAGAATCTACTGTCAGCTCAGACAGGACTCCCCCATATATTGGATTTAATTATTTGAGACAGGAAGATAAAATGTCAAAGCAACCAGGAACTTCAAAAAATCTAAATAGTGATGAATTCAGACGTATCATGGAGAATATGAAGTTCATGAAGAAGGCTGAAGAATCAGAAGATGATTCGCCATATCTGCCTCTTGATATGGGACTTTTTCTTACAGGCAGGTGTAATCTCAGATGTAAGCATTGTTTTGAGTGGAACCAGGATGGGTTCCTGACAAATGGGACGGCTGAATATTCAAATGGGGAGCTTCCAATTGAAATGATACGGGACTGCCTGGATTATACAGCACCTGCAAAGACCAGACTATATCTCTGGGGCGGTGAACCGCTTTTATATTCGCATTTTCACCAGCTTACGGAATACCTTAAGAAGGATCCCAGATGGACAACCATATGCACTAATGGGTTAATGATAGAGAGGAATCTGGATGATATTCTTGATATATCCGAGAATCTGGTTCTTCTTATAAGCCTCGATGGTTTCAGTGATTCAAATGATGCTATAAGGGGTATAGGTACATTTGACCAGGTCATATCAAATATAAAGAAGATGATAGATCTTAAGAAACAGGGCAGATACCTGGGAGAAATCTCAGTATGCTGTGTCATCAGTGATCCTATGGTAGGCAGACTTTATGAATTCGCTGAATTTATGGAAGAGCTGGAGATCAATACTCTGTATCTCAGCTTTCCGTGGTACATCTCTCCGGAAACTGCTGACATGATGGATGAAGAGGTAAAGAGAAGATTTGGTGATATAATAGAGATGAGTGATGAGAAGAATGCAAGCTGGCATGACTTTACATTTCATATATCGCCGGAAAAGATAGACAGCCTTAAGGAAGATATGCAGAAAATATCAGACAGGAAATGGAAGATAAGAGTCAGATTCCAGCCGGCAATCAATCCATCGGAAATAGATGATTTTATATTGGGTGGAGTCAGTACGGCTCAGGGCAGAAGTAAATGCCTGGTGCCATTTAACAGGATCGACATTCTGCAAAACGGCGAAATATCTGCCTGCAAACTCTTCAAGGAATTCTCAATTGGGAATCTGCATGATGAGTCAATTAAGGATATCTGGGAAGGTGAGAGGATGAAGGAGATACGTTCAAGACTTAAATGTGGACTTATGCCTGCATGCTCAAAATGCGTTCTTCTCTACCTGAATGGAGAATAATAAATGAGATATATCTTTGGCGTTCCCAGTGCGGGAGCAGGGCCAACTGAATATGAAGACTGGCCGGATGTGATCGGGAAGGAAATAATCTTTAAGAAGACAGTTTATCAGAAAAACTTAACCGGTCCGTATATTGATGAAATGTCACAGGCGGCAGAGGTGGTTGCAGAAAGTATTCTGTCAGTAGCCGGCAGGGAGGATGACATATACCTTTTCGGACATTGCATGGGAGCGACTGTCGCTTATGAGACGGCAAGTCTGCTGTTAAGGGAATATGATATACATATAAAGGCACTTTTTGTATCAGCATTTATCAGTCCTGATGTGCCGATAGAGGATGGAATATCTGATCTGGATGATGATGCATTTATAGAAGAGATTCATGGACACGGTACATTTCCAGAGGAATTCTTCATCAAAAAATCCCTCCTAAAGCTTTTCCTGCCAAGGATCAAAGCTGATTACAGGATGATAGAAGGTTATGTTGATAAGGATGGATTTAAGCTTGATTGTCCAATCATAGGATTCTTCGCTGAGGATGATGAGGTAGTAAGACCAGAGGCGACTGAAGGGTGGAAGAATTATACCACGGCTTCTTTCGAGAGGATATACATTCCTGGTAATCACTATTCTTATTATAAGAATCAGAAGAATATCATAGAAGGAATAGTAAGGAGAACTAGTTAATGGATAAGGAAAGTATAGAAGAGGTTGTGATATCTCTTCTGGCTAAAACAATAGATGATGAAAACTCAAAGGATACATGGACCGCGGAAACTGATATAATAAATGATATCGGAATAGATTCTATTCAGCTTGTCCGCTTCATGCTTTCAGTTGAGGATGAACTTGGTATCAGTCTGGATTTTGATGATCTGGATTTTGACGACTTTTCATCAATCGGTGCGCTGGCTGATTATCTTATGAAGAATATTTAATCATAAAACGAGAGGGGTATAAGATTATGGGTATTACAGAAACTAGACCATTTGTTCCATGGGATGTTATGAACAGCTTTATGATCGATGCATTTAAGGGCTACGGGGTTCCTGAAGAGGACGCAAAGATCTGTGCAGATGTACTTCTGGAATCTGACAGAAGAGGTATTGAGAGCCATGGATGTAATAGATTTAAGCCTATATACATAGACAGGATTGTGAGAGGAACACTGCTTCCTGTTACGAATATTGAGATACTTAAAGAGACTCCTACGACTGTTGTCATGGATGCTCATGATGGTATGGGAATGGTTGCCAGCTTTCGTATGATGGAGAAACTGGTGGAGAAGGCCAAAACCTACGGTATGGCTGGAGGAGCTATCAGGAATTCTACCCACTATGGCATAGCAGGTTATTGGGCAACTATGGCAAGTAAAGAGGGGATGATCGGTATAACAGGTACAAATGCCAGACCATCAATAGCGCCAACCTTCGGTGTGGAGAATATGATGGGAACAAATCCACTTACATTTGCCCTTCCTACTGATGAAGAGTTTCCTTTCGTCCTGGACTGTGCTACATCCATAGTTCAGAGAGGACGGATTGAATATTATGCAAGAGAAGGCCGTCCGACTCCAGCGGGAACCGTAATCTCTGAAAATGGTGAAGCACTTACAGACAGCAAGCAGATTCTTGAGGATCTTGTGGCTGGTACAGCAGCCCTTGCACCACTTGGTGGAATCGGTGAGGACCTGGCAGGTTATAAGGGCTATGGTTATGCTGCGGTTGTTGAAATTCTTTCAGCTGCACTTGCAGGTGGAGAATATATGAAGGCTCTGACCGGCGTAACAGCAGATGGTAATCCTCAAATGTATCACCTGGGACATTTCTTCTTCGTAGTTGATCCTGATGCATTTATGGGAAGAGAAGAATTTAAGAAGATAGCCGGGGAGATATGTAGGGAGCTTAGGGCTTCAAAGAAGGCTCCGGGAGAGAGCAGGATCTACACAGCAGGCGAGAAAGAGTATGATATGTGGCTCTTCAGAAAGGACAAAGGAGTTCCGGTTGGAGAAGGCGTACAGAAGGATATCATAGAGGTGCGTGACAAACTGGGGCTTGATTATACATTTGATTTTGAGAATAAATAATTATGGACAATAAAAGCTTATTAACACAAATATTTGATGAAAAAAGTAAGACTGCTGCGATTCTGATCACAGATCCGTACAACCTCAGATATTATACAGGCTTCAGAGGTGGAGAAGGAGTTGCTCTTATTACTGAGAAGTCACAGATCCTGATAACGGATTCAAGATATACAGAGGCGGCTTCTAAGGAAAGCGATTTTGAAGTAAGAGAATATAATGCGAAGGTTTCTGTACTTGATATACTCCGGGAAGTGATCAGAGATGAAGACATTGACCAGGTAGGATTTGAGAATCTATCCATATCATTTAATGATTATGAGAAGTATAAAGAATTCAATCTGACTCCCCTTGGCAAAGCGCTTCTGATCCCTAGACAGATCAAGTCCGAATATGAGATACAGCAGTTGCGACAGGCTGAACATATCGGAGATATGGCATTTGATGATATTCTTGGTATTCTTAAGCCTGGAATGACGGAGCTGGAGGTGGCTGCAGAACTTGAATACAGCATGAAGCGTCATGGCGCAGAGGGCTTCTCCTTTGATACCATTGCCGCATCTGGTGTTAATTCATCCATGCCTCATGCAATACCTTCTACGAAGAAGCTGGAAATGGGCGACTTTCTCACCATGGATTTCGGCTGTATATATAATGGTTATTGCTCGGATATGACTAGAACTGTATGTATAGGCAAAGCAGATGATGATATGAAACACATTTATAATATTGTCTTATCTGCGCAGCTGAGGGTTCTTGATGAGCTTCGTCCAGGTATGAAATGTAAAGATGTGGACAGCATTGCCAGAGATTACATACGAAATGCCGGATATGGCGACTATTTCGGACATGGACTGGGGCACGGTGTAGGACTTTATATACATGAATCTCCCGCATTTAATACGAGAGATGAATCCATAATAAAACCGAATATGATCGAAACAGATGAGCCTGGCATATATCTACCTGGTAAATTCGGTGTCAGGATAGAGGATATGATACTGATAACTGAGGATGGATGTGAACCACTTGCAAAATCACCTAAAGAACTTGTAGAGCTATAAGAGGAGGCGGAGTTATCACAGCTCAATGTAACGAAAACTGGAAGCTGGTAAAAGATTAGAAAAATGTCATAAAACACTTGCATTTTCGTGCATTTGTGATAAGATATCATATAACTTAATAATGTATAGCTAGAGTGGGTTCGGGTTTCCGAATCCACTTTGCTGTTTAGGTGATTTATATCAGATCAAGGTTGGTGAATATGAAAAAGAGTGATATTGAAAGCAGGACTGAAAGTCTTGTTCTTCCAATCCTGGATAAGAATTCCTTTTCCTTATGGGATGTGGAGTACGTCAAGGAAGGTTCTGATATGTACCTGAGGGTATATATAGACAAGGAAGGCGGAGTAAATATTGATGACTGCGTAACTGTTTCAAGAGAACTGGATACGCTGCTGGATGAAGAGGACTTCATAAAGGATGCATATATTCTGGAAGTTAGCTCTCCTGGACTTACCAGAAGACTTAAGAAGGACAGGGATTTTGAAAAGAGTATTGGAAGATTGGTTTACATAAAACTTTATAAACCAATCGATTGCTTGAAGGAATATACCGGAGTTTTAAAGGCTTTTGATGAAAGCTCCGTAAGTATAGAGGTAGAAGATGTTGAAAAGTCTATACCAAGAGATGCTATATCTCTTATAAGACTTGAGTTTGAAGAATGATAATTAAGTAAGTTAAGAACATCATTAATGTCATAAAGGGAGGATAAACTAATGACAGAGATAATTGAAGCATTAAATATGCTTGAAAGAGAGAAGAACATCAGCAAGGAAGAGATGATGCTTTCCATAGAAAAGGCTGTAGCATCTGCCTGCGAGAAGGATTTCGGTGAGAACACTGAATATTCTGTTCAGATGGATAGGGAAACAGGTGTTATCAGAGTATATACTCATAAGACCGTTGTTTCTGAGATAATTGATAGTCGTACAGACATCACACTTGAGGATGCACGTATGATCGATCCTTCGTATGATATTGATGACGAGGTTCCTGTAGAGATCACAACTAAGGATTTCGGCCGTATAGCTGCTCAGAAGGCTAGAGGCATCATCCTTCAGAACATCAAGGAGGGTGAGAGAAAATCACTTTACACACATTTCAAGAACAAAGAGAAGCAGGTTGTAGTAGGTGTTGTTCAGAGATTTGTAGGAAATAACATCAGCGTTAGTCTTGATGACAAGACAGATACAATCCTCAGCTCTAAGGAAATGATCCCTGGTGAGAGATACAGGATCGGTTCACGCATTAAGCTGTATGTAATCGAAGTTAAGGAGAATCAGAAGGGTGGCTTCCGTATCGTTACATCAAGAACACATCCTGATCTGGTAAGAAGACTCTTCGAGAGAGAGGTTACTGAGATTGCTGATGGTACAGTTGAGATAAAGAGTATATCCAGAGAGCCTGGTTCAAGATCTAAGATCGCAGTATGGTCTAACAATCCTGATGTTGATCCTGTAGGAGCTTGTGTAGGTCTTAATGGTAACAGAGTTAACAGTATAGTTGATGACCTGAATGGAGAGAAGATCGATATAATCGAGTGGGATGAGGATCCTGCAATCTATATTGAAAATGCACTTCGTCCATCTAAGGTTGTCTCAGTTGACGTTGATCCAGATGAGAAGTCTGCAAGAGTTGTTGTTCCAGATTATCAGCTGTCACTTGCTATCGGTAAGGAAGGACAGAATGCAAGACTTGCTGCAAGACTTACAGAGTACAAGATAGATATCAAGAGTGAAACTCAGGCTGCAGAGCTTGAAGCTGCTCTTGCTGAATATGAGAAGTATGCTGAAAGCCTTGAGGATGGCGAAGAGGATCTCGACGTTGATGATGTAGATATCGATGAGACAGAAGATATTGATGATGTTGATGCAGATGTAGAAGATACTGATGATGTTGATGCAGATGTAGAAGATACTGATGCTGATGAAGCTGATGCAGAGGAAACATCTGAAGAAGAAGCAGAAGAGGGCGAATCCGAAGAAGTTGAAGAAGACTAAGAAGACCAATAAAAATAAAGTGCCACTAAGACTATGTATCTGCTGTGGAAATGAACATCCTAAGGGCGAGATGCTCAGGATAGTTGTTTCAGGTGATACGGAGGCGAAGCTTGATGATTCAGGCAGAAGCCATGGAAGAGGTGCTTATATATGTTGTTCTGAAGACTGTATCAATGGTGCCTATGAGAAGGGACTTATTGATGAGAATACCAGGGACGAATGCTTAGCCGGAGCTGACAGGAAGAAGTTGTCAATGCTCATGATAGCAGCAAAGGCCGGCAGGATATGTTCCGGAGAGTATCAGGTTGAGAATGCGATAAAATCAGGAGAAGCACATTTTATAATCATTGCTGCAGATGCTTCTGATAATACAAAGCAGAAATTTCAGAACAAATGTAATTTCTACGAAGTGCCGTTCGTACTGTGTTCCACCAAGGAGAATCTGGGAAGGATGATCGGTAAGGATGACAGGAGCTGCGTAGCAGTTACAGATATTGGATTCGCGAAACAGTTGATTGATAGATTTGAGATAAATCTGGCTTAAAGATACGGAGGAAAATATATGAGAATACATGAATTTGCGAAAGAATTAACTAAAGAGACAGGTAAGCCGATTACAAGCAGCCAGGTTCTGATGCTTCTGAGTAAGAAACAGGAAGGACTCCGAATAACCAGTAACATCAGTGATGAGATGATGGAATACGTCAGAGTAAGACTGACAGGTAAGAAGTCTGAGAAGGCTATAGCAGCCCAGAAGAAGGCTGTTGATGAAGATATGAAGAAGAAAGCAGCTGCAAAGAAGGCCGCTGATGAGAAGAAGGCAGCAGCTAAGAAGGCAGCAGCTGAGAAGAAGAAGCAGGATGAAGTTAAGAAGCTTTATGAGGCTAAGAAGAAGGCTGAGGCTAAGCGTATAGCAGAGGCTAAGAAGGCCGAGGAAGAAGCTAAGCGTCTTGCTGAAGAGAAGGAAGCAGAGAAGAAGAGACAGGAAGAAGAGAAGAGACTTGCTGAAGAGAAGGCTGCAAAGGAAGCAGCTGAGAAGGCAGCAGCTGAGGCAGCAGCAGAGGCTGAGGCTGCAAAGAAGGCCGCTGAAGAGAAGAAGGCTGAAGAGAAGAAGGCTGAAGAGGCTTCAGAAAAGGCAGAGGAGAAGAAGGAAGAGAAGGCTCCTGAAAAGAAGCCTGCTAAGGCTCCTAAAACAGAAGCAGCATCTAAGCCTGAAAGAGCTCCTAGAGCCGATAAGTCAGAAAGAAGTGACAGATCAGACAGAGGAGATAGAGGAGATAAATCAGACAGGGGCGACAGAGCTGACAAGGGCGACAGAAAGCCTAGAAAGGGCGCTCAGAAGACTGTTGCTATGGATGATGATATTCCGTCAAAGAAGTCTTCTTCACGTCGTAAGGACGATAAGAGCCGCGACAGACAGCGTGAAGCAAGAGAAGAAGAGAGAGATAGAAGAGATGGCAAGAACAGCAGCCATTCTAAGAGAAGAGATAATAAGAGAGTAAATCCTGAGAGAGAACAGGAGAGGATCAAGAAGAAGCAGCAGCCTAAGCCAAAGCAGGAGAAGAAGGAAGAGGATACTATCAAGACAGTTATCCTTCCAGAGACTCTTACACTCAGCGAGCTTGCTGACAAGCTGAAGACTCCTGTAAATGCCATGATCAAGAAGCTGTTCCTTGAGGGTAAGATGTATACTGTTAATACAGATATTACATATGAGGAAGCTGAGAATATAGCTCTTGAGTATAATTTCATTGCAGAGCAGGAAGTAAAGGTTGATATAGTAGAGGAAGCTCTTAAGGATATAGAGGATCCTGAGGATTCACTCACATCCAGACCACCTGTTGTCTGCGTAATGGGTCACGTTGACCATGGTAAGACATCACTCCTTGATGCTATCCGTAAGACCAGCGTTACAGAAGGAGAGGCCGGCGGTATTACACAGCACATCGGTGCCTATACTGTTAAGGTTGATGATAAGAAGATAACATTCCTGGATACTCCTGGTCATGAGGCATTTACAGCCATGAGACTGAGAGGTGCCCTTGCAACTGATATAGCTATCCTTGTAGTTGCTGCTGATGATGGTGTTATGCCACAGACAGTAGAAGCTATTAACCACGCTAAGGCTGCAGGAATCCAGATCATAGTTGCAGTTAATAAGATTGATAAGCCAAGTGCTAATATCGAAAGAGTTAAGCAGGAGCTGGTTGAATACGGTCTTGTATCTGAAGACTGGGGTGGAGATACTATATTCTGTCCAGTATCAGCTAAATCACATGAAGGTATTGATAACCTGCTTGATATGATCCTTCTTACCAGCGACATCCTTGAGCTTAAGGCAAATGCTAAGCGTAAGGCCAGAGGTGTTGTAATTGAGGCAAGACTTGATAAGGGCCGCGGTCCGGTTTCTACACTTCTTGTTCAGAAGGGTACACTTAAGACAGGAGATTTCATCGCTATTGGTGAATCACATGGTCGTGTAAGAGCCATGACTGATGATAAACAGAGACAGGTTAAGGAGGCTACTCCATCTATGCCTGTAGAGGTTATCGGTCTTGACAGCGTTCCAAATTCAGGTGAGATATTCATCGCAACTGATACAGAGAAGGAAGCTAGATCAATCAGTGAAGCTTTCGTTACAAAGGGTAAGGAAAACCTTATTGCTGAGACAAAGGCTAAGATGTCACTGGATGATATCTTCAGCAAGATGCAGGAGGGTACTCTTAAGGAACTCAACATAATCATTAAGGCTGATGTTCAGGGTTCAGTTGAAGCTCTCAAGCAGAGTCTCCTCAAACTGTCAAATGATGAGATCATCATTAAGGCAATCCACTCAGGTGTTGGTGCTATCAATGAATCTGACGTAAGCCTTGCAGCTGCATCAGGAGCAATCATTGTCGGCTTCAATATCAGACCAGAGCCACTTGCTAAGCAGCTTGCTGATCAGGAAAAGGTTGATGTAAGACTTTATAGAGTAATCTATAATGCTATTGATGATATAGAATCAGCTATGAAGGGTATGCTTGATCCTATCTTTGAGGAGAAGGTTATCGGTCATGCTGAAGTCAGACAGACATTTAAGGCATCAGGTATCGGTGTTATTGCTGGTAGCTTTGTACTTGATGGTTCTATTGAGAGAAATGCATCTGCAAGAATTTCCCGTGGTGGAGAGTTAGTTTGGGAAGGCAAGATCGCATCTCTTAAGAGATTCAAGGATGATGCCAAGGAAGTTAAAGCCGGATATGAATGTGGTATCGTATTTGATGATTTCAACGATGTTCATGAAGGTGATACTGTAGAAGTTTACAAGATGGTTGAAAAGCCAAGAGATTAATTAGTTTACATAATATATAGGAGAAGTAAATGAGAAGTAATAATCACAGGGGATCACGTGTTAATAGTGATGTCATGCGTGTTATAAGTCATGTGATCGAATTCGAGGTTAAGGATCCAAGAGTTAACTCAGCTTTTGTCTCTGTGGTAAAAGTAGAGGTTACAAAGGATCTTAAGGAGTGCAAATGCTATATAAGTGTATTGGGAAGTGATGATGGCGGTGAGAGCGCTCTCGTGGGACTTAACAGTTCCCGCGGTTTCATTCGTAAGAGACTGGCCGAATCACTCAATATGAGAAATACGCCTGATATCACATTTGTCCTTGATAAATCAATCGAATACGGTGTTAACATGTCTAAGAAGATTGATGAGATTGTAGGAGGGGAGAAGCACGATGAAACAGGAACTACGGAAGAAGAGTAAGCAGTTTAAACAGATGATCGATGCTGCTTCATCTATAATCATTTTAGGTCATATAAGACCTGACGGCGACTGTGTAGGATCAACACTTGCTGTATACAATTACATTGTTGATAATTACAAGGATAAGGATGTAGATGTTTATATGGAGAACTTCTCCGATAAATTTGCATTTCTTCGTAATGCTGACAAGGTAAAGCATGAGCCTGAAGATAAGCACTATGATCTGGGTATATCCCTGGATGTATCTGAGGGCAAGCGTCATGGTAAGTTCTCTGATATGTATCAAAGTGCAATCTCTACCATATGTATAGACCATCACGAGAGCAATAAGGGCTTTGGTGATCTGTGCTATATAGATAGTGGTGCTTCCAGTACCTGCGAAGTGCTTTCAGATTTCCTTGATATGGAGAAAGTTAGCAAGGCTACTGCAGAGTGTCTCTATCTCGGAATCATCCATGATACAGGTGTGTTCAATTATTCCAGTACCAGCTATAAGACTATGGAGTTTGCTGGTCAGCTGTTAGAGAAGGGTGTTAATTCTTCCTTCATGATAGACGAAACATTTTACAAGAAGTCTTATAAGCAGAATCTGCTTCTTGCAAGAACTATTCTGGAGTCCAATCTGTATGCTGACGGCAAGATCATATCAGGTTATGTGACACGTGAGACATTCAAGGATTTCGATTGTTCATCTATAGATACTGATGGAATAGTTGAGCAGCTGAGACTTACTGATGGAGTAGAGGTTGCCATCTTTGCTTATCAGCTTACTAAGAAGAATACCAAGTTCAGCCTTAGATCTAAGAACTACGTAAATGTTAATGAGATAGCTGGATTCTTCGGTGGCGGCGGTCATGAGAAGGCAGCAGGCTTCGAAACAACTTCAAGCTACCAGAGAGTTATGAAGAAGCTCATAGGGCTGATTGAGAAGCAGTTAAAGGATTGATATGTCTTACAGCGGAATTGTAAATGTGTATAAGGAGCAGGGCTTTACATCCTTTGATGTAGTTGCAAAGATGCGCGGAATATATGGCACTAAGAAGGTTGGTCATACCGGAACCCTTGATCCTATGGCTGAGGGCGTGCTGCTGGTATGTGTGGGAAGGGCTACGAAATTGTCCGATATACTTACATCTGGTGATAAATGTTATCATGCCGTGATGCAGCTGGGAATCAGCACTGATACTGAAGATATCAGTGGAGAAGTTCTGGACAGTCGGGACATATCATCAGGTGACTATGACTTATCTGATGAACATATAGAAGAGGTGATAGCGGGCTTCAGAGGTAAGCAGAAGCAGGTGCCTCCTATGTATTCAGCCATTAAGGTAAAGGGTAAGAAACTCTATGAATATGCCAGACAGGGTATAGAGATAGAACGTGCACCTCGTGATATAGAGATCTACAGTCTGGAGATAACCAGGATAGAAATTCCTTACATAGAGATAGATATCAAATGTTCCAAGGGCACTTACATCAGAAGCCTTATCAGAGATGTGGGAGAGAAGCTGGGTACTCTGGCTACCATGACGAAACTTATAAGGACAGAAGTGGGAATACATACTGTTTCTGAAGCATATAAGCTTTCTGACCTGCAGGCTCTTAAAGAAGAAGGCAGGCTGGATGAGGCTATCATATCTATAGATGATTATATGTCAGATGTTCCGGGCGTAATTATTAAGCCAGAATCAGAAAAACTTCTGATGAATGGCAACAAGCTTGGTTTACATAACTTTATTACTGTTTCAGAAGATAGTTCTGAAATAGATGTGAAAGCTTTAAAGGAAGCAGCATATTTTAAGGTATATAATGGCAATGAGCTATGTGCATTATATAGATATGATGCTGATAAGAATATATATATGAATTTTAAAACTATACGGGATTAACAGATATGCCGACAGTTGTAACTATTGGAAAGTTTGACGGATACCATAAAGGACATTTAAAACTGATAGAGAAGCTTCTCTTAGAAGCGGAGACTAAAGATCTGATAAGTGTTGTACTTAAGATCAATTCAGGTAATCCGGGATTATACAGTATTCATGAACAGGAAGAAATACTTAAGAATTATGGAGTGAAGAGATTTGAAGTTATCATGTTCACTCCCGAATTTGCGAAGTTAAGTCCTGAAGAGTTTGTATATGAATATCTAATTAAGGGACTTGATATGAAGTCTCTTGTGGTTGGCACTGATTTCAGATTTGGTAAAGACCGTGCCGGTGATACTGAGACGCTTAAAGCATTATCAGAGAAGTACGGATTTGACCTTCATATCATAGAGAAGCTGAGCATTGATGGACAGGTGGTATCATCTACCTACCTTAAACAGTATATGGCTGAAGGTGATATGGAGTCCTATCATAATCTATGTGGCAGATATTATTCCTATTCAGGAATCGTAGAGCATGGTAAGCATCTTGGAACAGCCCTGGGTTTTCCTACGGTGAACATACTTCCAGAGGATTCGAAGCTGGTTCCGAAAACAGGAGTTTATTCATCTGTTACATTTGTGGATAATTGTGGTATAATAACCGAGTATGGCAGTATAACAAATGTGGGATACAGGCCAACGGTGTCATCAGATGGAAGTCTGTCTGTCGAGACTTTTATATATGATTTTGATGATGATATATATGGACAGAATATAAGAGTAGAACTTCGATCCTTCATAAGAGGAGAGAGAACATTTGTTTCTACAGATGATCTGGTAGAGCAGATCAAATGTGATATAGAGCACAGCAAGAATACCCTGCACCTGTAGCTCAGTGGATAGAGCGATGGCCTCCGGAGCCGTGTGCGCAGGTTCGATTCCTGTCAGGTGCATTTCAAATATTGAAGGTTAATGTCATTAGTAGCGACTGTAAACAGTCGGGAAATCAAAAATTTGAGAGGATGGAATTATGGCTAGAGACAGAAAAAAAGAATTGAAACACAGGTATATACTTATAGCTGTATGGGTGGTTTTCTTAGCAGTCCTGGGGGGATTTGGTTACTTCGCATTTAAGAAGAAGGCTGTGGTAGAGGAAGACCTTGGTATTACATCAAGATTCTCATATCAGACAAATGCAAATCCTGATATAAATGCGCTTATTACCATTTATCTCCATGCACTTAGCGCCTGTGATCAGGAAACACTTCAGTCATGCGTTACAGATCCATCACAGTTTGACAACATGACTCCATACCAGAGCCAGTCGATGATCATTACAGCATACAATAATATCAATTGTTATACAGTTAAGGGATTGGATGATGATTCTACTATAGTTTATGCCGTTACGAACATTTCTATAGTAAATGTAGAGTCTACACCACTCGATATCATGAGATTTTATGTAGTAAAAAAGGACGGACAGTACTTAATAGACAATTCCATCCTTAGTGACAAAGTTCAGAAATATATGGATAAAGCAAACAAGGATAAGGATATCCAGGAGCTTTATGAACTGGTAGATAAAGACGAGAAGGAAAAAGCAGAACAGGATCCTGCACTAAAAGAGTTTTTAGACAGGCTTTATAATTAAGCTTCTTCCGGTTCATCACTATCAGACAGCTTTCTTACATCTATTCCTCTGGAAGGAACAGGAGTTGAGAAGACAATCTGAGTTTCAGTCTTTCCATACATCTGGAGATGACCGATAAATGTATCGAGTTCCATGGTGCTCTGGAAGCAGACTTTTATAAGCATTGAATAATTACCTGTAACACAGTTACACTCAAGAACATTTGGGCAGGATTCTATGAATGGATAGAATTCTGCCTTTTGATGTGGCTCCAGTGTAAGATTAATAAAAGCTGTGATATGAAAGCCCAGTGACAGCGGGTCAACAGCTGCATGATAGCCTTGTATGATTCCCTGCTTCTCGAGTCTTTCGATTCTGGCTGATACCGCAGGGGAAGAGAGGTATACCTTCTCAGCAAGATACTTCAGTGGGTATCTGGCATTCTCCTCCAGCAGGCTCAGTATTTCTATATCTATTTTGTCCATTGTAATGTCCTCGCACTTCTTTCACTTTAGATAATTAATCAAAATAGTAATTTGACTTTAGTATTATAACTCTGAATCAGGAATAATGCTATAGTTTCTTTTTTTTTATTTAATTATGTTTAGAAACAACCTCTTGAATATATCTCCCTACAGACATCGCTCCCGCTCATTACGGGTACCCCTAGCGGTCACTCAGCAGAGCTTTACCTCTGCTTCGTTTCGCTAAGCTCTCACTGCGCACTTCGTGCTTGTGAATCGCTAAGCGCCGAGACCCGCAATGGTCTGTAGGGAGACATTTCCAGAGGTTGTTTAATCTACATATTAAAGAAATGATTTATAATTATTTACTATAAGCAGATGTGTTGAAAAATGTATTGTAAAATGATATCATCATTAATTATGTAGTTCGAATTAATGCGAGATAGAGCGAGATATGAGCGATAAGATGAGAATAAATAAGTATCTCAGCCAGGCGGGAGTTCTTTCCAGAAGAAAGGCTGATGAAGCGGTAGCTGAGGGACTTATAACGATAAATGGAAATATAGCCCAGATGGGTGACATGGTGGGTGACGGTGATGTTGTTATGTATAATGGCGTTGACGTTTCCATCAAGTCTCACAAGGATGTTATAGTTGCTTACAATAAGCCTCTTGGTTTAGTGTGCACTTCCAAGGAAGCGGATAAGGACAGCATATTCCGTAAGCTGGACGTGGAGGCTGATGGTAATCTATATTATGTGGGAAGACTTGATAAGGATTCCCAGGGACTGCTGCTGCTCACAAATGATGGTGAGCTGGCTAACCAGATCCAGAAGGCACGTAATCATCATGAGAAGGAATATGTGGTCAGAGTTGATAAGGAAATCGATGAGGCTTTTCTTAAGGCCATGAGATCAGGTGTTCCTATCCTGGACAGGGTTACAAGACCTTGTAAGGTATATAAGAAGGGACCGAATACATTTAGCATCATCCTTACAGAAGGTATTAACAGACAGATCCGAAGGATGTGTGAATACTTAGGTTACAGAGTTGTATATCTGAAAAGAATAAGGGTTATGAATATCAAGATAGGTGATTTGAAACCGGGTGAATATAGATTCCTTGAACCGGATGAAGAACGTAAGCTCAGGGGGATGTGCAGATGAGTGATAGCAGTACATTTGACAATAATCAGCAGACTGATGACAATTTAAGAATACGTGAGCTTATCGACATCTTAAATGAAGCGTCTAAAGCGTACTATGCTGAAGACCACGAGATAATGAGCAATTTCGAGTATGATAAGCTGTATGATGAGCTGCTTGCCCTTGAGGAGAAGACCGGAACGATATATGCCAACAGTCCTTCTCAAAAGGTTGGTTATGAGGTGGTCAGTGAGCTTCCTAAGGAACGTCATCCGTCACGTATGCTATCTCTTGATAAGACCAAAGAGGTTGATGCTTTAGTCAGCTGGCTTGGGGATAAGAAGGGCTTGCTGTCCTGGAAGATGGATGGCCTGACCGTAGTTCTTACTTATGAGAATGGTGAGCTCAGTAAAGCCGTGACCCGTGGCAATGGTGAGATAGGTGAAGTGATAACTGCCAACGCCAGAACATTTGTAAATATACCGGGCAGGATAAGTTATAAGGGACGCCTTGTAATAAGAGGCGAAGCTATAATCACTTATTCAGAATTTGAGAGAATAAATGCAACTATTGCTGATATAGATTCTAAATACAAGAATCCACGAAACCTATGTAGTGGTTCTGTGAGACAGCTGAACAGTCGTATTACAGCAGAGCGTAATGTGAGGTTCTATGCATTTTCAATGGTGGATCCTGAGGATGCAGAGCTGATGGCCAGTTTCGAGAACAGCTTTACTAAGCGTTTTGAAACCCTCGCTTCACTGGGCTTTGAAACTGTTGAATATAAGCCTGTTACTGCAGCAACTCTGCCTGATATGGTTAAATGGTTTTCTGACAAGATACCATCCAATGATTTTCCTACAGATGGTCTTGTGCTGAGCTATGATGATACGGCTTATGGCAAGAGCCTTGGTACTACAGCCAAATTCCCTAAGGATGCTATTGCATTTAAATGGAGGGATGAAGAGGCTGAGACGGTGCTAAGAGAGATCGAGTGGAGTCCATCCAGGACAGGACTCATAAATCCTGTAGCTATATTTGATACGGTTGATCTGGAAGGAACTGAGGTTAGTCGAGCTAGTTTACATAATATCAGCTATGTGCGAGATATGCAGCTGGGTATTGGAGATAAGATAAAGGTTTATAAAGCCAATATGATCATTCCTCAGCTGTCAGTCAATCTGACGAAGTCCGGAAATTTCGTGATACCTGATACATGTCCTGCCTGTGGCGGTGCTACTGAGATCAGGAACGATAATGGCTCTGAAACTCTGAACTGTAATAATCCGGCATGCCCTGCTAAGAATATAAAGCTATTCTCGCTTTTCGTATCCAGGAATGCCATGAATATAGATGGTATGTCTGAGGCAACTATTGAGAGATTCATAGGCTCTGGTATTCTTCACAGCCTTTCTGATATTTATAAGCTGTCAGAACATCAGGATGTTATAGTGAATATGGATGGTTTCGGACAGCGTTCATTTGATAAATTGATAGCTGCTATAAATGAATCAAGAAATGCTGATATGGCTGGATTCCTGTATGGTCTCGGTATTCCGGGATTTGGTGTGGCGAATGCCAAGCTGGTCGTAAAGGCATATAAGAGTGATTTTGAAGCTATAATGAATGCTACAGAAGAGGACCTTATGGAAATTGAGAAGGTCGGCGAGGTATTGGCTCGTGATTTCGTAGCATACTTTAAGAATGAGTCAAATGTATCGGAAGTGAGAAAACTTCTGGAAGAAGTACATTTTATCATTGAAGAAAATAACAGAGAGCAGGATCTGGAAGGATTCACCTTCGTTATAACCGGTTCGCTTGAGACCTATCCTAACAGAGATGCTCTTAAGAAAGAGATAGAAGACAGAGGCGGTAAGGTTGCAGGTTCGGTAAGTGCCAAGACCAGCTTCCTCATAAATAATGATATTGCATCCAACTCTTCGAAGAATAAGAAGGCGAAGAGCCTTGGAGTTCCTATCATTACGGAAGAAGATTTTAATAATAATAAATTTGAATGATATTAAATATCGCATTACTAGTTTACATAACATTTTATACGCGATTGGAGGAATATTGAAATGCCGATCAGAATTGATAATGATCTACCTGTAAAACAGACGCTTGAAGAAGAGAATATATTCGTTATGGACGAAACTCGTTCTAACAGCCAGGATATACGTCCTATAGATATTCTCATCCTCAATCTGATGCCGCTCAAGGAAAATGCTGAGCTTGAGCTGCTTAGAAGCTTATCGAATACACCACTGCAGGTTAATATTACATTTGTCAGGACGGTTTCGTATGAATCGAAACATACTTCAAAGGAACATCTGGAGAAGTTCTATTCAAGTTTCAGAGAAGTTAGAAAGCATAAGTGGGACGGAATGATCATTACAGGTGCGCCTGTTGAGACAATGAAATTTGAAGATGTTGAGTACTGGGATGAGCTTACAGATATCATGAAGTGGGCTGACAAGAATGTTACTTCCACTCTGCATATATGCTGGGGAGCACAGGCTGGACTTTATTATCATTATGGAATCGAGAAGCATGACCTGCCTAAGAAATTGTCAGGAATATATGAGCATCGTACGATTCATAGAAGTCAGGAACTAGTCAGAGGATTTGATGATGTTTTCCTTGCACCTCATTCACGTTATACAGGAATAGATGCAGCTGCGGTAAGAAGCAATCCGGATCTGTCGATTCTTGCTGAATCCTTTGAATGTGGACCGTATATCATAGTGGGACAGGGAGGAAAGCATATCTTTATTACAGGTCATCCTGAATATGATACGCTGACGCTTGATCAGGAATATCATAGAGATCTGGGAAAGGGAATCAATCCTGACATTCCGGTTAATTATTATCCTGATGATGATCCGACACGTGAACCTGTTAAGTCATGGAGATGTCATGCCAATACTCTTTATACAAATTGGCTAAATTATTACGTATATCAGAGTACACCTTATGACTGGACAAGAAGAGTAGCTGAAGACCGCTAAATATGCTGAAGAAGGCGGGCATTATAAATGATAACATTAAATGAATACCTTCGACGAAGGTTCGGACAGAAGGTATATAAAATATCCATAGATGGTGGATTCACATGCCCAACAAGAGATGGGACCCTGGATACCCGAGGTTGCATCTTTTGTTCTATCAGGGGATCGGGAGATTTTTCAGAGGATAGGAATCTGACAGTGACTGAACAGATAGAGAAGGGGAAGAGAAGAGTCGAGGCGAAAATGCCGAAAAAGTGTGCCGATGCTTCGGAAGAGGTTGGCACAAACAGATACATCGCTTACTTTCAGGCCTTCACTAATACATACGCTCCTGTAAGCCGTCTGAGGGACTTGTATAGCGAAGCAATCAATCATCCTGATATAGTTGCCATATCCATAGGTACAAGGCCAGACTGCCTCCCTAAAGACGTTCTGGATCTTCTTGAAGAATTAAACCGAATAAAACCTGTATGGGTAGAACTGGGACTTCAGACGATCCATGAGAGGACTGCGGAGTATATCAGAAGAGGTTATCCGCTTTCTGTTTATGATAAGGCAGTTGCTGATCTGAAGAAACGTGATATTGAAGTAATAACTCATGTGATACTTGGATTACCTGGAGAATCCAGAGAAGAAATGCTGGAATCGGTTAAATATGTTGGAGACAGTGGAGCAGATGGGATTAAGCTTCAGTTACTACATGTACTGCAGGGTACTGATCTTGCCAGGGATTATATGGATGGCAGATTTGAATGCATGACAATGGAAGAGTATATAGATCTGATATATGATGCCATAGCATTACTTCCGAAAGATATGGTTGTTCATCGTATGACAGGCGATGGAGATAAGAAGATACTAATAGCTCCAATGTGGAGCGCTGATAAGAAGAGAGTACTGAACGCTCTAAATAAAAAAGTTGGAATATCAAATTGATATCCCAACTTTTTATATCATAATAATTTGTATAATATTATGCCTTTGTTATCTTAAGTATATAAGATGGCTTCTCAGTTCCTGCACCAGCGAAGAAAGCATTCATATAAACTTTCTGTCCCTTTGTAAGCTTAACCTTCATTGTTCTGTATGATAAATATCTTTCGTTAGCTGGAGTACTCTGCTGATTATTATTATTCTTGTTCCAACTTGAAAGGAATGCAGAATTTGCTACACGTAATGTATCCTCTGTACCACCCTGTGTACGTCCTTTTAAATCCTGAAGATAATTGCCTGCAGTATAGAATGAAACAAAACCATTAAGTTTTTTGCCAGGTGCACTTACATTACTTATCTTAAAAACATATGTTCCTGTAGATGGAACAACGAATTTTGTCATACCACCAGAATTCTTGCAAAGTATAACCTTTGAAGTACCAAGCTTTACAGCCTGAGCTTTCTTATAATTAGACATAGCAACACCTGTTTTAACTTGTGTTGTTGCAGCATCTACCTTGTTAGGTACTGCAAAGAATACTGTTGCAATAATAGCAAAAGCTAAAAATAAAGAAACAATTTTTTTGAGATTTTTTGATTTCATTTTTATTCCTCCATTGATGAATGATATATTTGTTTTCTAAAATAATATAACATAAGATTAAAAGAATACAATATAAATGATATGTTCTAAATGTAGAAAAAAATTGTGCAAATTGTATATATGTATTAAAAAAGTTAAATAGTCGATATTCATATAACTAGACCAATTATTTCATATATGATATAATAAATTGTTACGTAAACAACGTAATTAATTTAGGAGGGATTATGGCAGACATATATAGAAAATCTGCATTAGACAAGCTTTCTTCACCGGAACAGCTAGATAAAGCAATTACTATTATATCACCTTCTTTCTGGATTGCAGCAATAGGAGGGGGATTGATTATTCTTGTTGCCCTTTTCTGGTCTATATTCGGAAGACTTCCGGTAAAGGTTTCAGCAAATGGTATGTTCATGGGCAAGGATGGAGTGCATTCAGTTGTTGCTGAAGCAGATGGCATTGTATCCGAGGTGTGTGTCGCTGAAGGAGAGATGGTTGAAGAAGGTCAGGTTATTGCTAAACTGGATTCTAAATATCTCGAAGATGATCTAAATGCTTTAAAGGAGAGAAGAGATTCTGTTGCTGTGGTTACATTTTCTTCTCTTAATGATAAGGTTTCAGAAGATAATAAGCCACTTATAGATATTAAAACACAGGTTATTACAGCTGATTCAAATCTTAATTCGAATCAGATAATGTTAAATGCAAAGCAGAGCGAGTATTCAAAGCAGTCCGCTGCAACTAATTCTGCAAAGGCAAGTAAACAGCAGACTCAGTCACAGTATATGAATGCCATGAAGGCATATAATGACGCGTCAAATGCGTATAATAATGCACAGACTGATTATACAAATGCTTACAATGCATATGCTAATTATATGAAGACTCTTGCATCACCTACTGATGCAGCTATGGCTCAGGCAGCTGCATTGGAAGATGATATGAATACCAAATATTCTGCAGCTAACAATGCAAAGATCGCAATGCAGAATGCTGAGATTGCATTAAAAGAAGCAGAGATGGACTATTCTGATGCGAACCAGAGCTACAGTCTGGAACTCTCAAATCAGAAGAGCATGAGCAGTGGCGTTACTCAGATATCTGCTCAGGTTGAGGCTGAAATGGCTGCTAATACCAATCAGAAGTCCGCTATGGAAATGCAGTTCGATGCTACTAAGGAAAGTATTCTGTCACAGCTGGACAGACAGATAGATCAGCTGGAAGATAATATTGATACCATGACACTCAAATCCAGAATCACTGGCAAGGTTAATGGACTTAATATTACTGAAGGCAATGTAGTTCAGAAGGGTGTATCCATCTGTAAGGTAACTGCTACTGAGAATGAAGATTCATCTGGTGAAGGTGTTATATGCTATGTACCTGTAACAGAAGGTAAGAAGCTAAGTAAGGGCATGAAGGTTGTAGTTTATCCTACAACTGTTAATCGCCAGGAATATGGTCACATGGAGGGAGAGGTTGTATCGATTTCTGATTATGTTGTTTCTTCAGAAGAAATGATGAATCAGTTAGGAGATTCATCCCTTGTTCAGACCTTCCAGAGCAGTGGACCTGTAATGAAGGTTGTATGCGATCTTGATAAGGATGCGGATACAGACAGTGGTTATTACTGGTCAAGTAAGAAAGGATCCAGTATTACTATAGATGAGGGCACAGTAATTGTGGCGGATATAGTTACTGAGGAGAAAGCTCCTATAACGATGATAATTCCTCTTATCAAGGAGAGGCTGTCTGTTCACAGAGGCACTGCAGAAGATAACTGAGAAAGAGATTTAGTCTATGAATAAGAAATATGCTAAAACTCCAACCGTCTATCAGATGGAGGCTACAGAGTGTGGTGCAGCTTCACTTTCCATGGTATTGGGATATTTTGGAAAACAATTACCTCTGGAAAAGCTCCGTATAGAGACAGGTGTGTCTCGAGACGGTTGTAATATGAAGAATATAATGCTGGCTGGAAGAAAGTTCGGTCTTGAAGTCCATGGATACCGTAAGGATTTAGATGGGCTTTTTGACGTACCTGTTCCGGCCATTATTCATTGGAATTTTAACCATTTTGTTGTCTGGGAAGGACGTAAAGGTAATGATTGTTACATTAACGATCCTGCCATGGGCCGTAGAAAACTCACTGTTCAGGATATAGATGACTGTTTTACAGGTGTAGTTCTTACATTTGCCGAAACAGATGCCTTCGAGAAGTCAAATGAAAAAGAAGGCATGTTCACATTCCTTAGATCAAGACTCAAAGGACAGATGGGTGCAATCCTGGCACTTATCATTCTTGGTTTCTTCCTGGTTATTCCAGGTCTTGTTGTACCGGTATTTTCTAAAGTGTTTATAGATGACATTCTCCTGGGTGGAAATGACGACTGGGTTATGGCACTTCTTCTGGCTATGATCGGAACGGCGCTATTTAAATCTGCGCTGACGTTCTATCGTGGTGTTTTGCTGGAACGATTGCAACGTAAGATGATCATGACCACTTCTTATAAATTTATGTCGCACATGTTGAGACTGCCTATTTCGTTTTTTGATCAGAGATATGTAGGCGATCTATCTAACCGTGTTACCAATAATGAAAGTATATGTACATTCCTGACATCCAGTCTGGCGGACGTAGTACTTAACTGTATAGTTGCGCCTATGTATCTGGTGCTTCTTCTGATATATAGTCCGCTTCTGACTCTTATCAGTTGTATTTGCGTTACGATAAATATTGTGACTATGAAGAAGAGTGCTAACTATATTGCAAATATATCTATGAAGAGCCAGCAGGATCAGAGTAAAATGATCGGAACTCTCTTCAGTGGACTGAGAATAACCAGTACTTTGAAAGCATCTGGTACAGAGAACGAATATGTCAGTCGTCTGCAGGGAAATTATGCTAAGAGTATCCTTATGGAACAGAGCATGGGTATGCAGCAGGAAATGCTGAATGCCATTCCTAGTGTTTCCCAGAATTTCCTGACTGTACTTACACTTATCGTAGGTGGAGTTCTGGTAATAAAGGGCGAAATGACTGCAGGTATGCTTATAGCGTATACAAGTCTGCAGGCTTCCTTTACAACACCTGTTAACTCAATTGCTGGATTTATACAGCAGATACAGACCACCAAAGCGGATATGGCCAGGGTTAACGATATCATGAAGTATGATGAGGATGTGAAATATCAGGAGAACGATTATGCTAAGTTCTCAGAAAAACTTCTCGGAGAAGTGACTATTGATAATATCGCATTTGGTTATGATATTCTGAAGGAACCTCTTATAGATAACTTCAGTTTCCATCTGGAACCAGGAAAGTCCATTGCCTTTGTCGGAGCTTCCGGTAGTGGTAAGTCTACAGTATCAAAACTGTGTTCAGGACTATACACTCCATGGAGCGGAGAGATAAGAATGGATGGAATCCCTATGAAAAATGTGCCTCCGATCGTTCTTTCTTCCAGTGTTTCTACAGTAAGTCAGAGTATCTCGCTTTTCTCAGGCACCATCAAAGAAAACCTGACAATGTGGGATAAGTTTATAAGTAATGAAGATATTATACGTGCATGTAAGGATGCATGTATTCATGATGCCATAACCCAGAAACCTGGCGCTTATGAGTATCGAATAACAGAAGGTGGTTCTAATCTGTCCGGTGGACAGAGACAGAGACTTGAGATCGCCAGAGCTTTAGTTGGTAATCCAAGTGTTCTTATCATGGACGAAGCAACTAGTGCACTTGACCCTTTAGTTGAGAAGAATATCCTCGACAACATTAAGAGAAGAGGATGTACCTGTATCATAGTTGCTCACAGACTTTCAGCAATCAGAGATTGTGATGAGATAATAGTTATGGATAATGGTAAGATAGTTCAGCGTGGTACACATGAGGAGCTGTCTCATCTTCCTGGACATTATCAGAGACTCATTCAGAATATATAGGAGAGTATGATGGAAGAGATTCTATTAAAAGGTGGAAAAATCCATTATACAATTGCAGAACATGCCTCCTTCAGAGTTGACAAGGGTTCAGTACTTGTATATCTGATCCCGGTTCTGAATCAGAAGGATGGTCGCAGACTTCTTCTCGCTGAGTGTGAAGAAGGAAAGCTGATCCCGAACTTCTACCATAAATCCGAGCTTCTAGGAGAGTGGAGGTTTGGTTTTGTTGCCATGGATTCAGCAACCATGACCAAGCTGGATGAGGACGTATCCGATGAAGTAAAAATGGCTTTCGCCAAAGAAGCAGGTGTTAAGATTTTTGATCCTTCAGAATTTGACGAAATGGTCATTGAGAAATACGAGCTGGTAAGTGTAAAAGATAAGGGTTATCTGTATGCGGCCATCAGAGAGAAGGAACGTACGAATGATAAATCCCTGAGACTTATATATAACCTATTCAATAAGACCAGAGGCGAAAAAAGAAGTGCCGCCAAGATGGAAACTGGCAAGGCTCTGTATGATGCTACCGCTTATATATGTGATAAGATGCGGATAAATGTAGCATCTGTGGAAAGAGTTGTTGAAACCAGCGGCCGTAGATATACCATTGATGATATTGCCAGAGTATCACATTTTGTTATCCGTTCTATAGTTCTGGAACAGGGATGGCATCATAAAGATACCGGTGCGATACTCGCTTTCAGAAAATCAGACAATCAGCCAGTTGCCTGTGTTCCGAAGAGCCCAAACAGCTATATAATATATGATCCGAAGACAGGTACATCTACAAAACTTACAAATGCGCTGGCAGAGGATATAACTCCAAATGCATACATGTTCTACAGACCATTCCCGGAGAAGCCGATGAAGAGGCTGGATCTGCTCCTTTTCGGAATGCAGAGCGTATATGTGTCTGATATTGTAAGACTGTTCCTGCTTACATTGCTGGGAACACTGGTAGGTCTCCTTATTCCATATATGAACGAGCAGGCTTACGACAAATTCATACCTATGGGTAATTCATCAGGACTTATACAGATAGGATGCGTGCTTCTGGCATGCTCCCTGGGAAATATATCCTTTACGATCGTAAAGAATCTGGCGTCCTTCAGATCCATGAATTCCATGGAATATGCGGTGCAATCCGCTACATTTGACAGGTTGTTCAATCTGCCGGAGAGTTTTTACAGAGATTACGATTCTGCAAATCTTGGCCAGAGAGCTATGGGTATCACAACTATATATAATGTGCTGGCATCAAGTGTGCTTACCTCAGTGCTTTCTGCAATATTCTCGATAATGTATCTGTGGAGAATGTTTAAGTATTCATCTAAAATGTCCTTATGGGCGTTACTGCTTCTCCTGGGAGTTTCCGTTTTTATCTTCATCATGGGAACCATACAGATCAAATACGAGAGGCAGATGCAGGAAATAGGACTTGAAACGCAGTCGGTTTCTTTCCAGATGCTGTCTGGTGTAAGCAAGATCAGAAATGCTTTTGCGGAGGACAGAGCTCTTCTTAAATATCTTGAGAAGTCAGTAAAGGCACGAGAGATATATAAGACTAAAGAGAGATTCACTATGCTTACAAATGCTATTGTAGGCTCTATAGATATTATATTTTCAGTCATCTTTTATTATCTGATGATCAGACAGGATATAGGACTTTCAATCGGTGCATTCAGTGGTTTTACTGCAGCTTTTGGTGCTTTCTCAGGTTCTATTCTCACAATAGTGCAGAACTTCCTGGTTGTTAATCACATAAAGCCTGTATACGAATATGCTCAGCCTATACTTGAAACACTGCCTGAAACAAATGAAGAAGCTGATCTCCCAGGTGATATAAAGGGTGAGATTGATATAAATAACGTTACATTTTCCTATAATTCTGATGAACCACCAGTTCTTCAGAATCTGAATCTTCATATCAAACCTGGCGAATATATCGGAATAGTTGGTTCCTCGGGCTGTGGAAAGTCAACACTTCTGAAGCTTCTCCTGGGATTTGAAAGACCTCAGGTGGGCAGGGTTTATTATGATAATAGAGATATAGATGAATTAGATAAGAGAGAATTGCGTAAGAAGTTCGGTGTCGTTCTTCAGGACGGCGGTATGATATCCGGAAGTATTTATGAGAACATAGTTATTGCATCACCGGGTACCAAGATGAAGAGAGTTGAACAAGTCGTGAAGGAAGTTGGACTTGATGAGGATATCAAGGCCATGCCGATGGGACTTCATACCGTAATAAGTGATGGTGCTGGTACTATATCGGGTGGACAGGCTCAGCGTATTCTTATTGCCAGGGCAATCGTTGGCAAGCCGAAGGTTATATTCCTTGACGAGGCAACAAGTGCGCTTGATAATGTCACTCAGGGGCAGATAGTTGAGACTTTGGAGAAGCTGAATGCAACCAAAGTTGTTATCGCACATAGACTTTCAACTGTACAGAATTGCGACAGAATCATTGTTTTTGACAAGGGTAATATAGTTGAAGAAGGTAACTATGAGCAGCTTATGGAACAAAAAGGATTATTTTATAAGCTTGCAATGAGACAAATATCGTAATATTATTATTCCATAATAGTTGGAGGTTGTAATTGTGGCAGAAGTTGTTGAATTTCAGACAAAACAAAGCTTTGAACAGGTTTACGAGGAATGCTATGACAAGATATATAAGTATACCTATACATTGCTTATGAATAAAGAGGATACAGAGGATGTAGTGGCTGATACATTTATCACAGCATACGAAAAGTATGATACATATGACAGTACTAAATCTTCAGTTTCAACCTGGCTTTCCAGGATAGCACATAATAAGGCGGTAAATCTTGTAAGATCAGCTTCTTACAGAAATCGTGATGAACTCCCTGAAGAACTTCCAGGAGAGGCTGCAGCTGATTTTACCAAGGATGTAGAAGATAATGAGATGCTCCTCAATCTGTATTCAAATCTTACTGAAGATGAGAGAGAGTTCCTTAACCTGCGTTACACCATGGGTCTTAAGGATGCAGAAGTAGCAGAGATTCTTGATATATCGCCGAAAGCGGTTAACAAGAGATATCAGAGACTTCTGGCTAAATGCAAGGATATCTTGAACGGCTAAATATAGACTTATAAAATGTATATTCGTTATATACGATATGCAGGAGGGTATATGGAGATAATTAAGAACAAGGATGGAGATGAGCTTACCCTTTGTGTTGAGGGAAGAATAGATGCATCAACAGCCAAGGAATTCGAAGACGTAGTGATGAGCTCTATAGATGGAGTTAAGACTCTGGTATTTGATTTCGGTAAGCTGGATTATACGTCTTCTGCAGGACTCAGAGTTCTGCTTAAGAGTCAGAAGAGAATGGATGCACAAGGTGGCGATATGATCATCCGTAAACCGAATGAAGTAGTAATTGAGATTCTCGAAGAGACTGGTTTTATCAATATATTTGAAGTTGAGGAATGATTGATGAAGACTGACGTTATCAGAGTAACTGGAAGTAGTGAGGATATAAAAAAAGCTTTTGCTATAACCAAGAGATACTGCGATTATATGGGAATAAGTAAGGACAGGGCGTTAAATGTGCGTCATCTGGTGGAGGAATCCTTTGGTGTTATAGGTGATATCATAGAAGGGTTCAGTTCGGATTTCTGGATTGAAAGTACTAAGGATTCAGATTGCAGGATTTGCTTTGCAATGATAGGAAAGCTAAATAAAACTCAGAAACAGGAGCTTATTAGGAATTCAACCAAATCAATTAATTCTTCGTCAGCATTAACTAACTGGATTATGAATTTTCTTGGTAAAAGTCTTGCTGAACAGGAGAGTAAAAATAAGGGTGATGAGAGGATATGGACCCTCAGTAAATACAAGAATGGTATAGACGAATCCACATGGAATGGTATGGGCAAGTCTATTATAACCAGGCTTGCTGATGACATTTGCATCGAGATGCATGATGATAAGATTAAATTCGTAGTTATTAAAAATACGATATAATTGTTTTTTCAAAATTTATAATAATTTAATGGACTTTATTGCTTTGAGATAGTAAAATTATCTTATGGTTTAAAAAGTATACTTATTTTTTAGGAGGATTATCAAATGTTAGGAATCAATAAGGACAAAGTAGATTCAACTCTTAATATCGAACTTGAGGGAAGACTTGATACAACTACATCACCTGAACTGGAGGCTGAACTTGGTTCTGCTCTTGATGGTGTTACTGAGTTGAATTTTGATTTTACAAAGCTTGATTACATTTCAAGTGCCGGCCTCAGAGTTCTTCTTGCAGCACAGAAGACAATGAATAAGCAGGGTAGCATGGTTATCCGTAATGCTTCTGACGAAATAAGAGAGATCTTTGATGTTACCGGATTCTCAGATATTCTTACTATTGAATAATTGTTTCTAATATGATTGATTAGATAGGTAATATGGGTGTCCGAAATGACACCCATATTGTCTTTTATTAGTGGGGTTATATATGAATTCTGACACCAAGCTTATTACAAAACTTTTTTTTAGAATGGTGCCTGTGCAGATATTGCTGGTTGTTATCAGTGGTCTTAATTCAGTTATAGATAGTTCCTTCGCCAGTAACATGATCGGTGATAATGCAATGGCTATAACCGGACTGTTTCTGCCATTCAACAAAATGCTGGATGCCGTAAATGCGCTTATGTTTGGTGGTGCTCAGATATTATGTGGCAGATATCTCGGTAAGAATATGATCAGCAGGACAAGAAGTGTTTTTACTCTGGATATTATAGTTATGTGTATAGTTTCCGGACTGGCAACTCTTGTCTGTGTTTTTATGCCGGGAAGTATTACAACTCTTCTTGGAGCAAGTGCAGAATACAGGGATGGCCTCATTTCTTATATCAGAGGTGTGTCTGTTGGAATTCTTCCGTTCTTTTTAGCTTCTCAGCTTACTGCGTTCCTTCAGCTTGAACAGCAGGAGAAGAGAGGATATGCGGGAATTGTATCAATGCTGATCGCAAATGCATTGTTTAATTATCTGTTCATAGGCGTTTTTGGATTAGGTCTATTCGGTCTTGGCCTTGCAACGTCTCTTGCAAACTGGATATTCTTTATTGTTCTTGGTTCTTATTATTTCGCAGGAAAAGCTACAATTAGATTTGATCATTCGAGCATCATAAAGGCTGATCTTCTTGATATTTTGAAGTACGGTCTTCCGAGTGCTATCAGTCAGATATGTCTTTTTACAAGAGCTATCATCATCAACAGACTGCTCAACACATATGCAGGAGGAGATGGACTTAAAGCATACGCCGCCATAAATACCTTCGGTTGTATATATTGGGCGGTTCCGGCAGGAGTGACAGCTGCCTTGCTTCTCCTGGCAAGTGTTTATTCCGGGGAGCAGGATGTTACAGGATTATCCCAGCTGTTAAAGACGTTCCTGAAGAAAGGTGTTGGACTTGTAGCCGCTATTTCTATTGTATTCATGCTGCTGGCAGTTCCACTTACTAACATTTTCTATCATGATCCAACCAGCGCTGTATATAAGATGACGAAGTTAGGATTCCTGCTTTTCCCTATTTCATCACCATTTAGTGCGATAACCATTGGTGCTTCATCTATTTTCAATCTTATGAAGCATAAGAAGATCGTTAATACGCTTACAGTTGCCGACGGAGTTGCAGTTATGGCGACACTCGCATGTATACTAGTACCATTGATGGGGATTAATGGACTATGGATATCACAGATACTCAGTACGATCATCACTGTACTTATGGCATTGATTTTTGTAATATATTACAATAAGAGATTCCCAACATCCATGCAGGATCTGTTATGTCTTCCTGAGGGCTTCGGAGTTCCTGAAGATAAGCGTATGGCCATTTCTATTAAAGACATGGATGGTGTTATAAATGTATCAGAGGGCGTCAATGCGTTCTGTCTGGAGCAGGGCATAAACAGGAAGCATTCATATTATACGGCTCTCTGTGTTGAGGAAATGGCTGGAAATATTGTTAAGCATGGATTTAATGATAAGAAGAAACATAGTATTGATATCAGGATTTCACATGTTAAGGATGATATAGTTATCTCGATGAAGGATAACTGCAGGATGTTTAATCCGCAGGAAGCATATGAAATGTTTTCACCTGAGGATATTACTCACAACATAGGAATCCGTATCGTTGAAAATATATCAAAGAGTATGATATATCAGAATACATTGGGGTTAAATGTACTGACAATTGTTATATAATATAATTGAAATTTAGTTATCGGGGATTATTAGAAATAGGAGAAGGAAATATGAGAGAAGATTATAAGGCAGCGAGAAAACTTGGTGAGGATGCAGTCAGAAAAGCGGTAAGAAATGGTGTTTCTCCGTATCTGCCTGTTCTTGATGCACTTGATGAAATCAAGCAGTCTGTAGGACAGACGGGACTGGGACTTCTGGAACTCCCGATCAGTCGTATTAAGGGTAATAAAGAGCTTGCTAGAAATAATGCATTTGCCAATAACTTTATGCCTCTTATGGATGAGGATTCTGAATTTGGATATAAGTGGTCCAACCTCTATGATTCATATCGTCAGGAAGGTATCAGAGATGCCATCAAGGTATACGAGTATATGAATCAGTATTACGTTCAGGAGGGTAACAAGAGAGTATCTGTATCCAAGTTCGGTGGAACAGATTTTATCCTTGCTGATGTTATCCGCATACTTCCTCGTAAGAATGATAGCAAGGAAGTAAGAGTATATTATGAATATCTTGATTTCTACAAGGTTACTAAGAACTTCCTTATAGTTTTCAGCGAACTGGGTGAATATGCAAAGCTTGCTGAACTTATGGGACAGGATCTGGAACATGAATGGCCGGAGGATGTTCGCAAGGATCTCAAGTCAGCATTCTTCAGATTCAGCAAGAATATCAAGGCGAATATGAAGATCGAGGACGAGTTCGTAGTAAGTGATGCATTTCTCGTATACATTTCAATATTCCCTATAAAGACTTTATTAGAGGATTCTGATGATCAGATACTTAAGAATATAAAACTGGCTCAGAGTGAACTGGCTTCTGGTGGTAATTTGGATAATATCGCATTCCTTGATAACACGCCTTCAGATGATGAGAAACAGCAGCAGTCAAGTATTATGAATCTGTTCTCTAAGACCAGAAAATATACGTCTTCAGCTCCGCTCAGGGTTGGATTTATATATGATAATGATGTTGATCATTCAAGATGGATCGACAGCCATGAAGCAGGAAGGCTTTATGTTGATGAGATGACAGATAATAATGTATCAACAAAGGATTATTATCTTGCATCAAATGAAGATATATCTGATACTCTCAATAGAGCGATTAATGATAAGAACGAGATTATATTTGCAGTATCTCCTTCAATGTCACAGGCTGTACTTCAGGCAGCAGTTCATCATCCTGAAGTTAAATTCCTGAATTGCTCACTTGCACAGAATTATACATCGCTCAGATGCTATCATGGAAAGCTTTATGAAGCTACATTCCTTATGGGTATCCTGACGGCAAATATGATGCTTATGGAATCTTCTGTTGGTGAGAAGAGAAGTATAGGTTACGTTTCAAGAAGCAAGGATGCAATGAACATTATAAACTTAAATGCCTTTGCAATCGGTGTATCTATTATCGATCCGGAATGTCGTATAATGCTTAAATATGTAAATGATGATAACGAGAATGAATATAGACAACACATGATCGATGATGGAATTAAGTTCTATGCAGACTTTGAATATTCTGAAGAAAATAACAGTTCCAGACGTCCTGGTGTATTCAGGATAGAAGGAGAGAGGGATGCTTATATTGGATCACCATACTTTAACTGGGGCAAGTATTATGTCAAGATCGTTCAGTCAGTACTTTCGGGTACATGGGATCTGAATCAGGTAAAGAGTATGCGTACTGCTGCAAATTACTGGTTTGGTCTTTCCACAGGTGTGGTTGATATTAGAACTCCTAAACTTCCTTATCAGACTGCTAAGATGCTTTCATTCTTCGAGAAAGCTATCATTGACGGTGATCTGGATCCTTTCTCAGGTGAGATTCATGCTCAGAATGACAGAAAGATACAGGGTGCTGTTTCTTCAAGGAATAGTGGTGTAAGTGCCCAGATACAGCAGTTATCGGCAGGAAATATCGTATCTATTAACTGGTTCAACGACAATATCTATGGAGAAATTCCTGAGGGAGAATAATATTGATCAAAGTAGAAGGTATAAAAAAAGCATTTAAGGGCAGAGAGGTTCTGAAGGGGGTGACCTTCCAGGCTGATAAAGGCAGTATATATGGTCTTATCGGCCGCAATGGTGCCGGAAAAACCACTCTGATGAATATAATGACAGGGCTTCTGGAATCTGATGGAGGCTCCTGTGTATTTGGCGACGATAATAACAGGAAGACAGGCTATCTGCCTGATCTTCCTGCTTTTTATGATTATCTGACAACAGACGAATATCTGGACTTCCTGCTGATGGACGGTAATCCTGCAAGAAGGGACGAGCTCCTTGATATGGTTGGACTTCCGAAGAAGGCCAAGGTAAGGACTATGTCCAGAGGAATGAGGCAGAGGCTGGGAATCGCAGGTGTCCTTGTAAATGATCCGGATATAATCCTTCTGGACGAGCCTACAAGCGCTCTTGATCCTGCCGGAAGAAATGATGTCAAGAATATCCTTATGAAACTTAAGTCAGAAGGTAAGACTATTATCTTATCTACTCATATACTTGCAGATATGGATAGTATATGCGATAAGGCTGGCTTCCTCAGCGGTGGAGTTATCGTAAGAGAAGTTAACTTAGCTGAGATGAAGGAATCAGCAAAAGAGATAGTCGTTACATTTAACACGAAGCCTGATCTGGAAAGGCTTTATACTTATACGCAGAACATATTCATACTGGATCCGAATACCATAAGGATTGTCATTGATAAGAGCAATAAGCTTTCCAGTCAGAAGAGTATCATGGAGGGACTTGGAGCTCTTGATCAGGAAATCGTATCCATCACGAGTAATTCGCTCTCGCTGGATCATATATTCCAGGAGGTGTGCGTATGAAGGGGATAAAATGTTGTATCAAGAAGGATATAAGAGAGGTCCTCAGGACTGGTAAACTGATTCTGTTCATACTTATGGCAGTTGGCGTAGGAATCATGATAATGGGATTCACCATTATCTTTACAAATATTCCGGATGCGCTGACCCAGGAGCTGCAGGATTTCGACATATCATCGCTGGAAAGCATGATGAGTACTCTGTATCCGAAGATTGTCCGTGAAAATATGGCAGTTTTCGCCTACTATATTGGTTTCTTCTATTCACTGGTTATGATCCTGGTGTGCCACAATATACTTCCTAAGGAAAGGAAGAAGGGTAAGTGGGTGCTTCCTAAGGAACAGGGATACACGGTTCGGGATATTGTAACAGGCAAGGTTCTGGTTTATGGAAGCTTTGCAGGTATTTCTGTATTTGTATGTTATATGATCTATTATTTCATAGCCTGTACATTTATGACCAGGAATATGACACTTGGAAATGCTTTTATATGCGCGTTGATCCACGGTCTTAATATCTGCTTCATCCTGGATTACACCATGTTTATGTCGGTATGGTTCAAGAATGGAATAGTAGCGGCTATATCCATGATCGGAACAGTACTCTTCGCACCGGATATACTTAGTTATCTGCCGTTTGGAAAGTACCTGCCAACTTATATGCTGACCTTCGTTTATGAGAGCCTTGACACATACAGTGAGCTGATCATTCCGCTTATAGTAAATGTAATCTGTCTGGTGATCACTTATCTGATAGCAATCAAGAGGGCAGACAGGTTCCTGAGCAGATAAAATATATCTCGCTATGGGATGACGGCATTAATGCCGGACGTGTTTTAGGATATTAGAAAGGATTAATTAAATGTTAGACAATATAAAGAATATCGTCTTTGATGTGGGCGAAGTTCTTGTTAATTTTAGATATATGGAATATATGCATGAGGATCTGGGATTCTCTGATGAAGTCACGGAGCTGTTTGCTAAAAATATTATTCTTTCAGAATATTGGGATATGCTGGATAAAGGGGATATTACATTAGAAGAAGCGCGTGATCATTATATGGAAGTATATCCTCAGTACGCTGAAGAATTATACAGCTTCTGGAAAAATCTTGATGGTATCGTCAGAGAATATGATTATGCATATGAGCTTATAAAAGGACTGAAGGACAGAGGGTTCGGGGTATATCTATTATCCAACTATCCTGATCAGCTGGCAGATATGCACTGGTCGAAGTTTACATTTATGGATATACTTGATGGCTACCTTATCTCAGCCAAAGAGCATAAGGTAAAACCACATCCTGAATTCTATAAGCTTCTGGAAAGTCGCTTTGGACTAAATCTTGAAGAATGTATCTTCGTAGATGACAGGCCAGTTAATGTGGAGGCAGCTGAAGCGCTTGGAATGAAGGGGATTATTTTTAAGGGTTATAAAGAACTTATTGAATCCTTTCAGAACGATGTCTACTCGTCACGCGGCTCGTTACGTAGTGAATAAATCTAATTATAAAGGGGGAAAACATAATGTTTTATGACAATAAACTATGGTTTGCAAATAATCCTGAGGGTGAGAAGATATGTCTCCTCCCGAAGATGGCCAATCGACATGGACTTATAGCGGGTGCTACAGGTACTGGTAAAACTGTAACTCTGAAGGTTCTTGCAGAGAGCTTTTCAGATATGGGCGTTCCTGTATTCATGGCTGATGTTAAGGGCGATATAGCAGGTATAGCTAATCCGGGTACTGATTCTGAAGATATGAAGAAGAGAATAGAGAAGTTCGGACTTGGTGCGGCAGGCTTCACATTTAACGGGCACCCGGTTACTCTTTGGGATATCTATGGTAAGAAGGGCATCCAGCTGAGAACTACCATCTCTGAGATGGGACCGCTGCTTCTGGCAAGACTTATGGATCTCAATGATCTGCAGTCAGACATACTTAGTGTTGTATTTAAGATCGCAGATGATAACCAGCTGCTCCTGACAGATACCAAGGATCTTAAATCCATGCTGAATTATGTGGCAGAGCATAATAAGGATTATGAGGCAGAGTACGGTAAAATGAGTCCTCAGTCCATATCTGCCATAGTGAGAGCCGTTGTTGCTCTTGAGACAGTAGGTGGCGATGTATTCTTTGGAGAGCCGGCGCTGGATATAATGGACTGGTTCACATTTGGAGATATGGGAAAAGGCATGATAAATGTGCTTGATTCCGAAAGTCTTATCAATAATCCGAAGCTTTATTCTACATTCTTACTATGGCTGCTTTCAGAACTCTTCGAGAGACTTCCAGAAGTGGGAGATATGGACAGACCGAAGATGGTATTCTTCTTTGATGAAGCACATTTATTATTCAAGGATGCTCCAAAGAGCCTGCTTGAGAAGGTTGAACAGGTTGTTAAGCTCATCAGATCAAAGGGTGTTGGTGTTTACTTCTGTACACAGAATCCTAGAGATATTCCTGACGGAGTTCTGGCACAGCTGGGTAACAAGATCGAGCATGCCCTTAGAGCGTACACTCCTGCAGATCAGAAGGCGGTTAAGGCTGCCGCTGAATCCTTCAGAGAGAATCCTGAATTCAGTACTTATGATACGATCCTTGCACTTGGTACTGGAGAAGCAGTTGTATCAATGCTTGGAGAGGATGGCATTCCAGGTGTTGCTGAGAAGGCATATATCCTTCCGCCACAGTGCAGCTTTGGTGCTATAGATGACGCTAAGCGTGACAGCCTCATCAAGGGAAGCATCTGCTATAGCAAGTATGCTGTTGCAAGAGATGATGTATCTGCTTACGAAGTTCTTCAGAGATTAGTGATCGAGGAAGCTGAGGCTGCAGAAAAGGCTAAAGCAGAAATCGAAGAGGCTAAGCAGAAGGCAAAGGAAGAGAAGGAAGCAGAGAAGCAGCGTGAACGCGAAGAACGTGAAGCTGCCCGTGCTGCTGAAAAGGCAGAGCGCGATGCACAGAAAGAAGCTGAGAAGAAGCTGAAAGAGGAAGAACGTAAGAAGGCTAAGGAAGAAGCCGAGAGAAGAAGGACCGTAAACTCTGTGGGCAATTCTGTAGCTGGTACAGTAGGAAGAGAAGTTGGAAAAAATGTAGGTTCAGGCTTCGGTAAGTTCGGCAAGACCTTAGGTGGGAATGTGGGTGCCAGCCTGGGAAGAGGACTGTTTTCTACTTTGTTTAAGAAATAGAAAGTTTTATAATGATAAAAGGGGCATATCGTAATGATATGCCCTTTGTTTAGTCTTGAGAAATATAGTTATGCTTTTCATCCATATAGTTAAGCATTCTCTGAATCAGTTCTTGTTCATCAAATGAATAAACAGATATATCTATTGTCTGACCGCTTTCGAGTCCTACTAAATAATCTATTGAAACATGGAAATATTGAGCAAGCTCAACTAGTTTATCAATTTTTGGATTTGATACTCCCATTTCCCAAGCATTGACACTTGAACGTGTAATGCCAAACTGATGTGCTAGTTCTGCTTGACTTAATCCACGTTGTTCCCTTAATTCCTTTATTCTTTCGGCTGTCTTGATAATCATATTAATACTCTCCTTTACATATAAAAGTATAGAGGGGAGTGTGTTAAAAGATAATTATCAAACAAGATAATATTATTTGACACTATATATTTACTATATTAAAATATTGGTATATAAGCAAAATACATATTTAGAAAAACAAGGGAAACCTTGCGACTCAAAACTACAGGGCCTAAGGAGATTTTTATGGCAGCCAGTTGCATCAAATCAGAATTAACACTGCACTGGTTGCAGTGTTTTTTGGTCTAAAAACGGAGAAAGGGGAGTATTTATGAGGAAAATCAAAAGACTATTGGCTGTGTCCATAGCTGTTATGATGATGGTTCCTTCCGTTGGGGTTAATGCAGCGACAAGTAAAGTTGATGCAGTTACGGATAGTGAAGGTATTATTTCAGCTGTCAAGGATGCAACTACAGAAGAGAGTTCACCTAAAGTAACAGATGCAACTCCAAGCAATGTGGAATCATACGGATATGATTCTATTGTTGAAGAAGCTGAAGCAGAGCAAGAATACCGTGATTCTGTTGATTATGTGGATAACACGGTTGTTTTTTCTGTGCTTGATTACAGAAAATCGGGAGACAAAGCGACTTATCTGAAGGATTCTGATTCGTTATGCAAGAGTAATAGTCTTAAAAATGTATCATTTGTTCTTGAAACAAAAAAGGAAGATGTAGAACAGAAGGATGGTTGTACAGCTTATCAAATGTTCTACACCGCTACAGTTAAAACTAACGACATCTGGCAAGTAGTGGATACTCTTTCTGAGGATGAAAAAATCATAACAGCTGAACCTGATTTTATATGGGAAAAATCAGATGAAGATGATATGACTGAAGTCAGTGGTGCTGCTCAGGGAGCAGAAATAGAGTGCGGTGGTTGGAGCTTTGAAGACCTAAAGATTACTAATATATGGGATAATCTTACACAGCATACTGCTCCAGGAGAAGGCGTAGTTGTAGCTGTTATTGATACAGGTGTTGATTATAATCATGAGGATTTGAAAGCAAATATGTGGACAAATCCGGATGAGATAGCTGGAAATGGAATCGATGATGATGGAAATGGATACATAGATGATATTCATGGAATCAATCTTATAGATCCAGCAAAACAAGGTGACCCTATGGATGATCATGGTCATGGAACACATGTGGCTGGTATTATCGGTATGACAGCTGGTAACGGTGGCGGTGTTGGTATTGCCTATGGTTCAAAGATAATGGCAGTTAAAGCTGGTCAGGCTAGTGGTGTATTTGCTTCTACTGATATTGCTAAAGCTGTACAGTATGCAGCTGCAAATGGCGCAGATGTTATTAATATGTCTTTTGGAGGAACAGGTAAATCAAATCTTGTTGAAGCAGCATTAGAAGATGCTTTTGGTAGTTGCGTGCTTGTTGCGGCAGCTGGAAACGATGGGGAACCTACAACTGATTATCCGGAGCTCTTTGCAGCAGAAGATTTTTATCCTGCTGGATATAGTTATGTATTAGGAGTAATGGCATGTGATTCATATGGGAATTTAGCAAGCTTTTCGAATTGGGACTATAAACAATATGCAAATTGCGAATATGAAATGATAGCTCCTGGAGTACAAATGTATAGCACTATACCAGGAAACAAATATGCTCGTTGGAGCGGAACTTCTATGGCATCGCCTATGGTTGCAGCAGCTGCTGCAATTCTTCGAAGGGAGTATTCTGATAGAAGCAAGTATTCGTCAAGATTTATTATGGGCCAGTTAGCCAGTGCTACACGGGATAGTGTTACTTTTGTTGAACCATACGAGATACATGAATATAAAAAACTTAATATTTCTGATAGCCTAAATTTGACACCGAAACCATGTGTAGGATTATCGGATATTGCTTTATTTGATGGAACAGATATATCAGATGCGAATAATAATGATGGTATAGTACAAGCTGGAGAAACTATAGATTTAGGTTTTATTATCAGCAATTACTGTGGAATAGCAAAAGATGTCTCCGTTTCGGTTGATGCAAAATCAGCCGCTGATATTGCTAATCCGTATGTAGAGTTCATCACTGATACCATTAATTTGGATGATGAAATTGGAACTTTCGGAAGAATAAACAATGGATATATTTATGATAATGACGAGATTATTGGAGTTAATAATCCGATTAGAATGAAGATATCTAGTGATGCTCCGAATGATTTGATTATCACGTTAAATATAGATGTATCTGCTAGGAATGGAATGGATAAAACTGATCCAAATGTTTATAAGATTGCAAAGCCTTTCAAATACACATTTATAGTTCAAAAAGGAAAGGTTTTAAATGGGATAATTAAATCGGATATGACTTTAACTTCAGATGATTATTGGATTATTCAAAATAATGTGCTCATACCAGAGGGAGTTACAGTTAATGTGGAACCGGGAACACATATTCAATTTTGGTCGTCAGATACTCACGGTATTTATGAGAATAATCAGAATCCATACATCATGGTTGAGGGAACGCTGTTATGCAATGGAACAGTTGAACGTCCTATAGAAATGTTTCCTGGTAAAGGGTATGAAGATAAAGGGGTTTTATTATTTGGTGATAATGTGGAATTAAACTATGTTAGCATTATCAATCCTGACTATAGGAGTAACGCGCTGGATAATTAAAGATTTAAGGTCAAGCTGATAAATCATTGTTCATTTATTAATGATAGAGATTACTATGGGGAAAAACCAGGTAGTTTTATAGAGGCTAAGTCTATTAAAAAATCAAGGTTTAT
>JAEEGL013071818.1_pt1 | contig 44859 bp, 32 predicted proteins | sample 9134231 | NCBI WGS metagenome assembly JAEEGL01 (sample SAMN16246548, study PRJNA631951) | gut metagenome | biome: gut microbiome; feature: rumen; material: fiber-attached | host: Bos | place: Iran: Karaj | collected 2018-10 | reverse complement strand
TCGAACAGGTTATGCTGGATCACGTTGCCGTTGGAGCTCCACTGGCCGCCGGAATAGAAGGCGCCGGCGTCGCGGGACTGCTGGACCACGTCGTGGATCCAGTTCCACTCGACGAGCTGGTTGTTGCCGTTGAGGGCGATGGCCGCATGTGGACACCAGGCGATCTCGTTGTGACTGGCGACGTTGCCGACGGCATCCGTCAGGAAGATCCCGTACTGGTAGGTCTTGTAGATCTCCGCGAAGTGGTGGATGTAGTTGTTTTCCACGATGTTGTTGCCGGGCGTGAGCGTGATTCTGTCGCCTCCGCCCACATAGATGCCGCCTCTGCCGAGGTGGCGGAGCTCGTTCCCGTAGACCAGGTTGTTGTAGCCGTCGATCCCGACGGCAATGCCGTCCACGTTCCGGATGAGGCAGTTCTTGAGCACGTTCCCGTCTCCCCAGAGATGGACGGTGACGCCGACGGCGCCGGAGAGCGTGAACCCGTCCAGGGTCAGATAGGAGACGTTGCCGGTGAACTGGTCGGTGCTGGCGGTGGTGAGGGAGACGCCTCTCTCCTCCATTCCCTCCGGCGGATAGTAGTAGAACTTCAGCTCATCCCGGTCGATGTAGTACTCGCCGGGCGCGTCCAGTTCTTCCAGCACGTTGTAGAAATAGTAGGTCCCGCCCACCGAATAGGCCGAGCCGTAGGGGGCGAAGAGCAGTTTGATGGAGCCCGTTTCGGGATCGAAGGATTCCACGGGGGAGGATTCGTCCGCCCAGTCGACCCAGAAATAGTCCGCGACCCAGACGTCCTTGAGCGTGGCCCATTTTGCCGCTCTGGCCGCCGCCTCCTCCGGCAGACGGATCCGTCCGCCGGTGGTCTGACCGTCGCCCTGATCCAGGACGTCTCCCTCGCCGATGGTGATCTCGCCGATCGCCAGGTAGTCGCCGGTATCGTTGGGGTAACGGGCCATGCTCAGGCGCGCGTCGCCCGCGGAAGCGGACACGTTCTCTCCGTGATATTCTGCAGGCGAGTTGTTGTAGTAGGAATAGATGCCGACCGCATACAGCGGTCCGATCTCCTCCGCCGTGATGCCAAGGTCGCCCAGATCGCAGACGAGGATCTTCTCCCGCACGGACTCGTCGAACCGGGCGAGCGTATCCGGGTCGGTCACCGGCCCGAAGTGTTCCGCGCCGAGAAGACGGGAAGCATCCAGATGGACCTCTCCCTCGCCGGACGCGCGGTACGTCACCGGTGCTTCGGCGGTCCCGCAGTCCGCTTCCGTGAATTCGATAGTCGGGACTTCATAACGGCCGGGGGCGAAGGTCACCACCGGCGCAGCGTCCGGCTTCTCCGCGAGAAGGGCACGGACCGCTTCCTGCGCCCGCTCGAAGGAGGCGAAGGGATGCGCTTCCGAGCCGTCGGCTTCATCGCTGCCGTCCGTCGCCACATAGAACAGAGGTCCGGAATAGACCGTATCGGCCGTCGCGTCCGTCTCGGGCTGGCCGGATTCTGCCGGTTCCGTCTCTTTCGGTGCAGTCCCGTCCTGCTTCGGATCGTCCGTTTTGGAGCAGGCGGAGAGGAGAAGGATGAATGCCACAAGAAGGGCTAGGATACGGAACAGATGCTTCATTTTGACCTCCGGTCGTTTCCGTTGAATGATGATAAGGAAGAAAACTGCGGCGGCATCCGTATGCCGTCGCAGTCAGTATACCACATCTCGGGCGATACGGAAAGAGAATTCACGGAATCGTTACAAAATAGTTTTTCGGATGGTCTCCGGACGGCAGCGAAAAAGGCCCTCCGTGACGGAGAGCCTTTCGGGAAGGATCAGTTTCCGTTATTTGTTTCCGTAGGTGCCCCGGGTGTCGAGGACGATCCCGGCGTCCGGTTTTGCCTTGGAAGTCGCGATCTTCTTCTGGAGAAGTTCCCAGAATTCCTCGCCGTCGTTCGGGAGCTCGACCCATTTCTTGGTCTCGCTGGACAGGAGCATGGCGTTGGCGATGGAGAGGCCGTTGATGCCGTCGTAGCCGGGCGCGAGAAGCTCCTCGCCGTAGAGGATGTGGTTGGTGAAGTTCTTCAGGATGCCGTTGTGGCCTTCGCCCGCGCCGTCCAGGGGAAGCAGCTCGTCGGACTCGATCGGGATCTTGGCGAAACCGCGGCGGTCGCCCGCCGTGAAGTCGCGCTCGTCCATGGCCAGCTTCAGGTAGTAGACGTCGCCGTCGTCGTAGATGATGCGGCCCTTCGAGCCGGAGATCTCCAGACGGTTCGTGCCCGGGAACTCGCCGGTGGTCGTGATGAACACGCCGGTGGCGCCGTTCGGATACTTGACCATGGCGGTCACGTCGTCTTCCACTTCGATGTCGTGATATTTCCCGAAGTCGCAGTTGGCGTAGACGGCGTTCGGCATGCCGACGATCCACTGCCACAGGTCGAGATTGTGCGGGCACTGGTTCATGAGGACGCCGCCGCCCTCGCCGGCCCACGTGGCGCGCCAGCCGCTGCTCATGTAGTAGCTCTGCGTGCGGTACCAGTTGGTGATGATCCACACCGCGCGCTTCAGTTCGCCGAGCTCGCCGCTCTGCACGATCTTGCGGATGGTCTGGAAGTGCGGATCGGTACGCTGGTTGTACATGATCCCGAAGGCCTTGCCGCTCTTTCTCGCGGCGTCGTAGAACTCGCGGACCTTCTTGGTGTAGACGCCGATCGGCTTCTCGGACAGAACGTTCAGTCCGTTCTCGAAGGCGTCGATCCCGATGATCGGGTGGAAGTAGTGCGGGGTGGCGATCATAACGGCGTCGACGAGGCCGCTCCTGATCAGTTCGCGGGAATCAAGGAAATAGGAGACGGAATCTCCGCAGACGCCCTTCGCCCACTCCAGTCTGTCCGGCTTGATGTCGCAGACGGCGGTGAGGACCGCGCCCGGGATCTTGCCGGCGAAAAGCTCTTCCATGTGCATGTGGCCCATGCTGCCGATACCGATAACGCCGAATCTGACCTGATCCATGAATTACCTCCGTTATTGGGATTTCTCGTGATCGGCCTCTCGGCCGTCCGCTCCCATTATACCTCACTCCACCCCCTTTTGCAAGACGAATTCTGTCATTTGCCGAAAAAACTTCGGCCCGCTTGACAGGTGCGGGGGCACCGTGATATCATGGGATGATCCCCTGAGAGGAGGCGTGAAATGAAGATCGATTACACAGGCAATCCGTCCCCGGACGACTTCTCCGATTTCGTTCCGGCGATCCGTTTCGCCGTGGCGTCGGACGCCCATATCGACGGCCCGGAGGCCGACGGCGCGTGGCGGCTGGAGAAGCTGTTCGAGTCGGCCTACGCCTTTGCCGAACGGTCGCCCTACCCGAAGCTCGACGCCGTCTTCCTGCTGGGAGACATGGCCGGCAGCGGGAGAAGGGAGGACTGGGCCTTCTACAATTCCCTGATCGCGAAGCACGCCCGGGCGGGGACCGAGGTCGTCACGCTTCTCGGCAACCATGAGTTCGACGGGGACCGGGACGCGACGGTGGGCATCTACCGGGAAATGTGCCATCCGGAGACGGACCGGCACCTCAGACTCGGCGGGTTCCATTTCATCACGCTCTCCCTGGCCGACAAGCACAACTACACGGACGAAACGATGGATTTCCTCCGGCGGTCGGTGGAGGAGGCGGTGCGGGACGACCCGGGAAAACCGGTCTTCGTCTTCCAGCACCGGCACATCGAGCACACCGTCTATGCTTCCTCCTGGTGCACCAACCGCTCCGAGGAGTTTCACGAGCTGTTCTCGAAATATCCCCAGGTCGTCGATTTTTCCGGCCACAGCCACGCGCCGATCAACAATCCCCGGTCCATCTGGCAGGGGACGTTCACGGCCCTCGGGACCGGCACGCTCTTCGTCATGGAGATGGAGGAGGGGATGACCTGCGGCACGATCCCGCCGGACGCGGGCGACGTCGCCCAGTACTACATCGTAGAGTGCGACCGGCGCGGCCGCGTGAGGATCTGGCTCTACGACATCCTGACGGACGATCTCTTCGAAACGCCCGGCAACCGGGACCCGAAGGGGACGAAGATGGTCTGGTATCTCGATCCGCCCGGTTCTCCCTTCCGCTACGTGGGACGGGAGAAGAAGGCGGGCCCGCGCTTCGATCCGGACGCCGCCGCCGAAGCGGACGTCACGTCCTCGACGGTCAGGATCACTTTCCCCCAGGCCCGGGACGACGAATGCATCTACAGCTACGATCTGACCTATACCGACGGGGAGAGGACCGGGAAGGTCAGTTTCTTCTCCGAATACTATTTCGAACCGATCCCGCCGACGGCGGGCTATGAACTGACGGATCTCGAGCCGGATACCGTCTACGGGTTCACGGTGACGCCCTACGACTGCTACGGCAACGCGGGGGCGCCGCTCACCGGCTCCTTCCGGACGGCGAAGGAATAAGTCTCCGCAACGAAGAAACCCGCACCGCGGCGCTTCATCATGAAACGTGAAGCGCGACGGTGCGGGTCTTTTCTTTTTCGGGAAGCGGCCGTCAGACGAAGAATTTCCGCTCCAGATAGTCCCGGAACGGGGGGATGAGACCGGCGATGATCAGAAAGAGCCCGATGCCGCAGAAGAGGCAGACGCAGTAGAGCGACCAGATGAACATCGGCACCCGGAAGGTGATGTGGCTGAACAGCTCGAAGAGCATGCAGGAGGCCCCGATGGCGACGAGGAAACCGCCCGCGACGAAGAGTTTCCCCCCTTTGACATAGCGGAAGAAGACGACGGCCGCGAGGACGAAGGCGCCCGTGATCATGGTGACCGGGAAGGCGAAACTGAGGAACCATTTCCCTCCGGTCTTCAGGCAGACGTAGAGAAGGAATCCGCAGATCGCCGCAATGTCGACCGGCAGGAAGATGAAGGGCATCCACCGCTCAAACCAGAAGGGCAGGACGAGGACGATCCACGCCAGGGCCAGCGCCAGCATTACGTAGCCGGACCAGGAGGCCGTCCCGTACAGTTCCAGGCAGACGATCAGGACGCAGAGCGCAGCGGCTGCCATCAGGACGGTGATCAGACCGAGGGCGAGAAATTTCGTGTGATCCTTCTCCTTCGGGTAGAGCTCGGAATAGGTCTTTCTTTCCGCCTCTTCCCGGGGAAGGTCGATCAGGACGGGCGTGCCGCAGAGCGGGCAGGATTCCGCGCCGTTCTGGAGTTTGACGCCGCATTTGACGCAATACAAGGGACTTACCTCCTTTGGGTGCTCTGGTTGCTCTCGATCTCGACGGGCACGCCGAGCTCGACGAGCCTCGAGAAGAAGAGCCGTTCCAGTTCCGCGCTCCGGGTGTTCCGGATCATGTTGACGTAGGTGAAGTCGCCGTAGGAGACGACGGAGCAGTTGTTCGGATACCGCATCTGAACGCCGATGATGAACTCGAACCGCTCCAGATAGGGGCGCATGGCCTCCGGCAGGGTCAGGACGCCGAGATTCGAGAGGTTCAGACAGGCTTTCCGCTCGCCGAAAAGCCCGTAGATGATCCGCAGGACGGCGTTCTTGATGGGAAGCGGCATCGCCCGGATGACCGGGTTTTTCTGGGGCGTCACGTTGGCGGCGATCCGGCTGGCCATCTTCTGGGGGACCGCCTCCGCGGCCAGCTGGTGCGTCATCTGGGCGCACAGCTCGTCCAGCGTATAGGCGCCGTCCTTCGGATCGATACCGATGTTCAGCGTCAGAACGAAGTTGCGGAGCGTCTTCTGGCAGAAGAGTTTCCGAAGGTTGACGGGAACGGAGATCTTCACCGGTCTCCAGCGCGGCTCCGGCTTCTCCGCCGCCTGGATCTCCTGTACCGCCTCCGCCAGGACGGCGGACAGAAAGGCGGTGACGGTGGCTTTGTGTTCGTGGGCGGCGGCGAGCAGCCGGTCCGTCGGCAGGATGCCGGTCGTCAGGTGACGGAACCGGTCCGGCTCCGGGACGCCGTGCAGCCGGTAGACGGTGGGCTCGCGCCGGCTCTGGGCCCTCTTTCCGGCGGTGGGCGGAAAACTGTCGCGGAGTTCCTCGGGCGACGGCGCGCCGGCCGGATCGAGGATGTCGTGCTCCGCCGGGACCGTCAGGCCGTACTTCAGCGCCAGATAGCGCGCGGTGAGGTTCTCGAGGAAGATCATCCCGCCGGTGCCGTCCGTGACGGAATGGAAAAATTCCGCGGCGATCCGGTTCTCGAAGTACAGGATCCGGACGCAGCAGGTACGGGTCTCCGCCCGGCTCATGTGGGTGAGCGGATAGGCGTATTCGCGGCGGACTTCGATGGGGCGGCCGGTCTCCTCCAGGTAGTACCAGAAGAAGCCGGTGCGCAGCCGGACGAAGAAGGTCGGGAAACGGGGGCGGAGATCGGCGATCGCCGCCTGGAGGATCTCCGGGTCCACCGGTTCCGTCAGCGTCGAGGAGACACGGAAGACGTTGTTCCAGCGCAGACGCATGATGGCCGGGAAGATCAGGGCGGCGTTGTCAAGGCGAAACCATTTCTTTTTCAAATCAGGTCCTCACAGATGGCAGTCACAGGGGGTGGGGAACGGTCAGATGCCGGCCTTCTCCAGAAGGCGCGCCACGGCCGCCCGGTAGGCCTCCGTGTCCTTCAGATAGGAAAGGCCGTGGGCGGCGTCCGGGACCTTCAGGTATTCGACGCGGGGGTCGCCGGGCTCGAAGGCCGTCATGTTCTCGTCGCTCATGGAGCAGGGGACGAAGCCGTCGCCCGTTCCGTGCGCGATCAGGATCGGCGGCGCCTTCGGATCCCGGTAGAAGGTCCGGAGCGCCTCCGTGGCGGAGATGCCGTCCAGATCGATCTTGGCGAAGAGTCTGACCCAGAACCGGCCCGTGTAGTAGATCGGGAAGGGCGGGAGACGGAACCAGTCCTTGAGGCACTTGCGGCAGATGGCGCCCGGGACGGTATAGCCGCAGTCGGCGAGGAGAGCCTTTACGTTTTCCGGATAACCGGCGCCGCACGCCATCAGGACGGTGGCGGCGCCCATCGAGATGCCGTCCGCCACGACCGGCGTGCCCGGCCAGCGTTTTGCGATATAGTCCGCCCAGTCGACCAGGTCGAAGCGTTCCTTCACGCCGAAGGTGATGAATTTCCCCTCGCTGTAGCCGCAGCCGCGCTGGTCGATGATGAGAAGGGAGAAACCGAGATCGAAGAGGTCGCGGGCGGCGCCGGAGAAATCGGACAGGCCGTTCGACCGGTAGCCGTGGACCATCAGGAAGATGCCGCGGTCCTTTTCGTTTCTGAAATAGTGGCCGGCGAGCCGGAGACCGTCCCGGGAGACGATCTCGACCCGCTCCTGGGGCAGGGACTTCAGAAAAGCCTCCCCCTCCTTTACGAGGACAAACCATTCGTCGGTGACGTTGTCGAGCTGCTCGAGGGGGATCTCCCAGAAGTTCTTCTGGCGGACATCGTCCCGGACGACGGTGAAGCGGTACATGTAGTAGCCCCCGGCAAAGGCGAGGATCACGAGCAGCAGCACCACGGATGCGAGTATGATGTAGATCATGGTTGGTCCTCCTCACGGATCATTTCGTAGAATCGTTCTTCGGAGATGACCGGGATCCCGAGCTCGGTAGCCCGGGTCAGCTTCGACCCGGCGTCCTCGCCGCAGAGCAGCCAGGTCGTCTTTTTCGAGACGCTACCGGCGGTCTTTCCGCCGTGGCGTCTAATGAGTTCGGTGGCCTCCTCCCGGGTCAGGGAGGGGAGCGTGCCGGTCAGAACGAAGGTCATGCCGGCCAGCCTGCCGGAAGCGGGAGCAGGCGCGCCGCCGGCGGATTCCGTCACGACGCCCGCCGCTTTCAGTTTCCCGACGAGGGCCGCGGTCTCCGGCAGATCGAAGAATTCCCGGATCTTTTTCGCGGTGACTTCCCCGATGTCCGGGATGGCGGACAGCTCCTCCTCCGCGGCGCCGAACAGACGCTCAAGAGAGCCGAAGGTCCCGATGACGGCCTCCGCGGCCGCCTCGCCCACGTGGCGGACACCCAGGGCGTAGAGGAGCCTCGCGGGACCGGAGGATTTGGAGGTCTCCAGCGCGGCGAGCAGGTTCGAGGCCGCCTTCTCGCCCATCCGCGGCAGTCCGACGAGCGTTTCTTTCGGGATCGCGTAGAGGTCGGCCGCGTCGCGCACGCCGCATTCGGCGATCAGCTGGCGGATCAGCGCCGGCCCGAGACCGTCCACGTTCATGGCGGACCGGGAGGCGAAATGGATGAGGCGCCGCTCGAGCTGCGCGGGGCAGGACGGATTCAGACAACGGAGGGAACCGGTCTCGTCCGGCCCGTCGGTCTCTTCGTCACCGTCGTCCCAGAACAGTTTCTCGCCGCAGGAGGGGCAGGTCTCGGGGAACCGGAAGGGCACTTCCGCGCCGGTCCGGAGAGCGGGCACGGAACCGGTGATCTCCGGGATGATGTCACCGGCCTTCTGCACGGTGACCGTGTCGCCGACCCGGATGTCGCGTTCCCGGATCACGTCGATGTTGTGGAGCGTCGCCCGGGACACGGTGGTCCCGGCCAGCCGGACCGGCTCGAGGATGGCGAGCGGGGTGAGGACGCCGGTGCGTCCCACGTTCACCTCGATGTCGAGGAGTTTCGTCTGTTTCTGCTCCGGCGGGTATTTGAAGGCGGCGGCCCACTTCGGCGTGGAGGGGTTCTCGCCCGCCAGCCGGCGCTGCCTGAGGTCGTTCAGCTTGACCACGGCGCCGTCGATGTCGTAGGGCAGGGACTCGCGGGCCGCTCCGATCGTCCGGATGGCTTCGATCACCTCGTCGGGGGAGGCCGTGAGGCGCTCGATCCGGATGGTGTGGAAGCCCAGCGAGGCCAGCGTGTCGATGGTCTCCCGGTGGGAGGCCGGTTCCCGTCCGTCCTCGAAGAGACGGCCGGTCTGATAGTTGAAGACGAAGATGTCGAGATGCGCCGCCGCGGTCTCCCGGGCGTCGAGGCGCCGGAGGGAACCGGCTGCGGCGTTGCGCGGATTGGCGAAGAGCTTTTCGCCCGACGCCTCCTTTTCCGCGTTCAGACGCTCGAACTCGCCGCGGGGCAGATAGACCTCGCCGCGGACGGTGAGGGAGAGCGGCTTCGGCAGACGGTGGGGGATCCCGGCGATCGTCATGACGTTCTCGGTGACGTTCTCGCCGACCGTCCCGTCGCCCCGGGTAGCGCCGAGGGTCAGGAGCCCGTTCTCGTAGGTGAGGGAGACGGAGAGACCGTCGATCTTCGGCTCCACCGAATAGAGGATCTCCTCCGGCGGCACGCCCTCGGCCAGAAGGGATTCCCGGGTCCTCTGGAGGAAAGCGCGCATGTCCTCCTCCGAGAAGACGTCCGCCAGACTGTCCATCCGGACGGGATGGACGACTTTGGCGAACTTCTCCGAGGCGGTCCCGCCCACCCGGTGGGTGGGAGAATCCGGCTCGTCCAGCGCGGGGAAGGCGGTCTCCAGCTGTTTCAGCTCCTCGAAGAGCCGGTCGTATTCGTAGTCCGACATCTCCGGCGCGTCCTGGTTGTAGTAGAGGTCCGACGCGCGCCGGAGGATCCGCCGCAGATCGCGGATCCTGGCTTCGGCTTCCCGTTCGTTCATCTCCATGAGCTCCTCCGCCGCGGCGTCCGCGCGGCCACTTACGTACGTATTTTTCTACCTTCCATTATACCATGACCGGCCCCGGAATGCAAGGACGAACCGGGCTTTTCGAAGTGCCCGGGACCGGCCCGGGAGGCCGTTTTTTTCGACCCCCGGACTTGACGTTCCCGTCCCGGATATAGTATAATAACTATGTATAATCCCATGAAAGGAACCGGTAGAAATGAAAGAACTGATGCTCGGCAACGAGGCGGTGGCGCGGGGTCTCTGGGAGGCCGGCGTGCGCTTCGTTTCCAGTTATCCCGGGACGCCCAGCACGGAGATCACGGAGTTCGCGGCCAAATACCCGGAGATGTACAGCGAATGGGCGCCGAACGAGAAGGTGGCCCTCGAAGCGGCCTTCGGCGCGGCCGTCGGAGGAGGACGATCCTTCTGCGGCATGAAGCACGTGGGGCTCAACGTGGCGGCGGACCCGCTCTTCGTGACCGCCTATACGGGCGTCGCGGCCGGCATGGTCGTCGGCGTCGCGGACGACCCGGGTCTCCATTCCAGCCAGAACGAGCAGGACAGCCGGCACTACGCCGCGGCCGCCAAGCTCCCGATGCTGGAGCCGTCGAACTCCCTCGAATGCCGGGATATGACGAAGGCCGCCTATGATCTGTCCGAGCAGTACGATACCCCGGTGATCCTCCGGCTCACGATGCGCGTGAGCCACAGCCGCTCCCCGGTGGAACCGCTGCCCCGGGAGGAGCACGAGGTCGTGCCCTACGAGAAGGACGCCTCGAAGCACGTCATGATGCCCGCCTATGCGAAGAAACGCCATTACGCGGTGGAGGAGCGCCTCGCGGCGCTGGCCGCCTATGCCGAGGACTGCCCCTTCAACATCGTGGAGGAGAACGGCGGCGACATCGGCGTCATCACCGCCGGCAACTGCTGGAACTATGCGAAGGAAGTCTACGGGAAGAACGCCTCCTACTACAAGATCGGTCTGGTCCACCCGCTCCCGGTGAAGAGCCTGCTCGATTTCGCCGCGCGGCACAGGACCATCGTCGTGGTGGAGGAGCTCGATCCGGTGATCGAGGATCACTGCCGCTCGATCGGCATCGACGTGACGGTCGGCAAGAACCTGCTCCCGCTCTGCGGCGAGTATTCGGACGAGCTGCTCCGTGAAAAGCTGCTCGGCGAGGAGCCCGTGACGGCGGAGCTCGCCGACCCGATCCCGGGCCGTCCGCCGGTCCTCTGTCCCGGCTGCCCGCACCGCGGCGTCTTCTATACGCTCTCGAAACTGAAGCTCCGGGTCTCCGGCGACATCGGCTGCTACACCCTCGGCGCCGTCGCGCCGCTGTCGGCGATCGACTCGGTCTACTGCATGGGCGCCTCCATCTCGGCCCTCCACGGGGTCGCCAAGGTGAGAGGGGAGGAGGACCGGTGGGTCTCCGTCATCGGCGACTCCACCTTCATGCACAGCGGCCTGACCGGGCTCGTGAACACGGTCTACAACGGCGGCAAAACGACCACCCTGATCCTCGACAACAGCATCACCGGCATGACCGGCCACCAGGACAACCCGCTCACCGGGAAGACGCTGATGGGGACTCCGGCGCCGAATCTCTCCCTCGAGGACATCTGCGCCTCCCTCGGCATCGCGCGGGAGCACATCCGCGCGGTGGACCCGAACGATCTTGCGGAACTGGAGCGCGTGATATCGGAGGAAGTGGCCGCGCCCTGCGCGTCGGTAGTCATCTGCCGCCGCCCCTGCGCGCTTCTGAAATCGGTGAAGAAGAATCCGCCCGTAAAGGTCGACGAGTCGAGGTGTGTCGGCTGCAGGAACTGTATGCGGATCGGCTGCCCGGCGATCTACGTCACGGACAAGAAAGCGAAGGTCGACGACACGATGTGCGTCGGCTGCGGCCTCTGCGCCCAGATGTGCCGGTTCGGCGCGCTCTGACGCCATAGAACGGGAGGTACGGAAGATGAAGAAGAATATCATGATCGTGGGCGTCGGGGGACAGGGGTCCCTTCTGGCGTCGAGGATCCTCGGCCGCGCTGCCACCGACGCCGGATACGACGTGAAGGTGTCCGAGGTGCACGGGATGTCCCAGCGGGGCGGCTCCGTCGTCACCTACGTCCGGTTCGGGGACGAGGTCTACTCCCCCGTCGTCGGCCGGGGCGACGCCGACGTCATCCTGAGTTTCGAACTTCTGGAGGCGGCCCGCTGGCTGCCTTACCTGAAGGCGGACGGCGTGATGGTCACGTCGACCCAGCAGATCAACCCGATGCCGGTGATCACCGGCGCGGCGGTCTATCCGGGCACGATCCTCGAGGACATGCGCTGTCTCGGCGTGAACGTCCGGGCGTACGACGCCCAGGCGATCGCGGAGGAGGCGGGGAGCGTCAAGGCGTCGAATGTGGCGCTGATCGGTCTGGCCGCCGACGTCCTCGGCTTCGAGCGCGACGTGCTGCGCGGCGCCGTCGCGGCCTGCGTGCCGCCGAAGGCGCTGGAGATCAACCTGAAGGCCTTCGACCTCGCCGCCGGGAAAGTAACGGCCGGCCGATGATCGACCTTCTGGATCTGGAAAAACAGTTCATCCTCGCCCATCTCCGGGAGGGAGACGCGGCGGTGGATTTCACGATGGGGAACGGCCACGACACGGTCTTCCTCAGCCGGACGGTGGGCCCCGCCGGATCGGTGACGGCGTTCGACATCCAGCCTTCGGCGCTCCTCTCCACGGAGAAGAACCTCCGGGAGAGCGGCTGTCCGGAGAACTGGCGTCTGATCTGCGCGTCCCACGATCTGGCGCGGGACTACGTGAAGGGGCCCATCCGGGCCGGGATGTTCAATCTCGGATACCTGCCCGGATCCGGCAGGAAGGCGCTGACTACGAAACGGACCACCACGCTGCCCGCGGTGGAGCGGGCGCTTGGCCTGCTCGGTGAAGACGCCGTCCTGCTGGTGGCGGTCTATCCCGGCCATCCGGAAGGCGCGGAAGAGGGAAAGGAACTGTCCGCCTTCTTCGCGTCGCTCAGCCGGTACCGGTACGGCGTCGCGTGCGTCCGGATGGTCAATTCGCCGGACAGTCCCTTCTTTTTCGTCGCGGAAACGAAATGACACCCCGGAACTTCTAGCGGGAAGGAGGCGGAACCATGGACAGGGCCGCAAGACGGCGGGAACCGGAAGTCTGGGACCCCGGAACGTTCCGCACCCGTTCCGGAGGAGCCGGGACCGCGCAGATCCGCCGCGGGGCGCAGGAGACGCCCCCCTCCCTTACCCCGGAGGAGATCGCGCGATACAGGGCCTACGTCCGGGCCAAGCGGGCCGAACGCGAACGGATCCGCCGGATCGAGGCGGAACGGGAGAGAAGACGGCAGGAACAGGAACGGCTGATGCGGAAGAAGCGCCGCCGGAGGGCCAGAAAGGTCTTCGGCGCCCGCCTGATCCTGTTTCTCGTCATCCTGCTCCTCGTGGCCGGCGTGACCGCGCTCGGCCTCGTGATCGCGTTCCACCATACCTCGGAGAGCGGCGGCGGGAGCGGACGGGTCGTCTATCTGTACGGCGGCCGGGAAGCCCGGACCGTATCCCGGTCCGCGGCCGAGCAGAACGGCGTGCTCTATTTCTGCTTCAACGATCTGTCGGACTACCTCGGCCTGGCGGAGAGCGGCTCCGCCCGGGCCATGAAATTCGTCTTCCCCACGGGGGAGGAGACCGACTCGGCCGGCGACGGCCGGGCGGAATCGGTGGTCTTTCTGACCGGCACGGCCGACGCAGACGCGGGCGGCACGGCCGTGGAGATGGAGACCGCCTCCTTCCTGTCGGGGGAAGAGATCTGGGTGCCCGTCTCCTTCGCCGAGCGGTGCATGGTCGGTCTCAGCGTCACCGTTTCCCGCTCCGGGAACCGGGTGGAGGTGGATCGGATCGTCGACACGGACGCGACGGAGACCGCGCGGAACCGGGCGATGATGGGCGGCGTCTCGAAAAACGACGCGGAGGCGATCGTCCTCTACGAACCCGCCGGGCTCGCCTTCAAGCCCTCGGAGCCCTTCGTGCGGATCCCGGAGAGCGTGACCATCGGCGACACGGTGATCCCGCCGGATACGCAGTACGAGCTGGAATTCCTGGCGGATCTGTCCGAATACGAGACCTACATGGATCCGAAAGGCGTCGAGCGGGACGCCTATCTGACGGTCGCGTCGGCCGAGAGCCCGCTTTCGGCCGGGAACGTTCCCTACGATCTGACGGACGTCTGGTATACCAGCTATACCTACGAGACGAAGGAGCAGATGCGCCTGAACGCGGCGATGTCCGTCAACGCGCTCTTCCTCGAGATGTACGCCGAAAACTACTACAACATGGCCGTCTTCGCGGGCTACACCTCCTACGAAGCCCAGGCCGCCACGTTCGAAGCTTACGTGAACGACGTCATGGCGAACAATCCGGGGATCGACCGCGCGAATGCCGAGGCGATCGCCTCGAACTACGCGGCCCGCGCGGGCGAGAGCGACTACCAGACCGGCCTGGCCGTGGCGATGGACACGATGGGGACCTACTCCGTCGCCTTCGCGGACACGGAGGAATACAAATGGCTTACCGACAACGCCTGGAAGTTCGGCTTCATCCTGCGCTATCCGGCCGACAAGGCGGCCGTCACCGGGCACACCTTCGAGCCATGGCACTACCGCTACGTGGGCCGCTATCACGCGAAGAAGATCCATGACGCGGGGCTCTGCCTCGAGGAGTACCTGACCCTGCTCGGACGGTGAAAACATAAGAAAAGGATCCCGGACGGCGGCCCGCCGCGCCGGGATCATCTTTTTTGCGCCCCCTTGACAAGTCCGGCGGCGCGTGATAGAATAGCACGTGAGGAAACGCTTTGACGGGAAGCAGTAGTCCGGTGCGGGACGCACAGAGAGCGGCGGGAGCTGGGATCGCCGCGGTCGCCGACGGATGAAGTCGTCCCCGAGCGCCGCGCGGGAAGGTTCCCCGTGTACTGCGCGGCGGCTGCCCCCGTTACCGGGCATCTCGAGCGCGCCGCAAGGCGAATGCAGGTGGTACCGCGCAGGTTCTGCGTCCTGTCAGGGATGCGGGACTTTTTTTGTTCCCCGGACCGATCACGACTGCAAATACAGAAGGAAGGCACAGACCATGAAGAAAGAACTACCGAAGACCTATTCTCCCGCCGATTTCGAGGCGAGGCTCTATGAGGGCTGGTGCCGCGACGGCCTTTTCGCGCCGAAGAGCGAGCCGTCCGGACCGCGTTTCTCCATCGTCATCCCCCCGCCGAACATCACGGGCCAGCTCCACATGGGCCACGCCCTGGACAATACGCTGCAGGACATCCTGATCCGCTACAAGCGGATGAAGGGGTTCGACACGCTCTGGCTGCCCGGCACGGACCACGCGTCGATCGCCACCGAGGCGAAGATCGTGGAGGCGATGCGGAAGGAGGGCCTCACGAAGGAGGACCTCGGCCGCGAGAAATTCCTCGAGCGGGCCTGGGAGTGGAAGGAGAAGTACGGCGGCCGGATCATCGAGCAGCTGAAGAAGATGGGCTCCTCCTGCGACTGGTCGAGAGAGCGCTTCACCATGGACGAGGGATGCTCCCGCGCCGTCCGGCGCGTCTTCGAGCAGCTGTACCGGGAAGGCCTGATCTACCGGGGCGAGCGGATCATCAACTGGTGTCCGCACTGCATGACCTCCATCTCCAACGCGGAGGTGGACTACAAGGAGCAGGACAGCCACTTCTGGCACATCAAGTACCCGCTGGTGGGCGGAGCCGGCTATATCGAGGTCGCCACCACCCGTCCGGAGACGCTGCTAGGCGATACGGCCGTGGCGGTGAACCCGGAGGACGAGCGGTATAAGCACCTGATCGGGCAGTACGTGGTGCTGCCGCTCGTGGGGAGAAGGATCCCCATCGTGGCGGACGAGCACGCCCAGCTGGACAAGGGAACGGGCTGCGTGAAGATCACGCCCGCCCATGATCCCAACGACTTCGAGGTGGGCAGAAGACAGCATCTGCCCATCGAGGTCTGCCTTACGCCGGACGCGAAGATCACCGACAACTACCCGAAATACGCCGGCATGGACCGCTACGAGGCGAGAAAGGCCATCGTGCGGGATCTCGAGGAGGGCGGCTATCTCCTCTCGACGGAGCCCCTGAAGCACGAGGTCGGTACCTGCTACCGCTGCGGGACGACCATCGAGCCGATGGTCAGCCTCCAGTGGTTCGTCCGGATGGTGCCGCTGGCCGGGCCCGCCATCGAGGCGGTGAAGGACGGCCGGATCCGGTTCGTACCGGAACGGTTCGACAAGAACTACTTCCACTGGATGGAGAATACCCAGGACTGGTGCATCTCCCGTCAGCTCTGGTGGGGACACCGGATCCCGGCCTATTACTGTGACGACTGCGGCGCGACCGTCGTCTCGGCGGACGGATGCGAAGTCTGCCCGAAGTGCGGCGGCCACATGACCCAGGATCCCGACACCCTCGACACCTGGTTCTCCTCGGCGCTCTGGCCGTTCTCGACCATGGGCTGGCCGGATGACACGGAGGATCTGCGCCGCTTCTTCCCGACGAGCACGCTCGTTACAGGCTACGACATCATCACCTTCTGGGTCAGCCGGATGATCTTTTCCTCGCTCCACTACACCGGGGAGATCCCCTTCGACACCGTGCTCATCCACGGCCTCGTCCGGGATGCGCAGGGACGCAAGATGTCGAAATCCCTCGGGAACGGGATCGACCCGCTGGAGATCATCGAGAAATACGGCGCCGACGCGCTCCGGTTCGCGCTGGCGACCGGGAACAGCCCCGGCAACGACATGCGCTTCTCCGACGAGAAGATCGAAGCGGCCCGGAACTTCGCCAACAAACTCTGGAACGCGGCCCGCTTCGTGATGATGAACCTGACCATCGAAGAGATCGTGACGCCCGATCCGGCCGCGCTGGCGCCGGAGGACAAGTGGATCCTCACGAAATTCGAGGAATGCGCCGCCTCCGTGAATTCGAATCTCGACAAGTACGAGATCGGCGTGGCGCTTTCCTCCCTCTACGACTTCGTCTGGGACGTCTACTGCGACTGGTACATCGAGCTCTCGAAGCCCTCCGTCGCGGCGGGCGGGGAACGTTCCGCCGTGGCGCAGAACGTTCTCGCCTACGTTCTCCGCGAGACGCTGAAGCTGCTCCATCCCTTCATGCCCTTCATTACCGAGGAGATCTTCCAGGGTCTGCCGGGCGAGGAAGGCAGCATCATGGTGAAGGCGTATCCCGAGAAGACCGGCGCTTTCCTCTTCCCGGAGGAGTCGGCGTCCATGGAAAAGGTGATCGACGCCATCCGGGCGATCCGGGTGCGCCGGAACGAGATGGGCGTCGTCCCGTCCCGCCGGGCCAAGGTCTATATCGAAACGAAGTACCCGGAGGCCTTCGCCGGGAGCGAAGCCTTCTTCGAGAAGCTCGCCTCCGCCTCCTCGGTGGAGACGGTCTCCGAGTTCCACGACGAATCTGCGGTGAAGATCATCACCGATTCCGCCGTGATCCACATCCCGCTCGCGGACATGATCGACTTCGAGGCGGAGAAGAAACGCCTCGGCGGCGAACTGGAGAACGCGGAGCGGGAGATCGCCCGACTGGAGGGCAAGCTGGCCAACGAGAACTTCGTCGGCCGCGCGCCGGCCGCCGTCGTGGAAGGCGAACGGGCCAAACTGGAAAAATACAGGGAAAAGAAGGAAAGCATCCTCGCCGCCCTCGCCAGACTGAACTGACGGACGGCTTCTGAAAGGAAACGGCTATGCGATCGGACCTCCTGCGGGTCTTCCTGACGGAGAAGGGGGCGCGCCGCGCCGCGGCGGGCCATCCCTGGGTCTTCGAAGGGGAAGTGACCCGGATCCTCGACGGAGGGGGAGAAGAGGCCGCGCCGGAAGACGGCGGGCTCGTCAACGTCTTCTCCCCGAAGGAGCGGTTCCTCGGCGCGGGCTACTACAACAGCGCGTCGAAGATCCGCGTGCGGATCCTCTCGACGAACGCCAACGACACCTTCGACGGCGATTTCTACCGCCGCCGGGTGCGCTACGCGCTGGACTACCGCCGCGCGGTGATGGGAGAGGATCTTTCCGCGTGCCGTCTGATCCACGGAGAGGCCGATCAGTTCCCGGGCCTGACGGTGGACCGGTTCGGCGACCTTCTGGTCGCTCAGACGCTCTGCCTCGGCACGGAGCGCGTCAAGAACGTGATCTTCGAGGCGCTCTGCGAAGAGCTTGCCGCCGACGGCGTCGCGGTCCGGGGGATCTACGAACGGAACGACGTGCCGATCCGGACACTGGAAGGGATGGAATGCGGCCGCGGCTTCTGGCGGCCGGAGGACTTCCCCGGGCGGCCGGAGGACGGTCACGTGCTCATCCGGGAGAACGGCCTTGCTTTCGACGTGGACTTCATGAACGGACAGAAGACCGGCTTCTTCCTCGATCAGAAATACAACCGGCGGGCGGCCGCGAACCTTGCGAAGGGCCGCCGGGTCCTCGACTGCTTCACCCATACCGGCGCCTTCGCCCTGTGCTGCGCGGCGGCCGGCGCCCGGCACGTGACGGCGGTGGACGTTTCCGCCTCCGCACTGGAGGAGGCGAAGCGGAACGCGGCCCTGAACGGTCTCTCGGACCGGATCGACTTCGTTCAGGCGGATGTCTTCGAGCTCCTCACGGATATGGTCCAAAAGAAGGAGAGAGGATATGACATGATCATCCTCGATCCCCCCGCGTTCACGAAATCCTCCGCGACGGCGAAAGACGCCTACCGGGGCTATAAGGACATCAACTACCGGGCCATGCGTATCCTGCCGCGCGGCGGCTTCCTCGCGACCTGCTCCTGCTCCCATTTCATGACGGACGAATGGTTCCGCCGGATGATGGACGAAGCGGCGCATGATGCGGGCGTCGCCCTGCGGCAGATCGAGGCCAGGGCGCAGGCGCCGGATCATCCCGTCCTCCGGACCGTACCGGAGACCGGCTATCTCAAATTCTATCTCGAACAGGTGGTGTAGCGATGGAAAAAGGAAAGACCTCCCTGGCCCGTACCGCCGTCCTGATGGGATTCATCATCTTTCTCTCGAAGGCGCTGGGCCTCCTGCGCGACATCCTCGTCGCGGCGGCCTACGGCACCTCGGAGGCGGCGATGGCCTACGAGACCGCTTCCAAGCTTCCGATCACCATTTTCGACTTCATCCTCGGCGGCGTGATCACGGCCGCCTTCATCCCGGTCTACAACGGCCTCGCCGTGAAGAAGGGAAAGAAGGAGGCCCTCTCCTTCTGCCAGTCCTACATGAATCTGGTCCTCGTGATCACGGTCACGATCTCGGTCCTCGGCGTCGTGTTCGCGCCGGCGCTCGTGGATCTGATCGCCCCGGACCTGGCGGAAACGACCCGCGCGTCGGCCGCCTCCCTCACCCGGATCATGTTCCCGATGGTGATCTTCGTCGGACTGGCCTTCACCTTCGTCGGCTTTCTTCAGTCGGAAGGGGAATACAACATCCCGGCGCTCATCAGTCTCGTGTCGAACCTTCTGATGGTGGCCTACCTGATCTTTTTGAACGACCGGTTCGGCGTGGTCGGCCTGTCCGTCGCCATGCTGGCCGGCTGGGGCGTTCAGGCGGCGGTCCAGATCCCCTCGGCGGTGAAGAGAGGGTTCCGGCCGAAGCTGACGGCGCCGCTCACCACGCCGGAGATCCGGCGGGCGGCGAAGAACACGCTGCCGATCCTCATCGCGACCTGGACGACGCCCGTATGCAATCTGATCAACACCCGGCTGGCGTCCGGCATCGAGGCGGGGCGCGCGATCCCCGCCCTGGGCTACGCCAACCGGATCTATATCATCATCGTGGGTCTCTTCTCCTTCGTGGCGACGAACCTCCTGTTCCCGATGATCGCGCGGGCGACCGCGTCCGGGGACGGGGAGGAGACCGACCGGCTGACCCGCGGGTCCGTCCGGATGCTCGTCTTCCTTGTCGCGCCGATCTCCGCGGGCGTCATGGCGCTGGCCGCGCCCTTCGTCTCGCTGATCTATGAGAACGGGACCTTCGATCCCTCCGATACCGCCATCACGGCGGAGGCGCTCGGCGCGTACGCTGCCGGCATGATCTTCGCGGCCGGCGCGGAGGTGCTGGTGAAGGCGTTCTTCGCAGCGGAAAAGGCGAAATATCCGATGATCGCCTCTCTCGTTTCCATGAGTTTCAACGCGGTCGTCGTGATTGGCTTTGGACGCTGGCTCGGGATCGGCGGGATCGCCCTGACGACGGCGGGTGCCACGGCGGTCAACTTCGTCCTCAATTTGATTTTCGCGACCCGTCAGCGCATCGTGCGTCCCACGGCCGGCGATGCCCTGGACGTCCTGAAATCTGTTCTGGCGGCAGCCGCGATGGGCGGCGCCGTGTACGGCGTCTCCCTTCTGACATCGGGACTGGGGCGGATCCTCTCCTTCGCGATCCCCGTCCTCTCCGGCGCCGTTCTCTACGTGATCCTCGTCCTGCTCCTGCGGAGCGAGGAAGCGCGCCTTCTGCTCTCGAAGATCGCCGGCCGCGGCAAGGAAGAAAGGAGCGACGAGTCATGATCCGGGTCCTTCACGTTCTGACCGATTCGAACATCGGCGGCGCGGGCCGCCTGCTCGTGAACGTCCTCCACAACATGGACCGGACGCGCTACACCGTGGCGGTGGTCCTGCCGCGGGATTCCGACCTGATCCCGGCCGTCCGGGGGGAGAGATGGGACGTGATCGAGATGGATCACGGCCGGGACAGAAGTTTCGAATTGTCCGCCGTGGGCGAGCTGAGAAAGATCATCCGGGACTGGAGACCGGACATCGTCCATACCCACTCGGCGCTTTCCGCGAAGATCGCCGCCTGGCAGTGCCGCGTCCCCGTGCGTTTCTACACGAGGCACTGCGCCTTCGACCCGCCGCGCCGGATGACCGTCTTCCCGCTGAAACAGCTCAACGGTCTCGTGAACGGCACGCTGGCCACGGATATCGTGGCGGTGGCGGACGCGGCGAAGAAGAACCTGACGGATACCGGCGTCGACGAAAAGAAGATCACCGTCATCATCAACGGCGTGGAGCCCATGCGCAGGACCGGCGAAGAGGAGCGGGCCGCGCTGCGCGCCTCCCTCGGGATCGGAGACGAAACGTTCGTCTGCGGCATTCCCGCGCGGCTGGAGGCGTACAAGGGACACGCCTATCTTCTGGAGACCGCCCGCCTGGTCCTGGCAGAGGAGCCGGATACAGTCTTCCTCCTGATCGGCGGCGGAACGGAAGAGGAGAACCTCAGAAAGCGGGCCGAGGAGCTCGGCGTCTCAGGATCTGTCCGGTTCACCGGGTTCGTGAACGACGTGGCGCCCTATCTCAATATCATGGATCTGAACCTGAACTGCTCCTGGGGGACGGAGACGTCCTCCCTTGCGCTCTCGGAAGGGATGAGCCTCGGCATCCCCGCGGTGGCCACCACCTACGGCGGCAATCCCTATATGGTGAACGACGGCGTGAACGGCCTTCTCGTGCCGGTGAAGGACAGCGCCGCCATGGCGGACGCGATCCTTCGTCTGATCCGGGACAGGACGCTGCTCGCCGCGCTCTCGGAGGGGGCGGAGCGGATGTACCGGGAACGGTTCACCGCCTCCGTCATGACGGAGAAGCTGGAAGCCCTGTACGAAGCCGCCCTGCGCCGCGAAGGGGCAGCGAAATAACGGAAGACGAATCAAAAGATCCTGCCGATCGGTGCTGGCCGACGGCAGGATCTTTTTCTTGATACGGTTGTCCGGATCAGACCGGTTCCCGCACGACGCGGGCGCTCACCCGGCAGATGACCTCGTAGTTGATGCTCCCGGAGAGAGCGGCCAGCGCGTTCGCGCTGACAGCCTCGTCGTCCCCGAAAAGGAGGACGGGATCCCCCGGTCTCACCTCGCACACCTCTCCGGCTTCCGGCGTCACGTCCACCATGAACTGGTCCATGCAGATGCGTCCGATCTGACGGAAGGCACGGCCGCGGATCCGCACGAAGCAGCCGGAATAGCTTCGCTCGAAGCCGTCGGCGTATCCGGCGCCGACGGTGGCGACGGTCATGTCGCGGGGCGCCGTGAAGGTGGCGCCGTAGCTGACGGATTCGCCCGCCTTCATCTCATGCACGTGCAGGACGGTGGAGGTGAAGCGCATGGCGGGGATGAACCGCCCGTCAGGTTTCGAATCGGGCGAGAGCCCGTATAGGATCACGCCGGCCCGCACCGCGTCGAAGGCAGCGGCCGGGAGGGCGAGGATGGCGGAGGAGTTGGCGGCGTGCCGCAGACCGGGGTCGATCCCCCGTGCCGTCAGACCGTCCAGAACGCGCCGGTAGCGCCGGAGCTGGTTTTCGGTGAAGGAGCCGGCGGGCATGCCGTTCACCGGCTTTCCTCCGAGCAGTTCGTCGTCGGCGCAGGCGAAATGGGTAAAGACACCGGTCAGGCGGAGAGCCGGATCCCGGGAGATCGCCTCGATGGCGTCCAGCGTGGCGGGGAGCCTCCCGTCGTCCGTGGGAAAGCCGACCCGGTTCATGCCGGTGTCCAGCTTGACGTGGACGGAGAGAGGGGTGTCGAGGCCGGTCTTCCTCTGCCATGCGGAGACGGCTCCGGAGAGGGAGGCGGCGTCCTCGGCCGACACGGCCGCGACGGTCACGCCGCGGGCGGCCATCTCTCCCGCGTTTTCCGGGAGGACGTGGCTGAGGATCAGGACGTCCGGTCTTCTGCCGCGTCCTTCCTCCAGCGTCAGGAGCTCGACCGCTTCCGCCTCGGAGGAGACGGCGAAGAAATCGCATCCCTCGTCGCCGAAGACCCGGGAGGCGATGCCGACGCCGTGGCCGTAGGCGTCCGCCTTGACCACGCAGATCAGCCGGGGCCCGCGGCCCGAGGGGCCGGCGGCTTCCCGGAGGATCTCCCGGACGGCGCGGTAGTTGTGCCGCAGGGCGTCCGTCGAGACTAAGGCAGTGTTCTTGTATCTCATGGAAGGCCGTTCCTTTCTGACGATGTCACGCGTCCGGACGCGCGGTCCGGACGGCTACAGTCTATCACAATCCGGTTCCCTTGTCAAGGAAACCGGCCGCAGGCCGGATTGACTTTCCGTCCCCGGTATGGTATACTTCTTTGGGCTTTTCTTTTCGTTTTGAGGCGCAGCGAAGAAACGGAGGAAAAACTGAATGGGCAAATATTTTGGAACAGACGGCTTCCGGGGGGAGGCGGGAGTCAATCTGACGTCGGAACACGCCTATAAGATCGGGCGTTTTCTCGGCTGGTATTACGCAAAAGACGGAACACACAAAGTGAAGATGGTGATCGGCAAGGACACGCGCCGCTCCAGCTACATGTTTGAATATTCCATCGTAGCCGGACTGACCGCGTCGGGAGCCGACGCCTACATGCTACACGTCACGACGACGCCGAGCGTATCCTACGCGGTGGCGGGCGGCGATTTCGACTGCGGCATCATGATCTCGGCCAGTCATAACCCCTACGCGGACAACGGCATCAAACTGGTGAACCGCCGCGGAGAGAAGATGGACGACGCAACGATCGCCGAGATCGAGACCTATCTGGACGGCGACCTCGCGAAACTCGGAATCGAGGGAGGCGATCTCCCCTACGCGACCGGCGCGGACCTCGGCCAGATCGTGGACTATGCGGCCGGACGGAACCGCTATATCGGCTACCTCATCTCCCTGTCCCGCTATTCGTTCAAGCCTTTCCGCATCGGCCTTGACTGCGCCAACGGAAGCGCCTGGATGATCGCGAAGAACGTCTTCGACGCCCTGGGCGCGAAGACCTACACGATCAACGCGGAGCCGGACGGGCTGAACATCAACCGGAACGCGGGATCCACCCATATCGAGGCGCTGCAGCGCCTGGTGCGGGAGAAGGATCTCGACATGGGCTTCGCCTTCGACGGGGACGCCGACCGGTGTATCGCGGTGGACGAGCGCGGCGAAGTGGTGAACGGGGATCATACCCTCTACATCCTGGCGCGCCATCTCCGTAAGACGGGCGAACTGGTGAACGACACGGTGGTCACGACCGTCATGTCGAACCTCGGGCTCTACCGGGCGCTGGAGGAGGCGGGTCTCCGCTACGAGCAGACCCAGGTGGGCGACCGGTACGTGTACGAGAACATGCAGGAGACCGGGAGCTGCCTCGGCGGCGAACAGTCGGGCCACATCATCCTGACGAAGTACGCGACGACCGGCGACGGGATCCTGACCGCCATCAAGCTGATGGAGGCGTCCATCGACTCGAAACTGCCTCTTTCCAAGCTGGCGGAGCCGGTGCGGATGCTGCCCCAGTTCACGCGGAATGTCCGCGTGACGGACAAGGAAGCGGTGCTGAAGGACGAAGGCGTCGTGGAAACGGTCCGGCGGATCTCCGACCGGCTCGGCCGGAACGGCCGGATCCTCATGAGGCCGAGCGGCACGGAACCGGTCATCCGGGTCATGGTGGAAGCGCCGACGCCGGAGACCTGCGAGGAGTGCGTCGCGGAGGCGGCGGACGCCATCGCGGTCGTACGGGGAGGGCGCTCATGACGGAACTGATGAAAACGGCCGTCCTCTTCCGGTCGCCGGAGAAAACGAGAGCCTGGACGTATCTGTCCGGGTTCGACTACCCCTGGCAGGCCCTGGCCGGGCTGAAGGGTTTCATCGCCGAACTCGGCCCCTCGCTCCCCGCGTCCGAATTCGAGGAGATCGCGGAGACCGTCTGGGTCGCAAGGGATGCGGCGATCGATCCGACCGCCTATCTCGGGCCGCTTACCGTGATCGGACACGGGACGGAAGTGCGGCACGGAGCCTACGTCCGCGGCGCGGCGCTGGTCGGCGACGGCTGCGTGGTGGGCAACTCCACGGAACTCAAGAACTGCATCCTGTTCGATGACGTCCACGCGCCCCACTACAATTACGTGGGCGATTCGATCCTCGGCTGCCGGGCTCATCTCGGTGCCGGAGCCGTCACGTCCAATCTGAAGAGCGACGGGACTCCGGTCAGGATCCGCTGGGACGGCGGCATGCTTGAAACGGGGATCCGGAAGGTGGGCGCCATGCTCGGCGACCGCGTGGAGGTTGGATGCAACAGCGTCCTCAATCCGGGCACGGTCATCGGCGAGGACAGCCGCGTCTATCCGCTCTCGTCGGTACGGGGATTCGTTCCGCCCAGAACGATCTTCAAGTCCCAGAACGAACAGACGATGATACAACCATGAAAGATGCGCCTCAAACCAGAGGATCCCCCCGCAAATCCGGGTCAGTGATAGCGCCAGACCGCGGTCCTTCCGCGGTTAACGAGGTGAGAACGGTGTCGAAGTCTTCGGCGGAGCCTTCTCCGGTGCGCGTGCATCGTTAAAACGGAGCAAATACGCGGGCGACCGCGGAACAAATTCAGGATCAACACGCCGGCAGACGGCGGGCCGTGAAACGGGCGACGGGTGTCGCCGTCCAGCCCTTTTCCACGCCTCGTCCGCTTGACAGGCGGACGGATTTTTGATACAATGAAACAAGCGAGATGCAAGCCCCGGCGGACTCCGGCCCGCGCGGGGCGAAACCATTCGGCTCGGAGGAAATGAAAAATGAGCTTGAAAAAGATAATCGCCCTTTTCCTGTGCCTCCTGTTCCTTGCGGAAGGGCTGGTCGCCTGTTCCGGCGGCGATGACGGCGGGAAGGAAACGAAAGAGACGGCGGAGACGCCCGGCGGTAGCGAGACGGAAGAACGGGACGTCCGCGAACTCAGCGACGTGCCGGACGACCTGCGGTTCGACGGTGCCACCTTCACCTTCATCACCAGAAACACCGCGGGCTCCATCTACGCTGAGGAGATCAAGGGCGAGAAGGTGAACGACGCGGTCTACCAGCGGAACACGCTGACGGAGGAGCGTTTCGGCATCACCATCACGGAAGAGAAGAGCGAGGACACGAAGCTCGACGAGCTGGTCCAGTCCGTCAACGCGGGCGAGCAGCGGTACGCCGCCGCGATGACCCACATCACGAAGATGTGCAACTTCATGCGGGACGGCTATCTGCTGAACACGGACGACATCCCCTACCTGGACTTCTCGAAACCCTACTGGGCGAAAACGGTGGTCGACAGTCTCTCCATCGACGACCGGCACTATCTCTTCTCCGGCGACATCTCCATCACGGATAACGCAAACATCTGGTGCGTCTACTTCAACAAGGTCATGGCGAGCAACTACGGCCTTCCGAGTTTCTATGACGCGGTGGAGAACGGCACCTGGACGATTGACCTGTACGAGTCTTCCGGCAAGAAGGTCGCGCAGGACCTGAACAACGATAACAGCTGGGACTTCCAGACGGACCAGTTCGCCGTGGTCAACCTCTATGAGACGCTCTGCGGCATGTACAACGGCATGGGCCAGCTCTCGGTCGTCCGCGACAGCGAGGGTGAAATGACCTATAACATGGGTTCCGAGGAATCCGTCAACGTCATGCTCCGCATCACGGACTGGCTGAAGAAGGGCCAGAACAGTTACTATCTCGACATCTCCCGGATCCCGGACGAGGACTGGGACATCCTGCACGGCGTCTTCACGGCCGGCCGCGCGCTCTTCGACACGCACACGGTCGTGACGATCTTCCGCCATATCGAAATGGAAGAGGAGTTCGGCATCCTGCCGATGCCGAAGGCGGACGAGAAGCAGGCGAACTATGTCTCCTCCACGCAGGAATGGGGCCAGTGCGTGCTCGGCATCCCGATCTGCACGCCCGATCAGAAGATGTCCGGCGCGGTGCTCGAATACATGAGCGGCGTCTCGACTGACACCGTCCGGGCGGCCTACTACGATCAGGCGCTGACCAGACGGTACAGCCGTGACAAGGAATCCTCCATCTCCCTCGACATCATCTTCGACAACATCGTGATCGATCCGGGCTTCTGCTTCTTCAGCCTCCGCGGCACGCTGGAGGACGCGCTGAAGGAAGGTGTCGTCGCCTCCACCATCAAGAAGAAGGAGAAGTCCGTCAACAACTCCATCAAGACCTACGTGAAGGCCATTTCCAAGCTGAAGCACTGATCCCGCGGTTCGGAAATACCGCGAGACCGGGTTCTGCCTGACGGCATCGAGCGGCGGCGGTCCCCTCCCGGGACGCCGCCGTTTTTCACGGCTGCGGCTTGACAGATACGGCGGGGAAGGGCTATAATGCTTGCAGAAAAAACATGCTCGGAGGATCGGATCATGAGTCTGAAAAGGATCATCGCGCTTCTCCTCTGTCTCCTCCTTCTGACGGCGGAGCTCGCCGCCTGCTCGAAGGAAGAGGAGCCGAAGGACGGGCCGGAGACGAAGGAAACGGCGGAAACGGACGGCGGAGAGGATGAAAGCGGCGAACGGACGGTTCGGGATCTCAGCGACGTGCCGCAGGAGCTGCGGTACGACGGGACTACGTTCACGTTCATTGACAGAGGTACCGCGGGCTCCATCTACGCCGAGGAGATCAAGGGCGAAAAGGTGAACGACGCGGTCTATCAGCGGAACGCCCTGACGGAGGAGCGCTTCGGGATCAAGATCGCCGAACAGAAGAGCGAGGACGGCAAGCTCGGTGAGCTGGTCCAGTCCATCAACGCGGGCGAGCAGCGCTATAACGTCGGGATGACGCATATCACGAAGATGTGCGATCTGATGCGGGACGGATATTTCCTCAACACGGACGACATCCCCTATCTCGATTTTTCGAAGCCCTACTGGTCGGGAACGGTCGTCAACAGCCTGTCGATCTCCGACCGGCACTATCTCTTTTCCGGCGACCTCTCCATCACGGACGACGCCTATCTCTGGTGCATCTATTTCAACAAGGACATGGCGAAGAACTACGACCTGCCGAACTTCTATGACGCGGTGGAGAATGGCACCTGGACGATCGATCTGTACGAGACCTCCGGCAAGAAGGTCGCGCAGGATCTGAACAACGACAACAAATGGGATTTCCAGACGGACCGGTTCGCCAGCCTCAACCTGTACGAGACCCTCTGCGGCATGTATAACGGCATGGGCCAGCTTTCCGTCATCCGGGCCAGCGACGGACATCTGATCTACAACATGGGTTCCGAGGAATCCGTCAACGTCATGCTCCGCATCACGGACTGGCTGAAGAAGGGCCAGAACAGCTATCTGCTTGACGTGTCCCGGGTTGCGGACGAGGACTGGGACAATCTGCACGGCGTTTTCAACGAAGGACGCGCGCTCTTTGATACGCATAACGTCGTGACGATCTTCCGTCATGTCGATATGGAAGAGGAGTTCGGCATCCTGCCGATGCCGAAGATCGACGAGAAGCAGCCGGATTATGTCTCTTCCGCCCTGGAGTGGGGACAGGCCGTGCTTGCGATCCCGATCTGCACGCCGGATCCGGCCATGGCAGGCGCGGTGCTCGAGTACATGTGCGCGGTCTCCACGGACACCCTCCGGGCGGCGTACTACGATCAGGCGCTGACCAGACGGTACAGCCGCGACAAGGAATCCGCTATCTCCCTCGGCATCCTTTTCGACAAAATCGTGATCGATCCGGGCTTCTGCTTCTTCGGCCTTCGCTCCACGCTGGAGACCGCGCTCAAGGAGGGCGTCGTTGCCTCCACCATCAAAAAGAAGGAAAAGTCCGTCAACAACTCCATCAGGATCTACGAAAAGTCCGTTGCCAAGATCAATCACTGAACCGTTCAAATTACATCACATACTCGGAGGTCGACTCATGCTGCAGATCGAACATCTGACCAAATCCTACGGGGATAAAAAGGCGGTCGACGATCTTTCCCTGCACATCCTGCCGGGGGAGATCTACGGCTTTATCGGACATAACGGTGCCGGGAAGACCACTACGCTGAAATGCGCCGTGGGGATCCTGCGCCCGGACGGGGGCGAGATCCTCGTGGACGGGGTGTCCGTCCGCCAGGAACCGCTCGCGGCGAAACGGAAACTCGCGTACATCCCGGACAATCCGGACCTGTACGACTACATGACGGGGAATCAGTACCTGAACTTCGTCGCCGACATCTTCGGCGTGCCGGCGGATGTGCGGACGGAACGGATCGGGCGGTACGCGGCGGCGTTCGAACTTGAGAACGACCTGTCGCAGCTCACCTCCTCCTATTCCCACGGCATGAAGCAGAAACTGGCGCTGATCGCCGCATGGCTCCACGATCCTAAACTCATCGTCATGGACGAGCCCTTCGTCGGACTGGATCCGAAGGCGTCCCATATCCTGAAGGGGATGATGCGCGAAGTCTGCGACGCGGGCGGCGCCATCTTTTTCTCCACCCACGTTCTGGACGTGGCGGAAAAACTCTGCGACAAGGTCGCCATCATCCGGGCCGGACAGCTGATCCGTTCCGGCACGATGGACGAGGTCCGCGGCGACGAGTCGCTGGAATCCGCCTTCCTCGAACTGGAGGAATAAGCCATGTGGAAAGCCCTTCTTAAGAAACAGTTCCTTGAGATCAACAAGTCGTTCTTTATTGATATGAAGAAGGGGAAACGGCGGGAAGGCGGGAAACTGGTCCTCTGGCTGATCCTCTTCGGTTTCATCTTTCTCAGCGTGGCGTTCATGTTCTTCTCGGTCGCCGCCGGTCTGGGGAGCGTGATGCTCTCCCCGGATGGCGAGACGGGACTGGAGTGGCTGTACTTCGCCATCATGGGGATGTTCTCCATCCTTTTCGGCACCTTCGGCAGCGTTTTCAACACCTATGCCGGTCTGTACGCGGCGAAGGACAATGACCTGCTCCTTTCCATGCCGGTCCCGCCGTCCGTCATTTTGACGGTCCGCATGATCAGCGTCTACGCCATGAGTCTCCTGTACAGTGCCCTGATCTGGGTCCCTGCCACGATCTTCTTCTGGATCTATGCAAGACCGGGCGTCGGCGGCGTCCTGTGTCCCATCTTTCTGCTGTTTGTCATCGCGCTGTTCGTTTCCGTTCTGACCTGTCTGCTCGGCTGGGTCGTGGCGCTCATCGCCTCGCGGCTGAAGAACAAGTCCGTCGTCACGGTGCTGATCGTGGTGATCGTGCTGGCGGCCTACTACTTTGTCTGTTTCCGTGCGAACGAGATCATGACCTCCCTCATCGAGAACACGGACAAAGTGGGCAGGGCGTTCGGCAGCTGGCTGTATCCCGTCGGTCAGCTCGGTCTCGGCGCTACCGGCCGGGCGGTCCCGACGCTGATCTTCACGGCGATCTCCCTGGTTCTCGCGGCCCTCTGCGTGCTGATCCTGGCGCGCAGTTTCGTCCGGCTGGTCACGACGAACCGCGGCGAGGCGCGGATCCGCGAACGGAAGGGGGACAAAAAGATCCGGCAGGCGGACGGAACGCTCCTGTACCGGGAGATCCGTCACTACCTGTCGAGCTCCGCCTATATGCTCAATACGGGACTCGGGATCCCGATCATGATCGTTGTCGCGGTGGTGGCGCTGGTCAAGATGTCCTCTCTCCGCGAAGTCCTCGCGACGCTGACGGCCCAGATGCCGTCCGCCGACCGCCTGTTTCCGGTGCTCGGCGCGGCAGTTCTCTGCCTCGTGGTCTCGGTGAACTACATCACGGCGCCGTCCGTTTCTCTTGAAGGCAGGAACCTCTGGATCGTCCAGTCCCTGCCGGTGGAGCCCTTCGCAGTGCTGAAAGCCAAGATCCGGCTCCATCTACTGTTCAACGTTCCGCCCGTGCTGATTCTTTCGGTCGCCCTCGCGGTGGTCTTCGGGCTCAGTTGGATTCACGGGATCCTCATGACGGTCCTTTCGCTCCTGTTCCTCTGGGCAAGCGCCGAGTTCGGGCTGATCCTGAATTTGAAGAAACCGAACCTGAACTGGACCAACGAGGCGATCCCGGTCAAACAGAGCATGAGCGTCTTCATTGCGCTTTTCGGCGGCTGGCTGCTCGCGGCCGTCATGGCCGCGCCCGGTTTTCTCGTCTTCCAGCTTTTCGACACGGCCTGGTACATGGGGGTCTGGATCCTTCTGTTCCTCGGGCTCTGCCTCCTCATGCGCCGCTGGATCAGAAAACGCGGCGCCGAGATCTTCGCGACACTCGGATGAGTCCGGGACGGCAGCCGGACGACAATTTGAAAGAAACAGCCGGCAGGCCATCATGGCCTGCCGGCTGTTGTGTTGAATGATTAAGACCGGTCCTCCCGGCGGTCCCTGCTTCGGCTGCGGACCGGAAGCTGGACCAGGATGACGGCGGTGAACAGGACGGCACAGCCGATCAGTTCCCGGACGCTCATTTTTTCGTGAAGGAGGAGCGTGCCCGCGATCACGGCGAAGACGGACTCGAGACTCATGAGGATCGAGGCGACGGTCGGGTCGGTATACCGCTGGCCGACGATCTGGAGCGTGTAGCCGAGACCGCCGGAGATGAAGCCGCAATAGAGGATGGGAAGGGCAGCCGAAGCCAGCTTTTCGGCGCTCGGTTCCTCCGCGATCAGGGCGACGAGTGCGGAGATCGCCGTCGCGACCAGGAACTGGATCGCGGAGAGGGCAACCGGTTCCCCGCGACGGGCGAAATAGTCGCAGCTCAGAATATGACAGCTGAAAAAGACGGCGCAGCAGATGACCAGAGCGTCGCCGCGGGAGAGCGAAAAGGATTCCGTCATACAGAGGAGATAGAGACCCGCCACGCCGAGGAGGACGGCGAACCAGACGAGCCAGTTGTTCTTCCGTTTGAACAGGACGAACCCGATGACCGGCACGAGAAGGATATACATCGCGGTGATGAACCCCGCTTTACCGGCCGTCGTATAAACGATGCCCATCTGCTGGAAGATGCTGCCGAGAGAGAGAAAGACGCCGCAGGCGATCCCGCCGAGCAGCGTATGTTTCCGGCACATCTTCCGTTCCGGGCCGGACGGCTCCGTTCCTTTTCTTTTTTCCCTGAGTCGCACGGCGAGGGCGACCGCTCCTACCGCGACAGCCGCGACCGCCATCCGGGCCGCGTTGAAGGTGATCGGTTCGATCTTCTCCATACCGACCCGCTGCGCGACGAAGGCGGTCCCCCAGATGAAGGCCGTCAGGATCAGGAGAATGCTTCCAAGCGTTCTTTTGTTGTTCATCGTTTTCTTCGTTTACTCGAGCGGCTCCATCTCGAACGTGAAGGAGCCTTCTTCGCAGACGCCGTCCGTTTCGACGACCACATAGACCGTTCCCCCGTCCCAGGTGCCGGCTGCCGAACCGGCTGTTTCCCCGGCGCCGATCGAAAAACATTCCGTCTTTCCTCCGCCGTCATCGGCGTACACGGTGGCCCTCCCTTTTTCCAGTTGCGCCGCATACCGGATCTGTCCCGGTCCGTTCAGTTTGAAGACCATCCTGCCGTCGAACGTTGAAAAACTCATCGAGGCGGTATCGGGACCGTTTGTGCGGACGAGCATGGTCGCGCGGTAGCTGGAGGAATACCGGCAGCCTGCGGCAGCCAGAGCCAGGAGCGCCGCGAGGATCAGGAGCCCGGCAACTCTCATAAATCTCTTTCTCATCGGTCGCACCTCGGTTCTGCTGAAGTCATAGCGCCTTTTTCAGCCAGATCTTTCCGTCGCCGCGGCGCTCTTCCGTGAATCCGTGGCGGAGAAAGAGACCGACGGCTGGATTGTCGTCGGCGATATCGTCCCAGAGTTCCGCGATCCCGTGCGCTTTCGCGGCGTCGCAGAGGAGATCGAGCGCCTCTCCGCCGTAGCCGCGTCCCCGGTATCTCGAGTGGATGATGACGTCGGCGAGCCAGAGTTTGGCCCCGCCGTCGAGGTGCCAGGCGATCTCCCCGACGGGGTCGCCGCTTTCGTTTTCGACGTAGCGGTACCAGCGTTTTCCTTCAGGCCGGACGAGCCAGTGTCCGTACCATTCCGCCCAGTCCTCTTCGGGGAACGGAACGGTACCGCCCCACGCATGATTGTAGGACATCGTGGCTTCGTCCTCGAGCATGGACCGGCGGAACCACAGGTCCTCATAGCCCGGTTCTCGGATCCTGAGCATGCGGCGTCTCCTTTCGGTGAAAAAGGGCACGGCGCGGCCGGCCGTAGCCGCCGTCCCATGCCCGTGCTGTCGTTTTCGGCCGGATCAGCCGAAGATGAGTTTGCGCGCGTTTCCGTCCATGATCGCTTCCACATCGGAATCGGAGAGCCGCAGATCGGCCGCTACGCGGCGGAAGGCCCGGAGCTGTTCGTAGAGCATCAGGGTGATGGGCTCGCCGTCCGTTTCCTTCATGTGCCGGTCGCCGGACACATCTCCGTACAGCCCGCGGGGCACCACGTTGTAGTAGAAGCCGGTCTCGTCTGTGATCCGGTACATCCGCATGATGGCGATCGGCAGGTCGGAGCCGAACAGGAGCCGGCCCGGCCCCACCGCTTCGATGCAGGCGCGGATGGCGTCGTAGCAGAGATTGGCCGTGAAATCGAAAAGCATGTGCTTCGTCTTCCCGAGCAGGTCGAAGGCGTTGCCCACGTCCTGCTTCGAATAGGCGCGTCCGATATGGGCCACGATGAGCCGCACGTTCGGATATTTCTCCTCGATCTCCAGGAGCTGCGCCAGATTGACCGGGTCGCGGAGACGGCCGGAGCGCGGGATATGGAGCATGACGATCCATCCGTGCCGATCGGCGACTTCGAGATGCTCCTTCGGCAGGAAGTCGAAGACGCGGATCTCGTCCGGCGGCAGATAGGGCGGGCAGTTCGTGAGATAGGGCTTGAGGCCAAGGCAACCGCCCTTTGCGACTTCCTCCTCCAGCTGGTCCGGCGTCATGAGATAGTCGCTGCGGAGAAGCGTCGGGAAGCCGAGGCGGGCCGCTTCCGAGCGGACATAGTCATTGCACTGGGAAACCACATGATTCGCGCCGCCGAAAACCAGCGGAGTCACTTCCTTGTCGGGGAAGAGGACTTTGTAGGTCCGGAGCAGGTCGTCACCGGTCAGCTCGTCCGCCACCAGGTTCGTCCAGGTGGCGCCGCCGTTGGATTTCCCGTACGGCGTGAAACGGTTCAGCCAGATGTGGGTATGGGCGTCGAGCATCCGGTCCGGGAGAAAATCCCGGAGCTCCTTTTCGTATACGTCGCGGTCGACGTCGTTGTAGGTGAAATGGTACATGGTCGTATCTCCTTGAAGTGAATTCAGTTTCAGCCGAGGACGGAGAGCGCTTCCGCCTCGTCCTTCCAGATCCCGGCGCCGATCCCGGCGACGATGGCCGCGCCGCGCGCGCCGGCGAAAGCCCCGTGTCGGATCTCGGTCCGGATCCCGGTGATCTCTTCGATGACCGTCGTCCAGAAGGGGTTGGCGGAGGGGCCGCCCACCATGACGGCGCTGTCCGCCCGGATCCCGGCCGAGGAAAGACGGTCCGTATCCGCCTTGAGCATCCGCGCCACGCATTCCATGATGGCCCGGGCGATATGGGGACGGGGCGAGGCGGCGATTTGCTCGGGATCGTCGGCATCCGTTAGGGTGATCACGAGACCGCCGGCGCCCGGTTCGCTCTTTCTCGCCTCCTTCTCCAGCGTTCTGAAGCAGGTGGCGGTATTGTCGAGATAGGTGTTGACCGCTCCGCCGATCTTCGTGACCACGGACGCAAGGGAGGTCATGCCCGCCCACGGCCCGCCGGAGGCGGATAGAAACGGATCGATCAGGAGATGGTGCCGCTCGAGTTTCTTCCGGTCGCCGATCGGGTAGAACCCGACCCAGGAGGTGCCGCAGGAAAGCAGCATCTGCCCCTCGTTGAGCACGCCCACCCCGCGGGCGGCCGACGGATGGTCGAACGTCCCGGCGATGACGGGCGTCCCGGCGGGAAGGCCGGAACGGGCCGCGCCGCGACGGGTGACCCGGCCGATCTCGGAACCGACCGGAACGACCGGCGGCAGTTTGGACTCTGGAATGTCGTAGCGGTCGAGGATGTCGAGCCGGTAGGCGCCCGTCATCTGGTCGATCAGATAAAAGGGCGTGCCGGCGGAAGTCGAGATGCCCCACGTGTCGGTGAGTACGCGGCACAGGTATTCCGTACTCATTCCCACGTAGGCGGCGGAAGCGAGTTTTTCCGGTTCATGACAGGCCAGCCAGGCGAGATGCGCCAGCGGGAAGGTCTGCCCGTCAAAGCCCCATCCGGTGGAGATATAGTAGGCTTCGGGATCGAAGTCCACTCCAAGGATCCGGCCCGGCTCGTCGGTGGCCCGGCGGTCCTGCCAGTTGAAGATGGGAGTCAGGGGCATGGAGGACTGGTCCAGGAGGACGGTGTTGCCGCTGGCGGATGCCATGGAGACGGCGGCCAGCTTTCCGTCCTTCGGTACCGAGGAGGCGAGGGAGCGGAGCAGCGTGCAGACGGCGCCGAGATACCGGTCGGCGGTGATCTCCATCGACCGGTCCGACCTCGTGGTATAGCGAAAGGAGCGGCGGTCGGCGATCTGTTCCCCGGACCCGTCGGCGGCGAGAAGCACGCCCTTGACGGAGGAGGTGCCGATATCCAGCCCGATCACGTACTGTTTCATAGACGTTCCTTATCCGAGGACGACTGTCTCGATCCCGTGGAGACGGGCGAAGAAGGCGATCTCGTCGGCGGAGGCGCCGGTGACGAAGGTGCTGTGGTGCGTGGCGCCTGCTCGGCTCAGTCCTTCGAGAAAGCGCGCGGTGTCCAGGCCGGCGGGACGCATGAAGCCCCGCATGCTGCCGGCGAAGCTGTCGTCCTCGTAATCGAGCAGTTCGGCGTCGGCCACGGTGATCCGGTAATCCTTTTCGGCCCGGCTGACGTTCACGTACGCGCCGCGTCCGCCCTTCATGCGGATATAGGCCACGTAGGGGTTGGCGGCCGGCGTGAAGTTGTCCGCCGTCCGGCGCAGTTCCGGCCGGTTGGCGGCGATCCGGTAGTTGACCTCGCCCATGTGGCTGAGGAGGACCGTGCCGTTCTTCCAGTCGGGGCAGAAGATCTCGACGAAGGAGGCGTCCGGCCAGCCCGCGAGGAAGGCGCCGGTGAAGGCGGCGGTCAGGGCGTCGCCCTCTCCCGCGTAGCCGATCCCGGCTTCCATGGATTTGCAGCATTCGATGAACGGGACGGAAGAGAGGCCCGAGGACTCCATCCCGACCTGGGTGAAGTTCACCGAGAAGGCGGAGAGTTCCTTCTCAGCGACATATTTCCGGAGGGCGAGACAGGAGCGGACGGAAAGGTCGTATTCCGCCTCGATGACGTTCGGGTTCCGGTCGAACCGGGCGGCATTCGCCGCTTTCTCCGCGGCGACTTCGTCGTCGGTCAGACTTTCGTAGAGTGCGCGGATCCGGTCCGCGTCCGCAGGCTTCACGTCGATGCCGAAACGAGCCTTCAGTTCGTCGTAGTCGACCCTGAAGTCGCCCATGCCTTCGAACGCGCCGCCCACCAGTTCCACCCTGGAAACGGAGAGCGTTCTTGCAGCCGCGGCGGCCCGTACGTAGCCGCACACCCGGTCGATCACGTCGGATTCGAGATAATGCCCGGCGGCGATGGCGTAGGTCTTTCCCCGGCGGGTGAGCATGGAGCAGAGATCCATGACGCCGTGTATGCCGTGGTTGAACATGATCTCGGCGGGATCCTGCCGGTTCGTGAATTCGAGGGTCTCCGTCGTGTCCATCACGACGATGGGCAGATCGGTCCCGCACAGGGCGTCGATCGCCTCGAGGGAGGGGGAGTACGCCATATGGAGCGTCACGATGGCGTCGGCCCCGCCGGCTTCATAGGAGGCGACGGCCGCTTCGAATTCCGGTTTCAGCCGGCAGAAGGGCGAGCGGATCACGTCGAGCCCGCGGGCTTCCAGCATGCCGGCCAGTTTCTCATAGAATGCTTCAAGTCTGGGACGGCTCTGAGGGGAACAGCGGTCGTACAGTTCGATATACAGCGGCAGAAAACCGATCTTCATGAAGTTGTCTCCTTGTGTTGTGATGAGTGGAAGTTCATTCCCCGATGATCATGACCTGAACGGTCCGTTCCCGGGCTCTGGTCTGGTCGAAGTCGATGAAATAGATGAAACCGTATTCTCCGAGATCCATGCGTCCGTCCTCGACGACGATGGTCTCGCTGCGGCCGATGATGGAAGAGCGGAGATGGGCGTCGGCGTTGTGGCATCCGCGGGCGTCTTCGCCGCACGTCTCGGCGAACGCGAGCGCCTTCGGGCCGGGATGCAGGTACATTCCCTCCTTGCGCTGCGTCGGGCAGATACCCTCCATGACCTCCACGAGATCCTGCTGGAGCGTTTCCAGCCCCGTCATGGATTTGTCGAAGGCGTCTTCCTGGGTGATAACGGCGCAGGTGGTGTGATGGGAATAGACCACGAGGATGCCGTTTCGGATGCCGGACCTGGTGAGGATCTCCTTCGCGCCGGCGGTGACGTTGTGAAAGGTGACGACCTTGTCGTTCGATTGGACTTTGAACGATTCTCTGTAGACCATGGGATCCTCCTTACCGGTTCTGTTTTTTCAGATCGTCCGCGGCCCGGCGGGTCGCGGCGATCATTTCGTCGATCATGGCGATGGGGTCGGCCGCCTTCATGATGCCGGAGGCGGCACCCGCCGCTTCGGAACCGGCCATGATGAAGTCGTAGACCTGCTGTCCGTTCGTGATGCCGGCGGCCTGTTCCACGAGAATGTCCGGGTAGATCGCCTTGATGGAGCGGATGGACTCCATGACGAAGCCCATGTCGCTGACGCCGCCCCCGGTCCCGCCGATCAGTTCGGAGGGCTCGGGATTGATGATGTCGGGATGGAGCTGGGCGATCGCCTTCGCTTCCGCGATGGTGTCGGCGCAGGCGAAGACGAGCATGTCGAGTTCGCGCGCCCGGTCGATTGTCGCCTTGATCTGGGGGATGGACATCGGCTTTTCGCAGTGGTTCACCACCACGCCTTCCGCTCCGGCGGCCCGGAGCGCTTCCGGCAGGATGTCCGCCATGCCCCGTCCGGGACGGAGCGTGTCCATGTAGGGCGCCAGCACGATCAGGTGCTTCGTGTTCTCGACGACGCGCCGGATCTCCACGGCGGGCGTGATGAACAGGACGTCGATGTCGTATTTCTCGGCGGCCGCGTCCGCCGCTTTCGCGTATTCCAGGACGGTGTCGCCGTAGATGTAGTTTTTGGTCCCGATCTCGAAATAGGGGGTGCGGATCCTTCTTTTCAACTCAGTCGTCCTCTCTTTCACGTGATGGCTGCACTTGTTTTCAAATCCGTTTTGATTATATCACCGCTTTCCCCTGAAATCAAGTTCCGGCGGCCCGATCGCGAAAAGAATTTCGATCGGCTCGGGGCGGAAATCTTGCGCGGATATCTTGCCAAAAAGCCCTCGGGATGGTATGATTAGAACAACGGAAAACCGTAAAACGAATGAATGGGAGAAACAGCATGGAAGACGCAAGATTTTTGGCAAGACCTTCGAAGGACCAGTACGAATGGCAGGACATGGAACTGGGGATGTTCGTCCACTGGTACCCGGAGATCCGCCTTCCGGACGAGAACGATCCCGCGAACCCGCCGGGGATCAAGTCGAGCGATCACACCAGCCACGCCTATGAAGGGTACCGCGCGGAGCGCGTCGCCGGCGTCGGCGCCTGGGATCTGGAAGCGCAGAAGAGAGCCGCATCCTACATCCACTGCCCGGACTACGATCCAGACCAGTGGGTGCAGTCCGCGGTGGAACTCGGCGCGAAATACATCGTCTTCGTGGCGAAGCACTGCTCCGGTATCTGCCGGTGGCGTTCCGAATACGGCGGACTGAACTTCAACTATGCGACTTCCTTCCGCGACGGAAAGGGTGACCCGCTCGCCGAACTGGCCGAAGCCTGCCGGAAGAGAGGAATCAAGCTGGGCATCTATCTGAACGCTCGCGACATCCCCCACGGCACGGCCGACCGCGGCATCGCCGATACGCCGGAGCATCAGAAGGCGTATAACGAGATCTACAGCGGCTGGCTCACAGAGGTGCTCTCCAAATACGGCGAGATCTGCGAGGTCTGGTTCGACGGCTCGAACAATCTGGATGTGGGCAACGTTCTGAAGAAGTACGCGCCGCACGCCATGGTCTTCAACAGCCGGTACGGGACCGTCCGCTGGGTGGGTAACGAGGAAGGCTATGCCACCGATCCCGCCTGGTGCTCCGTCAGCCACCTCGATATGGCCGGCGGGACCGCCACTCTGGCGCAGGGCGATCCGGACGCGGACAGCTGGGCTCCCTACGAATGCGATACCACGATCCGGGACGAGTGGGGATACAACCATGCGCCGAAGAACCGGCTCCGCACGCTCGACGAGCTGATGAACATGTACTACAACACGGTCGGCAAGGGGACCAACCTGCTGATCAACCACGCTCCGAACAACCTCGGCCGCATCGACGCCGAGGACATGGCCCGGATGAAGGAGTTCGGCGACGAGATCCGCCGCCGCTTCTCGCATCCCGTCGCCGAAACGTCCGGCGAGGGCGAGATCGTGGAACTGGATCTCGGCGGCAGAAAGAAGATTGACCACGTGGTCTCGATGGAAGAGATCGCCTACGGTCACCGGGTCCGCTTCTACTTCATCGAGGGCTTTGACGGCGAGAAGTGGATCTATCTCGCCTCCGGCATCTCCCTCGGCCATAAACGGATCGACTACTTCGAAGCGACGGAACTCGAAAAGGTCCGCATCCGCGTCCCGAAGCATGTCGGCACGCCTCTCATCCGTTCGCTTGCCGCCTACTATGCGGGCGTCACGCCGAAGCTTCGTCCCAGAGAGGAGCGGGAAGTCTTCCGCGTGGGCGAGTACGGCGCCTCCACGATGGACTGGGACAAGAGAACGGTCGAGCTGGATATCGATCTTGCGCCGTACATCACCGTGGCAGGTCAGTTCCGTCTGGAGTTCCGCGATGCGGACGACGCATATTATGAAGTGGCGCAGTTCCCGATCGAGCATATCGAACTGGAATGGGGCGGTTATCCCGCACCGGAATACCTGAAGCCGACGGACGACGAGAAGGTCTTCCGCATCTTCGCGCCTGGCGGCACCGACTCCTGCCGGCTCCGCGTTCATTCGGGCAAACTGGCCTCCACTGACATCAAGGGTTCGGTCCTTCTCAGCCGGGAGGATTGACAGAAATCTGAACTGAGAAAGAAGGACGTATGAAGAAGAAACCGAACGGGGAACCCGGGACGGAGACCGTTTCCGGACCGGGTTCCGCGCCCGAGATTAAGGAAGAAGGGCCGGAACCGGCGGAAGATAAGGACGGAATGGCGGAGACGAAACCGTCGGACATCCCGGACGTCACGCTGTCCGGAGAACCGGAGGATCCGGAAAAGTCGAGAAAAGCGACGATTGTTAAGAATGTCGCGACTGCGCTCCTGCTTCTGCTCCTTGCGCTCGCGGTTGCATTCGTGATCTACGCCTGGATCAAAGGATATCTGTCCTCGAAGGAAGCGCTCCGGGACTATATCGCATCCTTCGGCGCATGGGGGCCGGTGATCCTGACGCTCATTCAGACACTGCAGGTCATCATTCCGGTCCTGCCGGCTCTGATCGGCTATGCGGCCGGCGCCGTGCTTTTCGGATGGATGGGCGGTTTCCTGATCAACTACATCGGGATCAGCGCCGGCTCCATCTTCGCCTTCTGGCTGGCGAAACGCTTCGGCGTGGCGCTTGTCAGGAAATTTGTCTCTCTGGAGAAGTACGACAAACTGGTGCAGTGGGTCAACCAGAAGAAGAGCTACACAGTCATCCTGTTTTTGATGATCCTGCTCCCGTTCGCGCCGGACGATTTCTTCTGCTTTTTCTCCGGACTCAGTTCCATGAAACCGCTGAGATTTATCTGGATCATTATCCTGGCGAAGCCCTGGTGCATTCTCGCCTACAGTCTCTTTTTCGCTCACGTGATCGGATGAACGGCTGGATCAAACAAAAAACTGCGGCTCTCACTTGAACGTGAGAACCGCAGTTTTGCTTTCCGGCGGATTCTTATTTCCTGGGGCCGATCTGATCGAGCGGCAGCGGTTCGAAGTCCGGGCAGGACTCGCGCACGAGAGCGAGGCCTGATTCGGTCAGATTATAGTCGCCGTTCTCATAGTCGACGAAGATCGAGGGATCGGCGTCCTCCAGGTTGTCGTGCAGTTTCAGGCTCTTGCGGTAGGTGTCCGGCTCGTTGACCAGCCAGGTGATGCCGACCGTGACGTTCCCGTCCACCTCGTTGTTCTGGAACGGGGCGATGGAGAAGACTTTCTTGGCGAAGGCATCGTCTTCAAGACCCTTCAGTTCCTCGTACATCTCCCAGGTGAAGCAGGTATAGATGTTGCCCCACATGGTGTCGTCGTAGGCGGCGTGCCACGCTTCCGATTCGTACGCCACTTCCTCGAAGCGGCCGAGCGGATTATGCACGCTGGAATGCGTGAACTTGTTGTTTTCGCAGAGTCCTCTTCCATGGAGATAGCCGACCCAGCCGGTCAGGCGCCGTCCGGTCCCGGCGGAGTAGTAATATTCGCCGTAGCGGAAGACGGAGGGCATGTCGACGAAGATGTTGTTGTGCGTATGTCCGAACTGACCGAGCAGGATGCAGCCGCGCGGATGGGTGTCGCGGTCGAAATCCTGACGGACGCCTGCCGCCCGGACGAAGAGGTTGCCGTACACGTCGGCGCCCATCGAGCCGCAGTCCGAATAGACGCAGTAGGTGCCGGAGCCGCCGTACATGTTGCCGATGTCGTGGAAGTAGTTATACCGGACCGTCAGGCCGAGGAGCGTCGGGTTGTTCCAGTAGTAGATGACGCCCATGTCGGAGCATTCGGTCAGGCAGTCGTGGAATTCGTTGTATTCGATGACGATGTTGTTCGATTCCGGCTGGATCGTCTGATGGATGGTGTGATGGAAGATGTTGTGGCGGATCTGGGCTCCCACGGCGTAGACCGCCAGCGCGGGACAGTAGGCGAAACCGCCGGGGTAGTAGTGTTCTTCCTCGAGTTCGATGTCCTCCGTCGAACCGTCGCGGTTCGAGTGGTGGATCTCACAGTTCTCGAGCACGAAACCGGAGGATTCGAGCGTGTCCCGGTCGCCGCCGAAGACGGCGAAGATACCGTGCGCCGTGTCGTAGAGCTGGCAGGCGTCCACATGCAGATCCTGGGATTCTTCAAACCAGCCGATCCGCTCGGAGGTATGCGCCATCACGCAGTTCTCGAAGGTCAGACCGGTCGAGCCGGTCGACTGCACGACATTGGCCCGGGTATAGAGGAAGGAGAGACCGGCGAACGTGACGTAGTCGGTCCCGTTCAGCGTGAGCATGTCATCGGTCAGGACGGAAACGTAGACGTCGTCGGGGTCAAAATCCTCTGTCGGGAGGAAATAGGCGATCCGGCTTGTCCGGTCGATATAGGACTCGCCCGCTTCGTCGATCTCTTCGGGAAGATTCAGGAAGACGATCATGTTGCCGCCTTCCACGTTCTTGTAGGAACGGGTGCCGCCAAAGGCCCCGGCGGACTCCAGGAAGGAATGTTCCTCCCGGTCGAACTCAAGCACTCTGAAGCGTTCGGTGAGCCATGTCCATTCCTCCTGACCGAAGATATACAGCTCGGCGATGGATTCATCGGACCAGGTCGCGACGCGCTCGGCGATCTCGTCGCCGTAGTGGAGCAGGCAGGTCCGCAGTTCCTTCCCGTTGTAGGTCTCGCCCGGTTCCGTCCTGACATAGTTGTTCGCCGACCGGTCGTCCACATAGTTGGGCCATCGGGAGAAGACCAGAGGATCGTCGCCGAGGTAGACTTCCATCGCGAGACGGCATTCTTCGTCCTGATGCTCGAAGTCGTAGATGGCGGGATAGACGTCCACCAGGCCGGAAAGATCCGCCATGAGGAGGGAGGCTTTCGCGTCTTCATCATTCAGTCTGGCCTTGAACGCGTCGTCGGCCGGCGTGATCTTTTCGGGATCGACCTTCTTCGCGCCGAGGAAACGGACCGTTTCGCCCTCATATGCTTTGTAAGTCACGGGTGCGGTTTCCGTTCCGGAATCCGCTTCGTCGAAGACGACGCCCTTCTCCATATAGTAGTCGCCGCCGCGGAAGAAGACCGTGACCGGCTCCTTCGCTTCCGGCAGGAGCGAACGGACCTTGAGTCTGGCGCCGTCGAGGGTGGCGAGGGGCGCGTCGATGGTGCCGGCCGCCTTGTCGTCCCCGTCCGGCGCGACATAGATCGAATTCGGCGCAGCGGGCGCTTCAGTCTCCGGCACGTCCGTCCTGGGAGAGGAGGTCTCCTCCGGCGACTTTTCGCATCCGGCGAGAACGGAGAGGAGCATCAGCGAGGCAAGAAGCAGAGCGAGCAGTTTCTTCATGACGGATCTTCCTTTCAGCGATGTCTGTTTCTGTCTGTACTGCCTATAGTGTAACGTATTCTGTAGTCGAATGCAAGAGAAAAGTGAAAAAGCCTGGCCGGGCTTTTGGCATAAGAGATCATTTCTGGGGGCCGATCAGACCGAGCGGCAGCGGCTCGAAGTCCGGACAGGATTCGCGCACCAGGGCGAGACCGGCTTCGGTGAGATTGTAGTCACCGCTTTCGTGATCGACGAAGAGAGACGGGGCTCCGCCCTCGAGGTTATCGTGATCGTTGACGGGATCGCCGTAGAAGGGTTCGTCCACCCCGGCGAAGAGATTGCCGCACACCTCGTTCGTTTTCCAGGGCGCGATGGCGCGGCACTTTCTCGTCAGTTCCTCCTCGGTGAGGGAGGCGTATTCCGCGAGACGCTCCGAATCGACGAAGTCATACAGGTTTTCCCAGATCGTGCCGGCGTAGTGTTCGCGCCAGATCTCGGAATCGAATCCGACGTCCTGCATCTTTCCTGCTGCGTTGATGACGTTGTACTGCCCTCCGTTGTACAGGGCCAGCACCCAGTCCCCCTGCCGGATGCCGGCGGATCCCGACCAGTCCGTAAAGCGGAAGCCGATCGGCGTGTCGGCAAAGACGCAGTTCGACACGATGCCGAACTGCGTGCCGTGAAACATCACGGCGGCGTTGGCGATGGACACGAACAGATTGCCGTAGATCTCGGCGCCCATCGAACCGTTGTCGAGATAGATGCCGAACTGGCCGGCGCCCGGATACGGGTTGCCGATGTCGTGGAAGTAGTTGTACCGGATCACGGTGCCGAGCAGGGACGGGTTTCCGCCGGCGGAGACGACGCCCACGTCGGAGCACTCCCGGACGGCGTCCGCGAACTCGTTGTATTCGATCACGATGTCGTTCGAGTCGATGGAGATCACGTGGCCGATGGAGCCCGTGAAGAGATTATGGTCGATCTGCAGGCCGACGGACGCCGCGTAGACGGCGCAGTTGAAGGCGGTCTCGTTGTACATCGGGACGATATCCTCCACGTCCGGATCGTAGGCGAGCCCGCTCCGGTTGAAATCACGGAACACGCAGTTCCGGATGGCGCTGCCGGAGGGGGTGAGTGTCGTGCGGTCGCCGCCGAAGAGGAGCATCCCGCCGTTCGCCGTGTCGGCAATCTCGCACCCGTCGAGGGTCACGCCGTCGGTCCAGATGAAATCGGCCGCTCTGGCCGAGGTGTGGGCGAAACGGCATGTCTCGAAAACGAAGTCCTCACCGCCGGACGTCACAACGGGCGTGGCGCGGGTGTATATAAAGGACAGTCCGGAGAAGACGAGATGGGACGCGCCGTCGAAGGACATCATGGGTTCGTCGAGCGTCGAGACGAACACCTCGTCCGGGTCGTAGCGTTCGGTCGGGCAGAAATAGACGATCCCGCTTTCGCGGTCGACCCAGGATTCGCCCGGGACGTCCAGTTCCTCGGGCACATTCAGGAACGCCACGTTCCTCCCGGTCTCCACATGACGATAGAACTGGGTCGTTCCGCGCGTCTGAAGGATGGACCGGTCCTCCCGGTCGAAACCGAGGATGCCGTGCCGGTCCGTGATCCAGGTGAATTCCTGCATTCCGTAGAGGTACGCGCCGAGCAGAGATTTGTCCGACCAGCGGCTGATCCGGTCCGCGATCTCGTCGCCGTAGTAGATCGTCGAGGTGCCGTCCTCATATCTGATTGCGGGCCGCTCCCCGTCGGTCAAGATATAATGATAGGAATCCGCTCCTTCGTCGTTGGGCCAGCGGGCGGGAACGAGGGCGTCCTCGCCGAGGTAGACTTCCACCGGACGAGCGGCGCCTTCCGCTTCCCGTCCGTAGGTGTAGATCTCCGGGTAGACGCCGACATAGCCGGAGACATCCGCCATGAGAAGCGCGGCTTTCGCATTTTCATCGTTCAGTCTGTCCTTGAACGTGTCGTCGGCCGGCGCGATCTTTGAGGGATCGACTTTCTTCGCGCCGAGGAAACGGACCGTTTCG